>JAANMX010002182.1_pt1 | contig 20163 bp, 23 predicted proteins | sample 7279681 | NCBI WGS metagenome assembly JAANMX01 (sample SAMN14094542, study PRJNA606508) | bioreactor metagenome | isolation source: A lab-scale SPAN reactor treating ammonium-rich wastewater day 351 | place: Ireland: Galway | collected 2018-01-01
GCACGGCTTCCGCAGCCCGGAGGTCGAGGACTCGCAGTTCCACCCCAAGACACGGGCCGGGCTGCCTTCCGCCAGGACCGTCGAACACGCCCCGCTGCGCCCGCCGGACCTCATCATTCAGGACGAGCTACATCTCATCAGCGGGCCGCTGGGCACGCTGGTCGGGCTGTACGAGACGGCCATCGACCGCCTCTGCACCTGGGACGTGGGCGGCAAGAAGGTTCGGCCCAAGGTGGTGGCGTCCACGGCGACCATCAAGAGCGCCGACGTACAGATGCGGGCGCTGTTCCTGCGCACGGTGAATGTCTTCCCGCCGCACGGCCTGGAAGTGGGCGACAACTTCTTCTCGCTCCAGCGCCCGCCGTCCGAGGAACACCCAGGGCGGGTCTACATTGGCATCTGCGCCACGGGCAGGCGGCTCAAGGCGGCGCTCATCCGGGTCTACACGGCCTACCTCTGCTCGGCCCAGGCCCTCTACGAGAGGTACGGCAAGGCAGCGGACCCGTGGATGTCGCTGGTCGGCTACTTCAACTCGATGCGTGAACTCGGCGGTATGCGCCGCCTGGTGGACGACGACGTGTTCACCCGCTGCAAGAAGATGGACCGCCGGGGGTTGGCGAAGCGGTTCTTCCGCACGGACTACCTGGCCGAACTGACCAGCCGCATGAGGAGCGAGGACATCCCGCAGACGCTCGACCGGCTGGAGGCGGTGTTCGACCCCGAACAGGAAGAGCAGCGCCAGGCGGCGTACCAGCGCAAGGATTGGAAGTCGGCCCCGAAGAAGCCCCTGGACGTGCTGCTGGCGACGAACATGATCTCGGTCGGCGTGGACGTGAAGCGGCTGGGCCTGATGGTCGTCGCCGGACAGCCCAAGGCGTGCGCCGAGTACATCCAGGCGACCAGCCGTGTGGGCCGCAACCCCAAAGCGCCGGGCCTGGTCTGCACCGTGTTCAATTGGGCCAGGCCCCGTGACCTGTCGCACTACGAGACGTTTGAGCATTTCCACGCCACCTTCTACAAGCACGTCGAGCCGCTGTCGGTGACGCCGTTCTCGCCGGGGGCGCTCCAGCGGGGGCTGGCAGGGCTGCTCGTGTCGCTGGTGCGGCTGGGGCGGATGGAGTTCAACACCAACGAGTCGGCCAACCGCATCCAGACGACCGACGCCTACGTTCAGGACGCCATCGCCGCCATCTGCCGGAGGGCCGAGTTGGTGGGCGACGGGACCGCCGTGGCCGACTACTGCCGGGCGCAGTTGCAAGCCAAGGTGGACCTGTGGCAAGCCGAGGCGCAGAACCAGACGGGCGGTCGCACGCTGACCTTCTCCGAGCCGAGGGGCGGCGACGGCCCCAAGCGTGGGACGACGGTGAGCCTGCTGCGTCGGCCCGGCCTTGAGCGGTGGGAGGAGTTCACCTGCCTCAACTCGCTGCGGGAGGTCGAGCCGAGCGTGAAGCTCATCATGGACGACGGGGGGCTGGATGAGACGGGCGAGCAGCCGCCCACCGACTCGGCAGACGGCGGGCAGCCCGAACAGGAAGGAGGCCAGCCGTGACGACCTCCAGCACGATGCGCCGGAGCGAAGTGGGCGAACTGAGGCCCAGCCAGGTGTTGACGACTTTCGGTGTCGGCTCGCTGGTGGACCTGCCCAACCTGTCGGTGATGGTCATGGGCCTGGAGTCCTGGCCCGACGCCTACGGCACGGAGATTGGCGAGGAGCGGCTGCTGGCCTCGGCCCAGCAAGTCCTCGGCCCGCAACTGAAGCGGCTGCTGGCAGCGCCGAGGGGGCCGGAGTCGGTCGGGGCGCAAACGAACTGGTTCGACGAGTCCAGGCAGGTCGGCGTGCCGGTGGCCCCGTTCCCCCGCTGGCTGGTCTGCTCGAAGTGCCGCCTGCTGGCCCCCATCGGCTCCGGGCTGTTCGAGCCGAAGGTGACGGCGTACCGGGCCGACAAGGCGTGCTTCGTCCACAACTGCTTCACGCAGGGCCGGCCCCCGATGGCACTGCCGGCCCGCTTCCTCGTGGCCTGCAACAAGGGCCATCTGGACGACTTCCCGTGGCTGGAGTTCGTCCACCGTGGGGCGGGCGACTGCAATGGGCCGCTGAAGTTGTACGAGATCGGGGCGTCGGGCGAGGCGTCCGACGTGGAGTTGAAGTGCGACAGGTGCGGCCTGAGCCGCCGCATGGCCGAGGCGTTCGGTCGGGACAACCAGGGCAACATGCCGGCCTGCCGGGGCCGTCGCCCGCACCTGCGGGACATCGACCCCAAGGGCTGCGACGTGCCGCACGTCCAGCCGATCCTGCAAGGGGCCTCGAACTCGTGGTTCGGGGTGATGATCTCGGCGCTGTCCGTGCCCCAGGCAGTGGACAAACTGGCCCAGATGGTGGTCGAGAATTGGGCCGTGTTGGAGAAGGCCCAGAGCCGGCAGAACGTCGAGTTGCTGCGGCAGATCGGCCAACTGAAGGACTTCGGTAAGTTCACCGACGAGGACATCTGGCAGGCGGTCGAGAAGAAGCGCCAGGGCGGCGACCAGGGCACGGAGGAGCCGTCCGACCTGAAGTCGCCGGAGTACACGGTGTTCACCAATCCGGCGGCGGCGCAGAAGGGCACGTTCTTCCAGCTAAAGGCGGTCGATCCGCCCGACGACTTCGCCAAGTATTTTGAGAAGGTGGTGCTGGTGGAGAAGTTGCGGGAGGTCCGGGCGCTGATCGGCTTCACCCGGATCGAGTCGCCCCGTGACTTCGACAGCCCGCTCGAAGTGCCGCCCGAACGGCGGATGCGCCTGTCCCGTCGTGACCCGGCCTGGATACCGGCCTCGGAAACCCGTGGGGAAGGCGTCTTCTTCGAGTTCTCCGAGAAGGCGCTCCAGGGTTGGCTGGTGAAGACCAAGAAGTACGACGAGGAGTTCTTCGAGGGCCACAAGCGCTGGCGGTCCTCGAAGGGCCTGCCCAACCCGGAGTCCGGCTACCCCGGTCTGCGCTTCATCTTGCTGCACACCTTCGCCCACGCCGTCATCCGCCAACTGGCGGTGGAGTGCGGCTACACGACGGCCTCGATCACCGAGCGCATCTACTCCCGCAGCCCCGACCAGGGCGAGCCGATGGCCGGTGTGCTGATCTACACGTCGGCCCCGGACAGCGAAGGGACGTTGGGTGGGCTGTGCGCCCTGGGCCAGCCGAACAAGCTGGGCCGGCATCTGCACCAGGCATTCGACAAGATGGCGCTGTGCGCCTCCGACCCGCTGTGCGCCGAGTACGACCCCGGCACCGGCGACCGGCTGCACGGGGCGGCGTGCCACGCCTGCTCCTTCCTGCCTGAGACGTGCTGTGAGCGTGGCAACAAGTACCTCGACCGCTCGGTGCTGGTGAAGACGCTGGAGCGGGACGACCTGGCCTTCTTCGGGTGAGCCGATGGACGCATCGCACATGCTGATCGTCGAAGCAGCGACGAGGCTGGCGTCCGAGATGCCCGCCGCCTACGTCGAAGCGCTTGCCTCTTCACTCCAGAGCGGCCCGGCGTCCAAGGCCCAGGCAGTGCAGGGAATACCCCACCTGCACTTTCGCAGTGTGGCCGGCGAGTTCATCGACGTGTGGCAGGGCCGGGCTGCCGGCGTGCCAGCCGAGGCGGTGGCCCTGGCGCTGCGGACGGCCAGCCACGCCGAGAAGGTCCACCGGGAGGGCCAGTCGGTCGAACTGGTCTGGACCGGCCCCGGCTCGGAGGCGCACCCGTTCCGACGCACTGAGCAGGCGATCCTCCAGGTTCTCGACTCGGCGCAGAAGCGGATCACGCTGGTCAGCTACGCCGTCTACCGAATTCCGAACGTGTGCCAGGCGCTGGTCCGGGCGACTCGGCGTGGCGTGCAGATCAACGTGATCGTGGAGACGCCGGACAAGCTGGAAGGCGAGAACGAGTACAGCACGCTGCGGGCGCTGGGCGACGACGTGGCCGCTTGCTCGGCGGTGTACTACTGGCCGAAGGAGAAGCGGGGCCAGGACGACAAGGGGAAGGTCGGCATCTTGCACGTCAAGTGTGCCGTGGTCGATGGGCGGTGGCTGTTCCTGTCGTCGGCGAACCTGACCGAGTACGCCTTCACGATCAACATGGAGTTGGGGGTGCTGGTGACGGGCGGCAAGATGCCGGGGCAGGTGCAGGAGCATTTCGACAGGCTTCTCATGGCAGGGACGTTGGCGAGGGTGTAGGGGTTCTTCGCCTTGAGGGAAGGTCAAGGCGGTTTGGAGCAGGAGTGTCTATGTCCGGCGGTGCTTCGCAGTTCGACGCCTCTGCTTCCGCATTGGGCTACCTGTACCAGTGCCGGTACGCTCTCCTCTTGGCGTTGGAGCGGGCGGAAGAACCGAACGTATCCATCAGCATCGAGAAACTGGACGACGTTTCCTTTCACCTGGACGGCACCCCGCAGCCGGTGGCGACGGAGTTGCGCCAATTTAAGTTGCACATGAACCGTCAGGGTGGGTTGGGCGACAGAAGCACGGACATCTGGAAGACGCTGAAGATTTGGGCCGAGGCCGTGCGGGCGAAGCAGATTGACCTCGACCGAGTAACGCTTTGCCTCGTCACAACATCCAGGGTGAACGACCAGAACGCCGTCCGATGGCTCCTCCCTGACCGTGCCAAGCGCAACCCGGAGGAGGCGAGAAAGAAACTGGAGCAGGCGGGTGCCAACTCTTCCAGCGATGTCGTCAGTGACGCCTTCGCCTCCCTCTCCAAACTGTCCAAAGACCAGCGAAAGAAGCTGTTTCGGGTGACGTACCTTCTGGAAGGGTCGCTGCCCCCGACCGACTTGCAGCAGGAGATCGGGCGCAGCCTTTGGGCTGCCGCCTTGCCTCAACACCGGGAGGCGTTCGTCGAGCGCCTGGAGGGCTGGTGGATCAATGTGGTCGTGAACCATCTAAATGACCCGTCGCCCCCGCCGATTCCGCTGCGACGGGTCCAGCAGCAGGTCCACGAGATTCGTGCGCAGTTCCGCCGAGACTGCCTCCCCGACGATCTGTTCAAGGAAGCAGTCCCGCCAGAAGCGACGAAGCCAGACGACGACCGCATCTTCGTGCGCCAGTTGCTCCTGGTCGCCCTTTCGCCGGCCCGCCTCCGTCTCGCCCAGGAGGACCACTACCGGGCCTTCGCCCAGCGGTCCCGCTGGGTGAAGCAACAACTGGTGGGGTTTGACGAGGAGACGAATTTCGAGGCGAGACTGATCGTCGGGTGGAAAGAACGGTTCGCCATCATGCGGGAAGGGATAACCGGCAACGGTGACGACGCACTGCTGGCCCAGCACGGGCTGCGGCTCTACGAGTGGATCGTACTGGAGGCACCTTCCAAGGCCCAACTGTGGGTCCGCACGGACTTCCAGGCCGAGTACATGGTCAAGGGTTCCTACCACATGCTGGCCGACCAGTTTCGGGTCGGCTGGCACCCGGACTACGAGGCCCGGCTGAAGCCTCCGGTGCCCGTCGGGAAGCCAGCGAAACAGAAAAAACAGACAGGTTCAAGAAAGAGGGCGAAGCCATGATGAGTGCCTGGGGCGAGCGCCCGACCGAGGTAGCCAACCTGCTGAACCCGGCCTTCGTCGGCGTACTTCTCCGAAAAGCCGTGGAAGGCTATGTCGAGGAAGCAGACAACGGGTTGCCGTTTGAACTTGCGTTCCTCATCCTCCCGCTCTGTCTGCACCCTGAGACGGTAAGCCGGCTGCCGGCCAGGGCCGCATCGACCCCTTTGCACACCTGGCTGTTGCGGGAAGAGAACCGGGACGTGTTGGTGTCCTTCGGCAAGCGGGTGTCGGCGCTCGTGCCGTTCACCCGTGAAGCCCTCGTGTTCGCCGGGCAGCGTGGCGTCATCGTTTTCGATGACGCCGGGCGTCTCCGTGCCGGGGACGCTCCCCTCCGGGGTATCACCACCTACCCGAACACGAGCGACGACATTAAGCAGGCCGTTCGCCGGGCCGAGTTTGTGGGCCGCTGGTTCGCCCTGGCCGGTACGACCGCCACCATCTTCTCGCTCTTGGGGGTACGACCATGAGCCTACAACTCCTGGCACTCGCCATCTACAACCGGGCCGGGCAACGGCGGGAACTCAGGTTCAAGCCGGGCAAGGTCAACGTCCTCACGGGGGCGTCGAAAACCGGCAAATCAGCCCTCATCGACATCGTGGACTACTGCCTGGGGAGGAACGAGTACACCGTCCCGTCCGGGGTGATCCGGGATACCGTGGTTTGGTACGTCCTCCACATCCGGCTGCCGAACACCCAGGCGATCATCGGCAGGCCCGCCCCCGAAGGGAGCGAGACGACCTCGGCGGTCTACCTCGAAGTCGGCGGCGAACTGGCGCTCCCGGAGTACGGGAGCCTGCGGGCCAACTCGAACACGTCGGCGCTGGAACAGTTTCTCACCGAGGGCGTCGGCATCACGGCAAACGAGTCGGTGCCCCCGGAGGGCCAGTCCCGTGCCCCGTTGCAGGCCAACATCAGCCACGCCCGGTTCCTCTTGTACCAGCCGCAGTCCCGGATCGCTGACCGCAACCTGATGTTCTACCGCCAAGAGGAGCAGTTCATCCCGCAAGCCATCAAGGACACCCTGCCGTATTTCCTGGGGGCGTGCGGGGACGACCAGTACGACCGGCTCCAACAGCTTCGGCGGCTCAGGCGGGAACTGCGAATCCTCGAACGGCGGCTGGCCGACGAGCAGTCGCTCCGGGGGCGTGACCAGACGAGGGCGAGGTCGCTGATGGCCGAGGCCGAGAGCGCCGGGCTGCTGGCGCAGGGCACGGCAACGGCTGAGACGGATGATCCGGTCGGGGTGCTGCGAAGGTTATTGGGGTGGACTCCGAGCCAGGACGATGCCGTGGCGAACCCCACCCTGGTAACGCTGCAAGAGGAACGGGAAGGGATGCTCGGCTCGGCCCGGACCTTGCAAAACGAGATCGACGCCGCCCGCTCTTTCGCCGCCGCCCAGGAGGGCTACGAGGCGGAAGCCATCGACCAGAAGAACCGTCTGACGGCCATCGGGCTGTTCCGGGGAGAGCCGGGCGGGAATAAGTGCCCGCTTTGCGAACACGAGTTGAACGGCTCGGTGCCCAAGGCGGAAGAGATCATCACCAGCCTCTCCAGCCTGGAACGGCAGATGAGTGCCGCCACCCGGCAGCGGCCACGCCTGGAGGCATTCCTTTCGGAACGTGAGACTCGGCTGGGAGAGGTTCGTCAACGGCTCAAGGAGAACAAAGCCGCCATCGAGGCCGTGGTGGCGCAGGAAGCGGCGTTGCAGCAAGAGCGGAACCGGGTGGTCGAACAATCCCGTGTCGTCGGGCGGGTGAGCCTCTTCCTGGAGAGCGTTCAGGTCGCCGAGGCTGACAGCGGCCTCCAGACGCAGGTTGCCGAGTTGCGGGGCCGGGTGGCAACGCTCGAAGCGGGGTTGTCGGATGACGTGGTGGAAGACCGCCTGACTTCCATCCTCCAGGTGGTGGGCAGCGACATGACGGCGTGGGCAAGGACGCTGGAACTGGAACACAGCGAGTGGCCCATCGGGTTCGAGTTGAAGAACCTCACGGTGGTCGCCCACCGGAACTCCGGCCCAATTCGGCTGCCGCAGATGGGCAGCGGTGAGAACTGGATGGGCTACCACGTCGTCACTCATTTGGGCCTACACAAGCTGTTCGTTGAGAGGAAGCGCCCGGTGCCCGGTCTGCTGATGCTGGACCAGCCGACGCAGGTGTACTTCCCACCCGAACCCACGGAGGACAGGTCCGTGGACGACCTCGAAGACGAGGACCGACAGGCCGTTCGCCGGCTATTCAGGCTGATCTTTGAAGTGGTAGAGAAGCTGGCCGGTGGCCTGCAAATCATCATCACGGATCATGCCGACCTCGGCGACGGCTGGTTCCAGGAGGCCGTCGTGGAAAAATGGCGTGGCGGGAACAAACTCGTCCCCAACGGCTGGCTCACCGGAGCAAATCCGGGAAGTTGACCGCACGATCAACCCTCTGCTGCGAACGGAAGCCGGTGAGTGTGTGGCGGTAAGGGCGAAGCTAGGGCGGGACGGGAGGAATTCGATGACCGAGCCGACCATCCGGGAGCCAGAGGAGATTCGCCAGGACTGCGCCCGCAAACTCCGGGCGGTCCAGGTCAGCGAGCATTTTCAGGCGATCCTGGGCTGCCTGCTCGGCGAGGACTGGACCACGCCCAGGTTGCTGGAAATGGTCATCACCCCGGACGGGCACCTGCTGGGCCGATGCGAGGGCCAGCCAGGGTTCTCGACCTTCCTGGGTGCCTGCGAGGACTTGCTGAAGAACGTCCACGGGGTCGCCGAAGTCGCCGAACTGGACGGCGACGAGTTGGGCTACCTGCTGGGCAAGGTCGCCGAGATCAAGAGGCAGAGATGACGGCGATCAGGGGGTGCTAAATGCCAGTTTCCGAGATCAAATGTGCGTCATCCACCATCGTCATCTCGAAGGGTGAATCGGCCTTCCAGCAGGTCGTGGACGACTTCCCAAACGCAGAGCGAATTACGGTGGTGACGTTCAACGTGTCTTCGTCCGATAGGTCGCTGCTGGACACACTGAGCCACGCCAGCGCCAGGGCGTGCATCATCTGCAACATCCCGAAGCGGTTTGAAAGGTACTTTGGCCGCAACGTCGAGAGGACCAAGGATGTTGCCAAGGAGCAGATCACCCAGTTCATGGCGCAACTCGACCCGACCCAGTACGGAACTGTGGTGGAGACGTATTTCTCCTTTCGCAACCACGCCAAGATCGTGATGACCGAGAACATCGCTTTCGTAGGGTCGGCGAACTTCTCGGCTGAAAGTCGGAACAGTTGGGAGTGCGGCGTCATTATAACCGACTCGACCGCAATCTCACAGCTTGAGCAGGCGGTAGAGCAGATCAAGGCGGATTCCGTCCGCTACCTGGGCCACACGACTGACCAGTTGTTCGCCCCTTTCGCAACACTGCAATCCTGTCTCGAATCCGCTCAAGACAAGCTGACCGAAGATTGCCTCGACCTGATCGCCTCGGCACTTGACGACGTTGAGCGAGCGATTGCGAAGGTGGACATGCCTTGGGCGTTCGGCTTCGATCCGGGAGGCCCGCTGACCTCCAAGATCGACATGGACCTGATCGGGCGACTCCAGCAACTCATCGCTGCCTCGGACCCGTTGCGTGAATTCGCCCGATTCGACCCTGATGCCATCTTCGTCAATGAGATGCCGAGTGACGCCTACGAAGAGCGGCTTGAAGTATACATGGAGTCAGCGGCGGACGGGAACGCCCGACGCCTGGAAGAGCTTGAAGAGGGGGCGAAAGACGACCTCAACTCCCTCCGTTCCGGCCTCGGCGTTCTGTGCGGACAAATGGAGTCGGTCCTGAAGGAGATTGCACGGGGCCAGTCAGCCATTGACAACACAAACACAGAATGAGCGACAGGCCGGTGTGAAGGGCAATGAACGCAATGGCGGCAATGACACCGACTTCGTGGCGAAGAGGCAGAGTGAGAAGAAGACGAGACGATGAACGACAAGACCTCAATCCAGCCCGGTCGCTACCGGCACTACAAGGGCAACGAGTACACCGTCCTCGGCACAGCCCGTCACAGCGAGACGCTGGAAGAAATGATCGTCTACCGGCAGGAGTACGGTGAACACGGCCTGTGGGTGCGCCCCAGGCAGATGTTCTCCGAGACGGTGAAGGTCGATGGCCGGGACGTGCCCCGGTTTCAGCCCTTGGGGCCGGGCAGCGAGCAGGTTGGGGAGGGCACGAAGAACGTCTTCGACGACTTGCCCCAGCACTTGCCCAAGGAACTCGTCCAGATTCTCGTCCGTGCCGCCGACGTGCGCATCGAGCGGATCGTCTCGCACGGCCACGCCTCGCCCGCCGACTTCTGGTACGACCAGGCCCAGCACGAGTGGGTCATCGTCTTGAAGGGGGCGGCGAGGTTGCAGTTCGACGATGGCACGGTCGAGATGAGGCCCGGCGACTTCATCAACATCCCTGCGTTCAAGAAGCACCGAGTCGATTGGACGACGCCGGACGAGCCGACCGTGTGGCTCGGCGTGCGGTACGGGGAGGGCGCATGATGCGACCGCAGCCGTTGATCTGTGTCCGGGATGTCGAGGCCAGCAGCCGGTGGTATCAGCGCTTGCTCGGCTGCGAGAGCGCCCACGGCGGGCCGAACTACGAGCGCCTCGTCCACGCCGGCAGGCTGGTGATGCAGTTGCACCGCTGGGAGGAGGAGCATCACCACGGACGGATCGGCGATCCCAGCGACTTGCCTCCGGGCAACGGCCTGCTCCTCTGGTTCGAGGTTGACGACTTCGACGCCGCCATCGCACGGGCCGAGGCGCTGGGCACTGAAGTCATCCTGCCCCGGCACAGAAACCCGCCGGACGGGGACGGAGGCCCGAACCATTGGGAGATTTGGCTTCGTGATCTCGATGGGTACAAGGTTGTTCTGGCGAGTCCCGATGGTACGGCAGATGGAGCGTGGCGACCGTAATGACCAGCACCTTCCTCCCCGGCCCGACGCCGAACACCGTTCGAGCCACTGATGGCCGAGTCTTAAACATCCCGGAAGGATGGGCGCTGCTGCCGCCCGGTGACGCCGCCCTCACCCTCCGTGTAAAGAAAGCCGGCGATCACTGGATCGTGCAAGAAAAGAAAGGTCGAAAGGTCTTCTCGAAAGGCGTGTGGGCACCGGCGGCGACTATCGAGCGGGTTCGTGCTGAATTGGAAGCCGAGCGCTCCACCCAAGGTCATCAGAAACGCAAAGCCGCCGATGCCCGCCGCCGGGAGAAGGCCCAGGCCGAGTACATCGAGAACTTCCACGGAGCGGTCCTGACATTCCTGGCCTTCCACCCCCACCCACACCGCCCTCGCCGAGCGAGTGGCACGGGCCGTCACCGATCACGCCACGCCGGTCGGTAGTGGCACGGTTGCCCGGACGAAGCGCATCCCGGTCGAGCGGCGGGCCGAGGCGGCGGTGATCGCTTGGCTGCGTCACCAGACGACCGGCTACGATGGCATGGCGATCCCACGGGTGAAGGGCAAGCGCCGGGAGGTCAGGCGAATGCTGGCCCGCCGGTCGCAGGAGTTGCTGGAGCGGTATCGACGTGGTGATCCGGTTAGTGATGGATGTCCGCTTCAGAAAGCTCTGGGCACGACAACCCCTCCGGCCCGTGAGCAGGAAGAAAACGCAGAGCAGGAGCAAAAGGGAGCAGGGCAATGGCGCAGTCAGAAATAGGCAACTGTCATCTTCGTGTAGCTCGCCCCAGCGATAGCCTCGAAGCCGTCGTGAAGTTCTACCGGGACGGCCTGGGCTTCACCGTTCTCTACGAGTTCACCGACCACGACGGCTTCGATGGGGTGATGCTGGGCCACCAGGGAGCGGCCTATCACCTGGAGTTTACCCGGAAGCATGGCCACAAGGCAGGCAGAGCGGCGACCGAAGACAACCTGCTCGTCTTCTACATCCCGGACGCAGCCGCCTGGAAACAAGCCGTGGACCAAATGGAGCGGCAGGGCCATCGCCCCGTGAAGTCGTTCAACCCGTATTGGGACAAGAATGGCAAGACATTTGAAGACCCGGACGGCTATCGTGTCATCCTGCAACACGCCGCTTGGCCATCCTGAGACTGCCTGGGCAAGTTGCCCGCTGGTCAGGCCGGCAAGATCGAAGTATCACGTTGAATAGACCGTCGTTGACGTTTCGGAGCCAACCATGCGCATCATCGCTGCCACCCTCATCGTTGTCCTCGCCGCCTCGCTCCAGGCCGACGAGCCGAAGGTCCACCGTGGCCTGCCCTACGCCGACACGAAGAATGAGCGGCAGACCCTCGATGTCTACGCCCCGACCAAGGGCGAGAACATCCCGGTGGTTCTCTGGATTCACGGCGGCGGTTGGAAAGCAGGCGACAAGGCGAACGTCCAAAAGAAACCGCAGGCGTTCGTGGACAAGGGCTTCGTCTTCGTCTCCACCAACTACCGCTTCGTTCCCGACGTGACCGTGAAGGAGATGGCCGGCGACATCGCCAAGGCAATCCGCTGGGTTCACGATCACGCCAAGGAGTACGGTGGCGATCCGAAGTCGATCTTCGTCATGGGCCATTCGGCAGGCGCACACTTGGCGGCGCTGGTCTGCACCGATGAGAGCTATCTCAAGGCCGAGGGGTTGCCGCTGTCGATCATCAAGGGCTGCGTGCCAGTCGATACCGCCGTTTACGACGTGAAGAAGCAGATCGACAGCATCGGACCTGTGCGGGCTGCAACCTACAGCAGCGTGTTCGGGAAGGACGAAGCGAGCCAGAAGGATTTCTCGCCGATCACCCACGTCGCCAAGGACAAGAACATCCCGCCGTTCCTGATCCTGCACGTCGCCGACCGACCGGATTCCAAAGCCCAATCGCAGTTGCTCGCCGACAAGATGAAGGAAGCCGGCGTCACGGCCAAGGTGGTCGCCGCCGAAGGGACGAACCACGGGACGATTAACGCCAACCTGGGAAAGTCCGACGACGGGCCGACAAAGCTAATGTGGGAGTTCCTGGCCGATGCGTTGAAGAAGCGGTGAGGTTGCGCCCTCGCTTGCCAAGGGGGAGGTTGACGAACATGATGCTGCGCAAGATTCTGCCGACCGCCGTGGCGCTGTTGGCCATTGCCCTTCCCGCTTCGGCGCAGGAGAAGCCCGTCGTCGGTCTGATTCCGAAGGCGCAGAAGCCGATTGTATTCGACGGCAAGTTGAGCGGATGGGATGGTGCCTTCGTCACGCCGGTCCACGTTGGCCATCCCGACTTCGCCAACCGTGGTGGGCAGTTTCTCTACCTGTGGGACGAGAAGAACCTCTACATCGGCCTGCGCTGCCTAGACCAGAAGCCGGCGCACATCGGCCCGGACAATCAAATCTGGAACGGCGATGCTGTCGAGTTCTACCTGGACACCCGCCGTGGCGACAAACTCGGCGCAGCGGCGTTCGGTCCTGGCACGCTGCACAGCTTTTACACCCCATTCACCAAGACCGAATTGAAGCCCCGCATCCAGGTCCGTGATCTGCCGGCGTTCAAGGACTTCAAGTTGCAGGGGGCCGAGGTTGCCGCCGTCAAAACGTCCTGGGGCTACACCGCCGAGTTCAAGTTGCCGTGGGCGAACTTCCCGGACTTCACTCCCAAGGCCGGCGAGGTCATCGGCATCGAGTGCGAACTTTGCAGCAGCGACGGAGGACTGCGGGTGGATCGCACCTTCGTCTACTCTGGCCCCGCAGCGGTCGGTTCGCCGTCTGCATTCGGGCGGGTGCAATTGGTAGACAAGATCGAGGCCAGCGCCTTGAAGCCTCTCGGACGAGCGCTGCTGCCATTGAGCTTGACCCGCTCCACCAACTACGCATGGCTGTACGGCACCGTCTGTGTGTCACCGACCATCGAGGGATCGGTCGCCAAACTGGAAGGCAAACTCCTGGACGCCGCCGGCAAGGTGCGCAAGACCTCGACCGGAAGTAAGAAGACCCTGGACGGCGACTTCACGCTCTGGACCGGAAGCTGGGAGTTGTTCGATCTGCCGCCGGGAGTTTACACGCTCGAACTCGTGGCGACCGACAAGGCAGGGGAAGTCATCACGTCGAGGACCGAGAAGGTGCTGCACGGCAATCCGACGAAGTGACGGGCGGGCGCTCTACTTGTCAGTCCCGACTTGCCTGAACGCCTCAAGAAACGCATCCGGCTGCTGCGCACCAGAGAGCGTGGCCTTGCCGTTGACGATGAAAAACGGCACGCCTTCGACCCGGAATCGCCGGGCCAGTTCCTCGGCCTCCTTGATCGCCTCCAGGCCATCGTCGCTGTTCAACACGGCCTCGGCCTTGCCCCGCTCCAGACCAGTATCGACAACCACGGCGATGAGCGTCTGCCCGTTGCCGATGTCCCGGCCCTCGGTGAAGTAGGCCCGGAACAGCGCCTCCACGACCTCCCCTTGGACGCATTCCTTGTCGGCCAGCCAGATGAGCCGGTGGGCGTCGAGGGTGTTCGGCGTCCGCTCGATCCGGTCGAAGGCGAAAGGGATGCCCTCGGACTTGCCGACCGCAATCACCCTGGCGTCGAGTTCCAGCGACCGCTCCCAGCTTCCGAACTTGCGTGTGCGGTATTCCCGCCGGCTGACCCCCTCCTTCGGCATCGCCGGGTTGAGTTGAAAGGGGAGCCAGCGGACCTGGACCTCGTGCTGGCCATCAAGGGTGGCGACGGCCTTTTCCAGATGCCGCTTGCCGATGTAGCACCAGGGACAGATCACGTCGGAGATCACGTCAACGTGCAGGACCATGACAATCACCGAACCGGCGAGCGGCACCGCCTGTCTTCTCAAGCAACCAAGAAGGCCCGAAGTTGCCTCCAGGTGCCGCCATGAAAATCGTTGTCAGCGACCAGGTTCATCTATCCGAGTTCGGCTCGTCGGACAAGGACGCCCTCATCGCCCATCTCAACGACCGGGACATTTACGACCGCACCCTCCGCATCCCCTTCCCGTACACCGACACCGCCGCCGACGAATGGCTGGCGCTGGTCGCCAAGATCACCCGGCAGCAAGACCGTCCCGTCCAGTGGGCCGTTCGCAGCGACGACGACGCTCTGATTGGTGGCTGCGGATTCGACGGCTTCCAGGTTGGCAAGTCCCACCGGGCCGAGATCGGCTACTGGCTGGCGAAGCCGTTCTGGGGCCGGGGCATCATGACCGCCGTGGTTCAACGGGTGTGCCGGCACGCCTTCGAGGATTTTGGTCTGGCGAAGATCACCGCCCATGTCTTCCCGCACAACCCGGCGTCGGCCCGTGTCCTCGAAAAGTGCGGCTTTCAAGAAGAAGGGCTTCTTCGGAGGCACTTCTTCAAGGACGGCCAGTTCATCGACGCCAGGCTGTTTGGCCTGCTCAAGTAGGAGAAACGACATGCCCTGGAAAGTTGTCGAACGAAAGATCGGGCGGGCCGGCGGCGAAAAGCAGCGCAGCGCCCGCCAGCGGGAGTGGGACCGGAAGTACGGCGAAGGCCGGTGGGCGGTCGGCTACGTTATCGACGGAGCCTTCGTCCTGCAAGAATCAGCCCTGGACTCGATCTACAACCGGAGCTACGAGGAGCATTTCACCGCCCACCCCGAAGACCTGGAGGAACTGATCCGACTCGCCAGGAGCCTACGCAACCCCCATGCCGAGGCGACGACCGGCGTGGACTTGCAAGTGCCGGCGATCATGGCCTACCTGGAACGTCACGGGCTTCGACTCCTCGGCAGCGAGATCGTGGACATCGGCTCGTGGCAGGGGCGGGCTTCGCACGCCATCAGCATTCGCCTCAGCCCGCTGCACATCAAGGTAACAGGCGATCCCAAAACGACGCTGGAGCAGTTCTGGCAGGAGAGGAAGTGCCTTGCGGTTTGGCACGAGGCGTGAACTGTCGATGACGACGCCCCTGTGGTTCAACGGTAGAAGTCGATCCAGTTCAGGGTGATCGACTTCGGGTTGCCCTCGAAGAACGCTCTGGGCAGCGCCATCTCGAAGTAGCCGTCCTTGAGCGGAAGCTCCTTGGCCGGCTTGCCGTCGCCGCTCAGGATGCGAACGTCCACCCAGAAGGGGCTTTTCTCGTCCAGCAGGGCGTCCTCCTTGCCGTCCTTCCACAATCGCACCTTCGCCTTGCCCTCTTCAATCGACACCGCCGCATCCAGCCTGACCTTACCGTTCGAGGCCCGGAAACTCTCCAGCCCCTTCAGGTGCAACCGCAGCACAACGGCTCCGGGCCACTTGTCGTCTGTCCGCTCGATGACCGCCTGACTGATCCCGAACTGGCTTTTCACCGAGAACACCGCTCTGTCCTTCTCGACCTGGCCCTCAACGGCATCGTCGGCCCTCTTGGTCGTGATCTTGAACTTCGGCGGCTCGTCAGCAGCGACGGCCAGGCAGCCAGCACAGCCGAGGAGAACCAGGGCAACGAATGCGGCTTTCATCGGTCTCTCCCTGCGGGCGACCTCCTTCTTCTTCTGACCGGCTTCTTGGTATTCTACCAGCGGCGGGACTCGCCCGGCAGGACCGGCCCCGCCCAGGATCAAGTGCCCAAGGAAGGAGGAACGTCGATGGCCCGCAAGCGAGACGAAGAAGCCTCGGTGCCCGCCGCCGCCAAACCCGCCTACGACGCCATCGTGGCCCTGACCGATGCATTCTGTCAGGAGCATCTCAACGCCGAGTACGAGGCGCTGTGTCGGAACCTGGCTGGCGTGCTGGCCCGGAAGCGCCCCTCGCCTCTGCTCAGGGGTAAGCGGGAAGTGTGGGCTTGCGCCGTCGTGCGTGTCATCGGCTGGGTCAACTTCCTCGATGACAGCAGCCAGACCCCGCACCTGAAGCTGACCGCCATCGACAAGGCTTTCGGCGTGGCCGAAAGCACCGCCCAGGGCAAGGCGAAGGCCGTCCGTGACCTGCTCAAGATTCGCCAGTTCGACTTCCACTGGATGCTGCGACAGCGCATCGAGGAGAGTCCGATGGCCTGGATGATCCAGGTCAACGGCTTCATCGTGGACGCCCGGCGGTTGAAGCGAGAGGTTCAGGAGGAGGCGTTCCGTAAGGGGCTGATCCCGTACATCCCTGGAGGAATGCCAACCGAGAGCGAAACACCACCGGAGTAGGAAAATGGCCAAGGCGAAACCGAACCCCACGTCGCCCTTCACCGGACGCTGGCGCATCGTCTCGATGAGCGCCTGGGACGAGGACTTTATTGACGAGGAAGAAGAAGGCTTCTTCGAGTTCGACGGCAAGGGAGGCGGCGAGTTCCACTTCGGCTACGTCCACGGGAGCATGGACTGCAAGCCGACCACAAGGGAGGGCGAGCCAGCCCTGGAGTGGACCTGGGACGGCAACGACGAGATGGACCCGGCGCAGGGACGAGGCTGGGCCGTGGTCAAGGGCGACGAACTGCACGGCATGATCTTCTTCCACAGCGGCGACGACTCCGAGTTCGTGGCGCAAAGGTCAGGCCAACCTCCCGCCAAGACGAAGAAGGCGAGACGGTGAACCATGAACGACCCGTTCGAGAAGAAGGTCCGGGCTGCCGCCGTCGCCGGATGGTGGGTCATCCTGATCGCCGTTGGCTTCCTTACCCTCATCTGGCTCGCCTACCTCGCCGTCATGGCCACCCACCCGGCGTGACTGCTTACCTTGTGGGGGCCAGGTGTCGATTGGCCATTCGTCCAGAGCGTGTGGTTCTGGGCCGTGGCGGCGTTCAAGTTCTGCGTCTGGCTGATGGTGTTCGCCGTCCTCTGGTTGACGCTGTGGGCGAGGCAGTTGCGCAAGGCGGATCATCCGTAGGTCGTGGGCCTGGAGGCTCGCTCGCCTGGCCCTACAGAGAAGACAGGGGATGAAGCCATGACCACCGACCCTGGCTACTCGCACACGCAGAAAGCCCCGCTGTGCCTGATCTTGTACAGCTCGGCGCTGCTCTGCTTCGCCCTCGCCTGGATGGTCGGCAGTGCCCCAGGCAGCTTCATCGCCGCCGGCGTGGGGTTGCTCATCGTTCTGCTCGCCCCGGCCTTTCACCACCTGACCGTCGAGGACCAGGGCGACCGACTGACGATCCGCTTCGGCCCGTTGCCGCTCTTCGGCAGGACGGTGCGTTACGCCGACATCGAGAAGGCCGAGGTCGGGCGCACACTGATCCTCGACGGCTGGGGCATCCACTACAGCATCCGGGGTGGCTGGGTCTGGAACCTGTGGGGCCGGGATTGTGTCGTCGTCCACTTCAAGAACGGCGGCGTCCTGCGGATCGGCACCGACGACGCCACCAACCTCGTCCGGTTCCTCGAAGGAAAGATTGCCCAGGAAGGAACGTGACCGTGGCAAAAGAACAAGCCAGGCTGAAACTCGGCAAGCGTGCGTCCTTCGTCAAGTCGCACCTGAAGCAGTTGCCACGGGAGAAGGAAACCTGGGAGGTAGACTTCAGGGCATTGCCAAGACCAGCCGACCAGGCCGACACCCATTACCTGGGGCTGGCTGTCGCTGTACCCAAGGGCGATCCCCTGGTCTACCTGCCGGTCGAATACACCCCGACCGTCAACGACCTGGCCGACCTTCTGGCCGACGCCATGCGCCGGCCACTGACCGGATCGGCACGCCGGCCTGCACACATCCACTTGCGGGCCAACCCTCGCTGGGACGAGTTGTTCCCCCACCTGAACGAACTGGGCATCGAGGTCACGCTTCACGACGACCTGCCCGAACTGGAGGAAGTGTATCTGGATTTCCTTCGGGAGATGCGCAAGGGCAGTCCTGGCCCCATTATCATGCTGTCGCCCAGACCCGCCGACGTTGGCCGGCAGTTTCCCGCCCTCGCCCAATGGGTTCGGGAGAACGGCTGGATAGAGGTCGGCCAGCGGAAAGAAGGTGGCTTCGTGGTCCGTGCGCTGGACGAGGCCGGGGTGGTCTTCGAGAACAAGGGCAGCAACACGCTGGGCGAGGCGATGGCCGCTCTGGAGGAGGGGCTGGCCGAGCGGGTCAGGGACCAGGAAACCGACTTGCAATCGTCCTCGGTCACGGTCAAGAAGAAATCGCAGAGACGCCGCAACGGCTCCTGAGCAAGCACCCAGGCGAGGCCATGAAGCGCAAAGGAGCATTCCAGCATGGACACATCGACCACGGCCCGCAGTGATTTCGCCACCCGCCTGTACGACAAGCTGGCCCGCACTCGTGCCGGCGACAACCTATTCCTGTCGCCGTTCAGCATCCGGGTGGCTCTCGCCATGTGCGCCGTGGGCGCAAGGGGCGAGACACGCCGGGTGCTGGCCGACCTGATCGGCGCACCCGAAAGCGCCCTTGAGCAGAACCGCCAGTTCGCCAGGCTGCTCAAGTCGGTCCAGGGCGATGGCGACCGCCCGTTCCAACTGGTCACGGCCAACGCCCTGTGGGGGCAACAGGGATACCACTTCAACACTGACTTTCAGGAGGCCATCGCAGATTTCTACGACGGAGCTTTGCACGAGGTCAACTTCCGTGCCCAGCCGGACGAGGCGGTGCGGACGATCAACGCCTGGGTCAGCGACAAGACCCGTGAGAAGATCAAGGAGTTGGTCAAGCGAGACTTCATCAGCGACGACACCCGCCTGGTCCTCACCAACGCCATCTACTTCAAGGGCCGGTGGGAGAAGGAGTTCGAGGAGGCCCATACCAGAGACGAGGACTGGTACGGCCCCAAGGGCACCGGAAAGGTGCCGATGATGCACCAGCGGGGCGGCTACCTGTACTACGAGGAAGGCGGCTTCCAGGCGCTCGACCTTCCCTACAAGGGCCGGCAACTGTCGATGCTGGTCGTGCTGCCAAGGAGGAAGGACGGGCTGGCCTCGTTGGAAAGCCAGTGGTCAGCTGGAGGCGCTTACCGCCAGGTGACGGAGGGGCTGGATCACGAAGGAGAAGTCATCGTCTCGTTCCCCCGCTTCCAACTGGAGATGGAGTTCAAACTGAAGCCGGTCTTGTGCGGTTTGTACGCCGAACTGGCCTTCAGCGACGAGGCCGACTTCGGCGGCATCGGGGAGGAGCCGCTGAAGATTTCCGAAGTCGTCCACAAGGCGTTCGTCGAGGTCAACGAGGAAGGCACCGAGGCGGCAGCGGCTACCGCCGTGGGGATGGTCCTCTGTGCCGGCGTGGGCAGCCCGCCACCGCCGCCGAAGGTGTTCAAGGCCGACCACCCCTTCCTATTCTTCATCCGGGACAGGAAGACCAACGCAGTGCTGTTCTCCGGGCGTGTCCTCGATCCACGATAACCTCGCCTCAGGAGGAGGCGGCGATGGAAGAACACTACCTGCGGGCCGGTTGCAGCCGGTGGTGGGCCGTGGCTTCGCTCAGATGCTCACGCCCCTTCCGCCAGGCTTCCCATGCGAGCAATTTGGCGGCAGCGGGGTCGAGCATGTTTTGCAGGGCCGTGGTCCGACCTTGGGCCTCCCACCAGCGGTCGAACTCAACCGTCGTGTACAGCCGCTCCTGGGTTGAAGTCTGGGTCATGGCTGCCCCTCCCGATTGCGCCGCTCGGCGGTGCCCTTTCTCTTGCTGGGCAACGTCCCTCGCACCACCTACTTCTCATTAGACTTACTGCACAATAGGTAGCAGGGATGCTGAGGCAGGGTTTCCCCCACCCCAGGCTGGTCAGGAGAACATCAGGTTATGCAGCCCGGCGACGTTC
>JAANMX010002184.1_pt1 | contig 20161 bp, 18 predicted proteins | sample 7279681 | NCBI WGS metagenome assembly JAANMX01 (sample SAMN14094542, study PRJNA606508) | bioreactor metagenome | isolation source: A lab-scale SPAN reactor treating ammonium-rich wastewater day 351 | place: Ireland: Galway | collected 2018-01-01
CCCACCTTCAGGTGCGTGACGCCCTCACCCACGGCCTCGACCACCCCTGCGGCCTCCATGCCTATGGTAGCGGGCATCGTGAGCGGGTACAGGCCCGTGCGGTGGTACACGTCGATGAAATTCAGGCCGATGGCATGGTGGCGGATACGGATCTGGCCCGGGCCGGGATCGCCCACGGTCACATCTACGATCTGGAGTTCTTCGGGGCCGCCATGCTGGCGGATCTGGACGGCGAGGCTCATGGAAACGGTCTCCTGCGGTGCAATGGAAAAAGCGTGCACCATCCTGCCATGATTCTGCAAGCCTTGCGCAGCGCCCCCCGTTAAAGTCGCGGGATGACACACAAACTGACGCCCGGCACGGCGGCATTGCTGGTGCTCGCGCCGCTGCTGTGGGCCGGCAATGCCGTGGTGGGCCGGCTGGTGCACGATCTGGTGCCGCCGATCACGCTCAACTTTCTGCGCTGGGTGCTGGCTTTTGCCATTTTGCTGCCGCTGGCGCACCGCGTGCTGCGCCCGGACAGCCCTCTGTGGGCGCACTGGCGCCGCTATGCGCTGCTGGGGCTGCTGGGCATCGGCCTGTACAACGCGCTGCAATACATGGCGCTGCAGACCTCCTCCCCGATCAACGTGACGCTGGTTGGATCGAGCATGCCCGTCTGGATGCTGGCCGTGGGCACGGTGTTCTTCGGTGTCTCCGTCACGCGGCGCCAGTTCGCCGGTGCGGCGCTGTCCATGGCGGGCGTGCTGCTGGTGCTCAGCCGGGGCGAGTGGAGCCAGCTGCTGGCACTGCGCCTGGTGCCGGGCGATGTGTTCATGCTGCTGGCCACCATTTCGTGGTCGTTCTACAGCTGGCTGCTGGTGCGCACCAGCGAACCGGCCAGCGTACGCGCCGACTGGGCGGCCTTCCTGATGGCGCAACTGGTGTTCGGCCTGGGCTGGTCCGGGGCCTTTGCCGGGGTCGAGTGGGCCAGCGGACGCACGCACATCGCGTGGGGCTGGCCGCTGGCCGCCGCCCTGGCCTTCATTGCCATCGGGCCTGCCGTGGTGGCCTACCGCTGCTGGGGCGTGGGCGTGCAGCGCGCCGGGCCGGCGGTGGCCGGTTTCTTCTCCAATCTCACGCCGCTGTTTGCCGCGCTGATGTCGGCCGCCTTCCTGGGCGAGGCACCCCGCCTGTTCCACGCGGCGGCGTTTGCGCTCATCGTGGGCGGGATCGTGGTGTCTTCACGCCGCTGACGCGGCCTCACCTGCCAGCACTGCGTCAAGCGCCTCCACCGGCATGGGCCGACCCAGCAGATAACCCTGGTACAGGTCACAGCCGTGGCGTACCAGAAAGTCTTTCTGCTCCTGTGTCTCCACACCCTCGGCAATCACTTCCAGCTCCAGGTTGCGCGCCATGCCGATGATGGTCTGCACAATCACGTCGTCGGTGGCCCGTGCGCCCAGGTTGCGCACAAAGGACTGGTCGATCTTGAGCTGGTGCAGCGGCAGCCGCGTGAGGTAGGCCAGCGAGGAGTAGCCCGTGCCGAAATCGTCCACCGAGAAGCGCACGCCCTTGGTGCGCAACTGGTGCATCTTTTCGATCGCATCGTCCACGTTGTCAAGCACCAGCGACTCGGTCAGCTCCAGCGTCAGAAGGTGCGACCGGACCCCGGTTTCCTGAATGATCTCGGTGACCTGGCGCACGAATTCGGGCTGCCGGAACTGGCGCGCGCTCACGTTCACCGACAGCTGCAGGTGGCTGCTGCGCGGGTCCTGTTGCCACAGCGCCAGTTGCTGGCACGCGGTGCGCAGCACCCACTGGCCGATGTGCAGGATCAGATCGCTTTCCTCGGCCACCGCAATGAACTGCGCGGGCGAGACCATGCCGCGCTCGGGATGCTGCCAACGCAGCAGCACCTCGGCGCCGACGATGCAGCCTTCCGGCGTGAACTGCGGCTGGTAGTGCAGCGCGAACTGGCCTTGCGCCAGGGCTTCGCGCAGGTCGGCCTCCAGTTGCGCGCGGTCGTTGATGGCCACCTGCATGCGGGGGTCGAAAAAGCACAAGCCGTTGCCGCGCCGCGCCTTGACCTGGTACATGGCGATGTCGGCCTGCTTGAGCAGCTCTGTCGCCGTCTGCAGGCTGCCACCGAACAAGGTGGCCCCGATGCTGCACCCGCTTTGGTGCGCATGGCCCTTGAGCACATAGGGCTGGCTCAGGCCGTGCAGAATTTTCTCGCCGATGCGCTGGGCCAGCTGGGCAGCCTCCTCGGTGCTGGAGGACAACTCGTTGAGCATGACGACGAACTCGTCCCCGCCCAGACGGGCCACGGTGTCGGCCACGCGCACGCAGGCCCGAAGTCGCTGGGCCACCTGCTGCAGCAGCTCGTCGCCCACCTCATGGCCCAGAGTGTCGTTGAGCGCCTTGAAATGGTCGAGGTCGAGAAACAGCAGGGCCCCCAGCTGGCCCGAGCGCTGGGCCAGCACCGATGCCTGTCCCAGGCGGTCGAGCAGCAGGCGCCGGTTGGGCAGCCCGGTCAGGGGGTCATAGAACGCCAGGCTCTCGATTTCGGCATTGGCACGGCGCAGGGCGGTGACGTCGTGGTAGGTGATGACCAGCCCCCCCTCGGGCGTGGGCCGCTCGACGATCTGGATGCAGCGCCCGTCAGGCTGTTCCTGCTCATGGACTCCATCAATGACGCGCTGCCGGGCCAGGCGCAGTTCCACCCACTGCAGCATCTCTGCCTCGCTGGCCTGCGGAAGGTAGTGGCGGACGGTTATCTCGAGGATTCTGCGGAACGGCAACTGCGGCGCCATGATGCCGGCGACCCAGGGGAAAATTTCTTCAAAGCGCCGGTTCCAGTGCAGCACCCGATGCTGCTGGTCCAGCAAAACGAACCCGCTCACCATCGACTCCAGGGCCTGGTCCAGCATGACCTTGGACTGGGCCATGGCATGCCGCGCCGCCGTGATGTGGTTGAAGAAAGACACCACCATCGCACCGGCCACCAGCACCATCAGACAAAACGCCAGGGTGATGGCCACCAGGGTGTTGCGCTCCCGGTGCCAGTCCGCCAGGGCGGTGGACTCCGGCAGACTCGCCGAGATCCGCAGGTTCTGGTAGATCAGGGGGCGCGACACCACCAGGGCCGGCTCGCCGCTGAGGCGGCCCGGCACGCCCCAGGCACTGTCGGGCAGGTCCTTGAGCGGAAGCACGGACTGCAGGCGCGCCTGCTCCCCGAGGTCGGGGATGGTGAGCAGCGCACGGCCGTCGCTGCGCTCCAGCACCACCTCCAGGCCCGACACGTCGGCCCCCTGCATCAGCACCGCCGCCAGCTTGGAACGCGGCACCTCGGCCACCACCACCAGGCGCGCGCCGTTGGCCAGCTTCAGGGGGCGTGCGAAATACAGCACGCTCTGCGTGCTGTTGAAACTGATGGCCGGCTCGCTGACCAGAAGGCTGGAGGCCGCAGGCGAAAGCGCCTGTTGCAGAAACCCCGAAGGCAGCTGCAAGGCATTGCGGGTTTCGGCCGATTCGGACGATGCCAGCACGCGGCCATCGGCATCGATCAGTGCGGTCATGCCGACCAGCAGGTTGCCGCGCGTCACGAATCCCAGCAGCTGGCTTCCGGTGCTGGCATCGATCCAGTCGGCCATCGACGTGGAGAGCCCCAGCATGCTGTCCGTGCCCGACAGCAGCAGATCGACCGACAGGAAACTGCGGTTGAGCGCCACCTCGGCCCCCGACACAAAGCGCGCCACCTGTTCTTCACGCCCCTCCAGCGCCGCCTGGCGGTTGGACCAGGCCAGCACACCCGCAGCCAGCACCAGCACCAGCAGAAACGCAGCCACGAGGGCCCAGACCAGGGCATTGATGCGCGAGGGGGACAGGGGCTTCATGGAGTCTTCTGGGTGCCCAGGCCGCGCGCGGCCCCGATGGTCTGGTTCCAGATGTCAGTGCACCGTGGGCCGCAGCGCTGCAGCCAGCGGGGCAGCACGGTCTGCCGGAATATTTCCTGGCGCCTGCGTTCATCCTGCTCGGACAGGGGGACGACAACCATCTGCCCCTTGCGCCCGGCAGTGCAGCTGGGAGCGCCACTGTTGCAGGCAATGCCCTGGGCCGTGTCGCGCTCGGACTCCTCCCAGATGGAAGCCTCCAGCCGGGGCAACTCCTGCCGCAAAAGGGCCCGCAGGTCCGGCGGCAGGGCTTCCCAGGCCGCACGATTGGCCCCGAAGATGGCCAGTCCCCAGGTGATCGGCATTACGTGCAAGTGCGTGGTGATGGCATGCAGGCCCAGGGTGTTGCCCGACATGGTGCCGGTGATGGCGCAATCCATGCTGCCCGCCTCCATGCTGCGCACGATCTGGGCAAAAGCCGTATGCACCGGCACCGCACCCAGCGCACCGACGAAGTCGGCCTGCCCGGCCGAAGACACGCGCACGCGCCGCCCCGACAGGTCGGACAGCCCGGCCAGCGGCTTGCGGCAAAAAAGCACCTGCGCCGGATAGACATACAGCGCCAGAACCTCCACGCCCTGCTCCTTGCGCAGGGTTTGCTCCAGATAGGGACGGAAGGCCGCCACGCTGGCCCGCAGGCTGGCGATATCGGGGTTCAGCCCCGCCAGGTCAGGGGCGGTGTACTGGGGAAAAGTGGCCGTCAGTGAACTCAGCAGCGCCGTGCCGAACGGCACCACCCCCAGTTGCACCAGGCGCAGCATTTCCTCGCCCGGAACCCCCGCGCGGTCGAAGGGCACGATATCGGCGCGAAAGCGCCCGCCACTGATGCGGGGCAGCTCGCGCGTCCAGAACGGCTCTTCCCAGCGGGTGTACTGGCTGATGCCGGCCAGGCCGCCCACCACACGAAACTGGTGCACGGCGGTCGACGGCTGGGCCCACGCCTGCAAACTCCCGGCAATGAGCGCCCCGGCCACCCACCTGGCCACGGAACGTGGACGGAGCCATCCGCCCCGGCGGCGAGCGCAAAAAGACAGATCAGGGTTTGCCATGGACTACGCCCTCCAGACCCGGTTGCCACAGCCGCCGCCCGCCTGCCGGACGGCAGGGGATGCGAGGCTGGCCAGGGCTGCGGAGTTCAAAACGCCCCAGGGTAGGCACCACCGTCGGCCAGCACGTTCTGGCCCGTGATGTAGCCCGCATGCGCACTGCACAGAAAGGCGCAGATGGCACCGAACTCCTGCGGCGTGCCAAAACGCCCGGCCGGTATGCTGGCCTGCTGCGCCGCGCGCACTTCCTGCACCGTGCGCCCGCTGCGCGCGGCGGCGGTGCCCATGGTGGTGGCCAGGCGGTCGGTGTCGAACTTGCCGGGAAGCAGGTTGTTGATGGTCACGCCCCGGGCGGCGATGCTGCTGCGCGAGACACCGGCGACGAAGCCGCTCAGGCCGCTGCGCGCGCCGTTGGACAGGCCCAGGATGTCGATGGGCGCCTTCACCGCGCTCGACGTGATGTTGACGATGCGCCCGAACCCGCGCGCGGCCATGCCGTCCACCGTGGCGCGGATCAACTCGATCGGCGTGAGCATGTTGGCATCGACGGCCTTGATCCAGTCCTCGCGCTCCCAATCCCGGAAATCGCCCGGCGGCGGTCCGCCCGCATTGGTGACGACGATGTCGAAATCACGCCCTGGCCCGCCGGGCACACTGAAGACGGCAGCGCGCCCTTCGGCGGTGGTGATGTCGGCCGCCACCTCCAGCACCTGGGGCTTGAGGCTTTTTGGGCCCTCAGCACCCTGCCAGCTTGCGCCAATAGCTATTAAATCTATAGCAGAAGAATGCAGCGGGCCGGCCTGGCGGGCGTTGACGACCACATTCACGCCTTCGCGCACCAGCGCCTGGGCGCAGCCCAGCCCCAGCCCCTTGCTGGCACCGCACACCAGCGCCCATTTGCCCGCCAAACCCAAATCCATAACAATCTCCGGTAACACGCTGCTACAGTCAGCACCAAACTATCATAAGTGGAGAACTCCATGCCCACATGGTTGCACCAAGGTGCCCTCACCGCCGCTCTGGCGTGCTGCCTGCTGGCCGCCCCGGCCCAGGCACAGCAGGACGCGGCTGTCATCAAGCGCGCCACCGAACTGCGCCAGGGGCCGGCCGAATCCTCGGCCAGTCTGGGCGCACTGGCGGCCGACACCGCCGTGACCCGCACCAGTGAACGCAAAGGCTCATGGGTCAAGGTACGCACGGCACAAGGCGCCACCGGTTGGGTGCACATGTTCGACGTGGGCGCGCAGGCAGGGACTGCTGCTGCCGGGTCGAACACCGCCACCAGCGGGCTTCGCAGTCTGGGCGGGCTGTTTGGCGGCGGCAGCTCCACCACGGCCACGGCCACGGTGGGTATCCGCGGCCTGAGTGCAGAAGACATTGCCAATGCGCAGCCCAATCCGGCCGCCGTGCAGCAGGCTGAAAAACTGCGCGTGAGCGCCGACCAGGCCCAGCGCTTTGCCAGCGCCGCCGCACTGCGCAAACAGAACGTCGAGCCCCTGCCCGAGCCACCGCGCCCCACCGCACCGGCAGGCAGCGGCGAATTCACCCCCGACAACCAAAGCTTCAACTGAGGAGCACCGCCATGCGCATGCCCCCCCTGCTCTCACGCACCGTACTGGCGGCCGCCACCTGCGCGGCCCTGGCCTTCGCCCCCCTGCACAGCCACGCCCAGGGCGGCGTGATGAACCTGCTCAACTCGCTCGGCGGATCGGGCTCTGGCGGTGGCCTGCTGGGCGCCGTGGTGGGCGGCGGCGCCCAGACCAACCAGGGCGACGACCTTTTCAGCCTGCTCTCGCGCTCGGTCGAAAACATCGACGAGCCCAAGGAAATCGAGATTGGCCGCCAGCTTGCCGCCGTGCTGCTGGGCAGCAAGCCGCTGCACCCCGACATGGCGCTGCAGCGCTACGTGAACCAGCTGGGCCGCTGGATCAGCCTGCAGTCCGAGCGCCCCGGCCTGCCCTGGACCTTCATCGTGCTCGACGACACCGGCTACAACGCCTTCGCTGCCCCGGGCGGCTATGTGTTCGTCACCAAGGGCCTGATCGACCGCTGCGCCGACGAGGCCGAGCTGGCCGGCATCCTGGCGCACGAAATCACCCATGTGACGGCCAAGCACCACCTGCACGCCATGCGCAAGACGGCGCAGTCGGGGGTGTTCACCCAACTCGTGGCCTCGCAGATCAAGACCAACGCCCTGGGCAACCTGGTGGCCTCGCAATTCCTCGCGCTGGGCCGCAACCTCTACGCGCGCGGCCTGGACCAGACCGACGAATTCCACTCCGACCGCAACGGCGTGGCCCTGGCCGCGCGCGCCGGGTTCGACCCCTATGGCCTGGTGGCCGTGCTGCAGCAGCTGCGCACCGCCACGCCCGACAACCCGATGTTCACCCTGGCCCTGGCCACCCACCCGCCCGCACAGGCGCGGCTGGACCAACTGGAACAGGCCATGGGCAAGCGGCTTGATGGCTATACGGGCGCCGCCCCGGTGACGGTGGCGCAGCGCCTGGGGGGCGGTTCGCGCAAGAAATAGGCCAGACTGGACTAGCGCCGCACCGGACGGGTAAAGACAAAGATCCCGGCGATCACCAGCGCCGTGCCGGCCGCCACCCAGGGTGTGAACGGCTCGCCCAAAATCACCACGCCCATGAGGATGGTGGACATCGGCCCCACCATGCCGATCTGCGCGGCCGCACCGGCGCCGATGCGCTCGATGGCCATCATCACCATGAGCACGGGCGCGGCGGTGCACAGCAGCGCATTGAGCACCGACAGCCAGACCACCTCGGGCGCGACCAGGGCCGCCGACAGCGGGCGCAACAGCGCAAACTGCAGCAGGCACAGCAGGCAGGCCACGCTGGTGGCCAGACCCACCAGGCGCAGCGAGCCCAGGCGCTGCACCAGCTCGCCGCTGTAGACAAGGTAGATGGCATAGCTCACCGCACTGCCGAACACCAGCGCCGTGCCCCAGGCCACGTTCGTGCCTTGCAGATGCACCTCGTGGCCGAACACCAGCACCACGCCGCAATAGCTCACGGCCATGCCCAGCGCCTGGCCCCAACGGATGCCACGGCCATACACCGCCCAGCCCAGCATCAGCACCAGCGTGGGGTTGAGGTAGAGGATGAGCCGCTCCAGGCTGGCGCTGATGTAGGCCAGCCCGGCGAAATCGAGAAAGCTCGCCAGGTAGTAGCCCGAGACACCCAGGCCCAGCACACCCCACCCGTCCTTGCGCGTGAGCGGGGCCTGCCCCCGGCTCGCCCACCAGGCCATGGCGGCAAAGAAAGGCAGCGCGAACAGCATGCGGTACATGATGAGCGTGACCGCGTCCACGCCATGGCGGTAGGCCAGCTTGACGATGATGGCCTTGGCGCTGAAGGCGATGGAGCCCAGCAGCGCAAGGGCGACTCCGGTTGCTCTTGATTTGCTAGCTGCTAGCGATTGCTGTGATTGGGCTGAAGGCACTTTTCGTACAAAATCTAGAAACCGGCCGCCTGGCCATCGCGCCGGGGGTCGCTGGCGGCCACGTAGCCCTGGGTTCTGGCATCACCCAGGCGCCAGATGAACTGGCCCGCACCGAACTCGCCATAGGGGTCGTCGATCACGGTCAGGTCGTGGCCCAGCGCCGCCAGGCCCTGCTGCGTGGTCAGCGGCATGCTGGCCTCGGCGTTCACCGAGAGGCCCTGGTTGAAACGCCAGCGCGGCGCATCGCACGCGGCCTGCGGATTCTGGCCGTGGTCGAGCATGCGCACCAGCGTCTGCACATGGCCCTGGGGCTGCATGTTGGCACCCATGACGCCAAAGCTCATCACGGGCTGGCCGTCCTGCGTGACGAAGGCCGGGATGATGGTGTGGAAGGGCCGCTTGCCCGGCGCCACCAGGTTGGCCGGGTTGGCGCCGCGCGGGTCGGTGCTGAAGCCAAAGCCCCGGTTCTGCAGGCTGATGCCGAACGTGGGCTCGACGCAGCCCGAGCCGAAGCCCTGGTAGTTGCTCTGGATGAAGCTGACCATCATGCCGTCCTCGTCGGCGGCGGTGAGGTAGATGGTGCCGCCGCCGGCCGGCCGGCCCGCACCGAAGTCCTGTGCCCTGTGCATGTCGATGAGTTTCGCACGCGCGGCGAGGTAGGCGCCATCGAGCATTTGCGCGGGAGTCACCTCCATCGACGAGGGGTCGGCCACGTAGCGGTAGACGTCGGCGAAGGCCAGCTTCATGGCCTCGATCTGCAGGTGCTGGGCCTGCGTTCCATCCACGAGCAGGCTGGCGAGATCGAACTGCTCCAGGATGCCCAGCGCCATGAGCGCGGCGATGCCCTGGCCGCTGGGCGGAATCTCGTGCACTGCGAAGCCCCGGTAATTGCGCGCGATCGGCGTCACCCACTCCACCCGGTGCGCCGCCAGGTCGGCCAGCGTGAGGGTGCCGCCGTGCTGCGCCGAAAACCGGGCCAGCGCCTGGGCGATCTCGCCGGTGTAGAACGCCTCGCCGCGCGTGGCGCCGATGGCACGCAGCGCGCGCGCTGCCGCCGGGAAGGTGAACAGTTCCCCCACGTGCGGCGCCCGCCCCCGGGGCAGAAAGCTCTGGGCAAAGCCGGGTTGCGCTTGCAGCTCGGGCACGGCGGCGGCCCACTTGCCCTGCACCACCACGGGCACGGCGTAGCCGCGGTCGGCAATCTCGGCGGCCGGCGCCATGAGGTCGGCGAAGGGTAGCTTGCCGAAGCGCTCGCTCAGCGCCACCCAGGCACTCACCGCGCCGGGCACGGTGACCGCATCGATGCCGCGCCGGGGCGGCGTGGGCGCGCCCTCGCCGTATTTGCGGTGAAAGTAGTCCGGCGTCCAGGCCTGCGGCGCACGGCCCGAAGCATTGAGACCGTGCAGCGACTGCCCGTCCCAGAGGATGCAGAAGGCGTCGCTCCCCAGGCCATTGCCTGTAGGCTCACAAACGGTCATGGCCGCCGCTGCGGCCACGGCAGCATCGACGGCATTTCCGCCCTGCCAGAGCATGCGCAGGCCGGCCTGCACGGCCAGGGGGTGGGAGGTGGCGACCACGTTGCGCGCGAACAGCGGCAAGCGGGCGCTGGCATAGGGCTGCTGGTACTGGAAGGGCATGGCCGATTATCGGAGGCAACGCGCCGCCGTGCATGCCCTCCGGGCGCTGGCCTACAGCGCCGCGATGCGCTCCTTGAAGCGGTCGGGCACCAGGGCCACCTTGCGCGTCTCGCGGTCCGTGAACACCACGCCGAGCTTGCCGCGCGCCACCTCACGACCCGAATCCTTCTCGGTCATGCGAAAAACGATGTCGAAGCCGTACTTGTTGAAATCCGCCGGCACCATCTCCACACGCATGGTCTCGCCGTGGAAGCCCTCGGACTTGTACTGCGCCACGATGTCACCCACCACGATGGACAGGCCTTCGACGCCCGCCTCGCGGTAGCCCAGGGCCTGGAAGAAACGCACGCGCGCCTCGGACACCAGCGTGAGCAGCTGCGCGTTGTCGAGGTGCCCTCCCTGGTTGACGTGGCTGATGTAGATCTGGATCTCGGTCGAGAACGTGAACTGCTCGGGCAGCTCGAACTGGATTCTGGGCATGGAAAAACTCTCGAAAAGACCCAAGGGTCAACGGGAAAACACGCGCTGGTGCAGCCGCCGCAGCGACCACCAGACGGTGAAGCCCACCGCCGGAATGGCGATGGCGGCCGTGGTCTCGGGCGAAAGCGGCCAGCCGACCTGCTGCGCACCCTTGGCCAGGTAGCTGACCAGGCCGACGATGTAGTAGGTGATGGCCGCGACCGACAGGCCCTCCACCGTGGACTGGAGCTTGAGTTGCAGGTCTGCGCGCTGGTTCATGCTCGCCAGCAGCGCCTGGCTGCTCTGCTGCTGCTCGATCTCCACGCGCGTGCGCAGCAGGTGGCTGATGCGCGAGACGCGGCGCGAAAGCGCCTCTTGCCGCCGCGCAGCCCACTCGCAGGTGCTGCGCGCGGGCGTGAGGCGCCGGTGCATGAATTCGCCAATGGTCTGCATGCCCGCCAGGCGCGATTCGGCAATGTCCTGGATGCGCCGGTCCACCAGCTCGAAATACGCGCTGCTGGCCGAAAAACGCGAATGCGTGGCGGCATATTCGCTCTCCACCTGCCCGGCCAGGCGGGTCAGGCGGTCGAGCAGCGCCGGCTCGGCATGGCGGTTGGCCGTGCGGATGGCGTCGGCCAGCTCGGCCAGCTCGCGCTCGGCGCTGGCCAGCACGCTGGTGGCCTCGCGCGCTGCGGGCAAGCCCAGCAGCGCAGCCATGCGGTAGGTTTCGATCTCCTGCAGGCGCTGCACCAGCCGGCCCAGGCGCCGGGGTGTCATGCCGCCCGCCAGCAGCACCATGCGCGAATGCCCGTCGGGGTGGATGGCAAAGTCGGTATAGACCTCGCCATGCCCGTCGGCCACGGTGGAGGCCACCAGCGTGTCCTCGCTCAGCACATGGCGCACCAGCGAGCCCGAGCCAAACTCCTTGGTCGGCAGCACCCACAGGTTCAGGCTGCACAGACACTGGCCCGGCAGTTGCGCCAGCCATTCGCGCGGCACGGCACCGGTGGCGCCCACGGGCTCGCGCTCGCCAAAGGCGGCGGTCTCGATCGGCACCGTGAAAGTCCAGGTGACAAACTCGGTGTGCAGCTCCCAGCGCAGGCGAAACGTCCCCAGGTCCACGCGCAGGTGCGTGGTATGTTGGTCGGGCGGCGCCAGGTGGTGGTTGCGCAGCAGCGCGGCGATGTGCGCGCTGCTTGCCTCACGCCCGGCTGCGTCGGCCCACATGACGATGTGCGTGCTGGCCACGGGGCCTTCGATGGCCTCGGGCGGTCGGGCGTGGACTTCGTTGTGCAGCAGCGCCCGTTGCGGGTGCTGCGCGGGTTGGAGCGCGATGTGCATGGATGGGTCTTTAAACAGCGCGCTATTGTGCGGTCTGTCGGACCTACCTCCACCGGGACGGCTCTCCAAAAAGCAACGGCACCCGAAGGTGCCGCTGCCGGAAACACAGGGAAGTGTCCGTTCAGTCTTCGACGAAAGCTTCCTCGCGCTTGTTCTTCACGGCGGGCAGCAGCACGATGACGAGCAGCAGGGCAGCAGCCGCCAGCAGGCCGGCCGACAGCGGACGGGTGACGAACACACTCCAGTCACCCCGCGAGAGCAGCAGCGCGCGGCGCAGGTTTTCTTCCATCATCGGACCCAGGATGAAGCCCAGCAGCAGGGGCGCCGGCTCGGTTCCCAGCTTGTGGAAGATGTAACCTACCAGCCCGAAGCCGCCCACCATCCAGATGTCCCAGGTGTTGTTGTTGGTGGAATACACACCCACGGCACAGAACAGCACGATGGACGGGTACAGCCACCGGTAGGGCACCGTCAGCAGCTTGATCCACAGGCCGATCAGCGGCAGATTCAGGATCACCAGCATGGCGTTGCCGATCCACATCGAGGCGATCAGGCCCCAGAACAGCTCGGGGTTGCTGGTCATCACCTGCGGGCCGGGCTGGATGTTGTGGATGGTCATGGCACCGACCATCAGGGCCATCACGGCGTTGGGCGGAATGCCCAGCGTCAGCAGCGGGATGAAGGAGGTCTGCGAACCGGCGTTGTTGGCCGACTCGGGGGCCGCCACACCACGGATGTTGCCCTTGCCGAACGGCACTTCGCCGGGGTGCAGCTTGGTCTTCTTCTCGATGGTGTAGGCCGCAAAGGCCGACAGCAGCGCACCGCCACCGGGCAGGATGCCCAGGGTCGAGCCCAGCGCCGTGCCGCGCAGCACGGCCGGAATCATGCGCTTGAAGTCCTGCGCCGTGGGGAACAGGCCCTGCACCTTGGCGGTGAACACCTCGCGCTGATCGTCCGGGCGGGCCAGGTTGGCAATGATTTCACCGTAACCGAACACGCCCATGGCGATGGCCACGAAACCGATGCCGTCGGTCAGCTCGGGCACGTCGAAGGAGAAACGCGCCACGCCGGAATTCACGTCGGTGCCCACCAGGCCCAGCAGCAGGCCCAGCACGATCATGGCCACGGCCTTGAGCAGCGAGCCCGAGGCCAGCACCACGGCGCCGATCAGGCCCAGCACCATCAGCGAGAAGTATTCGGCCGGACCGAACTTGAAGGCCACCTCGGTCAGCGGCGCTGCGAAGGCGGCCAGAATCAGTGTGCCCACGCAGCCGGCGAAGAACGAGCCCAGGCCAGCGGCGGCCAGTGCGGGCCCCGCCCGGCCGTTGCGCGCCATCTGGTAGCCGTCGATCACGGTCACCACCGAGGACGACTCGCCCGGCAGGTTCACCAGAATGGCGGTGGTCGAACCGCCGTACTGCGCGCCGTAGTAGATGCCGGCGAGCATGATGAGCGCAGCCACGGGCGGCAGCGCATAGGTGGCCGGCAGCAGCATGGCGATGGTGGCCACCGGGCCGATGCCGGGCAACACGCCGATCAGCGTGCCCAGCAGGCAGCCGACAAAACAGTAAATGAGGTTCTGGAAGGTGAAGGCGACGCCAAAACCCAGGGCCAGGTTGTCAAACAATTCCATGGTCTATTGCTCCTGGCTTAACCGACAATGAAACTGGGCCACACGGGAAACTGCAGCTTCAGAGCCAGCACGAAGGCGCCGTAGCTACCGGCCGCGAGGACGGTGGCCAGCACGAACACCGCCTTGGCGTTGAATTCTTTGCCGGCCAGGCTGGCGATGAAGGTCAGCGCGTAGATGGCGACGATCAACCCCATGGCCGGAATGCCCAGGCTGGGCAGGCCGGCCAGCAGGATGCCGAAGACCACATTGGCCAGCAGGATGAAGAACAGCGGCTTCCAGGCCCAGTGGCCGATCTTGTCGCCGTCCACGGTCTCGACGACCGTGGCCTTGAAGGTGATGACGCCCCCGATCAGCGCCAGCAAGATACCCAGCATCAGCGGGAAGTAGCCCGGCCCCATGCGGGCACCGGTACCAACGCTGTACGTGGTGGCCCCCCAGGCAAAGGCAGCACCGACCCCCATGAACATGAGGCCGGAAAAAAAGTCCTTTTGACTTTTGATTTTCACGGAAAGTCTCCTGACGTTGATCCAACACCCGGAATTGTGTCGCCGCCATGCCCACTTTCCGATGTGGATTCCACCTACGCAGGAACCGAGGGTTGTCCCCCGTGAAATGAAACACCCCCCTGTGTCGCTGCGCGCCTTCCCCCGCTCTCGCATCGCTGCGCGATGCGGGCAGGGGGACGCCACCAGCGCGGCGGGGCGGCCCTTGCGCGGTGGCCGCTGGCCTGGGCCGCGCCGGTTTCATGGGCTGCGGGTGGCGCACAGCGCAATGGGCAACGGAAATGGTTGCCGGCTAGCGCGGCGGCGGTGTCGCCGCCACGACCTCTTCAAGGGTGGTCACACCCTGTGCCACGCGCAGGGCTCCCGCCATGCGCAGCGGGCGCATGCCGTCCTTGACCGCCTGGCGGCGCAGCGCGTCAATGGAAGGCTCCTTGGTGATGCCTTCCTTGAGCGTCTCGGTCACCGTGAGGAGTTCGTACAGCCCCATGCGCCCACGGAAACCCGTCATGCGGCAGTCCACGCAGCCCACGGGTTTGTAGGGGTGGTAGCCGCCGCTGAGCTTCCAGGGCTTGACGGCCTCGGCCAGCGCCTCCTGCGAAGCGCTTTCGTCGGGCTGCTTGCACAGCTTGCAAAGGGTACGCACCAGGCGCTGGGCCAGCACGCCCAGCAGCGTGGCATTGATGAGGTAGGACGGCACGCCCAGCTCCATCAGGCGCGTGACAGCCGAGGGCGCATCGTTGGTGTGCAGGGTGCTGAACACCAGGTGGCCCGTCAGCGCGGCCTGCACGGCCATTTCGGCCGTTTCCAGGTCGCGGATTTCGCCCACCATGATGATGTCCGGGTCCTGCCGCATGAGGGCGCGCACGCCCTCGGCAAAGCTGAAGTCCAGCTGCGGCTGCACCTGCGTCTGGTTGAAGCTGGGCTCGATCATTTCAATCGGGTCTTCGACCGTGCTGACATTGACCTCTTCGGTGGCCACGCGCTTGAGCGTGGAATACAGCGTGGTGGTCTTGCCCGAACCGGTGGGCCCGGTCACGAGGATGATGCCGTAGGGGCGCTTGATGAGGTCCTCCCAGCGCTGCGCGTCGTGCTGCGCGAAACCCAGTGCGTCCAGGTCCTTGACCGCCGTGTCGGGGTCGAAGATACGCATCACCATCTTCTCGCCGAAGGCCGTGGGCAGTGTGGCCAGACGCATCTCGACCTCGTCGCCGCGCTGGTTGCGGGTCTTGATGCGGCCATCCTGCGGGCGGCGCTTTTCCACCACGTCCATGCGCCCGAGCAGCTTGACGCGCGCCACCATGGCGCTCATCACACCCAGCGGCATCTGGTAGACCGGGTGCAGCACACCGTCGATGCGAAAGCGGATCACGCCCTGCTCGCGCCGGGGTTCGAGGTGGATGTCGCTGGCGCGCTGGTCAAAGGCGTACTGCCAGAGCCAATCCACCACCTTGACCACGCCCTGGTCATTGGCATCGAGCTGCTTGTTCGTCCGGCCCAGTTCGACCAGTTGCTCGAAATTGCTCGACGCCGCGCTGCCCCCTGCCTTCTGCGCCGCACGCACCGACTTGGCCAGTGCGAAAAACTCGGCCGTGTAGCGGTGGATTTCCTGCGGGTTGACCAGCACGCGGCGCACCGGCCGCTTGGCCTGGCGCTCTACCTCGGCGACCCAGTCGGTGATGAAGGGCTCGGCCGTTGCCACCACGACTTCCTTGGTCGTCACCTGCACCGGAAGCACCTTGTGGCGCTCGGCATAGCTGGCGCTCATGGTGTCGGCCACCTTGCCCACATCGACCTTCAGCGGGTCGATGCGCAGATACGGCAGGCCGCAGCGCTGGGCCAGGTACTCGGTCAGCATCTCGGCATCGAGCGGCTTGCCATCGCTGGCGCGTGCCATGGCCACGTTGGCCAGCCGCACCAGCGGGTGCTGCGAACTCTCGGCCTGCGAGCAGCGCGCGATGGTGCGCTGCGCCTCTTCGTCGGCAATGACGCCATCGGTGCGCAGCCATTCCACAATGCGGCGCCAGTCGAGCGGCCCGGTGTGGACAGAGGCCGGAGCCAGTTTCGCGGACGTGGCGGCGTGGTGGTGTGTCATGACAGAGGTGCAGAAGAATGTGACAGAGCCGTCAGGTCGTGAGCGGCTTGAATCCGCGCACCCATTTGGCGGTGGGGATGCCCCAGCGCTCCTGGATGTCGGCGCAGCGCGCAGCCAGCTCGCCGCGCTTGAACCGGCTGGGCGTGCGCTGCGCCAGCACCACGGTGTTGCCCTCGCGCGTGGGCTTGAAGGCCCAGAGCGCATCCTCGCCAAAAACGCCCGCGAGCTTCTCCACGCTCTCGGCAAAGCTGGAGCCCCGGCCGAACAGGTTCACCGTCATGCAGCCGCCCTCGCTCAGCAGGGCGCGGCAGTCGGCGTAGAACTCGGCGCTGTCGAGCACGGGGGCCGCTGCGTTGTCGTCGTACAGATCGACACAGAGCCCATCCACCGTGCCCAGCCACATCGGGTTGCGGATCTCCTGCGCCGCATCGGCCAGCACCACCCGCAGCTTGGGGCCGTCGGGCGGCAGCTTGAACCACGCGCGGCACACGGCCAGCACCTGCGGGTTCAGCTCGATGGCGGTGGCGCACATGCGCAGCTTCTTGTGGCAGAACTTGGTGATGGCGCCCGCGCCCAGGCCCAGCTGCATGGCGTGGCCCTTGCGTACGGCATCGGGCTCCATGAACAGCAGCCAGGCCATCATGCGCTGGATGTATTCCAGCTCCAGATCGAAGGGCGCATCGATGCGCATGGAGCCCTGGATCCAGGGCGTGCCCAGGTGCAGGTGGCGCACCTCGCCATCGTCGGAGACGCTGACTTCGGGCAGTTCGGCGGTGTTGTTTTTCTTGCGGGCCATTGGTTCGGGGTTCTCACAGTAATCCATGCTCGGCCAGGGCCTGCGCCCAGGCCTGCCGCTTGCGCTCGAAGCTCCACGAGGCGTTCGCCGGGCTGGTGGACGGCAGCCGGAGCACCGGCACGCCCAGTTGCGCCGTGGCGCGCGCATGGCGAAAGCTCTCCCCGCCATTGTGGGCGATGGCGGCCAGGCGCGGACAGCGCGCGCGCAGACTGGCGAAATCGTTCACCTCGGGGTGGCGGATGCAGGCATCCAGGCTGCCCTCGCGCTCGCAGGCACCGTACACGTCCCACAGGCCCAGGCCGCGCGCCAGTAGCCAGTCACAGCGCTCGGCGTACGGCTCAGGCAAGGGGTGCTGCGGCCAGAGCGCCTGCAGGATGCGCCAGAAGTGGTTTTGCGGGTGCGCGTAGTACTGCTGCGCGCGCAGCGAGGCCACGCCGGGAAAGCTGCCGAGCACCAGCACCACCGTGCCCGCACCCACCACCGGCGGCAGGCCCACCAGGCGTACGGCGGCCGGTGGCGCGGGCGGGAGGGTCACTGCACGGGTCATGGAATGGGAAGAAAATTTACTATCAAATCAATAGCTTTTAGCGCAATAGGGTACTGCGCCAGAGGCCATTTTCGCCCATTATCCTGCACGACCTTGCAGACGCGGCAGCGCGTGCAATGCATTGGCGCGGGTGTGCTGCGCCAGCGCCTCCAGCGGCGTGCCGCGCAGGCCGGCCAGAACCTGTGCGATGCGCGGCAGCTCGGCCGGCGCGTTGCGTCCCTGCGGCTGGCCGGCGGCACGCTCGGCAGCGGTGCGGTAGATCCAGTGCGGCGGCATGTCGGGCGCATCGGTCTCCAGCACCAGGGCCTCGATGGGCAGCTCGGTGGCCAGGCGACGCAGCTGTAGCGCGCGCTCGTAGGTCAGCGCGCCGCCAAAGCCGAGCTTGAATCCCAGCGCGATGAAAGCGCGCGCCTGCTGCAGGCTGCCATTGAACGCATGTGCGATGCCGCCCCGCACCGGTACCTCGCGCAGGCCCTTGAGCAGCGCGTCGGCCGAGCGGCGCACATGCAGGATGACGGGCAGGTTGAAGCGCCGCGCCAGTTGCAACTGCGCACGGTAAAAGCGCGTCTGGCGCTCGGCGTCCAGCCCGGGCACGAAGAAGTCCAGCCCGATCTCGCCGATGGCGACGAGGTGCGGGTCGTTGCTGTGCTGCTCCAGTAGTTGCGCCAGGCGCTCCACGTCGTCGTCCGCCGCCTGCGGGGTGTAGAGGGGATGGATGCCCAGGGCGTAGCTGTCGCCGTGGCGGTGGGCCAGTTCACGCACGGCGTCGGCATGGGCCACTTGCACTGCTGGAATGACGAGGTGCTGCACGCCGACGGCGCTGGCCTGGGCGCGCACCGTGTCGACGTCGTGCGCGAACTCGGGAGCGTCGAGGTGGCAGTGGGTGTCGATCCAGGTGGGAGGCATGGGTCGGATGATCCCACAGGGCTTCTCGGTTGCAAGCGGTCGGTGGCTTTCCAAGGGCGGGGGCCGGGGTGTGCGCCCTCAGCAAAAACCCAACCCAAAAAATCTACACAGCCGAATCCTGTCGCCCCCACAAGACCAACAAACGCTCCATCTCTGCCCCCACCTCATGCAGACCGAAACTGCGGCCACGCTCCAGCACCAACTGCCCGGCCAGGTACAAGCGCAACACCGGCAGACTGAAAACCCCGTGCTGCGCGCACACCGCAGGCGCCTCGGCGCAATCGACATAGGCCATGGCCACCTGCGGAAACGATTGCGCCACCATGCGCTCGATGCGTGGGCGGATCGCCTGGCAGACACCGCAGTGCGCGCCGCCAAACAACACCAGCAGCGCAGACGCACCCATGCGCTCGCGCAGCCTCTGCTCAGTGCCGATGGGCTCCATCGTCATCGTGGTGTTGCCAAGAATGGCCCGCAGGCCGCAAGCGCACCGGTACGGGTCGGGTTGATCAATCGGAAGCGCCCTGAAGCCGCCCCGCCACCAGCCTGAGCACCCGGTCGCACCGCGCCGCCAAGGTCTCGTCATGCGTCACCATCACAAACGCCGTCCCCTGCTCGCGTGCCAGTTGCAGCATGTGCTGGAACACCCCCTCGGCCGTGGTGCGGTCAAGGTTGCCGGTGGGCTCGTCGGCCAGCACGCAGGCCGGCCGGGTGACCAGGGCACGCGCAATAGCCACGCGCTGGCGCTCGCCGCCCGACAGCTCGGCCGGGCGGTGTTGCACGCGGCCCGCCAGGCCCACGTGGGCCAGCATCTGCGCGGCCTGGCGCGTGCATTCTTCGTAAGGCAGGCGGCGGATGCGCAGCGGCATGGCCACGTTGTCGAGCGCGCTGAACTCGGGCAGCAGGTGGTGAAACTGGTAGACAAAGCCCAGGTACTGGTTGCGCAAGTCGCCCTGCTGCGCTGCAGACATCTGCGCCAGATTCCGCCCATGCAGGTGCACGCTGCCCGACGTGGGTGCATCGAGCGCGCCCAGCAGGTGCAAGAGCGTGCTCTTGCCCGAACCCGAGGCGCCGACGATGGCCAGCGTCTCGCCCGCGTGCACGTCCAGGTCCACGCCCTGCAGCACCGTCACGTCCAGGCGCCCCTCGGTAAAGCGCTTGGTCAGGCCCCGGGCCTGCAGCACCACCTTGCGAAAATTCACACCGTGCGCAGAGGCTACAGCCGAGCCGCCGCCGGGCCGCCCCAAGGCGGCGAGAGCCCCCTCGGGGGGCAGCGAGGACACGTCAGTGCCTAGCGTGGGGGTCACATTACTCATAGCGCAAGGCCTCAGCGGGGTTGACGCGGCTGGCGCGCCAGCTCGGGTAGAGCGTGGCCACGAAGGACAGCACCAACGAGATCACGCCCACGGGCACGATGTCGGCAGGCTGCGGGTCGCTGGGCATGCGGCTGATGAGGTAAATGTCTTTGGGCAGAAAGCTCGCACTCAGCAGCCGCTCAATGGCGGGCACGATCACGTCGATGTTGAACGCAATGCCCAGGCCCAGCAGCAGCCCGGCCAGCGTACCGATGACGCCGACCATCGCGCCCTGCACCACAAAAATTCCCATGATGCTGCGCGGGCTGGCGCCCAGGGTGCGCAGGATGGCGATGTCGGCGCGCTTGTCCTGCACCGTCATCACCAGCGTGGACACCAGGTTGAACGCCGCCACCGCCACGATCAGCGTGAGGATGATGAACATCATGCGTTTTTCGAGCTGCACGGCGGCAAACCAGGTGCGGTTCTGCTGGGTCCAGTCGCGGATC
>JAANMX010002185.1_pt1 | contig 20155 bp, 17 predicted proteins | sample 7279681 | NCBI WGS metagenome assembly JAANMX01 (sample SAMN14094542, study PRJNA606508) | bioreactor metagenome | isolation source: A lab-scale SPAN reactor treating ammonium-rich wastewater day 351 | place: Ireland: Galway | collected 2018-01-01
CATCCCTCCTGGAAACCCCGGAAGCTCTGGTGAAAGCAGTGGCGAACCCGACCCGCGCAATACGATATTGCTCACTCCGGATGGGGAGATAATAGATTCCCCGTGTGCGAAAGCCAAGGGAAGCACCACCCGTTTAAACAACGTATTGAAAAACACAGACATCGCTCCACAAATAGCTTCTATAAAAACCCATGCTCAGAATGCAAATGTAGAATATGGCATTACAATAACCAGAGCTAACGCTAACAGCCCGCTTGTTGCAACCGATCCTTATACAGATAACAATTGTTGTCAAGTAGCCATCAGTTATCCAGCAAATGCCACATTTGTTGCAGATGGGCATTCACATCCGTCAGCTTTACCGCCTTCCGTATCAGATTTTTACAACGTTTTGGAAAATGCAGTAGACACCAATATTCCCAACTATACAGGTAGTTTTGTATTTGCAAGCAATGGCAGTACCTTTGCATTGGTAGTAACTGACAGACAAGCTGCTGCGGCTTTTTTAGCACTGTACCCCAAAGCGACTAATTATGATACTAAATCTAAAATATTTAAGAATTCATCTGATATTGGAACAGATTTCAATAATATTTATGACGCATTCAGTTCAGGAAAATTTCCCAATTATTCAGGCAAAGATCAAATTGATGCATTGGAAACCGGCTTCGCATATATTACGGAAAAATATAATGCGGGGGTCTCACTCACTAAAACAGATAACAACGGAAATATGAAGCCGGTAAAAGTAGAGTCTTTTGAGTACGAAATTCCTGCTTCCGGAGGTAAAAAAATAACTGCGTACAGAACAATAACGTGTCCATAGACTATCAATTATACAATTAAAAAATATAAAATGAAAATAAAAGTAACAGCAATATTTATTATTCTCCTGAATTCCTGCATTGCACAGGCACAGATACCGGACGAACCCATGACACTGGCAGAGTATCCTGCTTTTTATAACAGCACTGTCCAGAAACTAAATGTTATTATTCCTAATAAGACCAATTATTATGGACAACCACTCTCCGTATTTTTAAATGCATTAAGTCAAAACAGTATTGTAATCAAATCTTATGATCCGGGTCCCTATAACAACAAACTATTATCATTCAGTTTCATTTGGAATCATGATACTTTAGTAAATGCATGGAGGAATAATTATATTGATCCGATCGTAAGGGTTTACTTTCAGCAACCCTACAATTATGAGCAAATATCAACTATGATGAGTACCAACGGCTACCATTCCTACTGGAATCCTCAGGCAGAGAATTTTTTCAAGAATTTAATTATTGATAAAATTGAGTTTTGGTATGTAAACGGGCTGACGGATAAAACATCACCGCCGAAATAATTGTTTGTCCCCATTTATTGAAATTTTATTTCTTTAGATCATAATTTCCTGCCACTGTGCAGGATTTTTTCATTTCCAGCAAATCGTAGTTTATTCCGTATTTTAGCACCATAATTTTAATGACAGATGAATTACGTTTCGGCAGAAAATCTCACCAAATCTTTCGGTATCAAAATCCTATTTGAAAACATCTCTTTCAACGTGAATGAAGGCGATAAAATTGCCATCGTTGCCAGAAACGGCACCGGCAAATCAACTCTTTTGAAGATCCTGAGCGGAAAAGAAATTGCCGACAGCGGAAATGTCACTGTTCACAAAGATATTCAGGTGGTGCTTTTTGATCAGGAAATTGATTTCGATCCGATGCTTTCAGTAGAGGAATTTATGATGACGCTGGATTCTGCACCTATTCAGGCATTGAAAAAATACCATCAGTCCTTGATTTCTGCAGATCCGAAGGAAATGGAAAAAGCCATCGCCGAAATGGAACTTCAGAAAGCCTGGGATCTGGAAAATGAAATGAAACAGTTTCTTTTCCAGTTAAAAATCACAGATCTGAATGCCAAAATGGGCACCCTTTCCGGCGGACAGATCAAGCGGATCGCTCTCGCGAAACTCCTTACAGAAACCCGCGCTGAACATCGACACGTTCTTTTAATATTGGACGAACCTACCAATCACCTGGATGTGGAAATGGTGGAATGGCTGGAGCATTACCTTTCCAAAGCCAACATGACTTTGCTTCTGGTGACTCACGACCGTTATTTTCTGGATGCGGTTTGCGATATCATCTGGGAACTGGAAGACAGAAATCTGTACGTCCATCAGGGAAGTTACGCCACGTATCTCGAAAACAAAATGATTCGGGAAGAAAACCTGAATGCCACCATCGACAAGGCGAATAATCTTTACCGCAAGGAACTGGAATGGATGCGCAGACAGCCGAAAGCCCGAACCACGAAATCAAAATCGAGGATTGATGCCTTTTACGAAACGGAAAAAACTGCTAAAACCGATACCCGAAAAGCTGGTCTGGAACTGGATTTTGAAATGAAACGCTTGGGCAAAAAAATCCTGGAACTGAAAAACATCAACAAAAGCTTCGGGGAGAAAATATTGCTGAAAAACTTCTCCTATTCTTTTCAGAGAGGGGAAAAAATCGGGATTGTGGGCAATAACGGAACCGGAAAATCTACTTTACTGAACATTATTCAAGGTCTGGAACCGATGGATTCCGGAAATATCGAAACGGGCGAAACCATCAAATTCGGATATTTTTCCCAGAAAGGCCTCAACTATAATGAAGAGGAAAGGGTGATTGATTTCATCCGGAATATTTCAGAGAATTTTCCTTTGGCCAATGGAAGAACCATTTCGGCATCACAGTTTCTGAGGCTTTTCCTGTTTGACGACCAAACGCAGTATTCGCCCATTTCTAAACTTTCCGGTGGCGAAAAAAGAAGGCTGCACCTGATGTATGTGCTGTATCAGAATCCTAATTTTTTAATTTTTGACGAACCAACCAACGATCTGGATTTGCCAACATTGACCGTCCTGGAAAATTTCCTTCAGAATTTTCAGGGTTGTTTGATTATTGTTTCACACGACCGGTATTTCATGGACAGAATTGTGGATCATGTACTGGCTTTTGAAGGCGAAGGGAAGATCAGAAATTTTACCGGCAATTTTTCCGAATACCGCGAAATGAAATCTCAGGAAAGTCAGGAATCAGCACAGCAGGAGAAAAAAGAAGAAACGGAAGAGAAAAAACAGGAGCCGGTTCCCGTTACGAAAAAGAAACTTTCCTTCAAGGAACAGCGCGAACTGGAAACCCTGGAAAAGGAAATGCCACAGCTGGAAAAAGAGCGTTCCCAAATGATGGATGCCCTGAACAACGAAACCGATTATGAAAAAATAGCGGACATTTCAGAAAAACTCAAAGACATTTCAAACCGCCTGGAAACCATGGAAGAACGTTGGTTTGTGCTGCAGGAGTTGGTGTGATGAATTCATCGATTATGCAGATGAAAAATAGTTTTCAATATCTCATTAGAAATATTTGCGTCATGGTAAAAAAAATAATTTTAATCTTTCCATTACTCTTAAGTATATGTGGATGCGGACAAAAACTATACAAAATAGAAAGAGATAGATATGGAGAACCGATATTGAATGACAAAGCAAAATACTCTTTTACTGAAATTCCAACATTAGAAGATTTAAAAAAGATAGATACCACTGCTTATTACATACAAGTTTTCCCAGATAATCTTGATAGAGAAGAAATTAAAAAAAATCCAAGAATAATTATTTTCCATAATGATGGTTTTTTCAAAAATGAATCTTTATTATATTTTGGAAAATTTGATCAACATAGAGGAAAAAACTCCGTATATTATGGTGGAAAGTATAGAATTAATGAAAATATTATTCAGTTGGAGCAGTTTGGGAAATACCCGGGTTACAAAAAATGGTACAGAAGAATCTCAGAAGGGAAAATAGAAGGAGATAAAATAATATTCACAGATAAAAACTCCGTTACAGTTTTTGAAAAAAGAAAAGAATTACCCAGACTCGACAATTAGTTTTTGATTTGTTCAAAGACATCACATATGCAGAAAAAAGTGTTTTTCTTTTAATTTTTTTTCTAATTTCTTGTAATAGTCAAAAGCCTAACAATTTAAATTCATTTTTAATACGTTTCAAAAAAGAGGATTTTAAAAAAGAGATTTTCAATAAAATATATTTTCTCGAGGGTATTTATAAAACAAAGAAAGATTTGGAACCCATTTATCCAAAATTAGAAGAGCACAGAGATAGTAAATATGTTGATTATTTATCAATACAAGACGATGGGAAAGTAACTTTCGGTACTATACCAAATGGACAACAAACTTCAAAATCTTTTCACCGAATAACAGATGATAAATTTAATGGTGTTCTAGTTAGAGAAAAAAAATAGCATCTACATTTATAGAGAAGTAATGCTGCACTCAGTTTTAGGTTTGGGTGGTGGAAAAAGAATTATAAAACAAAAAGTCTCTATAAAAGATGGAAATTATATTTATATCCAAAATGAAAATAATTGTTTTGCTTATAGACCTGTAAATTAATCAGTTGCTCAGGTGAGAGATAATAATTTTAACAACAAAACCAGAAAAAACTACATTATGTTTAAAAAAATTATTTTCATATTTCCATTATTGCTGAGTTTGTTGGGATGTGGGCAAAAACTATACAAAATAGAAAAAGACAAACATGGTGAACCCTTGTTAAATAATAAAGCACAGTATTCTTTAACAGAGAAACCTTCAAATGAAGATCTAAAAAAAATAGATACTTCAGCATATTATGTGCAAATTTTTGAAGGAAGATATTATAATGATGACGAAAAAAGAAATCCAGAAATATTGATTTTTCACAATGATGGGTATTTTAGAAAAACATCATTTTTAGCATTCGGAAGATTTGATGAACATAGAAGAAAAAATTCTACAGCCTATGGAGGTAAGTATAAAATAAACGGAAGTGAAATTCTTACTGAGAGATTTCTTCCCGCTTCTCAAGGTAAAACAAATTGGTATATAAGAAATATGACAATAGGAAAAATAGAAGGAGATAAAATAATATTCAAAGATAAAAATTCAGTTACTGTTTTTGAGAAAAGAAAAGAATTACATAACCGTGACAATTAGTTTTTGATTTGCCAAAAGGCATCACTTAAATAAAAGAAGCGTTTATTTTAATTGTTCTATGTACCGCATTACCATTTATTAGACAGGCATTTCTAAAATTCCTTACCTTTACTTTCTAACCAAAATTACTATGAAATATACAGAAGGAATGCTGCGCGATGACGCACTGAAAGATAAAATCATCATCGTAACTGGCGGTGGCAGCGGATTGGGAAAAGCCATGACCCGCTATTTTTTACAACTCGGCGCCAAAGTGGCGATTACTTCCAGAAATCTGGACAAATTAAAACAAACTGCAACAGAATTAGAGCAGGAAACCGGCGGAACAGTGTTGCCTGTTGCTTGCGATGTCCGCAACTGGGAAGAAGTGGAAGCCATGAAAAACACGGTTGTACAAAATTTTGGTGTCATCGATATTCTGGTGAACAATGCCGCAGGAAATTTCATTTCTCCCACCGAACGCCTCACCCATTCTGCTTTCGATTCTATTCTCGACATCGTGCTGAAAGGAACAAAAAACTGCACCCTTTCCATCGGAAAATACTGGATTGATCAAAAACATCCGGGAACGGTACTGAATATTGTGACCACCTATTCCTGGACAGGTTCAGCTTACGTTGTTCCTTCAGCCTGTGCCAAAGCAGGCGTTCTGGCGATGACCCGAAGCCTGGCTGTGGAATGGGCGAAATATAATATCCGTTTCAACGCTATTGCGCCGGGTCCGTTTCCGACTCAGGGAGCCTGGGAAAGATTACTTCCGGGAGATCTGGCTGAGAAATTCGATATGCGGAAGAAAGTTCCGCTGCGAAGGGTGGGCGAACATCAGGAACTCGCCAATCTTGCGGCATATCTGGTTTCCGATTATTCTGCTTACATGAACGGAGAAGTGGTTACCCTCGACGGCGGCGAATGGTTGCAGGGAGCAGGTGAATTTAATATGCTGGAAGCGATTCCTCAAGAAATGTGGGATATGCTGGAAACGATGATTAAAGCGAAAAAGAAATCCTGAAAAAAGTTTTTTTGGAAAAAATAAAAAAAGTGGCTCCCTGATTGGAAGCCACTTCACTTTGCGGTTAACGTCCGGTGCCGCCGGAACGAATTCCGGATGAATTTCTCTGAGAAGTTTGCGGTGTACTTTGCGCTCTTGTCGCGGATCGTTGGCTGGAATTTCTCGTTCCGCTATTGTTATTTCTAATGGTTGCCGGTGCGCTGTTATTCGCACGAACACTGGTACTTCGGGGAGTTGAATTCCTTACACCCGAATTTCCGGAGTGCTGGGATGGAGCAGAAGTATTAACAGATCTGACAGGAGTATTGTTTTGCACTCTCGTTCCGCTGTTGTTTTGCGTTCCGGTATCATTGATCACTCTGTTTCCACTGTTGTACTGATTGGTTCTCACCCCACTTTCAGTGTTTATGGTACGGCCATTATTTGCTGTATTAGTTCTGGGCTGGTTCCATCCGTAATTATTTCCCGTAGTTTGATGGTAGGTATTCCTGTTGACTTTGTAAATATTAATGTTAATATTCCGGTATCTTGGCCTCACCACATGTCTCGGTCGGTAATAATTGTTCCAATGATTGGTATAATAAACCACCGGTGCATATCCTCCATAATAAGTATTTTGATACACGATGAATATTTGTGGCCCAAGAATTCTTTCCATTGCATAAAATCTGTCGTAATACCAACGGTGAGGATTCATCCTATAATAACTGTTCCACATAGCGAAGGAAGTGAATTGATTGTTCAAATCCATAATCATTTCAATTTGCCATCTTGTTAACCGGTGCTTTCTGAAAAAGCTATTCCAGTTGACCATGGTGATGCTTCTGCGATAATCGTTATAATATCCGTTGTAGAAATCATCTGCGAAATAATCATTAGGATATTCGTAATAATAATCTTCCGGAAAATAGAAATTATTGTTTTCATAATATCCATAATCGGGATAATGATTGCCCCAGCTATTATGGGATCCGTATTGGGCAAAAACCAGCATCGAAAAAGAAACGGCAAGCCCTAAAAGTAATTTTTTCATTTCATTTAAATTTTATCAAGTGAAGGTTTCCCTAAAACAAACCCGTATATATCCGTGATTGCTACCTTTTGGATGAAAATTAAGAATGGAAGTTAAAGCACATTTCATTTGTATCATAAAAAAACCTCCCAAAGTGGGAGGCTATAAGATTATATTAAAAAATGGTTTATTCTACAAGAATTTTTTTGCTGAAAAGTTGTTTGCCGTTGGTGTCTTTTACCACAGAAACATACATTCCGGGCAGTAAGGCTCCCAGTTCCATGCGTTGTTCAGGATTTCTTTGCACTGCAGTCAGTGTTTTGATTGCTGATCTTTGTCCCCTCGCATCGAAAAGTTCAAAAATCAGATTTCCCTCTAATTTAGGATCTGTTATTTTTATATTAACATAGCCTTCCGTAGCTTTGGTAGGATAAATATCAATTCCTGTATATTGAGTTTCCACAACTTCTTTCTGCTGATTCAACAAGTACTGACTTGCAAGATCATACACAGGAATTTTTACAGTTTCTGCCAGAGGTTTTGCTTCCATATCCCGCATATTTACTTCATACGTTCCACCTTTTGCACTTCCCAACATCACGTTTCCTTCGGCATTTACGGCAGCTCCATTTACAGAATATCCTTCGGGCAATCCTTTGATTTTACCAACAAATTCTGCAGTCATCGTATTTAATTTTGCTCTGAAAATATTTCCCGAAGCTGCAAAAATAAGGAGGTCACCATTGGCATCGGCAATCATATCTCCACCGTATCCACTATTCATCTGATGAAGAGAGACCTCAGCTTTTGCCGAAATATCTTTTACAGGTCCCAAATCTGAGATCGTATATCTATCGTTAACTTTTGAAATCTTATATAAATGCGATCCGGAATTCGTCATCGCATAAATGTTTCCGTCTGCTCCCAGTGTCATTCGAGTAATGTGAGAGCCGATATCACATGCAGAAGATTTCAACAGTGTATTTTCCACCAAAGTAATTTTCTTTGAACGGGTATTCAAAACATACATATTGGAAGAAAACATGGGGAAGTATACGAGATCTTTTCCTGAAGAATCATACGCCAAAGCTGCAATCATCGGCGATTGCGCATGATGAACCGAACTTTTGTTTTCTGAAAATTTCCCGTTTAATGTTTGGGAAAAAACTTCGGAAGCGGCGGTTTCAGCATTCAGAAAAACTTCTCCCGTCTGAAGCGTTTTGGCATCCATCGACCGGAAATCGTTGAAATTAATCTGGTTTCCAGGCGTTCCGGTAAGGGCAAAAATATCATGCTGAGCGTGCACGGTCATTCCGGCGCATAACAGCAATAGAGGGAATAGAGACTTTTTCATAATGGTAAAATTTGGTGATGTTTTATTAATATCGGACTAAATTACGGAATTCATTTGAATACAAGCAAATTTAAAATCTTAAACTTCTCATTTCCATTTGAAATAACCTGAATTTATGAGCAAATAAAAAAACCGGAAAAAATTCCGGTTTTAGATTTATTTTAATTCGTAAGTAGTACCTTCTCTGCCGTCTTTCAACTGAATGCCTTGTTCCAGAAGCTGATCCCGGATCTGATCGGAAAGTTCAAAGTTTTTCGCTTTCTTCGCTTGCGTTCGGATATCAATGAGCACCTGCAAAGCTTGATCCAGCTTCTCATTGGTGTTTTCTTCCATATTCTGCAAACCTAAAACATCATACACAAAAGTATACATCAAATTTCTAAGTTCATGAAGATTTTCTTCCGTAATGCTTTCTTTTCCTTCTTTTAAAAGATGAATACATTTCACGGCTTCAAAAAGATAGGAAATCAAAATCGGAGCATTGAAATCGTCCGCTAATGCCTCTTTACATTTTTCCTTCCATTCTTCAAGATCAAAACCTGCAGATTCGGTTTCCGAAACCTGAATATTTTCGAGAAGTTTCACTGCTTCCATGAGCCTGTGAAATCCTTTTTCTGCTGCTATCATCGCATCATTAGAAATATCGAGAACGCTACGGTAATGCGCCTGCATAAAGCAGAACCGAACTACGGAAGGATGAAATGGCTTTTCAAAAAAATCATTCTCACCAGAAATCAATTCCATAGGTAAAATATAATTTCCCGTAGATTTGCTCATCCGTTGTCCGTTCATAGTCAGCATGTTGGCATGCATCCAATAATTAACGGGAGCTGTGCCATTGCAGGCCTTTCCTTGTGCGACTTCACATTCGTGATGGGGAAATTTAAGATCCAATCCACCCCCGTGAATATCAAAATTTTCTCCCAAATATTTAGTTGACATCGCAGTACATTCCAGATGCCAACCCGGAAAACCTATTCCCCAAGGTGAATTCCACCGCATGATATGTGCAGGTGAAGCTGCTTTCCACAACGCGAAATCCTGCGGATTTTTTTTCTCATCCTGACCGTCGAGATCCCGGGTATTGGAAAAAAGTTCGTCTATATTTCTTCGGGAAAGTTCTCCGTAATTCAAGCCGCGCCGGTTATATTCCATCACATCAAAATAAACAGAGCCATTTTTCTCATAAGCAAAACCGTCTTCAATAAGTTTCTGCGTAATTTCAATCTGCTCAAGAATATGACCTGTAGCTGTTGGTTCGATGGTAGGCGGAAGCAAATTGAAACGCTCCAGTACTTTATGAAAATCTACCGTGTATTTCTGTACAATTTCCATCGGTTCCAGTTTTTCCAGCCGTGACTGTTTCACAAACCGGTCGTTATTCACATCGCCATCATCTGTTAAATGCCCTGCATCTGTGATATTCCGCACGTAACGGACTTTATATCCGAAAAAAAGTAAGGATCGGTAAATAAAATCGAAGGACATAAAAGTCCGAACATTCCCTAAATGCACGTTGCTGTACACCGTCGGTCCACAGACATACATTCCCACATTTCCTTCTACTATTGGTTTAAAAATTTCCTTCTCGCCGGAAAGCGAATTATAGATTTTTACGTTCATGATCTTCTTATTTTCTTAATATTCCAATTTTGCATGGCTTCCCACATAATGCAGGAATTCCTGTCTGGTAATAGGATTGGTTCTGAATATTCCGCTCAGTTCTGCGGTAATGGTAGAGCTTGCTGTATCCTTAATTCCACGGCAATTTACACAAAGATGTTTCGCATCAATAATACACGCAACATCCGTTGTTCCGAGAGCTTCTTTCATGGCATCTACGATTTGCATCGTCATACGTTCTTGAACCTGAGGCCGTTTTGCGTAATAATCGACAATTCTATTGATCTTTGAAAGCCCAATGACTTCGCCGTTTGAGATATAGGCAACATGCGCTCTTCCGATGATCGGGAGGAAATGATGCTCGCAGAAAGAATAGACTGTGATGTCTTTTTCCACCAGCATTTGGCGGTATTTGTATTTATTGGAAAAAGTCGAAATTCCTGGTTTATTTTCTGGTAAAAGGCCACCAAATATTTCGTTCACATACATTTTTGCGACGCGTCTCGGGCTGTCTTTCAGGGAATCATCAGTCATATCCAGACCTAAAGTTTCCATGATTTCGCCGAAAAGTTTTTCTATTTTCTGAATCTTCTCTTTCGGCGACAGTTGGAAGGCATCCGAACGAATGGGTGTATGTTCTTTTCCGGTAAAAACGTCATCGTCATTATCAAAAATATCTTTCATAGAAGCATTGTATTCAGCAAAATTAAGGAATTTAAATGGTGTTTATATTTTAATTTCATCCAAAAAAACAGTACTTTCGTTATGCTAAATAAGTTTTATGCTGAAAGCGGTACATGTAAGCGGCTCGCTACAAAAAAAAGAATTTCTCGAATTTCCTGCGCGGCTTTATAAAGACGATAAAAGCTACATCCGCCCTCTAAACAAGGATATTGAAGCAGTATTTGACAGAAAAAAAAACAAACTTTTTGAAAGAGGAGAATGCGAGAGATTTCTTTTCGAAAACAATGCCGGACAAACGGTAGGAAAAGTCGCCGTTTTTGTTAATTCATCTTATAAAAACAATCAACCAACCGGCGGAATCGGTTTTTTCGACTGTATCAACGATCAGAAAACTGCTGATTTTATTTTTGATTTTTGCAAAAATTGGCTTCAGGAAAGAGGAATGGAAGCCATGGACGGTTCTATTAATTTCGGCGAGCGCAATAAATTCTGGGGCGTACTGATCGAGGGATTTCACGAACCGCTCTATGCCATGAACTATAATGCTCCCTACTACCAGCAGCTATTTGAAAACTACGGTTTTCAACCATATTATCAACAGCTTTGCTACAGCCGTTCAATTTACGCACCTGTTTCCCGAGCGTTTACGATCATGCACTCCAAGCATTCCAGAAATCCGGCCATCAAAGCCAGGCCTCTGACCAAAGACCGGCTGGAAAAATTCGCCAAAGATTTCACGGAAGTTTACAATAAAGCCTGGGCAAGCCATGAAGGCGGGAAACAAATCTCTGTCGCAAAAACATTGAGAATGTTCCGTTCTATGAAACCCGTGATCAATGAACATATTGCTTGGTTTGTTTATGAAAATGAAAAACCGGTGGCAATGTGGATCAACATTCCGGATCTGAATCAATGGTTCAAATACCTGAACGGAGGATTTGGTTTATTAGAAAAATTAAAATTCTTGTGGATCAAGAAGTTCAGGGAAAACTCCAAAATGGTGGGCATCGTATTTGGCGTAGTTCCTGAATGGCAACGAACAGGAATTGAAGGATTTATGATCTGGGAAGGAACCCAACATCTGAGGGAACACACCACATTTCAGGAAACAGAACTTCAGTGGATTGGTGATTTCAATCCGAAAATGATGAAAATAGCCAAAAATTTAGATGCACAAGTGACAAGAAAACTGGCTACTTATCGTTATCTTTTCGATCCCAACCAATCCTTTGAAAGACACCCTGATATTTAATCCTTACATCGTTTCTTCCATAACCTCGCTGATGGAAGTGGCATTGGATTTTAAAAGCTGATAATGCTTACCAAGTGCCGTAAACATTGAGAATCGCTTATAGTTAAGGTTGTTTTCTTGGGCAAATTCTTTAATTTCTTCAGTAATTTCATCGTAATAAGCATAACTGTAATTTGGGAAAAGATGATGCGCAACATGATAATTGAAATTGCCCAGAACATGCCTTACAAACCAATTATTTTCTTTTAAATCATTAGTCACTTCAAACTGATGCCGCATCCAGCTGTACGGGAGGTTTTTATTTTCATCAAGCTGCGGAAATTCATTATCAGGAAGCGGATGCAACGGCAGTAAAACAAAAAGCGCAAAAATACTGGCCACAATAATTTGAATAAACCAAGCTCCTAAAGCTAATCTTAATGAAGCCTCAAAAAATAAAACAGGAACTGCAATCTGATAGAAAAAATAGAATAATTTGAAAATGATCATTTTTATTTTTTCATTTAAAGGTATCGCACCCTGAGTTTTCAGAATGATTCGGTTTTTATCAAAAAAATCGCGAAAATCGCGGATAAACATCCAGTTGAACAGATAAAACGGATAAATTAAAAAGAAAATCCTGTGTTGTATTTTCTGGATGCCTCTTGGTGGTATATGAGGGTAAATCTTTAAAAGTCCGCTCTGCTCAATATCCGTATCCCATCCGTCCACATTGGGATATGCATGATGGCTCACAATGTGACGCTTTTTCCAGATGTAGGAATTCGCGCCTACAAAATCAAAAAACCGAAGTACAACGGCATTTAATCTCTTATTTTTGAAAATATTGTTGTGGGCGGCTTCATGAATAAGATTGAGGTAAATGAGAACGAGCAGAATTCCCATAAGAGCAAATAACATAATGTACCATAAAGGATTTTGCACACTAAGAAGAGCTCCAAAATATAATCCGATATAAAATAAAGGCATAATAACCGCTTTCCAACGTATTGAAACATCGCGGTCTTCCGATATAGAAGCAACGCGATTCTTTACCCGGTTCCTAAGGTCATTAAATAATGAAGTTTCTTCCGTAATTTTTTGATAGATTGGTTTGTCCATTTGATACTGATTATTTCAAAACTAAAATAATTTCATCAAAAAGTCATTTCAGTTTTCTTAACCTTTATTGCAATATTACGTTTTCTTTAAAATTTAAAAAAGAGAAACTGAATTCTATAAAGCCTTCCCTGCGAATTCCATTATCTTTAACGAAACAAATATAATATGAATTTTGAAAACAACAGATCGGGGAACGGTGGAGTGATAACATTGAACAAAGAAACCGAAGAAGTAGGCAGGTTAACCTACACCATTTTTCCTGAAGAAAATAAAATGATCATTTCTTTCGTTTTGGTACACTCTCAATTTGAAGGCCGTGGAATGGGAAAATATCTGGTGGAAGAAGGTATCAAATTTGCCCGCGACAATAACTGGAAAGTGTATCCGCATTGTTCCTATGCCCGTGCTGTGATGTCAAGAATGAATGATGTAGAAGATATTTTCTTAACACGTTAGCACCTCGTTAATAACCTTTTTTATCCGGAAAATATAAATTGAACTTCCGAAACACCTAAAAATTCAAATTAAAACTGACTATCTTATTATTGTAATAACGACTATTTCAGAATTTTCTTCATAAGAGTACGAAAAGAGCCTCTAAAAAAAAGAATTGTATTTCAAATTCAGCGTTATCTTAAAGTGTTTCGAGAAGTTCATCGGAAATCTCCATATTGTGATATACATTCCGTACATCATCATCTTCTTCAAAACGTTCCAACATTTTCATATTGGCTTTGAACTGATCGTGAGTCATTTCCTTTGTTGTATTAGGGATTCTCTGGAGTTCAGCACTTTTGGGTTCTATTCCCAATTCCTCCAATTTGTGAGATAAGGATCCAAAATCTTCAAAAGCCGTCGTAATCATTACTTCTTCCTCATCAGAATCGATCTCTTCCGCACCACCGTCGATCATTTCCAATTCAAAATCGTCCCAGTCTAAGTTTATCTGAAGTTTATCAAGGGTGAAAATCCCTTTCCGATCGAAGATAAAAGCCAATTCGCCGTTTTTCCCAAGATTTCCGTCAAATTTATTGAAAATCGCTCTTACGTTGGCCACCGTTCGTGTCGGATTATTAGTAGTACAGTCTACAAAAAAAGCGACACCACCTTGTCCGTAACCTTCATAAGACACTTCCTCATAGTTTTCAGCATCTGCACCGCTGGCTTTTTTAATAGCTCTTTCCACATTATCCTTAGGCATATTGGCACCTTTTGCATTCTGTATGCAACGTCGTAAGGCCGGATTAGCATCAGGATCAGGTCCACCGGCTTTCACGGCTAATGCAATATCCTTCCCAATTCTGGAAAACGTTTTGGCCATTTTATCCCAACGTGCCATTTTCGATGCTTTTCTGTATTCGAATGCGCGACCCATACTATTATAAAATTTAGAGTACAAAAATACAAAAACACCCTCAAATATTGAGGGTGTTCATTATGATTTGAAAATTATTACTTTCTTTTTTTAGGAGCAGCTTTCTTAGGAGCAACTACATCAGATTTTTGGTATTTGTTCCATTCAGCATCATCACCAACGTATCTTACAGTTACTTTTCTATCAGCTTCTCTTTCTGCGTTTGATGCATTTTCAGGCACCTTTGCATTTTGCTCACCAACTCCGATAGATTTCAGAACGCTTGGGTCAACTCCTCTTGCATCCAGGGCAGCAACTACAGCAGCAGCTCTTCTTTGAGACAAGTTCAGGTTGTAAGCTTCAGAACCTTTCTTATCAGTTTCACCTACTAGTAAGAATCTACCACCATCTTTTTTGATAATATCTGCAGCAGTATTCAATGCTCCGTTAGATTCTGGCTTGATGGTCGCTTTATCAAAGTCGAAATAAACAGCTTTCAGTTCTTTTTCAACTTCTACTTGAGTTACTTCTTTTGGCTTAGGACATCCGTTATATTCAGGAAGACCTGGGATTGTAGGACAAGCGTCGTCTTTATCAAGGATTCCGTCTCCGTCAGTATCTGGCCAAGGACAACCTTGATTTTCTACTGGACCAGGAACATCTGGACAGTTGTCATCTTTGTCGATTACACCGTCACCGTCAGTATCTGGCCAAGGACAACCGTTGTTTTCTACAGGACCTGCAACATCCGGACAGTCATCCAAATTGTCAGGAATTCCGTCTCCGTCTGTATCAGGACATCCTTGGAATTCTGGTAATCCTGGAGTATCAGGACACAAATCGTCTTTATCTAAGATTCCGTCTCCGTCTCTGTCTCTCTGTCCGAATCTGAATAAGATAGAAGCAGATGCTTGCCAGAAGTTAGGAGCGTTTCCTTTATCATTGAAAGGTGTAGACACGTAATCTCCCTGAATTCCAAGACCGAAGTTCTTAGTAATCCAGAAATTAGATCCCAAACCAAACGGCATAGCAAAGTGATTTGCTTTTCCGCTGGAGTTTTTGTCGTCATAGTTTACCATGACATCATTTGCGGCATCATAAGTCGGGAATATAACTCCGGAATAATCATGTCTTAAATAACTTGCACCTACTCTCAGATACGGATCAAACCATGATTCTTCGTTCCATAGAGCGTTTGCTTTTAATTGTAGACCAAGACCGGTCATTAACATGAATTCTTTACCCATATTAAATCTTGCGTTGGGTACATTACCTACGGAAGTTTGCCAATCTAACACTAATGGCCCAACAAGATGTCTAGCTACTGTTAATTTAGAAAGTGGAGGCGTAATATGATAATCACCGACATTGAACAATCTTTGGAAGTGATTAAATTTTTCACCTACTCCGCCATTTGCAACGGCCATGTGATTCACTCCGTGAGCTCCTACCCCAATTAGCCAAGGGTTATTGCTCGTTTGAGCGAACACAGTAGAGGCAACTGTAAGTGCCAATGCTGAAATTCCTAATTTTAGATTTTTCATAGAATTAAATGATTAAATAATTGATATTGCAAAATAAATATAATTTTTCCTGATAAACAAAGTTTTTGCGAGTTTTTTTAACTTTTTTTAAGAACTCTGTCAAGGTTTCTTTTATTTTCTCTCTCTTTGATGCTTTCTCTTTTATCATAAAGCTTTTTGCCCCGTGCCAATGCAATTAAAACCTTAGCCTTGCCTTTTTCATTAATATATAGTTTCAATGGCACGATGGTATTCCCTGCATCTTTGAGTTTTTTCTCAAATTTCTGAAGTTCCCGTTTGTGAAGAAGCAACTTACGCTCTCTTTTCGTTTTATGGTTATAAAAGGTTCCCAGTTTATATTCATCAATCATCATGTTAATGATATAAAGTTCGCCATCAATGAACTGACAAAACGCTTCCGTAATACTCGCTCTGGAGGAACGAAGGGACTTAATCTCGGTTCCTGTCAGAACCAGACCCGCCTCGATTTGATCCAAAATCTCATACTCATATCGGGCTCTTTTATTAAAAATATTGACGGTTTTTTCGATCTTCATATTTTCGTTACAAATTTTGAACAATTTGTCCAGAATATGCTTATAAAATTTTAAACAATGTTATTAAAATTAATTACGCCAAGAGCACTGGTCTCATTCCACCGGTTATGGAGCATCAAACCGTTACCTGCTTAAAGCCAATTTCTTTTCGTATTTTTGCACCAAATTTACAAAACAATATGTTAACAGTATCAAATCTATCTTTACAATTTGGAAAGAGGGTTCTTTTTGACGATGTAAATATCATGTTTACCAAAGGCAACTGCTACGGTATCATTGGTGCTAACGGAGCCGGAAAATCTACTTTTTTAAAAATATTAACTGGAAAACAAGTTCCTACTACCGGCAATGTATCTTTAGAGCCAGGAAAGAGAATGTCTGTTCTGGAGCAGGATCACTACGCCTATGATCAATATACTGTGTTGGAAACTGTACTTCGGGGCAACACCAGACTTTTCGATATCAAAGAAGAAATGGATACCTTATATGCAAAGCCTGATTTTTCTGACGCAGACGGCATCAAGGCAGGGGAACTCGGTGTTATTTATGAAGAAATGGGAGGCTGGAATGCTGAATCCGATGCACAAACCATGCTGTCCAACGTAGGCGTGAAAGATGAAATGCACGGGCAAATGATGAGTGAACTGGAAAATAAAGACAAGGTGAAAGTGCTTCTCGCACAAGCGCTTTTTGGAAATCCAGATGTTTTAATTCTGGATGAGCCAACCAATGACTTGGATATCGAAACCATCTCCTGGCTTGAAGATTTTCTGGCTGATTATGAAAACACCGTGATCGTTGTTTCCCACGACCGACATTTTCTGGATGCTGTTTGTACTCATATCGGTGATCTGGATTATTCGAAACTGAATCTTTATACCGGAAATTATTCCTTCTGGTATCAAGCTTCACAATTAGCAACGAGACAAAGAGCGCAGGCAAATAAAAAAGCTGAAGATAAGAAAAAGGAACTTCAGGAATTCATCGCAAGGTTCAGTTCCAATGTTGCTAAAGCTAAACAAGCCACAGCGAGAAAAAAAATGTTGGACAAACTGAGTATTGAAGACATCAAACCAAGTTCCAGACGCTATCCTGCCATTATTTTTGAAATGGAAAGAGAAGCAGGAGATCAAATCCTGGAAGTGAAAGATCTTCAGAAAACAAAAGACGGAGAATTGCTTTTTTCCAACATTGATTTTAAATTAAAAAAAGGAGATAAAGTCGCTGTTATTTCCAAAAACTCTCTCGCTATTACAGAATTTTTTGAAATTATCTCCGGAAATGCAAAACCAAACGGAGGCGAATATCACTGGGGAGTTACCACCAACCAATCTTATATTCCGCTCGACAACACCGAATTTTTTCAGGATAAAAACCTGAATTTAGTGGATTGGCTTCGTCAGTTTACAAAAAATGATGAAGAAAGACACGAAGAATATATGCGCGGATTCCTGGGCAGAATGCTCTTCTCCGGAGATGAAGCTTTGAAATCCTGCACCGTACTTTCCGGTGGGGAAAAAATGCGTTGTATGTTCAGCAGAATGATGCTGCAGCGTGCGAATGTTCTGCTGATGGATGAGCCTACCAACCACCTAGATTTGGAAAGCATCACCACGCTCAATAACTCACTCAGTAATTTTAAAGGAAATATTTTATTGTCATCTCATGACCACGAATTGCTGCAAACCGTTTGTAATAGAATCATTGAGCTGACTCCGAACGGAGTTATCGACCGTGAAATGACTTACGACGAATACCTCACTGATAAAAAAATAAAAGAACTGCAGACACAGATGTACGCAGGATAATTTTTTGTTTATTTTAGCATATAAAATCCATCTTATCAGCAAGATGGATTTTTTGTTAACGACTATATTCGTCACGTCCGGAATTGTAATTTATAAATGATCCAGTTAAATATTAAACCAATTAAATTCGTAAATTTGTAACATTATGAGTCAAAAATGGATTTACAAACCCGAACCGGACGAGGAAGTGGTGGACCGACTGAGCATGTCCCTCGGTTTTGGAACATTTGAATCTAAACTTCTCGTTCTTCGTGGTATTGATAATTACGAAAAAGCCCGGGAATTCTTTAAGCCAAAACTGGAAGACATTCACAATCCTTTTCTGATGGCAGACATGCAGAAAGCTGTAGAGCGTATTGCCACCGCCATAGAAAATGGAGAAAAAATATTGGTATACGGTGATTATGATGTGGACGGAACTACCGCAGTAGCGCTGATGTACCTGTACCTCAGCAAAATTGTTCAAAAAAAATACCTTGATTTTTATATTCCTGATCGTAATGCGGAAGGTTACGGTATCTCGAAAGAAGGGATAGATTTTGCCAAAGAAAATGGTTTTTCTCTTATTATCGCATTAGACTGCGGAATAAAAGCTTCAGACAAAATAGATTATGCGACCTCTTTGGGAATTGATTTTATTATCTGCGACCACCATTTGCCTGGCGATGAAATTCCGAATGCATGTGCTGTTTTAGACCCGAAAAGAAAAGACTGTCGCTACCCGTACAAAGAACTTTCCGGATGTGGCGTAGGTTTTAAATTATGCCAGGGATTAAACACAATATATAAAATTCCCGATGCTGAAGTCTACGAATTGACCGATTTGCTGGCCATTTCGATTGCAGCAGATATTGTAGCGATGACCGGCGAAAACAGACAGTTAGCAAAATTGGGATTGAAACACCTTCGGAAAACGAGAAATATGGGAATAAGACTCCTTATTCCTGAAGAAAAACTTTCAAATTTTGATATTTCAAATATTGTTTTTGAAATTGCTCCTAAGATCAATGCTGCAGGAAGAATTTCCCATGGGAAAGCTGCCGTAGAACTCATGATTTCGGATAATCTGAAACACGCCCATCAGATTGTAGACAACATTATGGGATTGAATGATGAACGGCGCGAATTGGATATGAATTCCACCGTTTCTGCACTCAACCAAATCATCACTACCGGACAGGAAAACAAATTCACTACCATCGTGTTCGATCCCAGCTGGAATAAAGGCGTTATCGGCATTGTTGCCTCCCGACTTACAGAAACGTATTACAAACCGACGCTCGTTTTCACAGAAGGAACTAATAGCGAACTGGTAGCTTCTGCCAGGTCTGTTTCAGATTTTGATGTCCATGCGGCGTTGGATAGCTGTTCGGAATACTTCCTAAAATTTGGTGGACATCAGGCTGCTGCTGGACTTTCTATGGAAAAAGATAAGTTTGAAGCATTTAAATTAAAATTTGAACAAGTGGTGGCAGAAAAAATTCAGGAGCATCAAAAATTTCCGTGTCTCATGATTGATTCTGAAATCCATATAGATGATCTGAACCGGGAGTTTATGAGTTTTCACCGGAAACTCGCTCCATTCGGGCCACAAAATATGAAACCCGTTTTGGTTCTTAAAAATCAAAAAGTTTCAGGTTTTGTTAAAACGATGGGGAAGGATAATAATCACCTCAAATTTTATATCAAACAGGAATCTACCGGAAGAAGCTATGAATGCGTAGGGTTTAAACTGGGACAATTTGCGGATGATTTCAGGACAAAAAGTTTTGATATCGCTTTCACACTAGAAGAAAACCACTGGAAAGGAAATGTAACGTATT
>JAANMX010002186.1_pt1 | contig 20143 bp, 17 predicted proteins | sample 7279681 | NCBI WGS metagenome assembly JAANMX01 (sample SAMN14094542, study PRJNA606508) | bioreactor metagenome | isolation source: A lab-scale SPAN reactor treating ammonium-rich wastewater day 351 | place: Ireland: Galway | collected 2018-01-01
GAACACTTTTTTGATCTCTTGAGACTGTACCGGCAAATCCTGAAGGATTCAGGCCTTCGATACTGTACCTTCGGACACATTGCGGACAATCACCTTCACGTAAACATTCTTCCACAGAACGATAGCGAGGCACAAAGAGGATGGCAACTCTACGGCCAAATTGCCGATATAATTATTCGTTGGGGAGGTTCTATCTCTGCAGAGCATGGAGTGGGCAAGATCAAAAGGAATTATCTGCTCAATATGGTTGGACGCTCAGGTATTAAGGAGATGGCCTGCATTAAGAAAAAGCTCGATCCTTATGGAATTTTAGGAAGAGGAAATATTATTCCGGAAGAGTTTGTGGATACCTGAGAAGATTGTCTCAGACTTTGGATATTATAACTCCAGGAAGGGTGTGAACTGTCACACTTTTGTAGCAACACATTTCTGTGACATGTCACACCCTCATACAAAAATTCCTCTCTTATCACTGATTGGATACAGAAAGAGTTTTCTCAAACCTGCAGGCTTAAATTGCCTTAGTGAGGTTAAATATTTTATTTGTATTCTGTTTAGTTTCCCTTCACGGTATATTTTTTGTTGCTTAATTTTGATTCTCAAGCTAAGCTAAAGCAGAAACAATCTCTATTAAAATTCCTGTGCATAGAACTTTATTGCTTCTATTAAAATTCCACCGTGTCATGCAGGCTTTGATGAAGCCACATGATATTTTAATTCATACGACATCTCTTTGAAGGGAGGGTAAATTAATCCATGGTAAAAGGCAACAGGCGCTTTATTTTCCCCAGATTCATGCCGATTGTATTATTGCTATCAATGCTTGGCTGTGCCCCTGTTATATCAAAACAAATCAGAGAACAGGTAAAACCAGATATCACTCCTGAAGCTGTATTAAGCGATCCTGAACATTATAAAGGTGAAATGATTGTGATAAGCGGGATTATCATTGAGGCTGAAAACACGAAAGAGGAAACTTTGTTAAAGATATTACAGCGCCCTGCCGGTTCTCGCGGAAAACCGAAAGATGTAGATGTATCCGGCGGAAGATTTTTAGCCATCGTTGATCACTATCTCGATCCGGTTCTCTATTCCAAGGATCGCGCTGTTACCATTGGCGGAGAAGTTCAGGGAACGAGGATACTACCTTTGGGAGAAATACAGTATACCTATCCGGTTGTTAACGTTAAAGAGATATACCTTTGGCCAGTTGAAAAGCAGTACTATTCTCCTTCCCCTTCATTCCACATCGGCTTTGGTCTTGGGTATTTCCATTAATAAGGAGGAATGCATATGATAAAAGGCATTACATATTCCAGCTCATATCAATGTATATCATTGATGACATTGTTATTGATAACCGGTTGCGCACCGGTTATATCAAAACAAGTAAGAGAACAAGTTAATCCAAATATCACAGTTGAAGAGGTATTTAAGGATCCTGAACGTTACCAGGGTGAAATGATTATCGTAAGTGGGAATATTATCGAGACCGAAAATACCAAAGAAGGCACTTTTATAAAGATATTACAACATCCTGCGGGTTCCCGGGGAAGGCCTAAAGATGTGGATACAAGTGAAGGAAGATTTCTGGCGGCTTTCGACCACTATCTGGATCCGGTTATCTATGCTAAAGGACGAGCCATCACTATCGCAGGAGAAGTACAGGGAAAACAAACATTACCTGTGGGCGAAGTGCAATATACCTATCCAGTTATCCAGGCTAAGGAGATGCACCTTTGGCCAGTTGAAAAGCGATATTATTCACCTGATTACTACTATCATGATCATTTCTGGTGGCGAAGAGGTTTCTGGTATTACTAAATTTTTATATCTTACTCCTCAATAAAAGGTTTTATCGTTCGTGAGATAATGTACCTATTATTGGCAATCCAGTGATAGATAGCATACAAGAGTGCTTTTATTATGGGTATCTTAAACAATACATACGACCATCTGAGACCCTTTAATCGGACAACTATCTCTGGTAATGCCATATCGCCAGCTAAAATCCGGTTATCTGAAAGTACGAGCTGAAGGGATTTTCGACATGTCTCATCAGTCATCTCAGGGAATCGGATTCTTCGTTCCTCTGATTGGCATGGAATACATTCAAAGGCATCTCTTCGGATTGCATGTAGCTGAATCCATTTCATACTGGCGCGACATAAACAACAGGTATTATCATACATGAGAACGACACGCCCTTTATTTTTCACGTATATCCTTTTATCCGTACAATCTGTGGCTATAATTATTTTCTACCAATTTGAATGAACCTCTATCTCACAAAGCTCAATGCCTGATAAATTAGAGATATCTCTAACTGGCAAACTACCATCGTATATACTTTCCAGGATAGCATTCCCATTATAATAAATCGTAACAGGTTCGCTATTGACATTCCTTTGAAGTACGAATTTATAGTGAAATCTTGTACGATCTCCGGAATTTCTGGTAATAACGGATACAACCCTATTCTTACCCGGTAATAGTTTATCTTCTCCATTACAGAAACCTTTATATTTTAATCTTTCGGCCTTTTGGGATTCTATAAAAACCAGGGCTACTTCATCCCCTTCCGTTAACTCTGCAAGGTTAAATCCCAATCCCTTTAATCCGTCTGCAACGACAATTTTTGTCGGTTCCTTATGGATAATCCTCTTTGTGTCTTCCCAGGCGCTCGGGTTCTTTAAAAAATAATCCACGATATTCCCCTGGGCAAGACTGACATTCTCCATGGAAAAGAGAGTGAATACTACAAGTAACGTACACCATAAGTACAGGCAGGGTATCCTTTTTTGCAAATATAACAACGATTGAGAGACAAAAGAATTCCACCGGAAAAATTTCCTGTTACGATACAGTAGTACTCCACAAGATTCTTTGTTCTCTTCAGTATGATGATTACCCTCATGCTGAAGAATAAAACGATGAAGAATCTCTCTTGTGAAATCTCTGAGAGCATGCTTGGTATTTTTCACGTTTATTACCCTTCTACGCAACTATCTTTATTTATATTCAATAAACCCGGCGGGATTTTTTCTATATAAATTATGTGCTTTAATATACTCTTCCACGCATCGGGGAACCAAATATCGTATACTACGCCCGTCCCGTAATCGTTCCCTGATTTCGGTAGAGGATATCCCAATGGATGGGATCATGACTTTTAGTCTTTCGATTTCTTTTTTCTCTTTATTTTTGAACTCCGCCTCATCCCTCATAAGGGAAAAGTTGTAAGATTTCTCTTTGGTAAGGGGTACATGGGATTTATGGGAATCTTCGTTTATTGGTACCGGGAAACGATTAACCACGACAAAACGGCACAAGCTGGAAAGTATATCAATGTCTTTCCAGGTATTTATCTCATGCAGCATATCTGATCCAATAATCAGATATAAGTTCTGTTTCTCCCCATATATCCCTTTAAGAGTTTTTACGGTATCTATCGTATAGGATTTTCCTGACCGTTTAATTTCCAAATCAGAAATCTCAAAATGATCGTTATCGCTTATAGCCTGTTTTACCATGTGATATCTATGAGAAGAATGTATTAAATCGATTGATTCTTTATGCGGAGATATACCGGTAGGGATAAATACCACTTTCGATAATCTTTGCTGCTGAAATACTTCTTCTGCAACAATTAAATGACCTATATGGATTGGGTTAAACGATCCACCAAATATACCGATATCCATCGTATGTAATAATCATTCAGCCCCTGGGAGCTTAAGCATAAAGATACAATATGAGAGAAGAATTTCTATTCTAAAACCAAAAATCTGAATTTTACCAGCAGTCATATTATATACCATGATATAAAGGGATGTAAATAAGTTAATAAAAACGGGACTTGTTTTTCATTGACTCGTAAAAAAAGGTGTGTTAGCATCTGGCAATTGTAATGAATCAGAAAGGTTTGGCATTTTTGAGGAAATCTCTTGAAAATTGCATATTTTGACTGTTTTTCCGGTATAAGCGGTGATATGACATTAGGGGCTTTTGTAGATGCAGGATTAGACCTCGCTGTTTTAAAAGAGCGCCTGGGGCAACTTCCCATTCATGGTTATGAGCTATCTGCAGAAAAGGTAAAGCGAGCAGGTATCTGCGGTACAAAAGTTCATGTAATAATATCTCAAAAAGATGAACATAGACATAAACACCACAACCATCACCATTCACAGTATAATTTTTCTGATATACAGACAATTATAGAAAAAAGCAACCTCCACCACGATATCAAGAAAGATAGTATCAGGATTTTCCATAGATTGGCAACGGTTGAGGCAAAAGTCCATAATACCTCAATAGAGGAAGTCCATTTTCACGAGGTAGGGGCAATAGACTCAATCGTTGATATTGTAGGGTCAGTAATTGCTCTAAAACACACAGGAATAGAAAAGATATATTTCTCACCTATTCCCACCGGTCATGGATATACGATGTGTGAACATGGCACATTCCCTGTTCCTCCACCTGCAGTGGCAGAACTCCTTAAGGGACACCTATTAAAATCTGTCGATATAGCAAAAGAATTAACAACCCCTACTGGCGCTGCAATAGTAACGACGTTGGGAGAAGGCATACACACTATTCCAGAAATGAGGATCCTTCAGGTCGGTTATGGGGCAGGTAGTTACCATGATTCTACGATACCGAATTTATTACGTGTCATCATAGGAGAAATAACTCCGGGTAAGGAAACCGATGAAATGTGGGTTGTTGAGACCAACATTGATAATATGTCCGGAGAAATAATAGGTTATGTCATGGATAAATTATTTGAAGCAGGCGCGGTGGACGTGTATTTTACACCGATTCAGATGAAAAAGGAGCGTCCCGGAATAATTATTAGCGCTCTTGTACCGGAACGAAATCTATCTTCTGTTGAATCGGTTTTGTTTGACCAGACAGCCACCTTTGGCATAAGGAAATATAAAGTAATTCGTACAATACTTACCCGTGAGTTCAAAGAATTTGACACCCGGCTTGGTAAAATAAAGGTTAAAATTGGGAAATTTCATGAGGATATTAAAAGTTTTTCTCCTGAATATGAGGATTGTAAAAGGATTGCTGAGGAAAAAGGCATCCCCCTAAAGCATGTCTATCGTATCATTTCAAAAGATCTGGAAAATCATGAGTTTTTGAAATAACTATTGCTATTTATAATTTACAAACTGCATAGCAAAATCGTAATTTTGGTCTTTAATTGCCTTCATAACTGACTGGAGATCGTCTATCTTTTGCCCTGTTATACGGACCTTATCTTCCTGAATTTGGGCCTGAATTTTCAGTTTCAATCCCTTAATAAATTTTACCAGTTCTTTGGCCTTTTCCATAGGAATGCCTGACTGAAACGTAATAACCTGCCGAATAGTACCGCCTAATGCATTTTCTGGCTCGCCAACGTTAAGCGATTTTAAGGGAATGCCCCTCTTTTCAAGCTTGTCTTGTAAAATCTCTGTTAAACTCCTCATCTTGTAGTCGTCATCGGCAATTAATGTTATAGAATTATCATTGTTTAATGCAACAGAAGATTTACTTCCTTTAAAGTCATATCTTACTGCAAGCTGCTTTTTGGCCTGATCAACCGCATTATTTACCTCGTGCATTTCTACCTTACATACAATATCAAACGAATGCATTTCTGCCATACCAGTATCTCCTTATCTTCGTAATTTTGTGGCTATTTTGAAATTCCTGAACATTCAATAACCTAAATTCCTGACTTCTTCTTCCGTAAATCCGATAAAATGAGCTAATTCATGGCGTACCACATTCTTTATCCTTTTCTTAATCTCCTCTTCCGAGTGGCAAAGAGACTCGATATTCTTCTGAAATATCGTAATCCTCTCCGGCATTGTGCCAGAATGCCATACACTTTTCTTGTTAAGCGGTATACCTTCAAATAACCCTAACAAAATTCCGCTAGGTGTTATTTTCAGTTTTTCTAATACATTACTGGTAGGCCTATCCTCTACAACAATAGACACATTCGATAAACGGTCCTGGATATTTTGTGGCAATTCTTTGATTGCATCAATCACAAGCCGGTCGAAAACTATTGTATGCCCTGTGCTTTGAGCTTCCGGAATTATTTCATCCGATCCATACTCAACAATTCCGGTAATTTTATAGGTACCCATAAAGATCTTACCTACAAGATAAATAATTCCCCCTAATACAGCAAACGTTACCCAGAAGTTCCATCCCTGCATGAGCATAGCGCCACCTAACGATCCCAAAAGAGCAACAATTGCAAAATACCCCAGCAAGACACAAAACCCTTTTGTATCCTTCTCGTGCCTTTTCACAGCTAGGATAGGAACTACCCTTAAACCACAGCCAACACATATCATACTCTTTTTCTGATTACACTCTTCAATACGATATATCTGACCACAATGAAAGCATCGTAATAGATCTTTTGTCATAAAATAAAGGTTCTCTTAGAAATTATACCCAATGGTACTTAATATGGTAGCATCGTTATTTTTTACCCCTTCTGCACTGGGATCACTATCATATTGGTTGATCCAGCTAATGTTCCAGGATATATGGTTATTCAATTTTTGCCTTAATCCTACATCAGATTCTAATCGCCATTGTATAAGATTATCTACTGCAGGTATAAAATCTACTTTCGCATACATGAAAGTTGAATCAAAAATTTGCCAATCTAAATAATTTCCAATTCTCAAACCAGGACTTGTTCGTACCATACTGTCTTGAAATCTCTCGTAGGTATATGATGGACCTATTTCAGATTTATACTTCAAATTTTCCCTTTCAATAAACCGATAGCCCATACCTGATGATGTAATAGACCTGAGACTCAACTTCTCGATCTCATCATGCTCTATACTCTCCTGATGAAAAGAATACAATCTTTCTTTGTGTTTACGCTCATATTTAAAAGCGCCGTGTTGTTCGTCAGCGCTCTTCGTCCCGGCAGTTGTCTCAAAAAGAAGAAGGCTGCTGAAATAAAAATTATCTTTCATTCTTTCCAGAGAAAAATTTGTCTTTACGCTCGTAGTCAATGCGTCCCTATTTCCCCTTTGAAGGGTAAGACCGGCATCAATATTCCCCTTCCACGGTTTACCGCCTTGCTGAAGGGTATCCTGCTGCTGAGGTGCTGCATAAACATCGGGAGTATCGTGAATACTCGCTTGCACAGATGGTTCTGCTCCATCCGTAAAAAACGACCGACTGGCTATCATCTCCTTCGGGTAAATTGATGATACAGTATCTGCCGTCGTGAGGCCTATATCTTTAACGGAAAGCCCCCCCTCAGTCTTAAGGATGGTAAATTTCCTTTTGGTTTCATCGTGGCTTACGATAATAATCTCTTTATCTCTTGAAATAAGGCTGATAATGCGCCACTGGATGAAACTAATAGCTCCTCCACCTTCGTCTCTGACCGAGAGACACTCCTCATCAGCATCAACTACTTCTCCTTTTATTATATCACCATCAATAGTCTTTATCTCGTCGGTAAATGCCTTATTTATAAGACAGAAATACATCAGGAAAAGAATTAAAAATCTTAATTTAGGCATTATTCCTTTTGTAAACAATATTCTCAATATCTGCTGTCACGATTTCCTTTTTATCTTTGTCAGGAACAGGAAAAGGTACTATTGAACGGATATGAATATCATGCTGTGGGAAGGCAATCTCAATGTTATTCTGTTTAAACACCTTATCAATAGCAAAATTAAGTTCACTCATGGTAAACCAACGTTTCCCTGGATCATCTGCCCAAAAATACAATTCGAATCTGAGCGCATTCTCACCGAACTCAGCAAACCTTACGACTGGTTCAGGATATACCTTTACATTTGGATTCTGCTTAGCAATTTCCAATAAACACTGCTTTACAAGACCGGTATCAGAACCATATGCAACTCCGACCTTCACACACCCTCTCATCAGGGGTGTTGGAAGAGTCCAATTCGTTATTCTATTTTCGATAAACTTTGCATTCGGTACAGTTATCGTGACTCCATCAGGGGTTGTCAGTGTAGTGCTCCTTGCATTGATACTCTCAATAGTTCCTCCTGTTCCGTCATCCAGAATAACGACATCTCCCACACGCATAGGCCGCTCAAAGAGCAGGATAATTCCACTGACAAAATTGCTGATGATATTCTGCATTCCAAAGCCAATACCAATACCAAATGCACCTGCAAAAATTGTCAAACTTTTTAATGGAATGCCGGCCAGGTTGAGACCAATAAGCGCAGCAATGCCTACAATAACATATCGTATGAGAGAAGAGAATGTTTGCCTCGCCCCACGTTCTAAACGGAGTTTATAAAATACCCGTTCCTCCAGTAATTTTTTTATATACCGTGCAATGAAAAAGAACACGAGGAATATGGCGAATGCAACAATAATCTTTATCGGCGTAGTATATTTACCATCTTCAAAAACAAAACGATAGCTTAATCCGCTCCTGAGAGTTCCCAGCACTGCACCTATTTGGCCGAATATTTTTTGGACCAGATAGGGAGCTGCAGGAGAGCCTAATGCATCATAAAAGGTCCTCACCCATACCCGAATAATAATGATTGCGGCAATAAGAGAAATAGCATACTTGCACGAAACGGAATATACCGATGTAATGGCATGAAATTTCTTCTCCTCAGAAGTGCCCTTTTGAATCATTTTCTTTCTGAGACGCGCATCTCTTATGTAATCCAAACGGTGCTGTAGGTATTTCCACACCAAAAATACAATAAATGCAACAATAAAACTTTTTATACATGTTTTTAAGAGTGCATAGGTTAGTACCGAATACCCAAGACTCCTTATTGCAAACAACGAAATAACAAACGTAATAAAGATTGGGTATATTATCACGATAACACGATGAATGAATTTCCCTAATTTACCTTCTCCGCTCGGTAATAGTTTAAGGATAAAGGTTCTCTGCGTAGCAAGCCACAACAGGAGAATCAACATGCCTAACCGGTAAACAAACCAGAGTAATTTAATTACATCGTTTCTGTATTCAAAAACTGTTAATACCGTAATTGCAGATAGAGAGATCAAAGAGAATAAAAGCATAATATTTAATGAACGGTACAGGTGTGTGGGGGAAACATACGCCAGGGAGGTAACCAGTTTTTTATCCCCCTTTTCAGGACCGAAAGACTCAATGAGAAAACTCTTCAGTATCTTATATACTGCAAAATAGGTTAAGATATATACGGTTGCTGTTACCCAGGGGACCCTGATATGAAAAAGAGAAGTCAGGGAAAAAGAAAGGATAGCAATCCAAAAGGCGCCTATACTCTTTTTCATGATAAGGAGGAGGCTGGGAAGAAGCCTTGATTTATAGTAGGATATATCAGTAACCTTATAGGATTCTTCGATTTTAGAGGTAATCTCATCTCCGGCTGCCAAAACATCACTTCCATTCTCTGCATGAGTGGCCTCATAAGATTCTTCGATTTTAGAGGTGCACCACATACACAGAAATCTTTTTGAAAAATAAAGCCCTGCAAGTATTACCAATAGTCCACACAACCGTATCCAAAAACTGACAGTTTTCTTTTCCGTATCGAGGTATAGAATGAAATTTTTAACAGCATTTTGAGCTGTATTGTAGAACGTATCGAACAAGAGGCGGCTCTGTATCAAATCCTTATATATTGTTTTAAATGTTTCTGTGGAAATGTTACTTTCAATCCTTGCCCAAATATTTGCTGCCCTCATGGTAATTAATTTTTCTCTCGTTCTATTCGACAGGGCAAGCGCATTATTCTTAATCTCCAATCGTTCATGGAGTCTATCTAATATTGCAGATAGAAGTTTTGTTAGTTCCTCATGAATTTCTATTTTTTGATGCGCATACTCCTTAATTTGGCGTGCTAATTCCTTGTTCTCAAAAACAGCAATCTCTTTTTCAATTTTTGATATTTCTTCTTGTGCGTTCTTCAGATTATCTAAAAACAGTTTTTCCTCTCGTTTTACCGATGTAATAAGGCTTTCAATCACCGTTATCGCATTTGAAAACCGCTGTATGTCTGACTCTGTTTTTCTTAAGAATTCATCTATTACACTCGCTGTCATCCTTCGTTCTAAGAAAAATTCAATATCCGCTTCCAATTCTTTGTATTCAGTGGCATCTTTATATCTCTGTTCACCCTCTGTTATGAGCTCGTCTTTCTTTCTGGCTACAAGTCCGGTTTGCTTGTGAAGTTCAGCTTCTAATTCCAGTACTCTTTTCTTTTCCGGAGAAGTTGTTACCATTTGCTTTTGTGCAACCTCTTCAGCCTTCCTGATTGCCTCCTGCAGTGCCTTTTCAGCCTCCGCTCTTCTCATTTCTGCAATTTTTTGATTTACCTCTTCGGCTCTTTTAGCAGCTTCTAACTCGGCTTGCTTCTTTTTTAGTTCCTCGCTCCTTAACTTTTCCTCCAGACGGTTTGCTTTTTCAGCTAAAAAGGCTATGTTGAGTTCTGCATTTTTTAATATCTGTATTATTTGATCATAACGAACCTTAGCCGTTCCAAGCCTCGTCTTGAATATAACAATCCATTGTGCACCTATCGCCTTCCTCCACACTATAATACTGTCAATTTTCTCTTGTATTTTTTTAAGGAGTTCCTCATCGCTTATATCTTTTTTTTGTAATTCCAAATCTTTAATAAGATCTTTCTCTCTGTCAGAAACCCTGACTTTGACATCCTCCAGTTCATGAGTAAAAAAAGATACTATCGTATCCCTCTCCTTGAGACTTGCATGAACCGTAGCAATGTAACCCTTTGCAATATCTAATTCTTTTTTCACTACAAGGGCTTGATCAAAAGGTGTTACAGCAATTATCTCTTCAAGCTTTGCTATCGTCTCTAATAATGCAACTTGATCTGTGTAAGCCTTTAACTGATTTTGAAGGGCTGTAATCTGATCTTCATATGTCTCTATTTGTTCATCGCTTACGTTTAATTTTTCTTTAATAATATCTATTTCTTTATCGAGTAGTTGTAAAAATTTCGGATTTTCTCCCTCTGTCTGATAGGTTTTTTTATCCTGCTGTAATTTCTTAAGATAAACTATCGTTGTATCTCTGTCTCTTTGTAAATCTGAGATTAAAGACTCATTCTCTTTCACAGATTTATCAACAATAGCTTTTATCTCCTTTGCTTTTAATCTTGCCTTTTCAACATCTTCTGATTTTACCGTTATACCAATCTCAGCAGATTTTACTTCATCTGATTTTTTCTCTGGAGTTTGAGCCAATACACCAAGAGAGTTGCCTACTAGGAATAAGAAACATATGCTGAAATACCTTACTAATGGAAATGTATTTTTTTTCGACATATTGAGACCTTTCAATTAAACACCTATCCCTTGTTTATAAACATTCCATAGATCCGAATGCATCTTTTGGGGTACAAAATTAAAATTTTTATACGACCATATCGTCACCGTAGATTGTATAAGACCCATAAAGACCATGGCGGATGTTTTCGGATTAATATCTTTTTTTATCAATCCTAACTCGATACTGCTCAAAAGAAGCTTCTCTATCTTCCGTAAATATTTCTGGATAAGTTGTAAAATCTTTTTGCGAATAATCGGATCACTAAACTGCATAGCCCCCATAATAACAACGAAGGATGTCTTACGGCGGTTTTTTGCTAAAATAAGCTGAGCAAGTAAGATATTTTTCAGATTTTGAACCGGATCTTTCTCTACCATTGCACTATTTATGGATTCCATAAGGGTTTTTTCAATATCATCTATCAACAAACTCAATATATCTCTTTTGCTCTTAAAATGCCGGTATATGGCGCCTTTCGTAGTCCCTATTTCCTCTGCTATTTCACTGATGGTAACATGTTCAATTCCTTTTGAAGAAATAATATTGCGAATTATATCTATAATCTGTTGTCTTCTAATCTCTGTAGATTTTCTAACCTGCATGAAACCTCCTTCTGTATTGTGAATTGTTAGGTATAATCAAGATACAGAGTTATAATCTAATGTCTTATATATAAAAATGAAACCATATTATAAGAAAAAAGAGGCTGGATTTAAATTAAAACTTAAAATTTGATAAGAAAAAATACCCCGGAATAATGCATAGAATGTTGTAAGTAAGAGGTAACCTGTAATAATTATTACGGAAATCGGCTCTTTGATCACTCATGTACTGATATTTCATGAAAAATATTGATTCCAAAAGTAAAGAGAAAGAGGAGAATATTTTATATTTTTGTTAAGGCTATACTGAGTTATAATAGTAATTAAAGGAAATAGGCGTAGCTATGTTTTGCATTACGGATCAGGAAAAAAACAGGAGAATACTCTATGAAATTAACCGTAGGAAAAAAGATGAGTGGTGGTTTTGCGATATCGTTTATTATATCGGCAATTACTGGCGGATTAATCTTATATTGGTTAACGAACCTTACTGCAATGAGTCAAACAGTATTGAATGTTCATACACCATCTACCATAGAGGCAGAACGGCTTTTACGTTACTGTGGGTTAACAATTGGAGAGGTAAAGGGCTTCCTTGTATCAGGTGATGAAAAGTGTATTCATGACTTAGAAATTGCAAAGTCTGAGATACTGGAAAGCTATAAGAAACTTGAAGGGTTATCACATGATTGGACTCTGCAAGAAAATAAGGATATCCTGAAGGAGATAGGAAAGTGTTTAGATACATTTAACGCCTCAGCTCACAAGGTATTTGAGAAAAGATATAACCCGGAAAGCGATACAACACGCTATTATTTTGAAAACACTATAACACCCTCATATCAATCAGTACATGGACACATAAATACCCTATTCACAATCCTGGAAGAAATACCATTAACAGATATAATAAAAGAGGCTCTTATTGCAGGAGCAAATATGAAGGAAGGGATAGCATATTCTGACATGGCAATAAGAGAATTCCTTACAAAGGCAGATGAAAAATATATAAGGAATTATGAGGATGCAGTAAATTTATATACCCGTGGATTATATACTTTACAAGAGATTTCAAAAGAATTACCCGATAATGCCCAGGCATCCATTGCAGGACTCTTTAATGAAAATGGACAATTTATAGACCAGACAAGAAAAATATTTGAGGTAAAAAGTGGAAATAATCGTTCCGATTTGATATTCGTAAACGAAGAGCTTTCCCCCCTCATAGATACCATACAAGGTCACATTGATCAAATGGGAATTAACATGATCAAATTATTAGAGGCTGAAATACAAACCGTATTGAGATTACAGAAATTATTATGGTTTATTGCCTTAATCGCTATAGGAATTAGTGTGGCAACAGGTACATTCTTTGCTCTGTTTAGTAGAAAGTATCTTATATTAAGCTGGCCACGAAGATTAGTGCAATCCTCACGAGTCTAATTCTCATAATAGTATTTATAAATTTTTTAATTCTGATTTAAAAAAAGGCCAGCTTTACAACGCTGGCCTTTTCTGCACTCAGACTTTTACTAACGCTACTGCTATGGATGAAAGAGGCGCCAGGAAGCCTTTTGTGCACGGGACTTTTACTACCAATTTTCTGTTATTGCCTTATTTTAGAATGCATTTCTGATCTATTGCTTCATCTTCACCCTAATATCCTTAATCTCTTCTTCCATTTTCGGTGGCTTTAATGATTCTTGGGTTCCGGTAGTAGCCTTTAAAGCCTCTAATTTCCTTGCCCCTTTTTCATCCATCGCGGTGGCAAACCAATAGAGGAACGTGACGAAGAAACTACCACCCACGATATTCCCAAGGGTAACCGCAACGAGGTTCCACCCAAACATCTTACCCCATGAGATCATCGCAGGATCGTGAGGCAGTAAGTTCGCAATCGTCAAAAACGTCATATTCGCTACACTGTGTTCCATGCCTGTAGTAACAAAGCAGAACAAAACCCACCAACACATCATTATCTTGGCGCTGTCGCTGGTAACTCTAAAGCAGCTCCATATACCTAAACATACAAGCCAGTTACAAAAAATACCCCTGAAAAACAATTCCCACCACGGCGCATTGCACTTATAGGTAGCAGCCTTGTTCAAAAATGTGTGCCATGGATCAGGGGCAAATACGCCAGACATATAAATTAAAAGCGCAAAAATCAGTGACCCACCCAGGTTACCTACATACGTCCAAAACCAGCCCAACATTGAATCGCCAAGTGATACGGTACCTCTGAAAGTACCTTTCAGTATCAGTAAATTATATCCGGTAAACAACTCAGCTCCAGCAATAACTACTAATATCAAAGCGATAGGAAATACAGCTCCTCCAACTATTTTACCGATTCCGGGATTTAACGCTGCAACAGGAGCAGCCGCAACAACCATAAGAAGGACACCAAATCCAATAAAAAAACCAGCTACTACAGAAAGCGTCAAAAAACCTACCAGACTATGCTTCATTGCCGTAGATTTCTTGAGAGACATCGCTGCAATTGCATCTACATTTCCAGTATATAACATTACTTGTTCTCCTCTAAAATGTTGTATACAGCATCTTAAAACAACACGAATTATCTCCTCCTCTTCTAAAGCTCAATACAACACAACTACTTATCCCCCTGTAATACTCTTTTTGACACACCCCTCCTTTCTTGGTCGCTCGTTTTTCAACATCCGCACATATTCTGCGTTCATTCTCCACAAACTTTATTTAGTAACTATTCGTTTACTTAACAAAACATATGCCAACGGCACTTTGCAGTAAAAATACTGTTCATATTTTTATATAAACAGTTTTAAACCAACACACTATATAAACGATAGTTTATTTGTCGCATGGATATCGGAACGCTGTTAGAATCACACAGGTCTTTCATTATGCAATACTAGTTTCACCGTCTGAATTTCATTTCCATAATAACCTATACGGTAAACGAGTGTTTATATATAATACGTTCCGGGCATAAGAGACCCTATGGTTACTGACAGATATCTGACATTCAGGAAGTTTTCTCACAAGTATCGAGAGATAGGGTAGATTAAACGAAGTGAATCCACTATTGCATCTTAATGGCATTGGGTGGCTGGATTTTCGATAAAGACAGCGGGGATGACGGGAGGACTACCGTAGATTATACAATCAAAAACCGGTGTGTTTTTTCATAAGGGCGAACACAAGGTGTATCCCTGACTCGGTTTTGCGCCGTATTATGATTAATAAACTGAACACTAACTTATAAGCCGATAAATATACTAATTATAGAATGAATAATAAGAATTGGTGTTAAAAAGTCCAAGACAGAAGCCCCAATGTACAAATCATATTCCGTAATAAATCCAAACATATTGGTTGCACAAAGAAATCGTATAAAAAAGAATGTATAGAGTGTTAGGGTTATCGTTTTATTCAAAAATAGATATTTGCTATAAACATAAACAAAAATAAAAACAGAACTTAGCCTGATCATACAGTTCAAAACATTCAAGATAAACAGAATACGGGATTCTTCTTCATCTTCCAAAAATGTCTCTATGCCTACAGACAAAAAATATTTTGAAAAAAAATACAAACCAAAACCAATAATACTGAGGGAAAAAAGAGCTTTTGCCCAATCTATCAATTGTCTTATAGGCTGTACATCCAGATTCTTCAGCTCAGATGAATTGTTAGCCATTCCCCTTACTACTTTTTTTACAGAATCAGATGTAATGAAAATATATGCAAAGGCAAAAACGATAGCCATTACCACATCACCACACATATCAGGTAAATTTGGCACGTGCACTTCGTACCTATGTTCATGATTTCCTGACTGGAGAAAGTCAAAATAGATCAGACCATGCATAATATTCCCTATTGCGAACCGCAAATTAACACCGATAAATATTAATAACGCGCCTATTTTTAAGTCCTTTATCGCATGTTTTGTTACTTTATTTTGACTCACGCAATTCGCTATACTAAACATCGATTTTCCCCCTTATTTAATAATCATGAATAGTTTTAGGGTATTACATGTCTGATATTCCGTCAGTATAAAAAACTGCACCTCTTCGTTTGTTTCAATTTGTAAGGAGTCTTTAAAATTCATTAGTACTAAATTATACATCATATTTTAAATATTTCAACCACAATGAATAGTTTATTATTTATAATTATTGCAAATGCGTTTCAAATGCGCAGAACCACCTGTTGATACAATCATAAATTTACCGATCACTTCTCTGTCTTCATTGATTTTGGCTGTACATGGTCTTTTATTGTAAACTATCATTTACTTGACATAGCATAAACAACGCAGTATAATACCATGTATAATATGTAAACGATAGTTTACTACTATAACAAGAGAGATAAGTATCTGTCCATAAATATTTGCACACTTTACGAGAGTCGGGTAGGTTGAGTTGAGAAACGGAGCCCAACGGGTATTCTAGCTCCTGTCTCCTGAATTTTGTATTCTGCCTTCCCTTGATAAAGAAGTATGTGCAAAAACTTATAGTTAGGTACTTATATTGAAGAACGTCTATGAGGAAAAAAGCTGTTCAGAAAAAGATTAACCACGAAATTCCGAAGGAAAGCTGGAGTAATAGTGTTCACCATACAAAAAACAATACTCGGTATAGGGAGGAATCTTTATGAAGAAGATAGAAGCAATCGTTAGAACGGAAATGTTTGATAGTATCAAGGATGCATTATCAGAATTGGGTTATCCGGGAATGACGGTAACGATGGTAAAAGGACACGGGAATCAAAAAGGTATCGTTGAAACGTGGCGTGGAAAAATGTTTCGGATTGACCTCCTGTCCAAGATTAAAATCGAAATAACGGTCAAAGATACTGATGTTGAAAATATTGTAAACACGATTGTCCAAAAATCCCAAACCGGAAATATGGGTGATGGAAAGATATTTATTTCCCATATAGAAAATGTTTATCGTGTTCGAACCAAGGAGTCAGGTGAAATTGCAATCTAAACCGAGCAGTATAACCTTATTTTGGTTGTGTTAACAGGGCAGGAATTTCGATTTGTTCGTAAGATGTCATTTCTCTCTTACACCGTAGGAAAAGACTTCTCGTCTTTATAGGCACTTATTGAGCAGGAATATGCCATCTACCGGGTATTTCCGACCGTTCCTCAAGTTGTTTTTTCAGTAATGCCTCTTTTACCATTTTCAATCTATCGGCAAGTTCGTGGAGTTCCCAATCCTTTTCCCTTATTATGTCTTTCGTTTGAGACAATAAATCTTCTAAAGCCCATACCTCTTTTTGGAACCTAGCTTTTTCCTCTTCACATTTTATCATTGAGTCTTCAAGTTTTCTGTTCAGCAGTTTTAGTTGCACATCCTGCTCCTTTAACAGGACAGCATTCTTTTCTGCTGCATCTTTGTATCGTACAAAATCATGAATCAACTTGTTTAACTCTTCTTTGTTACCAAAGGATCTCATTACCCTCTGTTCAAGCTGTTCCTGAAATGCTTCTTCCCTGAGATACCCGGATTTTTTCGTTTTGTGGTACTGATTCAACATTTTTACTATAAAACCGATATTAACAAATAACACTATGATAATAAAGATAATCGTATTGATAGACAAATCCTTCATGTTTTTTTCATTCCATAATCTTCCAGTCCGGAAAAGACCTATATAAACGAAATGCTAGTTGTCCTTTATACAGAGAACCGGGCAAGGAGATGCCCTTATCACCTTCTCTGTTACACTACCTATAACCATATGGGAAATACCTGCGCGCCCATGAGTACCCATCACTATAACATCTATCCTTTTTCTCCTGGCTACCTTTATAATCTCATCGGCAGGAATACCTATAGCAATTAAAGTTTCTATACTGATATATTCCCTTACATCTTCAGGAACACTATCCATAAGTTTTTTCTTCATTTTTACAACAGTATCTGGGTCAAGAATGCCCTCATAACCAAACTTAAGCCCTCCGTAATCAAATACACACTCAACGTACATAAGATAAAGTCTGGCAGAGTCCTTTATTGCCATTTTTACAGCGTATCCGAGCGCATTCATTGAACAATCCGAATAATCAATTGGGCAAAGAATTTTCTTAAAGTAGATCATTTTACCTGTATTATTTAATCTATAGTAACCTTTTCCATCTCTTTTCTTTCCGCAATACTATGGGCTCTTTTCCAATAAATATCTTTTTTCCTGAGTAAGGATATTCTCAAAAAAGAAGGGCATACCGTGGAAGTAAGTACTATTACCATAATAATAGAGGAAAATAAAACATCATCCAATATTCCTATATCCCTGCTTATTCCGGTCAAAATCAAGGTACCTTCTAACTTCATCGCCATGCCTATACCTATAGCCAGACGATTTATACCTTTCTCAATTGGACAAACACTGCAAAATAGCTTTCCCAGGATAGCAGCTCCTGCTATTGCAAGGCCGAGAAGGATTGCATGTATATCCAAAAAACTTTTCAAATCTACCTCAGCTCCAACCCGGACAAAAAGTATAGGTACGAGAATCATATAATATGGCCGGATAATTCGTTCTATATTGCTATACTCTTTATCATCCGAATCTTTGAACTTTACATTTCGCAGGAGTAAACCTGCAGCAAAAGCACCTATTACACCGTGAAGTCCAATTGACCCGGAAATAAAAGCAAACAAAAGAGATAAAGTTACAACAATCGATATTTTTAAACCTTCGGCAAATTTACTTGTTAGGAAGTTTCCAAAACTTTCCCCATATTTTAAAACTGATATCAAAACAATAGCGAGAAAGGAAAACGCAATAACAACGGTAACTAATACACCCAATACAGAAACTTCACCTCTCACTGCAATTCCGCTTACGATACCGAAGGTTAAAATTACAATAATTTCCGTAAGGATCGTTGCACCCGTTATCACCCTCCCTTCCAAAGTATTTATCGCCTTTAGTTCACTCAGAATTGCAAATAATAAGCCTGTACTGGTGTTACAAATAATAATCGCCAAAATTAGATTTGTACCAAAGGTAGCGCCGGGAAGAAGAAAATGTCCAACAACAAGACCTAAACCAGCCGGAACTATTATACCACCAATACTTACAAGAAAAGAGGAGGCACCTACTCTTAATAACGCCTTGAGGTCTGTATGAAGGCCTGCAGTTAAAAGAAGCAATAAAGTCCCAAAATAGGAGACCACTTTCAAAAATGGCATTGTCTTGAGAAAATCAAAAAAATTCCATTCAGTAAAAAAATAAATATTACCCAATACCATTCCTATGATTAAATTTCCTACTACCTCGGGAAGCTTCACCATGTTTGCTATCCAACCGCCAATTTTGGCAGCTATAAGGGTAATAGCAACTGCAAGAATAATACTGAGGGTTTGATTTGTATGCCATATACTCCATGCAGATGTTACCTCTTTTTTTTCTCTTGTTATCTCAACAATTTGCTCTTTTTCAGGAATGATTTTTTGCTCATTTTTACTTTCAGGGGGTTTCACTTCTGAATTTTCAGTGCTTCCACTATTGGACGCAGAAAGAACCTCCTCCTCTTCAACCGTTGTTGCAGGAAGCCCTGATGGAGTTGAAGAACTATTATTCTCTTTCATATCTTGAGAAATTTCTTTTCCGGTAACATTTGATTGATAATCAATAGGAGATTTTTCTTCTTCTAAAGAAACAACCTCCTTCTCACCTGAAATATTCCTCTCTTGTTCATTGTTTATCATTGATGTTTGTGTTCCCTTTTCCTCTTCAACCAAGGCCATTTCTTTACCAAAAGGAGGGGTTAAAAGTTCCGATGGGGATGTGGGAGGGAAAATTTTCTTTTCTATGGCAATGTTTTGTTCATCTCTCCCGGGAGAAAAATTCTCCTGAGAGCTTTTATCGTTCGCAGTATCAGATGGGGAAGAAATCTTGTTTTCGGCAATGTCCGGGAAGGATTTTTTATCGGGAGTTAGTATCTGTGTCTCATGTCCCTCTAAAGAAGGTAATTGCACCTCAGAATCTGACGTAACAGAACGTTCTTGTGCCATTGTAGTATGAGAAATATTTTCTTCAGTATTACTTGAACCGGTCTTTTCCTCTGTAGTAATTACTTGGTAATCCTTATTGAGAGACAATTCTTTTTGAACACCATCATCTCCTTCTTTTATTGGAGAAGTAACAGGATTCTCTTTTTCTGGAATAGTTTGGAGATATCCTGGAT
>JAANMX010002189.1_pt1 | contig 20132 bp, 20 predicted proteins | sample 7279681 | NCBI WGS metagenome assembly JAANMX01 (sample SAMN14094542, study PRJNA606508) | bioreactor metagenome | isolation source: A lab-scale SPAN reactor treating ammonium-rich wastewater day 351 | place: Ireland: Galway | collected 2018-01-01
CTGCAGAAATGTATTACGGGTGGGCGCAACGGTGCGCAGCAAGAGGAGCCGCAGTTCGGAAGTCCGGAAGCAGCGTGGTTCGCCGTACACGCGACAGCGGTCGCCGGGGCAGGGCTGGCACGCGAATTCCTCAAAGACGATCTCATTCGGTGCGGTCGTCCAGGGCCGCCAGTGCACGCGGTTCGACGAGCCGAATATCACGACGGAGCGTGTACCGACGGCGGCCGCGATGTGTGCGATGCCGGAATCGTTCCCGACGAAAAGCTCCGCGCGGCGTGCAAGCGACGTAACTTCCGGCAAGGTGAGGTCGTTGAACGCCGCGATCTCGCAGCTTGCGGCGTTCCGCACGGCTTCGAGCACGTTTGCCTCGTTCGGTGCCGCAACCAGCACAACGCTAAACCCGCGCGACGCAAGGTCCTCGGCCACGCGTGCAAAATTCTCCGTCGGCCACTGCTTCGTCTCGTAAGCCGCCGCAGGATGTATGAGCGCGATCGGCCGTGTTGCGTGGCCGAGCCGCTCGCTGATCGCCGCCTCGGCTGCAACGTTATAGGGCAAGCTAGTCGGCTCACTGCGATCGACCTCAAGCCCCGCAAGCCCGAGGATCGCAAGCTGCTGTTCGACGGAATGGAGCTGGTCCGTGCCCCAAAGGTCGGCGGGCGAACCGTATAGATGCGTGTATGTCCGCGGAAAACGGTAATGCGAAAAACCGAGGCGATATTCGGCAAGCGTCGCAGCAGCGAGCGTCGAGCTGGTCGAGCCGCCGTGCAGGTTCATGACCACGTCGTAACGCCGTTTCTTAAGCCTTGCCGCCGCCTTCAAACGTGCTGCGGGCTGCGCACCGACGCGCTCGATCCCGACGCCTTCAAAATCATCGAGAAGCGGCGCTACCCAATCCTCAAGCGCGATGTCGATCTCGGCCTTTGGCAGCTCCCGCCGAAGCGTCGATAGCACGGGCGTTGCAAGCACCGTGTCGCCGATCGAACGCAGCCGAATGACGAGCACTCGTCGAACCAACTTCCAGTCGATGTGCTTTTTCGTTTGACTCAATATTGTCCGGGCCGGGCGGCTATTTTTCGACCGTTGCTTCTTCGACGAGCATTACCGGAATGTCATCTCGAACGGGATAGACGAGCGCACATTCGGGGTTGACGCATTTGAGAGCGGCGTCGCCCTTTAGCTCGACCTTTGACTTGCACTTCGGGCAGCGGAGAATTTCGATGAGTTCGGGCGAAACGGCCATGGATTAAAGGTAAAAAGGAAAGCCGAAAAAGGCAAACTGCCGCGTGCCCCGCGCTCGAAAGTTTTTCCTGTCGCGCGCGAAGATTTTTGTTTGCTTTTCGGGCAAACAGCAATACTATCGTAGGCGCATATATTTTATTTTGGCGGGCCACCGAAAACCCGGCGACCCGACGCGGGAGGCAACAATGAAGTTTATTACGCGATCCGCCGGTTTCGGCGTTCTGCTCCTGGCCGTCCTATCTTGCAGCCTTGCAGGAAGAATGGCAAAGAAAGGCCTTGAGAAGTCGATGAATTCGAAACGGGCCGACTCCTTATGGAGCGACGTCCCCCGGATGGACGGGCTTGACGATTCGCCGTCCGAGGACCTGCCGGTTGCGGTCCAACTCGTCCTGCACGCATACGTCGATCTTGTGCTCAACTCCGATAAAGATCAAAAGGAGCACATAACCTCTGACTGGATCCTTTTTCAGTACAACGGGAAGGCGACCGACCTGACGAGTTTCTACAACGCCGACAGGATGAAAAGCGCCGGCAACTGGACCTTACTTGAGGATATGAAAACGCCGTGCGTCGATGCCGAGGACAAAGGCTTTCCGGGCAGCGCGTGCCTTTACCGAAAGGAGGAGAACGGCACCCACGAAGGCCTCATTATCCTTGCTCTGCAGCCGAAGGAGAACGAAAAGACCGCATTCGTCTATTTCCTCCGAGCAAAAGGAACGCCAAAGGAATAGTTCCATCAAAACAAAGAAGACCGCCCCATACAAATATGGAGCGGTCGCACTTTAGTATAGGATCGGATCAGGCTTCGGCGACCTTCGTACCGCACTCGGGGCAGAACTTTGCTCCCGGGGCGAGCTCCTGTTGGCAGCCCGTACATTTTTGCTTTTCCTGCGAAGAACCGCATTCCGAGCAGAATTTTGCGCCTTCGCGAAGCTGTGCTCCGCACTTGATGCAAGGAACTTTGACGACCTCGATCTTCGCGCCGCATTCAGCACAGAATTTTGCGGCAGCAGCGTTCGGTTTACCGCATTCGGGACAGGCAACCGTCGCCGCGACCGGCGCACCGCCTGCCGGTGCGGCCTGGCCGCCGGGTTGATTCATCCCGAACGCATTCGCCATCTGGCCGCCGACCGCAAAGCCCGCTCCAAGGCCGGCGCCGAGCCCAGCACCGCCGCCTTCGTTCTGCGCCGCATCACGCAACGCGTCCGCGGCCTGGAACTGCATATATTTTTGAGCGTCGCCAAGAGCACCCATCGAAGCACGCTTGTCCATCGCCGCCTCGACCTCTTCGGGAAGCGAGATATTCTCGACGTAGAATTTTACGACCTCGAGGCCCCAGGACGAGAAATCCTGGTTGATAACGCCGCGGATCTTCTCGCCGAGTTCCTTGTACTGCGAGGCGAGATCGAGCGCCGGGATCTTGAGTTCGCCCAAGGCGTCCGAAAATTCCGTCACGACGGACCGTTTGAGCTGTCCCTCGATATCTTCGGTCTGGAATTGCGCGTTCGTCCCCGCGATCTCGCGGATAAACGCCGCCGGATCCGTGACACGAAGGCTGTATCCGCCGAATGCACGCAGACGCACGATGCCAAAGTCCGCATCGCGGAGCATTATCGGGTTCGACGTGCCCCATTTCATATCCGAGAACTGCTTTGTATTGACAAAGTAAACTTCGGACTTGAAGGGTGAGTTAAAGCCGTATTTCCAGGCACCGAGCTTTGTCAGGATGGGCGTGTTGCCGCCGTCGATCTCGTACTTCCCGGGCGTAAAAACGTCTGCGACCTGACCTTCGTGAACGAAGACCGCCGCCTGCGATTCGCGAACAATAAGCTGAGCACCGTTCTTGATCTCCTGGCCTTTGACCGGAAATCGATAAACGAGCGTGTTCCCTGTGTCATCGAGCCACTCGATGACCTCAATGAACTGGTTCAATGCCTCTTCCTTAACTTTGTCGAATATGCTCATTGGTATCTCCTATTCTCCGTCGATAGTTACGAAGAATATGACACAAAGTTGCCGGAAATAAAAGAATGAGGGCTTTGGCAAACCTCAGAACTTTTTTGTTTCGGATTCGTTATCCCTGCTTGACCAATGATTCAGAAACCAATATTCGGAGACTCAGATGCTTAGAATTTTGACCCTCACGGCCGTTATCCTTGCAGTAACGGGACTGACCGCGGCCCAAACAACCTCGATCACCTACCAGGGAGAACTCAGCGACGGCGGGGTCCCCGCCAATGGTAGCTACTTTTTTCAGTTTTCCCTCTTCCCATCGGACGTCAACGGCACGCAGATCGGACCAACGCTCACCTACGACGGAGCGAGCGGCCTTGCACCGGTACACGTCTCGAACGGGATCTTTACAGTTGTCCTTGATTTCGGCCCCGGCATCTTTACAGGAGAGCCCAGATGGCTGGAGGTCGCGGTCAAAAAACCGGCCGAATCGGGATATACAACGATGACGTCACGGATCATGGTTTCAAGCTCGCCATACGCGGTAAAGAGCCTTTCGGCGGACGCGGCAACATTTGCCGACACTGCCGGGAATGCCGACCAACTCGGTGGGATCGCTGCGAATCAGTATGTCCAAACCACCGATCCACGCCTTTCAGACCAGCGCGCACCATTGGCCGGAAGCCCAAACTACATTCAGAATTCGGTCGTCCAGCAGGCCGTCGCAAACTTTAATATCAGCGGCAGCGGTTACGCGGGCGGTTCATTTCGAGCACCGGTGGTCAACGCACTTTCGTATCTCGAAATTGGCAACACTAAGGTATTGAGCCGCACCGGCACCCAGAATCTCTTTGCCGGTGAATTGAGCGGTGATGGAGGCAGCAGCAACAGCTTTTTCGGATACGGAACTGGCACTGGAAACACCAGCGGTTTTCGAAACAGCTTCGTCGGATCAACAGCCGGTTCGGCAAACACGACCGGGAACAACAACAGCTTTTTTGGTGCGTCCTCCGGGGTCTCCAATACAACAGGTATTCAAAACAGCTTCTTTGGAACGTCGGCGGGCGGCGGAAACGTTGATGGCGGCGCAAACGCGTTCTTCGGAACACTCGCGGGAGCCAACAATACGAGCGGTTCGCGGAATACGGCCGTCGGCGTGGGCGCAGGCGGCACGAACGTGACAGGCATGCGGACAACCCTGATCGGCAGCGACGCGGATACCGGAGCAACCGATCTTTCAAACGCAACGGCGATCGGTGCTAATTCATACGTCGAACAGAGCAACTCATTGGTGCTGGGGAGTATTGCGGGAAAGAACGGTGCAGCCTCGAACACCAAGGTCGGGATCGGCACGACAACCCCGAAGGCTACCGTAGATGTGCGCGGCGGTAACATCTATGTCGGATCGAACGGAAATGGCCTAATTCTCAAGTCACCGGACGGGACGACCTGTCGACTGATCTCGATCAGCAACGCAGGCACCCTTGACTTGACACCGATAGTTTGCCCTTAACGCATTTCGGAGGATCGAGATGAAAAAGATAATGAGATATTTGGGACTCGCCCTGATTTTGTTGGCGTTCGTCGCACAAATTTCCCTTGGCCAGTCGGGTACGTATGAGATCAGAAGATCCGTGATCGCAGGCGGCGGAAGGGATATTGACGGTGGAAGTTATCGCATCCGAGGCACGATCGGCCAATCATCCGCAGATAGCTTCTTCGGCCCGGGTAACTACGAAATGACCGCGGGTTTTTGGGCACCTCCACTGACACCGACCGCAGCATCGGCTTCCATCTCCGGCCGTGTCCGGACACAAAATGGCCAGGGCATCCCAAGTGCGTCCGTCACCTTGACGGACTCGGCAGGCAACGTCAAGCAAGTGGTTTCGTCGTCCTTCGGCTATTACATCTTCACAGACGTGGAAGTGGGTGTTTCATACGTTCTTGATGCCACCGCACGAGGCCATACGATCACGGGCCAGGCCCGAATTGTCTCAGTCTATGACAACGTGACCGGTGCCGACATAATTGCGGATGAGCCGCAATAACACGTTTAGGCAAGATCAGAGCCCTTGCGTCGAGCCATCGCACGCGAGACAAGGAATCCGCCAACACTCGCAAAGACTCCGCCTGAAAGATCAAGGAGTACGTCTGCAACAGAACCGGTCCGGGTTGTTTCTCTGGACTGGTTCAATTCATCGATGCCGGCTATGACGGCGACCAGAAGAAGTGGCAATAGCCATGTCACCCATTGAGTTCGGTCAAATCCGAACCGGATCAAAGCCCTCGCCGAAAGGAACACAAGGATCCCATATTCAGTGAAATGTGCGGCCTTACGCACCAAAAAATGCACAAATGCCTGTCTTTCCGGCGAAATGTCGGGAAAGAAGAAGTGAAGGAGCGGGCCGATGATCCGCGAGGTATTGCTTGCCGAGCCTTCAGAACTGGATAGGAAAAAGATGACGCCGAGCCAAATGAGCACTGGCGCGTATGACCAGAGCATTCCGCGCCGTTTGTTCTCGTTCGTCATTAGGTACGATTGTAAGCGAGGCTTCTACTAACGGGAAAAGCTCATTTACGGCGTGACGCCATACTTGATAAGGTCTTGCCTTGCCTGTGAATGCTTCGGGTTGACGCGAAGCGTCGAGCGGAAGTCGCTGATCGCAGCATCGCGGTCACCTAATCTACGATAGATCTGGCCGCGAAGATGATAGTAAGCCGCAATGTCTTTGCCGCCGATGCTGACGGCCTTTGCCGCATCACTCAACGCCTTTTGAAGTTCGCCCAATACGGCATACGTTACCGCTCGGTTGTAATAGGCGGTTGCAAATCGCGAATTTAGACCGATCGCACGATCAAGGTCGGAGATCGCATCCTTATATCGCTTCTGCTCGTATCGCGCCTTTGCCCGTTTCGCAAGATAGTCGGGTAAGTAGCGGGCGGAGATCGCCCTGTCGAAGTATTGCTCCGCGAGTTCGAACTGCCGGTCGTTCATGGCAGCATCGCCCCAACGTTCATAGTCCAGATCCGGGACCTTCATCCCATATAGCCTGGCAGATGCTCCTTTAGGCGATCTGAGAAACCCGTTAAGGGCTTCGCCGCTCAGTGTCAGCTCGACGCGACCGCCTGCATAATCAAACAGAACCTTTGTCGGGCCCGACATCCAATATCTTTGTGTCGTCGGCGACGCTGTTTTTGCATCGACTCGAACTGTTGCAATGCCGTCAATGTCAAAGATCCACGTCGTCGTCTGTGCGGTCGAAGTGCCCGGCAATACAATGTTTATTCGCCAGCTTCCTTTTAGGTAGTCAGCGCTTCTCGGGTTCATCTCGACGACATTCCCGTAGAAAGGCTTGGTCGAGTCCCCCGTTCGAACGCCGCCCGTGCCCGGAACTTTGGCTGCACCGACTCCCGATGCGATCTGTCGCCAGCCGACACCCGGCGGCACACGCTGCTCAAGCGTAGGTGCGGTGCCGCCCTTTTGCTTAGCCTGATAGTCCGCAACGATCTGCCTTGAGTCACGTTTCACGAGATCCCTCAGCTCGCTAGGCAATGCATTCAGCGTCGGAAGCATCATCGGATTCTGGATATCGCTAAGGAAATATTTTAGTAAAGCGTAATAGTCGACCTCCGCGACGACCGCACACTTGGCCGCTAGCATCATTGCCTTTTGTGCGGCTGTAAAGGCCGATGCCGCGAGTTCACTTTCATAAGCGCGGAGCGCCTGCCGCCGAGCAGCCGTAGGATCGGGAACGGAGGTCGCGGCCGTAACGGCGTTCTGGAACGCGGTCTCAACTCGCGGTGAAAGCTGCTGAGCGTTGACCGCGGCCGCGAAAATGACGCAAAGAGATATTAGCGGGAGGAAACGTTTCATAATGCAACGCATTTCTGAAAAGGAAACTCGGCGCGTACACCTGAAGGAGGCGCACGCGCCGATCTATTTGCAGATAACTTGTAAGCGGATCACGGTGCCGCCGGCGACATGTTTGAAAATGCAGAAAGGCCACCGCCAAGGACCATCAAGAGCCAGCCCGCGATAACCATCAAGAGCGGGATCATCCCCTGCTTCTGCATGAAATAGAAAACTATGCCGCCCAGCGGCTGACAGAAAAAATTCACCAAAGCCCAGATCACCTTCTCTCCCGTCGTCTTTCCGGTCTGGATCGCAGTAATCACAAGCCAGATCGCACCGACGATGGCCAACAACCAACCGAGCATTGCAAGCATTTTGTACGCCTCCTAGTTCGTTTAATTTTTATTTGCCTGTAAGGCTGAAAAAGCAAGCACAGAATAGTTTAATTTCCATTGGAATTCAACCAACCTGTGCCTGCTAATCGGTCTGGAGAGCCGCTCGGAGCTAACACCGGAATCGCTGAATTTACACCAAATTCCGGCATCGATGGCGTCAATTCGCTCAGTTCTTCGCATTACTACACAGAAAGGGGTGTCTGTAATTTATTTTAAGGAGCAAATTGATGTTGACGAATCGAAAAACTGCTTGGTGGATCGCAGTGGGGAGTCTTGGTGCGGCCATATTCTTGATCCTTCTGAGCGTGAGCCTGGCTGGACTGCCCATCCCTACGGCGGCGGCCGAGGCACACACTGCAACAGGCGGCCGCGACACATCTCCTAGAAACACCGGGGTGGTTCCAAATATGTTGCGCGGTGGGCCGGTCGGACAGCCTGCAATTCTTACACAGACCGTCACGGGCGGCGGCGGCGTGATCGTCCGATACAACGATCCGCTGAATGCGCCCACCAATCAATCGATCACAGCCGGAGTGCCCGCGAACGCGGTACCTCAAGGTATTGCGTATGCCGGGGACAACAAAGTGCTCGTGTGTGATACAGATAACTCGCGTATTTTCGTTATCCGTGCATCCGACGCCGCGTTGCTCTCAACGATCGACACCTCGGCCGCGGGTTATGACGGGTCGGGGTCGATAGCCGTTTCACCGCAGCATGACGTCGCGCTGGCGAGCGGAAATTCAAGCTCGGTCAACGTCATTCAAGCGCCTTTTACGTCGGCCTCGACGATCACGTCGGTTGCCTTACCCGGCTTTGTAAGAAACTACACGACCGAGGCCATCGTTTTCGATCAGGCAGGGCGCGCATTCGTACGGCATTCGACCGGCATATCGGTCCTTGATCCGCCGTACAACACGGTCGCTTTCACGATGAACATCAACACCGGCTTGCGGCCGTCGCTCGCAATAACACCCGACGGAAACACGCTGCTCGCGACCGGCTCGAATGGAATAACGAGCACGATATTCATTTTTCACGCTCCTTTCAGCTCGTCTTCGACGTTTCAGACTCTTCCCGCATTCTCCGGCGTCGATGGCATAAAAGTAACACCCGACGGTTCGAAAGCGCTCGTTGTAAGTTCTTCGCTGCACACCGTTGGTGCGATCTCGGCGCCGTTCAGCTCGACTTCGAACATCCAGGTCCTTCCACTACCGGCGGGTAGCGAAGGTTTTGAGCACGTTGACATCAGTGCTGATGGCCAGTTGGCGATCGTTACGGGCCGCAGTCAAACGGAGCCGCCCATTTTGATCCGGGCACCCTTCACGGCCGCGGGAGCGACGTCATCGAACATTCCCGTGAATGGTTCAAACCCGTCCCGTACCGGTGGGGCCGTCGTTTTTGTTCCTTCACTGACACCGCAACGAACACCGTTTGATTTTGACGGCGATGGCCGAGCCGATCTTGCGGTCTTTAGGCCGATGCCGGACCCGAACGCAAACTACTGGTATATCCGCAAGAGCTCGGACGGCAGTGTCTATCAAGCTGAATGGGGCGTCGAGACCGACAGCCTCGCTGCTGCGGATTACGATGGCGATGGCCGCGCGGATCTTGCCATCTGGCGTGACGAAACGCTGGATCCCGACCGCGCGAACTTCTACATTCTGCAAAGTTCGGACGGTACCGTTCGAATCGAACAATTTGGACGGACAGGTGACACACCTTCGGTTGTCGGAGATTGGGACGGCGACGGCAAGGCCGACCCCGCCGTCTATCGGAACGGTTCCGGCGGCAACAGCCAGTTCTTCTATCGGCCATCGTCGCAGCCGGGTACGGACTTCACTCCTGTCGAATGGGGTATCGCAGGCGATGAACCTGCCCGCGGCGACTTCGACGGAGACGGGCGCCTTGATGCCGCGGTCTTCCGTCCATCGAACGCGACCTGGTACATTCTGCAGAGCTCGAACTCGCAAGTAAGATACGACAACTGGGGGATCGCCGGAGATCGGCTCGTCGTCGCTGACTACGACGGCGATGGAAAGAGCGACCTGGCGGTGTTCCGCAGCGGCGTTTGGTACATAAGGCAGTCGTCAGACGGAGCGCCGAAATATATCTACTACGGCATTTCGACCGATACTTTGGTGCCCGCTGATTACGATGGCGATGGTCGAGCTGACGTGGCGGTTTACCGCGATGGTATGTGGTTCATTGACCAGTCGACAGGCGGGACGGTGGGTCTCCAATTCGGCTTGCCGACCGACAAGCCGGCCAACGCGCTTTAGTCCTGTCTAGCAGTTGGCGGGAGGATACTAAAGCCTCAGCGGGAGCTGCTTCTGCATTAAGCAGCGGCAGCTCCGCTGACAACCTCGATGATCTCCTTCGTGATCGCGGCCTGACGGATGCGGTTCATATTGAGCGTCAAGGTATCGATCAGCTCACCCGCATTCTTTGATGCTGAATCCATCGCCGTCATTCGCGAGCCTTGCTCCGAGGCGACCGACTCTAGCATTCCGCGATAGATCTGCGTGATGACATATTTTGGCAGCAGCTGGCCAAAGATCTCAGGTGCCGGCTGCTCGTAGATGTATTCGGCTTCGGCCGAAGGGGCCGCTTCTTCGGTCTCCGATTCCTCAGCACGCGGGATCGGCAAAAGCTGTTGGATCACCGGCTTTTGCGACAACACCGTCTTGAATTCTGTAAAGACAACGAAGACCTTATCGATGGAAGTGTCTTCCGTAAACTGGGCGATCAGTTTCTCGGCGATAGCAACGGCGTCCTTGTAATTTACTTGGCCGCTGCCGGTCAGGCCGACATACTCGTCCGTAAGTTCGATCTCACGGCGTTTGAAGAAATCGCGTCCCTTTCTCCCGACTGCGACCATCTCCGCCTGTTTAGCGGAGTTCTCTTTTAGGAACGCCTGCGTTGCCTTGATGACGTTTGCGTTGAAAGCTCCCGCGAGGCCCTTGTCGGCAGAGATGAGGACGATTAGATACTTCTCATCACCGCGGGCATCAAGCAGCGGATGCGAGAAATCGTCTGCGACCTTCGCGCTTAGTCCGCCGAGGACCTCGGTCATCTTCCCCGCAAAAGGCCGCGATGCCGTTACACGATCCTGCGCGCGTTTGAGTTTCGCGGCGGCGACCATCTTCATCGCCTTCGTGATCTGCTGTGTATTCTTGACCGACTTGATGCGTCGGCGCATGTCCAAAAGACTTGCCATAACTATTAAGCCCGTTCGTACGGTGCCTCGATGTCCGGAAACATCGGAAAATGCTTTGTATTCAGCGTAGCCAGCTTCGAGCCGGCCACGCGAGCCGTTGCGGCAATGATCGCGTCCGCGATTCCGATGCCATGCGATCGCGCAAATTGGCGTTTCAACAACCCGCCCATGACGGCTATCACTTCATCGACATCGACGATCTCGAAGGATGCGACCAATCGGTCCAGGACCTCACGTTCCCTGCCATCGCGGACACCTGCGTATAACTCCGCCACGGTGACCGCCGAGATCCTCGGCACGGTTTTCAATCCTTCAACGAACTCGACCGCTTCGGAGCGGCCTCTGAGATAGTCGATCAATATGTTCGAATCAAGGAGCCTGCTTTCGCTCATATCCCCGACTCGTCCCTATCCCACTCTTTTCGCAGCTCGTCGAAGTCGGGCAGATCGTCTCGATCCTTCCACAATCCTTTCGCCGCCTTCAAGCTTTCGCGCCAGTCGGTCTTCTCACCGCTTCCTTGCATCGGCCGCGACCTCGCTGTTCGCTGAGAGAATGCCTCAGGAACCAACTCACGTTCCTCGCGGATCGCTTTGACCACCAAAGTGTTGACCAGAGAAGAAACGCTCAGTCCCCGAAGCCTTGCGGCAATTTTCAGATCCTCGACCGTTTCTTCGGTCGTTCTGACGTTTATACGGACTTCCTTTTTCGCCATAACCAAAGTCTAGCGAACAAGACCGCACGAGGTCAATATTTTTGTCATCCCATTGTTATCCCGAGATTATCCCATTGGGATGACAATGGATATTACGTTATGCCGAAGCAGCGTTTGCCGATTCCCAACGTTTTGCCTTGAAATCGTCGACAGCCTCGGCGAGCGACGCTTCGACCTCATCATCGAGCTTCTTCTTGTCGCGGATCGACGCGAGCACGGCCGGATGCGAGGTCTTTGCGAACGAGAGAAGTTCGTCCTCGAAACGGCGTATGTCTGCGACCGCGACGTCGTCGGCATGTCCCTTCGTGACGGTCCAGATCACGAAAACCTGATCTTCGACCGGCATCGGCTGATATTGACCCTGTTTCAGGACCTCGGTAAGGCGGCGGCCGCGTTCGAGCTGAGCCTGCGTTGCCTTATCAAGGTCCGAACCGAACTGTGCGAACGCCGCAAGTTCGCGGAACTGTGCGAGGTCGATACGAAGCGTACCAGCAACCGATTTCATCGCCTTGATCTGTGCCGAACCGCCGACGCGGGAAACCGAGTTACCCACGTTGATAGCAGGACGCACGCCCGAGTTAAACAGGTCCGATTCAAGGAAGATCTGTCCGTCCGTGATCGAGATCACGTTGGTCGGAATGTACGCCGAAATGTCGCCGGCCTGCGTTTCGATGATCGGCAAGCTCGTCAAGCTTCCGCCGCCGCGGGCATCCGACATCTTTGCCGCACGTTCGAGAAGGCGAGAGTGTAAGTAAAACACGTCGCCCGGGTAAGCTTCGCGGCCCGGAGGACGGCGGAGCAGCAGCGAGATCTCGCGGTATGCCGCAGCCTGCTTCGAAAGATCGTCATAGATCGTCAATGCGTGGCGTCCGTTATCGCGGAAGTATTCGCCCATCGCGCAGCCCGAATAAGGAGCGAGGAACTGCATCGCCGCCGGATCGGATGCCGATGCGTTCACGATGATCGTGTAATCCATCGCACCGTATTCTTCGAGCTTCTGGCGAACCTGTGCCACGGTCGATGCCTTCTGGCCGATCGCGACATAGACGCACATCACGTCCTTGCCCTTCTGGTTGATGATCGTATCGATCGCAACCGCGGTCTTACCGGTCTGGCGGTCGCCGATGATAAGCTCACGCTGTCCGCGGCCGATCGGCACCATCGCGTCGATCGCCTTCAGTCCGGTCTGAAGCGGCTCTTTAACGGGCTGACGGTCGATGATACCGGGAGCGATACGCTCGACCGGATAGTAAGTGTCGGTAACGATCTCGCCTTTACCGTCGATCGGATTTCCGAGAGCATCAACGACGCGGCCGATCATCGCGTCCCCGACGGGAACGCTCATGATGCGGCGTGTACGCTTAACTTCGTCGCCTTCTTTGATCTTTTGGAAATCACCGAAAAGAACGCAGCCGACCTTGTCTTCTTCAAGGTTGAGTGCGAGGCCGCGAACGGCGTGCGGGAACTCGAGCAATTCACCGGCCATGACCTTTTCAAGGCCGTAGATCTCGGCGATACCGTCGCCGACCTTGATGACCGTGCCGACCTCGGCAACCGTCATCGACGCGTCAAAATTCTCAATCTGTGCACGAATGATCTCGTTGATTTCGTTAGCTTTAATGCTTTCCATTGTTTTTTGATATTTCCGGCTTCTCCGGAGCCTAAAATTTCGTTTTCGAAATAAGTCTCAAGTCCTGGCGATACTTACGCCGCCGCCAGCTCTTCGCGAAGGTTCGCGAGCTTCGTTCGCACCGATGAGTCATAAACGGTCGAGCCGATCCGTGTTATCACGCCGCCGATGATCTCGGGGTCGATCGCGTATTCGATCTCGACCTTTCGTCCGGTGAGCTTCTCGAGGTTCGCCTGAAACGCTCCCTTTTCCCCTTCCGGAAGATCGCGGGCGGACACGACGGACGCGACCACAAGGCCGCTTCTTGCTGCCAACTCCTCTTCAAAACGCTCCTGTATCTGCTCAAGCTCGCCGATACGGTCATTCTTGACGAGAACCCGCAGAAAATTCGCCGTCGTCCTTGACGGTGAGGCCTTTGCGATCAGCGTCTCAAGCAATTTCTCTTTGGCTGTGTGCTGGATCGCGGGGCTTGCAAAAACTGACTGCAGGTCAGCGCTCGCCTTGATCATCTCGTTCCAGGTGACGAGTTCCTGCTTTACTGATTCAGCGTCGCCGGTCTTTGTTACGACGTCGGCCAACGCGATGGCATATCGGCGTGCGATCGTTTCGGTGCTCATTAGTTCATACCTCCGATCTCAGCGATGCCGTTCTTGATCAGGCGGGCATCGACAGCGCCGTCGATCTGCGAACGGAGACGCTCCTCAGCGATCCGAACGCTCTCCTCAGCGGAGAATCTCCGCAGAGCACTTCGTGATTGATTCGCAAGCCGGGTCAGCTCTGCCTGAGCCTGGCCCTTTATCCGAGCGGTGTCGGCGGCGGTCAGATCCGAAAGTTCCTTCTCGTCGGCCTCGGCCTCTGCCTTGGCACGGGCGATGATCGTTGCTTTTTCAGTATCTTTTTGTGCAATCTTGCCTTCGATCTCGGTGAGGCGTTCGAGAGCTGCCTTCTTTTCGTTCTCCGCACGGATGAGATCGGCGCGGATCTCTTCGCGTTTCTGCTTGAAACCCTCGCTGAGCCGCTTCCGCAGGATAAATGTCATAGCAGCGACGAAGATCGCAAGGTTCACGAACTTCCAGGCCTCAAATCCCGGAATATTCATCCATTCGTTATAAAAACCGCCTCCCGCACCGTGCGGGGCGGCCGATAGCAGAATGCTGTTGATTACGGCGATGATCATATCTTCCTAACCTTTCAAAATTGTTGCCGTAATGTGGTCGGCCATTGCCTCTGCCCCGGTCTCGATCTCGGCCCGCGCCGCTGCGGCCTGCCGCTCGATGTCGGCCTTGCCCGCATCCAGCGTTGCTGCAGCCTCTTCCTTAACTTTGGTAAGGGCGTTGTTTCGCTCCGCTACGGCGGCATTATGGCGTTGCTCGATTATCTGATAACCCTCGTTGCGGGCATCGCGGATCTCGCTCGTGTACAAAGCCTCTTTGGCGGCGACATCTTCGAGGATCGCTCCGGCCTCACCGCCCTGATGGCTCCTATTCCTCTCACGAGCCTCAAGCACAGCATTTATCGGCTTAAAAAGCGTTTTATTGAGTATCCAGATCATGACGAGAATGATCCCGATGTGCAAGAACATCGTCCCGTCGGGGAAAAGTTGGATAGCGGCAATTAGGTGCATAGAAACTTACCCTTGAAACGGCCTGCTAACAGCATAAAAAGGCCGCATACTCAAAAGGATTAAGACTAACACGCGCCTATTTTAAGGGTCAAGGAAGCGCAGGCCCCGTGCCGCCCGCCCTCATCGGTTTCCGGCCAAATTTTCTTCAACGCACGGAAAAAGCCCTCTCAATCCGGCTTTGAGACCGATCGAGAGGGCATTTTCGGCTTCAACGAACCGCTCTAGCGGGCGAGCCAGCCGTCGCGGATCTTCTGTTGTTTGGCGGTCGGGGTCGGAACGCTCACAAGCTCATAACGCTCGACCTCACGCGTGCCGACAACCATCTTGATCGTCTGCTCCGCATCGCCGCGTTTTATTGTGAACGTAGCTTCTTTCCCTGCCAGATCCTGCAGCGGGCCACGCGTAAGCGGCTCACCATTGATCTTTTCGATGACGTCGCCCTTCGCAAAGCCGGCCGCCTGTGCCGCACTTCCGGGTTCGATCCCGTTGACCATGATGCCGCCATTCCGGAACCTAAGGCTCATCCCGAGGTCGGCGACCTTCTGCTTCGCTTTGTTCAAACGATATCCTGCATAGCCGAAGATCTCGTCGTAATTCGGTACGTCCGTGCCCCAGATATACTTCTCATAGAAAGGATGGTAATCCTTCTTCGTCAGCTTGTTGACGATCGAGATCATATCTTCGGTCGTGAATCCGCGGCCTTTCTTGTAGAAATCGTTGTAGAGCGTCCGCATCACGTCATCAAGGCTGTATTTGCCGTCGGAATCGTTGCGGATCGAAAGGTCGAGCAAAGCACCCAAGTTCTGTCCCTGTGTGTAATATGAGATGCCGAAAGCGACCGGCGTGTCGTAACCAGCCCAGGTCGAGACCGAAGCGTTCGCTGGCGATACGTAATTACGTACCTCGTTGCCCTCGACGCCCGCGGCCGCCCCTGCCGCCGAATTCAGAAAACTCTCTACGCTCGAGAGGCCGGCGCGATAACGCGAAACAACGCCGTAATAGTTCGTAAAGCCTTCTGAGACCCAAAGCAGCGGCGTCTCGTTCTCACGCGAATAGTCATACGGCCACATCTCTGCCGGACGGATGCGCTTTACGTTCCAAAGGTGAAAATACTCATGTGCCGCCGTCCCGATGATCATCTCCGGCGTCGCAACATTCCCCTGAGGCGCGAACGCAACGAACGAATTCAGGTGCTCAAGGGCACCACCGGCGTTAGATTCCGGCGGCGTGAAGAAGTAGAACGAAATATACTTCTCATACGGCAGCCCGCCGAACATCTTGCTGTCCGCCTCGGCGACCTTTGCCATCATCTGCGTGAATTTCTCAGCCTTTTCCTTGCTGAATGTGCCGGCCGGATTTGCGACGAAATAATGCGGCTTGCCCTCGACCTCGTATTTCAGCAGGTCGAATTTACCCATTTCCGCGGGTGCGTCAACGAGAACGTCGTAGTTGTCCGCAACAAAGGTCATCGGGTCGGATGTCTCTCGCAGTGCGGAGATCAGATTCCAGCCGCTCGGCACCTTGAAATGAACATTCGAGGGCGTGTTGCGATGCCCCTCGGGCTCCAGGAAAAGCTCGATGCCCGTAAAGAATGCGTAATCATCTGCGATCTTCGCCTGATTGAGAGCGAGCACCGTTGCACGGTAATCGTAATCGACGCGGATCTGCTTGATACCTTTCGTGTTGACGGACCAGGTCTGCTTCTTGACCATACGCATCGGCAGAACGCGTCCGTTCGCATCCGTGATCCTGAACCGCAACACGTTCTTGTAGTAATTCTCGACCGTGTACCAGCCCGGAGCCCATGTCGGAAGGCTCAGGCGAAGTTCCGGCTGGTTGATATTCGCGATGTCGGTCGTGATGTGGAACTGCCGGGTCGAGGGGTCTGAGAGAGAGACTGTGTAGTCAAGCTTTAGGCCTTTCTGTCCATAGACAGCGGACGAAAGCAGAATGAATAGTAAGGGGACGATAAGACGCACCCTGCTTTTGAACATAATTTCACCTCGATATAATTTTCTTCTCGTTTTACTCAAATACCGGAATATATGTTTCAATTATTGCATAAGCACGGCATTATGCCCGTCAATACCAGCAAAGGAGCCTTGAACCGATCATGAAACCGATCATTACCGCTTGCCTCTCCGTTCTGTTCCTCGTCTTTTGCGGATGTACGGTAGCAAAGAGTACAAATACGAACGTATCAGCCGCTGAAAATACCAACGCTGAGCCTGCTGCGACCCCAATGTCAGGCGCCGGAAAAGTGAACCTTCCCGCACCGGAGACAGTCGTCCAGGCACTCTACAAAGCTCATGATGCCCAGAAGAGTCCGTTCTTCCAATCGAAGGATCGCGCGCTTGTCGACAAATACTTTAGCAAGCCGCTCGCAGACCTGATCTGGAAAGACGCGACCACGCACACGAGCGACATCGGAGTTATCGACGGCGATCCGCTCTACAACGCTCAGGATGTCGAGATCAAGGACCTCAAGATCGGCACGGGCCAGATCGACGCAAAGAACGAGAAAAAGGCGACCGTAAATGTAACATTCACGAATTTCGGCAAGCCGAATACGATCAAATTCGAAATGAGCGCGGGTGCCGAGTCATGGAAGATCGACGACATCGTTTACTCGCCTTCCGACAGCATGCTCAAATGGTTCAAGGAGGCTGACAAGCCGGCTGATACGCCCGCCGTAGCCGGCGAATTTGAGGGCAAGTACCGCGTCGGCGAAACCACATGCACCGTCAAGCCGGTCAAAATGGCTTTCGAAGTGCGTTGGGAAAAGGGCAAGGGCGTTGAAACGTTCTTCTCAAAAGACAGCACGACCTTTGAATCTTCACCACCAAAAGGCGGCCCGAACCAATTCGTCTTCGACGACGAGAACTACAACTCAGGCACGTTCTATCGAACGGACGGCAAGACGTTCCCTGTCTCAAGGGTGAATTGATCGTTTATTCTGAAAATGGGAGCAGTCCGAACATGGATGCGGTATCGTTGTTCGTATTGAATACCGTTATATCTCTGAGCATCCCCTCAGTTGTTAGTTTTGCGATCGCTGCGAGCAAACGCTTGTCTGACGTCGCAAATGCTGTCAATTCGTTCTCTGTCTGAAGCTGGGCTAGTAGTTTGGCGTCATCCTTAATGCAGAATCGATCGGTGGAATCCATTAACGAACTATCTGATCTGAACCACCGTGTAAACTCGCCGGCCACCTTAGCGTGCCGCACATTAAACGGCATAACTTCAAGATGTCTCAAAGGCAACTCATCGAGTTTCCCCCGCACACAATACTCAGCAATACTTATTGTTGAAAATTTCAACCGAAAAGCTTTTTCTTGAAAGATTCGAAAGAAGGAACGAATTTCTCGGTGGCGTTCGTCACCTTCGTTCATGAACTGTATTACAAAATTAGTGTCCAACAGGACACATTGATCTTTCATCCAAATTCCTAATACCGATTCTGCGATAACCAGTCGTTGGCATTAGTTACCCCCTTCCAGCTCTCAGACGCCTTCTTTATAAGCCGATCCAGATAATCCTCGTCAGCTCGATGGCGGTAATCAATGATCTCAATAAGCCGAAGCGAATTCTTGTCGATCTCGCCGTTTCCTATGTTTTGTTTCCCGGTTGCTCTAATACCATACGGCTTATAAAGCGGGTTTAATTCATACTCCCGGAGCACCGTTTTATCGGCAGCAATTTTGAGGTTGCCTGCCTCCGTTGTGTCGAGATGAATATTGGCCTTGTCCTTACCCCCAAAATCAGTTACAAGCCCATAGAAATAAAACTCGGCATCAACCCATATTTCATCCGACCGAATGAACGCCGTATCGCGATCAATAGAGATCGACCCTGTTTCGGGAAGGGATGTTGAGACCTCATACCGGAGGTCGTGCTTTTTCGCTGACTCCTGAAAAGACTCTAATGCTTTTGCGGTCGGGCTCTCCAAAAAGTCAATTGAATAATTCTGCGCCTTGATGTTTAGGAGGATCGCATTAAATCCAATGACAGCCTGCAAAGCAGTCGTCAAGACATGCCGCACGGAACCTTTCTCGATCGAATAGCTAATAACTGGTCTTTCCCGCCTGGCATCCGGGAAAATCAAATGTTCTGCGTCCTGGAGTACTGAAATTATGTCCTTAATGTCGTAGGTCTCGGGCGTAATTTCAACGTTACCCCGTTTGCCGAAGACTCTAATTTCTATTTTGCCGGTTCTTTCCATCGCAAATGAATCACACGGGACAACAAAACAATATTACAGCAAGGCGTTAACAAAAAACTACTCCCACTCGATGGTGCTTGGCGGCTTCGAAGAAATGTCGTAAACGACACGGTTGATGCCGCTGACCTCGCTCGTGATGCGTGACGAAACGCGTGCGAGGAATTCGTGCGGCAGACGCGCCCAATCGGCGGTCATTCCGTCCGTGCTCGTAACGGCACGCAAGACGGCGGTTTGCTCGTATGTGCGAAAATCGCCCATCACGCCGACCGATTGAACCGGAAGCAGCACCGCAAACGCCTGCCAAACGTCATCGTAAAGCTCAGATGTCTTAAGCTCTTCGATAAAGATACGATCAGCCTTTTGCAGCACCGCGACCTTCTCCGGCGTAACTTCCCCAAGTGTTCGCACGGCAAGCCCCGGACCGGGGAAAGGATGCCGCCCCAAGATCTCGCCGGGCACCTTCAGGTCGCGTCCGATGAGCCGAACCTCATCCTTGAAAAGCTCTCGAAGCGGCTCGATGAGCTTTAGATCCATCTTTTCGGGAAGGCCGCCGACGTTGTGATGCGTCTTGATCGTAACCGATGCGCCACGAAGGCTGACCGATTCGATCACATCAGGATAGAGCGTTCCCTGCACGAGCCAATCCGCCTTCTCGCCCTTGTTTGCTTCCCTTTCAAAGACCTTGATGAATCTTGCACCGATCGCCTTTCGCTTCTTCTCCGGGTCCGTCACGCCCGCAAGGTCTGCGTAAAATTCATCCGAAGCATCAACACCCGAAACGTTCAGCTTCATCGTGTCGCGATAAAGTTTGAGCGTATCCTCGAACTCATTCGCCCGCAGAAGGCCGTTGTTCACAAAGATGCATCGTTGCCGATCGCCGATCGCTTCGTGGACGAGCATCGCCGCGACCGTTGAGTCCACGCCACCTGAAAGCCCACAGATCACGCGGCCCGTGTCGCCGACCGTTTCGCGGATCTTCGCGATACCATCCGCAATGAAACTCGATGCCGTCCAGTCGCCCGTGCATCCGCAAACGTCGAAGACAAAGTTCCGCAGTATCTCGCCTCCCGCCGGGGTGTGCGAGACCTCCGGATGGAATTGCACCGCGAACAAACGCCGCTCTTCATTCTCGATCGCGGTGATCACATCGCCGGTCGTCGCCGTCGAAATAAAACCGTCCGGTAGCTTCGTTACGTGATCGCCATGGCTCATCCAAACATCAAGCTCGAAAGGCAGCCCGTTAAAAAGACGCGTTCCGCCACTCAAGACCCTGAGTTTCGCGTGCCC
>JAANMX010002192.1_pt1 | contig 20107 bp, 18 predicted proteins | sample 7279681 | NCBI WGS metagenome assembly JAANMX01 (sample SAMN14094542, study PRJNA606508) | bioreactor metagenome | isolation source: A lab-scale SPAN reactor treating ammonium-rich wastewater day 351 | place: Ireland: Galway | collected 2018-01-01
GCACAGGGCCGCAAACATGAGTTTGCGGCTTTCGTGTCTTTAATAGCTTTTATCACTTGACACATATACCCCATATGGGTATACAATACCCCTATAGGGTATATTTAGGAGTTAAAGATGCGGAAGAATGAAGCGCAAGATTGTGAACACTTCAAGTCCGAAACAAAGCACAAAAATGAAATAGCTTTGGTCAATAGGATTGCAGGGCAGGTGAATGCCGTAGGCAGAATGATAGAAGAAAACCGATATTGTCCGGACATACTAAACCAGGTTCGGGCAGCAAGATCAGCGTTAAAAACACTGGAAAGCCGAATGCTGGAAACACATTTGCAATCTTGCGTAAAAGAGGCTTTTACATCTGGAGACAAGAAAGCACAGAGTAAAAAAATTGAAGAAATTATAGGGCTTTTTGCTCGTTACGACAGTACAGAAAAATAATTTTTTAATGGAGATAAGTCCATGCAGCATAATCATAAACATCATGATCATTCACAGTGTGAAATAAAGAAACTGCAGGAAGAAGAGAAAAAGTCTTGCTGTCATCATGATCATCATCAAAAGGCAAAACAGGTTGATATTCCTGCCGGCGCTGATGTGATTTATATATGTCCGATGCACTCGGAAGTCCGTCAAGTCGGACCCGGAAGTTGCCCTATTTGCGGAATGGCTCTGGAACCCGAAACAATGACAGGCGAAGAAGGTGAAAACCCTGAACTTGCCGATATGCGCAAACGCTTCTGGATTGCGCTTGTCCTTACTCTACCTGTTTTTGCACTGGAAATGGGTGGGCATATTTTTAATGTTCATCATTACATCAACGCCGTAGCTTCCAGCTGGATACAGCTTGTATTAGCCACCCCCGTTGTTCTATGGGCTGGAAAACCGTTTTTTGAGCGAGGTTGGCAGTCTCTAAAAACCCGCAATCTGAATATGTTTACGTTGATCGCTATGGGAACGGGCGTTGCATGGCTCTATAGTATTGTAGCAACGCTAGCCCCTAATATCTTCCCCGATACCTTTCAGCAGGACGGTTCAGTTGCCGTTTATTTTGAGGCTGCTGCCGTTATTACAGCCTTGGTGTTGTTGGGGCAGGTTTTAGAGTTAAAAGCCCGTGAACAGACAGGCGGTGCAATCCGTGCACTTCTTGACCTCGCACCGAAGACGGCACGCCGCATTGACGAAAACGGCAATGAAGAGGATGTGCCTCTGGATCAAATCAAAGTTGGCGATTTATTGCGCGTTCGCCCTGGTGAGAAAGTACCGCTGGACGGTGTTGTTGTTGAAGGCAAAAGTGCCGTTGATGAATCCATGGTGACGGGTGAGTCTATGCCTGTCATGAAACAAGCTGAGAGCAAGGTTATCGGCGCAACAATCAACCAGACAGGCAGCTTTGTGATGAAAGCCGAGCGTATCGGCAAAGACACGATGCTTTCACAAATTGTGCACATGGTTTCAGAGGCGCAGCGTAGCCGCGCGCCCATTCAAAGGCTGGCTGACATTGTGGCGGGCTGGTTTGTACCTGCCGTTATTGTGTGCGCTGTTTTAGCATTCATTATCTGGATGATTTACGGGCCTTCGCCTGCATTTAGCTATGGCCTAATAGCCGCTGTCAGCGTTCTCATTATCGCCTGTCCATGTGCTTTGGGGCTGGCAACGCCCATGTCTATTATGGTTGGCGTTGGCAAGGGTGCTCAGGCTGGCGTTTTAATTAAAAATGCTGAGGCACTGGAACGCATGGAAAAAGTCGATACGTTGGTGGTTGATAAGACGGGCACGCTGACCGAGGGTAAGCCGACCGTCACAAAAATAGTATCTGCTGAGGGCTTTAATGGAGATGAATTACTGGCTTTTGCCGCATCACTGGAACAAGGCAGTGAGCATCCTTTGGCCCATGCCATCGTTGTGGCCGCGAAAGATAAGGGTCTGAGTTTAACTGCGGTAGAAGATTTTGACTCTCCAACTGGTAAAGGCGTGATCGGTAAAATCAAAGGTCGTGACATCGCCCTTGGTAATGCAATGCTGATGGAAGAATGCTCTGTTGATGTGTCGTCTTTATCGGCTAGGGCTGATGAGTTGCGCTCAAACGGGGCAACCGTCATTTTTATGGCTGTGGATGGTAAAGCTGCCGGACTTTTAGCGATTGCTGATCCTATCAAAGAAACAACGCCCGCGGCAATTAAGGCTCTGCGTGCTCAAGGTATCCGCATTGTTATGCTGACAGGCGATAACCGTCGCACCGCCGAGGCTGTCGCTAAACAGCTTGGTATTGAAGAGGTTGAGGCAGAAGTCCTGCCCGAAGATAAAAGCCGTATTGTTAAAAAGCTGCAAGATGAGGGTAAGATTGTCGCCATGGCCGGTGATGGTACAAATGATGCTCCGGCACTTGCCGCTGCTGATGTTGGTATAGCGATGGGGACAGGGACAGACGTTGCCATGGAAAGCGCAGGTGTGACATTGCTTAAGGGTGATCTTATGGGCATAATTCGTGCCCGCAAACTGTCTGTGGCCACGATGAGCAATATCCGACAAAACCTGTTCTTTGCTTTCGTTTATAATGTGGCAGGCGTGCCTGTCGCAGCAGGGGTTTTATATCCGGTCTTTGGAATTTTGCTCTCTCCCATAATCGCTGCGGCGGCAATGTCACTGTCCTCGGTAAGCGTGATCGGAAACGCTCTACGATTAAAGGCTTTGGATATTTCTGGGCAGTAAACAGATATATTTGTTTATGCAAAGGTTTAGTGCAGGTGGGAGAGGCATATCTCCCACCTGCTTGATGGGTTCAAAGGGAGAGCAACATCTCCTTTTGTCGATGGGGTTGTAAGGGGAGCGCGAAGGCTTCCTTTACGAGTGGTAAAACGGCGATACGTTTAATGGTGCGCAGAGGGTTTAACACCCCACAGCACCATCCGCCAGAGGGATGAAACGGGAGAGCGCAGCGTCTCCCTTTCCAAGATAGTTTTGTATTACAAAACACATCTTGCGTTGCTCAGGAAGAGCGTTTTCAGACACTTAATGTCGGATATTTTAAAACTAAATTTCCCGCGATATTTTCTATTAAATGCCTCCAGCTTGAATTTTAGCAATGCCCTCATTGCCAAAATTCATGAGATCAAGGAGGCTTTTATCGTTCTGCAATTTTAATTGCATTACTGGTGCTACCAAACATCCACTCGCATGCTTCTCATCTTGCCAACTTCTGCTAACAATCCCTTTTGTTAGTATCCCAGACCCAACTAAAATTGGGCTTCCACTCATTTTGCCTGGAATTTTGGCATCAAAATCAAAACATGGTCCTGGAGTTGAGGTTTGTTTCTCTTCCTGATTATTCAAATATACACTTTTTACTGATCCCACTGATACAAACAAATCATGCTGAAATTCTCCTATTCCACCATTTTTATTTCTTGGAATGTTTGTCATTTTAGCATAACCAATTGCCATGGCTTGATCGCCAACTTTAAGACTATGCATACCAATATTTAGTGGCTGAAATCCTCCTCCCAAAACATTTTCTTTAATTTTTAGAATTGCTACATCCACATTATACTCAAAACGAGGTTTTTCATGAAAAAGAGGACTGCTAACATCTTGCCCCCAATGGTACGCGTATTCCACGGGATGAACAAAAATTTTTGCTTCTCGCATAGCGGGGTGCATTGTAAATGGCGCATTTCTCATCGCAGGATTAGGCGGAATAATAATTCCCATATGTAAAGTTTTGCTGAGCTGAAAGGATTTTTCATCAACTTGCGTCAAGTTAGTATATTGCCCGTCTACTGGGTCGCGTAATACATGCGCGGCAGTCATTAAATAACCTGATGCGCTTATAAAAAAGCCTGTACCAATACATTTTATTTCGCTATCCCCATCGTTCCAAGCAACTATTGGTACGATGCTTTGTTTGAGCAAAAATTCAGTTTCTCCGAAAGATGAAAAGAAATCATCCATAATCGGGGCTGGGCTCTGGGTAAGGAGGTGTATATCATTCTTAATTTTGAAATAGTCTTTACTAAAACCTTTTTGAGGTTTTAGATCAATACCTTGAATATCATGCACGATCCATTTTCCATCCTCATTTCTTCTCCAAATGGATTTAAGAACACCGAGTTCTTGTTTCGATACTTCTGTCATGGTGCGTTTACCCTTCGCCAATGTTGTGTTTGCGTAGGCAGTAAAACCTCTGCGCTCCAAAAAATAAAATATAAATCATGCAAATGATCATATAGCAAACAACCGTATATTTTTACGTAATTCAGTAATAGCTGAAGAACATTCTGTAGATAAAAACTATTCTTACCAAGCAACGCAAGATGTGTATGTACTACAAATCTTCGATTTTTCGTTCATACCATCTTGGCAAGGGAGATGCTGCGCTCTCCCGTTGCATCCCTCTGGCTTTATGGGCTTAACGCCCGCCCGTCTTTACACGCGATGATATTCTTGACCTATCCGCACTATAAACGAACAGGAGCAAATATCATGAAACCAGACATCGAAAAATACCTTGGCATGATGGACGATTGGGACATGCCGCGCGAGCAGAAAATCCAGCTTATCAACGACCTTTGGCACATCATGGAAAACTTTGTTGATCGTGCCTTCGGCATTCATCCTGTTCAGCAGGTGATGCAGAAAAATCCGCTTCGTGATTTACAAGATTCCGAGAAAATCATAAGCTCGTCCTGTACCCAAAAACAGAACAAGCCGCCACCGCCCACGCAAGGAGTCCGCCCATGAGCAGCATACAACAAAAAGCCGTGATTTACTGCCGCGTCTCAAGCCAGAAACAAGTGACCAAGGGTGATGGATTGGGTTCTCAAGAAACACGCTGCCGTGAATATGCCAGCCATAAAAATTATCAGGTCGTAGAAGTCTTCCGTGATGAGGGCGTATCGGGCAGCATGATTAACCGCCCCAGTATGCAGGCGATGCTCTCTTTCCTCAAGAAGCACAAAAAGAAAGAACCGCATGTCGTCATCATTGATGACATCAGCCGCTTGGCCAGAGGGCTTGAGGCGCATATCCAGTTAAGAACGGCCATAGGCGAGGCTGGCGGCAAGCTGGAAAGCCCGTCTATAGAGTTTGGCGAAGATTCCGATAGCCGCCTTGTTGAAAATCTTCTGGCGAGTGTTTCACAGCACCACAGACAAAAGAACACCGAACAGGTCAAGAACCGTATGCGCGCGCGTGTCCTGAATGGCTATTGGGTCTTTCATCCGCCGATTGGCTATAAATATGAACGGGTGAGCGGTCATGGCAAGTTGATGGTGCGCGATGAACCCGTGGCAACGATTGTACAGCAAGCCCTAAACGGTTTTGCCTCTGGACGCTTTGAGAGTGTGGCCGAGGTTAAACGTTTCCTTGAAACTTGCCCCGAATATCCGCGCGGGAAGAATGGAGAGGTGCATTTCCAGCGTGTGGATGATCTGCTGCGCCGTGTTCTTTACACTGGCTATATGGACGTGCCGCAATGGGACATCTCGCTGCATCCCGCAAAGCATGAGCCATTGATTAGCTTTGAAGATTTCCAGAAGATACAGGAACGCCTTGAGTGTAAAGCCAAAGCCCCGATTAAAGCCAATATCAGCGATGATTTCCCGTTGCGCGGGTTTGTCACTTGCGGATTCTGTGATCGTCCCTTAACGGCCTGCTGGTCAAAAGGGCGCAGCAATAAATACCCTTATTATCTCTGTACGAACAAGCAATGCGGAGAGTACGGCAAGTCCATTCGCAAGGAGCAAATGGAAGCGGAGTTTCTGGAGATTGTCCGCAGCCTCAAGCCATCACCGAAGCTGTTTTATCTGGCCTTGGATATTTTTGATCGGCTTTGGAAGGACAGGCAGGAACAAGCCAATGGCGGGGCGAAGACGATCAAACAGCAGGTGTTGCTGATTGACCGCAAGGTCGGGCAGTTCCTTGACCGCGTGGTGGAGGCGGACAATCCGATCCTGATTGAGACCTACGAAACCAAGATCAGGGCGTTGCAGGAAGAGAAAACCGCCCTCAATGAGAAGATCAAAATGTGTGGCCGTCCGCTGGACACATTTGAAAACACGTTTAGAACCGCAATCGAGTTCCTCGCAAACCCGCTTAAACTATGGGAAAGCGAATGTCTGACACAGCGCAGAATGCTTCTCAGAATGGCATTTGACGACAAAATAACCTATGACCGCCACAGCGGTTTTAGAACCGCCGCTTTCTCGCAGCCATTCTCGCTTCTAGAGGATTTGCGGGATGGTAATTATGAAATGGTGGGCCTGGAGGGGCTCGAACCCTCACGACCAAAGGTCAACGGATTTTAAGTCCGCAGCGTCTACCGTTCCGCCACAGGCCCACTGTCTTCATACTATTTAAAGGCGGGTCCGTCCAACGGAAAGGAGGGGAGGGCACGGTTATTGGCTGCCTAAGCCCTTTATGACTGCGGACAGGCCCTCCATGACCGCACGGCCTCTGGCGGTCAGGTTCAGCTCCTTCCGGCGGCGCTCGGCAGCGGAAATGCTGACTTCTACAAGGCCGTAAGGCTGGCCTTTCTGCCTTTTTGAGGACAGGGCGCCTACAATACGAGAGACGGTGGAAAGTGGAAGGCGAACCTTCTCGGCCAGTGCTGTCACAGACAGCCCCTCATCCGCAGCGATTTCGCATAGGCAAAGCGCGTATTGAAGGGGGAATTCGGGATCAATCTTCTGTAGTTCCCTGAGAAGGCTGCGCAGATTGTCGATCTCGCGGGTCATGGTTGTGCTGTTCCCGTGCGGTTTTCAGTTTGCGTCCAGGCGTCCATATGATTTGTACGTAAGGCGCGTCGAATACAACCTCACCGTTGCAATTTTTTACCGACCATGCCGGGCGAGCCCCCAGACTGCCGCTGATCTCTATGAAAACAGCAAACAGGCCGCACGGCGCGACATACAGATTCATATAAACTTCCCCGGTTTACACCTTTTTTCCGAAGGCGGCAAACCTAACCACACAGAAAAGTCGAAGAAAGAACGTATTAGTATAGTTGTATGTATTTTGAACTGTCAAGAAAGCTGCGGCTTTTGGCTTCACCGTCAGATGCACGGTGATGCATCAGATCCTCTAGCATCTTGCGGCCGATACTTACAGCCGTATGGAGGGGCAGGCGGTTACCGCCGATTTTTACGATTTTGTCAAACACAACCACAGGGGTGTTCAGCATACCGCGCAGGACGATGGGCGGGCGGCTGAAATCGGTCATCACGCCGTCGGCATGTCTGTAGTGGCAGGACTGAAGGCCTCTGGCTTGCGCGAACTCAAGATCGAAGGCGGAGAGGGTTGAAAAATATGCGCCCGATAGGTCTGCGCCCGCGATATCGGTCGCCCCGAATCTGGCGCCATAAAACACGCACGCCTTGAGCGAGGATTCGCACAGGCATGTATTAACCATAACGGCATCGGTCAGGTCGCTGTTGTCCAGAACGGCTTCAGAGAGATTGGCCCCGGACAGATTGGCGCCGCGCAATTTTGCATCCGGCATGTTTGCGTCATCGAAATTCCCGCCGCTGAGGTTGGCATAGGAGAGATCAATTCCGGCGAGATTTACCTTTTCCAGAATCGCTTGCTCGACACAGGCGGACAGGGTTAGGAACCGGCCTTCATAAAGCGGTTCCCCGGTACGATAACATTTCAAGGTTTGGGTGGAGGGCATGGCGAGTGTTCCCTTGCTGATTGTTGAATGTTGATATATTGCAACTAAACGAGCACAAAAATCAAATTTGCTTATATAAGGTCATACTGGTGTATGGAGCGTTTTTGGTTGCATGTGTTATGGTGCGGCGGGAAAGCGTGTTTGTGTTTATATAGCTTGGCCATGGACGACGATAAACCATCATTGGAGAAGGGTCTGAAGACGCTGCGGGAGGCGGTGAAGACACTCTCCAACGCGCCCGGCGTTTACCGGATGATCGCCCTCGACGGCGAGGTGCTTTATATCGGTAAGGCGAAGGCGTTGAAAAAGCGTGTATCCTCATACATTCAATTTCAGAAGTTGCCGATCCGCTTGCAGCGGATGGTCGCGCAGATCCAGCGCATGGAATTTATCACAACGCATACGGAAGCCGAGGCGCTGCTTCTGGAATCGACGCTGATCAAAAAGCTCCAGCCGCGCTATAATATTCTGCTGCGCGACGATAAATCGTTTCCGTTCATTCTTTTGCGCGAGGGGCACGATTTTCCGCAGGTGCAGAAGCACCGGGGCGCGAAGAACATCGAAGGGCAATATTTCGGGCCGTTCGCCGGGGCGAGCGACGTGAACCGGACACTGGCCATCCTTCAACGCGCGTTTCTGCTGCGCAACTGCACGGACAGTTATTTCGAGCAGCGGGCGCGGCCCTGTCTGCAATACCATATCAAGCGCTGCACCGCACCGTGTGTGGGTTATGTCACCCAGGCGCAATACGCTGAACAGGTTGATGGTGCGCGCGCGTTCCTCAGCGGCAAGAGCCGGGAGATCCAGAGCCGGATGCAGGAGGCAATGACGGCCGCCAGCGAGGCGATGGATTATGAACTCGCCGCGTCCTACCGCGACCGGATCCGCGCCCTCACCAGTGTGCAAACACAGCAGGCCATGGTGGATATCGGGACGGGGGACGTCGATGTTCTGGCGCTGTATCAGGAGGGCGGGAAAAGCTGCGTCCAGGTGTTCTTTTTCCGGGGCGGGCAAAGTTTTGGAAACCGCTCGTATTTTCCCCGACACGACGCGGCGGATAGGCCGGAGGATATTCTGGCCGCCTTTCTGGGTCAGTTTTATCAAGGCAAGCCTTTGCCGCCCATCGTCCTGATCAGCCACGACGTGCCGCGCAAGGCCGTTCTGGAGGAGGCGCTTTCTTCGCAGAGCGGGCACAAGGTTACGCTTCTTCAGCCTGTCCGCGGCAATCGACGAAAGCTTCTGGATTTTGCTGTTACCAATGCGCGTGATGCGCTTGTGCGCCATCAGTCTTCGCAACAGGGCATGGCGACGCTGCTTTCCGGCGTGGCGGAGCTGTTCGGCCTTGACGAACCGCCCGAACGTATTGAAGTTTATGACAATAGCCACATTTCAGGGACGAATATGGTCGGCGCGATGATCGTGGCCGGGCCGGAGGGATTTCGTAAAAACGCCTATCGGAGGTTTAATATCCGCGAGGCCGACAAAGGCGACGACTACGGGATGATGCGCGAAGTTTTGAGCCGCCGCTTTAAAAAAGCTCTGAAGGAGCAGGAGGAGGGGCGGGCGGAGTGGCCCGACCTGATCCTGATCGACGGGGGGCAGGGGCAGTATAACGTCGCGCGTGGCGTGCTGGAGGAGTGCGGCGTTCTGGACTCCGTGAAGCTGGCCGCTATCGCGAAAGGGCCTGAGCGGAATGCCGGGAGGGAGCGGTTTTTTTTCGAGGGGCGCGCGCCGTTCATGCTGCCGATGAACGACTCCGTTTTGCATTATCTGCAACGGCTGCGGGACGAGGCGCACCGTTTCGCCATCGCCGGGCACAGGGGGCGGCGGCAGAAGCAGATCACGGCCTCGCCGCTTGACGAAGTTCCGGGCATCGGCGGCAAACGCAAGAAGGCTCTGCTGATGCATTTCGGTTCCGCCAAGGCTATCGCGGCGGCGGGGATCGAGGAGTTGGAAAAGGTCGAGGGCATTTCCAAAGCTGTGGCCCGCAAAATTTACGATTATTTTCACGGCTGAGCTTTTAAGCGGTCGCCACAAGAAAGTTACAGAAAATATTTGTATTTTGACGTTTTCTTTCTGTAAACTCCTTGCACGATGGCTGTACAAACGACAATCGACTGGGAGCGGTGCCAGAGGCACCTCATTACGGCGGGGGAGGCTCTGCCCGACAATATTCGCGCGATCAGCGTTAACACTCTTAATGCCGAAGCTTTACGCTCCGCCTTAGGGCTTTTGGGTGGGACCGTAACCTCTGTGCAGATCGAGACCCAGGACGTTCCCCCCGATCTGATCGGCTTTCCGCATGAGTACATCATTAATTATGGGCGTTTTAATGTTGAGATCCTGCCTGTTGAATTTCGCGGCGGCTTCGTGCGCAGCACGACGACTGATATCATTCATCTCCTGAACAATGAATTTTCAAAACGATCGCAGCAGTTGAACGACGATGTTTTAAGGACTCGCATGCAAAGCTGGCATCAGGCCGTCGTCCGAATGCCGCTAGCCGCCGAGGAAGTTTTTCCGCATGCCTATAAAGGATTGTGGATCCGGGGTGACGGGCGCTTCGACCAGCGGGAGCATCCCGGTTTTCATCGCCACGGCGGGTTTGTTGATGTACTCGGTGATATGAAAGAGCTGCCGGGATATTTTCTGAACTTTACGCCGAGCTATGATGGAACCGTGTTTCCAGATGAGCAGGGGAATCTCTGGTACGCGCGCGGCGGCGCTTACAGTCTTTTTACATCAGACGGGCACAAGGATGTTGATGGCTGCGATCATGAAGTGCCTGACCGCTTTATTTCGCCGATCGAGCAGGAGCGACGGGCGACTGCTGTGATGCAGGTTTTTCCGCTTCCTGAAATCTAACCGCACGTTTTTATGTGAATGGGTGTGCGGCGATTTTTTTGCATAAGAATCAGGGACAAAAAATAAAAAACTGATAAATCAAATTGATAAAATTTTGTCTGGGGAAAACTCAGATTCGAGTCTTGCGGGTGTAAAAAACCCATGTTACGTTTGGTTCATTCTTACATAGTTGTTCGAAGCTTTTATTCAGGTGGGCGCTTTTGCGTGCCCGTCATACTCAACTGTTAATCGTGGAAAGGTGCGTCAAGATGTTTCATCGCGTGAGGTCAGAGATACAAGATGGAGAGCAGAAGTCTCAAGGCCAAGCTTCTTCGCCGGAATACAGAAACCGCGAGGCACGCGGAGCTGTGGTCAGCAAGAAAATCAGCCGGGAAGCTGTAAAACCGCAGGAAGAAGAAATTCGCACTGCACAAGAAGAACTCGAGCTTGATGAAGCCGAGCAGGAGTTGGATATGGAAGATGACGATACAGAAGATCAACGCGAGACTGCTGCTCCGATTTATGGACCGAGCAGCTTCGTGAATGAGGTTGAGATTCAGGCCCGTCCGTCTGATGTCGGCACTGGAAGCTTCCAGCGTCCGTTTCAGCCTGCTGGCCGCGCACCGGGGATCTATCCCGGCGCTTACGTGCCGCCGCAGGCTTATGAGGCACCCTCTTTGGCTTCTGCCGACCGCCTCCTGACTATCGGTCGCGGTATTAACATGTCCGGTGAGATCGATGCGTGCGATCATTTGGTCGTGGAAGGGACTGTAGAGGCTGCCCTCAAGGGTGCAAAGGTTCTGGAAATTGCCGAGTCCGGAACGTTCTACGGCACGGTCGAGATCGAAGAGGCGACCATCGCGGGGCGCTTCGAGGGCGATATCACCGTCAACGGACGTCTTACGATCCGCGCGAGCGGCGCTATTACCGGTTCCATCGCTTACCGCGAGTTGGAAATCGAGGCTGGCGCTATTCTTGACGGCAAGGTCACTCCTCTCAAGGCTGCAACGGATACAAAACGCCTGGAAAAGTACCGGGCCGGTTCGGACGCGTCAGCGATGGCGAAAGCGAAGGAGATTATCTCCAAGCGCGAGCGGAAGGAGCCGGCCAACACGGAAGGCGGGATGTTCTCCAAAACTTCCGCGAAATAGTCGATCTGGATTGATCCGGTCGATAGAGATTATGGGAGCTGCGATGAAGGTCGCGGCTCCTTTTTGTTTGTAACGGCCTAAACGGTTTTGTCTTTCCACCCGCAGAGATCGCGCACCGGGCAGGCAGGGCAATCGGGCTTACGCGCCTTACATGTGTAGCGCCCGAGAAGGATCAGCCAATGGTGGGCGTTCAGGGCGAACTCCATGGGCACCGCTTTTGTTAGCTTTTCTTCCACGTCGTCAGGGGTCTTGCCCGGGGCAAGCCCCGTGCGGTTTGAAACCCGAAAAATATGCGTGTCTACGGCCATGGTCGGCTGCCCGAAAGCCACGTTCAAAACGACATTTGCCGTCTTGCGGCCTACGCCGGGGAGTTTCATCAGCTCTTCGCGGGTGCCGGGTATCTTGCCGTTATGATCACGGATGAGAATGTCCGATAGGGCGATCACGTTTTTGGCCTTGTTGTTATAAAGCCCGATCGTCTTGATGTGATCCTTCAAAGCTTCCAGCCCAAGCTTTAGCATTTTCTGCGGCGAATCGGCGATCTTAAAGAGCCTGTGGGTGGCCTTGTTCACGCCTGCGTCGGTGGCCTGTGCCGACAGGACCACGGCAACCAGAAGCGTATAGGCGTTGATATATTCCAGATCGCTTTTGGGTTCCGGGTTTGCGGCCCGCAGGCGACTGAAAAATTCATAGATGTCCGCTTTTTTCATGCTGGTATGATAGCAGACAATTTTTCCCAAGAAACGGGTTGGTTTATCAGCTGGCCAGCGTTTAATCTGACGTTATGGACAATCGCTTTATAGAAAAAATCATCGCCGAGAGCATCGACTATCTGGTCGCGCATTACACGGAGCAGCCGGACCTTGATTTCCTCGCGCGGCGTGCCGGCTACGAGGCGACCCATTTCCAGAAGCTGTTCAAGCAACATGTAGGGATCAGCCCGAAGCGTCTGGTGCAGTATATGAACGTGCGGCATGCGCGGGCGTTGCTCCAAGAGGGGCGGCCGCTTCTGGACGCGGCGTTTGAGACGGGGCTGTCCGGCCCTGCGCGGCTGCACGACCTGTTCGTGGCGTGCGAGGGCGTTACACCCGGAGACGTTCGAAAAAAAGGTCAGGGCCTAAGGATCGTTTATGGTTTTTTCTATAGCGTAATCGGCGAGATTTTGATTGCGCGAACCGAGCGGGGGGTCTGCTGGCTTGGGTTTCTGATTGACGGCAAACCGGAGGAGCCGTTGGCGCGGATGAAGGCGTTATGGCCTGAGGCCTATTTTATTCACGACGATCAAGCCGTGAGGGATGAGGGTGAACAGATTATGGACATCTGGCAGGGACGGGGAGATTCCAAGAAACGTCTGGCGCTTGATCTTTATGGGACGAATTTCCAGATTCAGGTGTGGCAGGCGCTTTTAAGGATTCCGTGTCGGCATACCGTTACCTATGGCGCAATCGCGCGCGAAGTCTGTACAGATCGGGCTTCGCGGGCTGTGGGCAATGCGGTCGGCGCGAACCCGGTATCCCTGCTTATTCCCTGCCACCGGGTTATACGCAGCACGGGAATTATCGATAATTACGCTTGGGGCAGCGCGCGCAAAAAGCTTATTCTGGCGCTTGAGCAATAGATCGCTATTCAGATTTAGTCCTTGAGGTCGAGTACGTCGCGCATCGTATAGAGGCCCGGCTCTTTGTCGGACAGCCAGACAGCAGCTCGAAGGGCGCCCCGTGCGAAAAGGGATCTGTCGGTTGCGATATGGCCAAGCTCGACGCGCTCGCCTTCGCCGTAAAACGTGACCTTGTGGTCGCCGACAACATCGCCACCGCGTGCCACGGCAAAGCCTATAGTCCCCGCCGGGCGTGTTCCTATACGGCCCTGACGATTGTATGTTGCGAGATGGTCGAAGTTCTTACCCCGTCCATACGCCGCCGCCTTGCCTAACATAATCGCGGTGCCCGAGGGGGCGTCGACCTTGTATTTGTGATGCGCTTCGAAAATTTCGATATCCCATTCGATACCGAGACGCTCCGCTGTTTTTTCCACGTGCGCCAGCAGAATGTTGAGACCTATGCTCATGTTGGCGCTATACATAATCGGCGCTTCTCTGGCGGCCTCCATCAAGGCCTGTTCATCTTCCTTATCCAGCCCGGTGGTGCCAACAACCAGAGGTTTTTTCATTTCAGCGGCGAGCGCGGCGTGAGCGCGGGAGGCGTCCGGGCTGGTGAAATCAATGACAATATCGGAAATTTCAAACAGCTCGCGTGCGTTTTTCGTTACAAAGTGGCTGACTTTTTCCTTTTTTTCGCTTTGGATGCTTCCTCCGGACAGTTCAAGGCCCTCGCCTGTCCAGCGATCCAATCCCAGTTCCTTGACGACGAGTTTACCTACGCGGCCCGTGCATCCTGCTACACCGATTTTCATTTTTTTCCTCTGCTTACTTAACTTACGCTTTTTGTCAGTTTTTTATCTTTTTGATCATTGCCGAGCCTTCTAGTCGCTCAGGTCTCCCCAAAACTCGCGCATCTTCTTAAAAAACCCACTGGATTCCGGGGAATTCTTGCCCTTGGAAGACGAGTCGTTCATGGATTCATCCAGCTGCTTTAAAATGTCTTGCTGCTTTTTGCTGAGATTAACAGGTGTCTCCACAAAAATCTCGATATACATATCCCCCCGCGCCTCGGAGCGCAAGATGCTCATACCCTTTCCTTTAATCCGGAATTGCTGGCCGGTCTGGGTGCCCGCAGGGACTTTGACGTTGGCACGCTTGCCTTCTATGGTCGGGACATCCACATCGCCGCCAAGTGCGGCGCGTGTGACGGTTATCGGCACACGGCAATAGAGGTTTGAACCGTCACGGCGGAAAAGCTTGTGCGGCTTGACGTTCAAGAGGACGTAGAGGTCGCCTTTTGGACCGCCGCGTGCTCCGGCCTCGCCTTCTCCGGTCAGGCGGATGCGGCGGCCCGTCTCCACCCCGGGGGGAATTTTGACATTAAGATTCTTTTCCTTACGCAATACGCCCTGTCCCGAACATTTTTTACAGGGATTTGCGATTACGCTGCCAGCACCTTGGCAGGTGGGGCAGGTGCGCTCAATGGTGAAAAAGCCCTGCTGCTGGCGGATGCGACCTTGCCCGTTACAGGTGGAGCAGGACTGGCTTGAGGTTCCTGGCTCCGAGCCTTTTCCGTTACAGGCATCGCAGGAATCATGGAGTGGTATCTTGATCTTGGCTTCCTTACCGAGGAACGCCTCCTCCATCGTGATTTCAAGCGTATATTGAACGTCTGAGCCACGCGATGGCCCGCCGCGTCGACGGCCGCCCATGAAATCGCCGAACATATCCTCGAAAATATCTGAAAAAGCGCCGCCGAAGCCGCTGAAATCTCCGCCCGCGCCGGGTGAGGCCGCGCCCATGCTTCCATCAAAGGCGCTCATTCCATAGCGGTCATACGCCGCGCGCTTCTGCTCGTCCTTGAGAACATCATAAGCGCGGTTGATTTCCTTAAATTTTTCTTCCGCTTTCGGATTGTCCTTGTTGCGGTCGGGGTGATACTCCATCGCCAGCTTGCGGTAGGCTTTTTTAATTTCCTCCGCATCGGCGTTCTTTTCCACGCCCAGAACCTTGTAGAAGTCCTTATCTGACATTGCTTTATTCTCCCGCCCGTGTCGTCAGACCAGCCGGAGGGACACTTGATGCTGTTCTCTCCGGCTTGTCTGCGGTCATGCTGTTATTCGGGCTTAGTTTTTGCGGTCGTCGTCGGATTCTTCCTCGATCTCGAGATCGGTAAAGTCCGCGTCGATCGTTTTGTCTTCCTCTGCGATGGAAGGATCTTCGGTCGTGTAGGCTGGCTCTGCGCCCGGTGCTGCGCCCATGCCGGCCTCCTTCTCCTGCGCCTTACGGTAGGCCAACTCGCCCAACTTCATGCTCGCTTGCGTGAGTGCGTCCGTTTTGGCTTTGATCTCGTCTGCATCGTCGCCCGAAAGCGCGGACTTCAAGGCTTCGATGGCGCCCTCTATGGTTGCTTTGTCTGAGGCTGGAACATCTTTTCCAAACTCCGTTAGACTGGATTCCGCCGCGTGGATCGCCGCTTCAGCGTGGTTATTGGCCTCGGCCAGCGCACGCTTTTTCTTGTCGGCTTCGGCGTTGGCTTCGGCGTCCTTAACCATTTTGTCGATATCCGCATCGGACAGACCGCCAGAGGCTTGTATGCGGATCTGCTGTTCCTTGTTGGTCGCCTTGTCTTTAGCCGTCACGTGCACGATGCCGTTGGCGTCGATGTCGAAGGTGACCTCGATCTGCGGAATGCCCCGGGGTGCGGGCGGGATGCCGACAAGATCGAACTGGCCGAGCAGCTTGTTGTCCGCCGCCATTTCGCGTTCGCCCTGAAACACGCGGATCGTGACGGCGCTCTGGCTGTCTTCCGCGGTGGAGAAGGTTTGCGACTTTTTGGTCGGAATCGTGGTATTCCGCTCAATCAGGCGGGTGAAGACGCCACCCAGCGTTTCGATACCCAGCGAGAGCGGGGTAACGTCGAGCAGGAGAACGTCTTTGACGTCGCCTTGCAGAACGCCGCCCTGAATGGCTGCACCATCAGCCACGACTTCGTCGGGGTTTACACCCTTATGCGGTTCCTTGCCGAAAAATTCCTTCACCGTTTCGATGATTTTGGGCATACGGGTCATCCCGCCGACCAGAACCACGTCGTCAATCTCAGAGGCCTTCAGGCCCGCATCCTTCAGCGCGGCCTTGAGCGGTTCAACGGTGCGTTTGACCAGATCGGCCACAATGTTTTCCAGCTTGGCGCGGGTCAGCGCAATCTGGAGGTGTTTCGGGCCGGAGGCATCTGCCGTGATGAAGGGCAGGTTAATTTCGGTCTGCGTGGTACTGGACAGCTCGATTTTGGCCTTTTCGGCGGCTTCCTTCAGACGCTGGAGAGCCAGCTTGTCCTGGCGGAGGTCGATGCCCTGTTCCTTTTTGAACTCGTCGGCCAGATAGTCGATGATGCGCAGATCGAAGTCTTCACCGCCGAGGAAGGTGTCCCCGTTGGTCGCCTTGACCTCGAACACGCCGTCGCCGATCTCAAGAACGGAGACGTCGAACGTTCCGCCCCCAAGGTCGTAGACGACGATAATCCCGGAGGATTTTTTATCCAGACCGTAGGCCAGCGCGGCGGCCGTCGGCTCGTTGATGATACGCTCGACTTCAAGGCCGGCGATTTTTCCGGCGTCTTTGGTTGCTTGACGCTGAGAGTCGTTAAAATACGCCGGAACGGTAATCACCGCGCGGGTTACGGGCTCACCCAGAAATGCTTCTGCGGTTTCCTTCATTTTCTGAAGAACCATCGCGGAGATTTGGGAGGGGGCGTATTTCTGCCCGTTGATTTCCACCCACGCATCGCCGTTATCGCCCTCGATAATATTGAAGGGGGCCTTGCTGCGCATATCCTTGACCTGCGGGTCGTTGAAGCGGCGGCCAATCAAGCGCTTGATGGCGTAGAGGGTATTTTCGGGGTTCGTAACGGCCTGACGCTTGGCGGGCTGGCCGACGAGGCGCTCCCCGTCCTTTGCGAAGGCCACCATGGAGGGGGTGGTTCGCATACCCTCGGCGTTTTCTATTACTCTTGGCTCCTTGCCGTCCATAATAGCGACGCAGGAGTTTGTCGTACCCAAGTCAATTCCAATGATTTTGCTCATTTTGATACCTCTTTTGTTAGCGAAAACACAGCGGCCCGAAACGGCACCGATGGATTTCCATAAGGTTTAAGTTCCGTATCTTACGGATGAATGATTATAGCATAACCTAAAAAAACGCCATAACCGAAGTCAAAAAATGTGCCTTAAAGGCGGGTTTATTTACACTTGCGTGTCTATGTTTTGGCCGGGTTCCGGCGGGGGATCGTCTGGACCGGCGGAGTCCGAACCCGCATCCTTCACGACGCCGACGCGGGCGGGGCGAAGCAGGCGCTCATGCAGCGTATAACCGGGTTGGATGAGCTGGCAGATCGTTCCTGGCGGTAATCCCGGGATAGGGGCCTCGAACATCACTTCATGCAGGTTGGGATCGAAAATCTGGTGCATCGGCTCAAGCTTTTTGATGCCGTTGCGATCGAAGACCGAGAGCATTTCGCGTTCCGTTGCCTCGATCCCGCTCAACAGGTTTTTTATGCGGTCGTCGATTTGCGCAAGGTCGGCCGGAACGGCCTCCAGCGCACGGCGTAGATTGTCGGCCACGGAGATCAGGTCGCGGGCGAAGCCGGAAATGGCGTATTTACTAGCGTCTTCCTTTTCACGGGCAGCGCGGCGGCGCATATTTTCGGTTTCAGCCATGGCACGAAGGGTTTGGTCCTTCGCCTTTTCCAGCTCCCTTTCGAGGCGCTCAATGTGCATTTTTTCCTCGGAAGGGTAATAACCCGCATGCGTCCCAGCCGGTGAAGAGAGCTCCGGCTCGGCCTTTGGTTGCTCTGCACCTTCGCAGGGGGCAGAGTCGAGCGGTTCATCATTCATGGGAGCGTTGTTCGGGGCGGATGCGTCTTTTTTCTGTGTTTCGTTCATTCTCAACACCTGAAATAAAGAGAGAGAAGGGCGGATCGTTCCACCCTTCTGCGGAGTTTTAGCAAATACGGATCAGTCGTACAAGCCCGGTTTGCGGGCGTAGACCGCCAGATCATAGGGTTGCTCCGCCGGACCGTCAGCACCGTACATGGTTTTTGTCGGCTGAATTGTTCCGACCTGCTGGTCCCGCTCCGCAGAGGCGATCTGGTTCAAAATTCTTCCGCTTGGGTCGGTGTAGTATTTGACATTTTTGACCCAAACAGGACGCTCGAACTCCTTCAGCGTGTCCTTCATGGGGACCAAGCCGTTCCTTTCAGCAAACGCGTCGATCAGGGCTCCGACGTCTTGTGCAGACTTGGCGGAGGGTGTGTGCAGAATTATGGTGTTCGCGGGATAAAACCAGAATGTTTCATAGCCCCCGGCTGCGGGATACTTTGCCTCAAAAATGATCCGTTCTTTGTTTATGTCGACCTTGAAGTCCGTGTATTTTCCGTATTTTTTGCTTTTCAAGCCGATAGTTTGAACATTCCGCTCTATCAAGTCATCGCGATTCAGCCGAATGTCGAAAGACAGGGTGTGCGTTTCGATATTACAGCTATAGGACCCGTAATGTCTTTCCAGATTGCGCAATTCGAATTCAGTGTCTTCTTCGATTGAGATTTCCAGTTTTCTCTGGGAAAATACGAGGTTAATTTGCGGTTCCGTCACGCCTACGCAACCCGAGACAACCCCCATATTCATGTAATGCATATTGAAGTCGCCCTCTTTGCCGTCCGAAACGCGCTGAATTGCCGCCGCGAAAAGCCCCCGGGAGACCAGATTCAGGCTTACATCATCTTCTTCCTCTTCGCCCGGCATCTGAGCATTGGCCGCTTGCGAGGTTATGAAAGTCATGCAGGGGAAGGCAAATACCGTCAAAAGAGCAAAAATATAGAAGCGTTTTAGAGACATAGCTTGAACCCAAAGTAAGAAAAAACCGTTACTACTTTAACGCGGAACGCCCAAACAGGCAAAACATATATGAAATGCCACTGGCTTTTCCTGCTGGTCGCTAAATTCACATTCTCTAATATTTCTTGTGTCGATGGTATTATGTGCGGTTGAGGAGGCGCCCGATGATCTGAGAGGTGTAGTCCACCATCGGGATGATCCGGTCGTAATCAAGGCGGGTCGGGCCGATGACGCCGATCGCGCCCACGATCTTCTGGCTGGCGGATTTGTAGGGCGCGATGATCAGGGACCAGCCGGACTGGTCAAATATCTTGTTCTCCGAGCCGATGAAGATCTGCACGCCCTCAGCGTCGCCGAGGCTTTCGATCAGGCTGAGCATGATTTCCTGCTCCTCGAGGTAGCTGAGCAGGGCTCGGGCGCGGTGGAGGTCTTCGAGAGCCTTTACATCCTCAAGCAGGTGAGATTGGCCGCGCACAATCATATAACCGGCGCCCTTTTCAGCTTGGTTTCTGAGGGGCAGGGCCAGACCGGCTTCGACAAGGCTCGTGGTGATCTTGTCGAGTTGGGTGCGGTTCAGGCGGATATCCTCCGAGACCTCTTTCTGGGCCTCGCCGATCGTCTTACCCGAAAGGCGGCTGTTGAGATAATTCGAGGCGGCGATCAGGTTGCCTTGAGGGATATTCTCCGGCACGTCCATGATCCGGTTTTCGACCATGCCGTTTTCCATGACCAGAACCACCAGAACCCGGCGCGGCTCCAGCGGGATAAACTGGATCTGTTTGATGGCGTTGTTAATTTTAGGCGCCACGACAAGGCTGGCGCAGGAACACAGGCCAGAAAGCAGGTCCGTGGCCTTTTCCAAGGCGTCGTTGACAGTGTTTCCGGCGCTAAGGCACGAGGCTTCGATTTTCTTGCGCTCGCCCGCCGTCAAATTTCCGATTTCCATAAGACCGTC
>JAANMX010002196.1_pt1 | contig 20092 bp, 13 predicted proteins | sample 7279681 | NCBI WGS metagenome assembly JAANMX01 (sample SAMN14094542, study PRJNA606508) | bioreactor metagenome | isolation source: A lab-scale SPAN reactor treating ammonium-rich wastewater day 351 | place: Ireland: Galway | collected 2018-01-01
GGTGAGATCCCGTGCCCCGCACGCGGGTACCACCGCGGGAGAAAATGTAGCCCCTCCGGTCACGGAGGGGCCCACGGCCTCACGGCCGTGGCTACGTCTGGAACTTTCGAGTCAGTGGCCCGCGCGCAATCTCGGATCGGCGAGGTCGAGGCGGTACATCATTTGATTATAGTCGTAGCGCGGGGTGGCGCCGGGGTTGCCGGAGAATTGGCGGGTGTAGGTGCCCTCGAAATAGATGAGCCTCCCGCCCTCCTGATCGAAGAAGGGATGGTGGGCGGGGTTATAGAAAGTGTACTGGTCATGGCTGACGATCTTGGTGGCGTGGCGCCACGGGCCCTCCGGGGCATCGGCCTCGGCGTACCAGATTTCGCCGAGCGGCGAGGTGCCCCCCTGCTCGCAGGCGATCATCACCCATTTTTTCCTGAAGGCGTTCCAATTCACGGAGCCGCGGTGCAGGCGGATCGGTTTGCCGGAGGCGGCGTCTGTCGGCTGGAACCAGGCGTCTGCGGCGGCGACCTCGCCCCGTTGGATCGCCTCGCGTTCCTCGTCGGGCCCGAAGGGTGGGGCGGCGCCCCGCCACGCCCGACGCCCGTCCTTCGGGGTCGCGAGCGCCTCGTAGGCGCCCGCGTTGGTGATGCCCTCGAATGTCGCCGGCGCGCGGACCGTGCAACACGGGTCGGCAAAATAGAGCCACGCGCGCCCGCCGTCCTCGACTCGCACCGGATGCCCCGACGGGTGCCGCCACTCCTGCGGCCCGAGCGCCACGAGCCGGTCAAACCGCCGCGCCTCGTCGTTGAACACCACGAGCCCGTGCTCGAGCCGCGTCCCCAGGTCTTTCATGCGCGCGTAGTGCGCCACGAGGCGCTCCCGCCCGCCCGCGTCCGCCACCGACAGCACGCCGTCGATCCAGACCAGCCCATCCTCCGGGAGCGGCACCATGCGCGCGCTGAAACCGGCATCATCGAGGAAGTATTGCAGGTCGATCCCGATGGCCGGATCGAGCCCGCCCTGTCCGGGCAACTCCGAGACCGCCCCCGATGTCTGAAAATGCCCCAGCGGATGGGACGGCTTCTGGGTGTCTCCCCAGAACCAGTGGGGCTTGCCGCGATACAGGGCAACCTGAACCGAGTCCTGCCCCATCACCTCACCATTCAGCGCGGGTTCCTTCAGCGGCGCCCGCTCGCCCAGCAGGATCGAGTCGCGATAGATGCCCTGGCCCGTGATCCGGTAGAGCCGCTCGGCGAGGATATGCCGCTTCAGCCGGATCTCCGCCCGTCCCCCGGCCCTCGCCTCGAGCGCCTTCCCGGCCGCGCCGAACCCATCCCTGGGCACCTCGTAGCCGTGGGCGCGGATCTTGAAAAACACGCGCTGCCCCATGAGGCCGGGCTCCTGGAAGGCGACCAGGCCGTTGCTGTCGGTGACGTGGAGGATGTGGTTCACCGTCTCCAGTTCCACCAGCGGGATCCCCCGTCCCGTGTCGGCGTCGGCGACGCGAATGCCGAAGTAGCCGGGCGAGCCCGCCGCCCCGTGGGCCAGCGCGATGAGGGAGAAAATCAGATCGATGCGCATGGGACCAAGATACCAGATCGGCCATCGCAGGGGATGGAAATTCCCGCGGCGATGCCGTGGCGACGTTGGGACCCCGCCGATGGCGCCAGGCCGAGATGCGTCTATATTCCCGCTACCATGGCGGCGACGAAAAGCGGCAACCCCGACGCGTTGCTCGGAGCCCTGGTCGAGGGAACCTCGGGCGAGACCGGGCTCCCGTTCTTTCGGGCGCTGGTGACCGGGCTCGTCGAGGCCCTGGGCGTGCACGGCGCCTGGGTCACGGAGTACCTTCCCGAAAAGAACCACCTGCGGGCCATCGCGTTCCGGCTCGGTGGGGAGTGGGTGGCCCATTACGAGTACGACGTGAGGGACACGCCATGCGGCGCCGCGCTGGCGAAACGGGGCCTCGTCATCTTCGCGGATCGCGTGCTGGAGGTCTTTCCCGAGGAGAACGATCTGCGCTCGATGGGCGCCGTCAGTTACATGGGCGCGCCGCTCCTCGACGAGACCGGCGAACGGATCCTCGGGCACCTCGGCATCCTCGACACCCGGCCTTTGCCCGACGCCAATCGCTATGCCCGGGTATTCGGCATCTTCGCGAATCGCGCCGGGGCGGAGCTGCGCCGCCTCCGCCTCGAAAAGGCCCTGCGCGCCAAGACCGCGGAACTCGACGCCGTGCTCCAGAGCGCCATGGACGCGATCCTCATCCTCGATGCCGAACACGTCATCGTCCGCGCCAATCGCGCGGCCGGGCAGGCGCTCGGGTCGGGGGACCCGCGGGGTGAGATGATCGACCGCTTTCTCTCGGTCCAGGGCGCCGAGAGGCTCGAGCCGCTGCTGCGGCAGCTGGCGGATCCCTCGCCCGACGCGCCGGTGCAGCTCTGGATCCCGGGCGGGGTGGAGGCGCGATCGGCCGATGGCGGACGCTTCACCGCCGAGGGCACCCTGTCGCGGTTCGAGCTGGAGGGAAAGCGTTACTTCACGCTCATCCTGCGCGACATCAACGATCGCCTCGCCGCCGAGGCCAAACTGGAGGACCTCGCCAATCAGGCGGCCTATCTCCGCGAGGAGGTCGAGCGGCATTTCGGAGAACTCGTGGGCGAGAGCCCCGCGATGCGGCGCGTCATCGAGGAGATCGGCGAGGTGGCAGCGACGGAGGCGACCGTCCTCATATCGGGCGAGACCGGCACGGGCAAGGAACTCGTCGCCCGCGCCGTGCACCGCGCCAGCCGCCGCGCCGCCAAACCCCTCGTCGCGGTCAATTGCGCCGCCATACCCGCGCCGCTCATCGAGAGCGAGTTCTTCGGCCACGAGAAGGGGGCCTTCACCGGGGCCACCGCCCGCCGCGAGGGCCGCTTCGCCCTCGCCGATGGCGGAACCATCTTCCTGGACGAGATCGGCGAATTGCCCCTGGAGCTGCAGCCGAAGCTGCTCCGCGCCCTGCAGGAGGGCGAGTTCGAGCCCGTCGGAAGCTCCGCGACGCGCAAGGTCAATGTCCGCGTCATCGCCGCGACCAACCGCGACCTCCGCAAGGAGGTCGAGAGCGGCCGCTTCCGCGAGGACCTCTACTATCGGCTCAGCGTCTTCCCCATACACGTCCCCGCGCTCCGGCATCGCGGCGCGGACATCGGCTTGCTCGCGCGCGAATTCGCCCGCTCGTTTGCCAGGCGCGATGGGCGCCCGGAGCCCGCGCTCACCACGGGCGACATCGAACGCCTACGCGCCTACCCGTGGCCGGGCAACGCCCGCGAATTGGCCAACGTCATCGAGCGCGCGCTCATCACCGGCGACGGAGGGCGCCTCAACCTCGACCGGGCCCTGCCGCTCTCTGGGGCCAGCGGGCCGCCCGCCGTCGGCGCACCGGAGACGGAGGACCGCATCTTGACCGAACGGGAACTCCGGGAACTGGAGACCGCCAATATCCGCCGCGCGCTCCAGGCGACAAACGGCCGCGTCGCCGGCCCGAATGGCGCCGCCGCCATGCTCGGCCTCAAACCCTCGACGCTCAATTCGCGGATCAAGGCGCTTGGCGTAAACTGAAATGCAGTTCGGCACGAGGGGTCGCGGGCTTGGCCACGTCTCCGATTTGACGACCTTGGCTACCATGGGATCTCAGATCCCCGACATCTCGCGATCTCCGGCCGCGAGATCTCGCCACTCGCGAGATCTCGCCACCGCCAAAACCCGCCGCAGCATGAGGGAACCTCCTTCCCAGCATTACTTTAGGTAATCTCGATCCCCTTGGCACGCCCGCTGCGATACGGCTCCCATGATCGCAACGACAGCGAGCATGGAAACCAAACTGAAAGGAGCCAAGACGATGCAAACGATGCGAGAGACGAAGCAGATCAATGGGGTGGATACCGCCGCGATGAACCAGACGGTGGCGGCGATCAAGGCCGACCCGGAGCTGGCGCAGTTCCGGTTCCGCGCGAAGAACCGCGCGATCCGGGGCGGGCACAACCGGAGCGAGGTGAAGGAGTTCTACGGGGCGAAGCAGGAGCACCGCACCGAGAAGGAGCCCTTCGTCCTGGATAACGACGAGCCGCCGGTGCTGTTGAGCGAGGACGCGGGACCGAATCCCGTCGAGTACGCCATCCAGGCGCTGCTGGGCTGCATGACCACGACGACCCTGTACAAGGCCGCCGCGCAGGGCATCGAGATCGAGTCGATCCGGTCGGAGGTCGAGGGCGACATCGACCTCAACGGGATGCTCGGCCTCGATCGCGATGTCCGGCCCGGCTACCAGGAGATCCGCGCCAAATTGCGGATCAAGACCAAGGGCCCCAAGGACAAGGTCCGCGACCTGTACCGCTATTCCCCGGTCTACGACACCCTGTCCCGGCCGGTGCCCATCAAGGTCGAGGTGCAGTTCGAGGAGTGAGCGCCTCGGGGTCGCCGCCATCGGGGCATGGGGAGACTTCCGGGGGTGCTTCGCCACCCAGGGTGTTGAACCATGCCCCGCCGGCGGGGCATCGCCGGGGGGGGAAATGTAGCCCATCTGGTAACAGATGGGCCACGCGTGGGAAGATCCACGGCCTCACGGCCGTGGCTACGTCTGGAATTTTCGAGCCAGTCAGGGCCGCGGCGCGGCGGTGCCAGAAATCGCTGGCGTGCTGCGTTTCGAGGAACGGATCTGGCGGTAGGCCTGCGTCATGCTCTCGACGCGGTCCGCGTGGGTCGCCTCGCCGATCAGGTTCTTCTGTTCCGCCCGGTCCGCCTTCAGGTCGTAGAGCGCCGCCGGTTGATCTTGGATGTCGAAGACGAGTTTGAAGTGATCCTCATAGAGGGCGTGCGCGATGCCGTGGCTGGGCAGGGTTTCGGCCTGGGCGGGCCGGGGCTTGCGGGGTGCCTTGCCCTTTCCCTTGGTGGCTGCCTTGGCCTTGCCCTTGGCGACCGCCTTGCCCGCGGTCTCCCTCTCCATGACGACGCTGCCGTCGGTGAAACCGCCGTCGTGCATCGCGTCGCGCCCGACCGAAGAGTCCACCAGGAGATGGCGCCGCACCGGCTGGGCATCATCCTGGCGCCCGAGCAGCACCGGGGCGAGGCTCACGGCGTCCAGGCACTGGTCCTCCGGGATCGGTGCCCCGGCCAGCTCCAGCATGGTGGGAACGATATCGTGCGCGCCCACGAACTGGTCGCGGATCACCCCCGCCGGGACCCTGCCGGGCCAGCGGATCAGGAAGGGCACGCGGTGGCCGCCCTCGAAGATGAAGCTCTTCTTGCCCCGGAGGCCCCCGACGGCGTCGTGCCCAAAGCCGCGCTCGTAGGGGAGCCCGCCGTTGTCGCTGGTGAAGCAGACGAGGGTATTCTCCAAGAGTCCCCGCTTCTCCAGCATGCCCATGAGCGCGCCGAGCAGAATATCGGTCTCCATGACCATGTCGGTGTGCTCGGTCATCTTCGTTTGCCCCTTCAGCGCCCGTCCCGCCAGCGTCTCCGCGGGCACGTAGGGCGAATGCGCCCCGTCCGAGCAGAAGTGCATGAAGAAGGGCGACACCCCGCCCGCCGCCGCGTCTTGCGACTGGTGCCAGTCCAAAAATTTCTCCGCGTGCCCCAGGAGCCGTTGCCCGACCTGGCTGTGGTCCCATCCGGGCTCGGAATAATCCACGCGAATCCCCCGCTGGACCGTGTCGCCCTGGACGAGCTTATCCGCGCCGACCTCGGGGAGCTCGTTGACCAGGAACAGGAGGGGCTGCGCCTGATGCCCGCGGGGGATGATGGCGCTGTAGTCGAAGCCCCAGGCCCGCGGGCCCTCGAGCATCGGTTTGGTGAAATCCGGGTTGCCGTCGGCGAGTTTCGCGTGCTCCCCGCCGAAGCCCTGTTTGCCGAACATCGCGGTGCGATACCCCGCGGCCTTCAAGAGGTTCGCGACCGTCTTTTGCCCGGGCAGGATCTGCGAGGGCACGTGAAACCCCCAGGTGCCCCCGGGCGCCCGCCCGCGCCACGGGTAGTTGCCGGTGATCATCGAATACCGCGTCGGCGCGCAGAGGGCCGCCGGCGTGTGCGCGTTGGTGAAAAGCATTCCCTCTTTCGCGAGCCGGTCCACGTGGGGCGTGACCAGCTTGCTCCCGGCATTGTAACAGGTGAAATCGCCCCAGCCGACATCGTCGGTGAGCACCACCAGGAAATTCGGTCTCGGCGGGGCCTCCGCCCGCCCGGCGATCGGGGCCGCCACGAGAATACCCAGCCAAGAGGCACACAGGATCGGTCTCATACGGATAGAAATATCAGTTCGGGGCGCGATCGGGACAACGGAGTCCGCCATGGCTCAAAAAATCCAGACGTAGCCACGGCCGTGAGGCCGTGGGCCACTCCGTGACCGGAGGGGCTACATTTTCACCCACGGCGGTGCCCCGCCGGGGGGCATGACCTGAAATTTGGAACCACGGATATCGGGCATGCCGCGGATTTTTTTATTGGGTGGGGATGGGTTGCGCCGACGGCCCGTCAGGCAGACACTCTCCCGCCTCTGGCGGGGGAATGCCTGCGCCACGCGGAAAAGTTTCCCACTCAATAACGCCGCAACTCTCTAGCAGCGAAGGGTCCTCGGCCTTCGAGCGGAGGAATAGGAATCGGCTTCGCCGGTCATTCGAACAGGTCCTCGACGATATCGGAGACGCGAACGTCGATGAGGACCCACTCTTCGACGGGGCGGTAGTAGACCAGGCGCCATTGGAGGGGTTGGGTCGCGTGCCAGGTGATGAAGTCGGCGGCGTAGAGTCGCCCGAGCACGCGCTGGGTGTCGTAGTGGTCGAACTCGATGGCGGGGCCATAGGTCTGGATGGCGCCCTCGGTTTTCGTGACGAGGATGTTGACGTTCTCGGCGACCTCGCCGATGCGGGAACCGCGCAGGAGGGTCTCGTAGGCCTCGCGGACCTTGGGGCCGCCCTGCATGAGGGTCTGGAAGAACGTGGTGGCCTGCGCCTTGATGGAGTCGGGCAGCGGCTGGGGATCGGGCTTCCGCTTGTGGAACTTGAAGATGGGGGCGACGTCGCCCGCCCGCGGCGCGGGCACTTGGGCGGCGGCGGGAAGGGCGAGGGCGCCGAGGGCGGCCATGGCGATCAGGCGGTGCGATAGCAGGTCGATGGGCATGGGGGAACATTGGCGCGGGATGGGCGGGGCGCCAGCCCGCATTTTTGGCTGCGCGTTTATTGGGCGCGGCTATCCTAAACGGGATGCGGCAGGAGACCGAGAGCGTGGGACGGCGGCGGATCCTGCTCCTCAACCAGGCATTTCATCCGGACGTGGTCGCCACGGCGCAGGTGCTGGCCGATCTCGCGAGGGAGCTGGCGCGGCTCGGCCATGAGGTGACCGTGATCGCGGGGCGCCAGGGGTACGACGATCCGGGCCGCGTATTCCCGGCGCGGGAGCGATGGGAGGGGATTCGGATCGAGCGGGTGGGGGCGCTGGCGCTGGGGAAGGCCAGCCGCTGGCGACGGGCGGTGAATTTCGCGAGCTTTCTGGTGGCATGCGCGGTGAGGATGCTGGGCCTGCCGCGGCAGGATCTGGTGGTGGCGCTGACCTCGCCGCCGCTGGTGGCATTTCTGGCCGCGCTCTGGACCCGGGTGCGCGGGGGGCGATACGCGTACTGGATCATGGACCTCAATCCCGACGAGGCGCTGGCCGCGGGCTGGTTGCGCGCGGGGGGCGCGGCGGAGCGGGTGCTCTCGGCGATCTCGGCGTATTGCCTGAGGCGGGCGGAGCCGGTGATCGCCTTGGACCGTTTCATGGCGCGGCGGGTGCTGGCGAAGGGGGTGCCGAAAGAGCGGCTAATCGTGCAGCCGCCCTGGCCGCACGACGACCGGGTCCGTTACGACGGGTCGGGGAGGGAGGCGTTCCGCGCCAGGCACGGGCTGGCCGACAAATGGGTGGTGATGTACTCGGGCAACCACAGCCCGTGCCACCCGCTCGACACGCTGCTGGAGGCGGCGCGCCGCATGGAGGGGGACCCGGGCTTTCACTTCTGCTTCGTCGGCGGGGGCAGCGGCTGGGCGAAGGCGCGCGATTTTCGAGAGCGCCATTGCCTGCGCAACCTGACGCTGTTGCCGTACGAGCCCGCCGAGCGCCTGTCGGCCTCGCTTTCCGCGGCGGACCTGCACGCCGTGGTCATCGGGGAACCGTTCGTCGGGCTGGTCCACCCCTGCAAGATCTACAATATCATCGCGCTCGGCACGCCATTCCTCTGCATCGGTCCGCCGGAGAATCACGTGGCGGATCTGGCCGCGCGACTCGGGGATGCGAGGGTCGCGCGGTTCGCCCGGCACGGCGATGCCGCATCCGTGGAACGGGCGATCCGCGAGTCTCGCGATGCCGGGCTGGCGCCGGATCCCGGGCGGGGTGCCGCGCTGTTGTCCGAACTGTCGCGTTCGGCGGCGCTGGGCCGACTCGTCGCGGCGCTGCTGGGCGAGGACCGTGCGCCGGAGGTTGTGCGCCCGTCACCCGAGGGGTAGAATGCGCCAATGAAGGGCCTCACCACCCTCGTGATGCTGGTCACCCTGGTCTTTGCCGGGATCGCCAGCTTCTATTTTCTGGAGCACCAGCGGAAGGGCGAGCAACTGGCGTCCTCTCTGGACAACATCGCGCAACTGCAGGAGGAATTCCGTAAGATCGAGTCGCAGCTGGAGCAGGCGCGGCAGAACGTCGCGGGCAATGGCGATGCGGTGGCGGCGGTCAAGGCCGAGGCCGAAAAGTGGCAGGCCGAGGCCAGGCGCCTGCTGGAGGATCGGGGCAGGTTGGAAAAACAGGTGGAAGAGTTGAGCGGCCGACTGGTGGCCGCGATGGCGCGGGTCACGCCGCCCAGCCTGACCGCGGTGGCACCCGCGGGGAGATCCGAGCCGCCGGCGCCGCCTCCCGCGGCATCGACGAATCTGTTCGGCGAGGTGAAGCAGGCGCTGAAGGCTGCGGTGGCGCGGGGGGATCTGCTGGTTAGGGAAAAGATCTCCGGCCGGGATATCGCGATCGCCGTGCCGAGCCGGAGTCTCTTTGGGCCGGGTCCGGCCGATCTCAAGGACGAGGGCAAGGCTATCCTGCGGCAGGTGGCGGGTGCCATCAAGGCGTCGGGTGAGGTCGGACTGCGCGTCGAGGGCCACACCGACAATATCCCGATGGGCCCCAAATATCGGGAACAGTTCCCCACCAACCAAGAACTCTCCGACGCGAGGGCGCGCATCGTGGCCAGCTTCTTGGCCGCCGAGGCGGGCATCGAGCCAGCGCGCATCTCGTCGGCCGGGTTCGCCGACTCGAAGCCGTTGGCCGACAATGCCTCCGCCGAGGGACGGGCCAAGAATAGCCGGATCGAGATCGTGCCCGTGCGATGAGGTTCGCCGGACGGGGCCCGCCCTTTCCCAAGGATTCTCGGATGCGATAGCCTAAACGCCCGTGAGAACTTCCGCATTTTGCGCCATCCCCATGATCTGCGCCCTTGCCTGTGCGGGGGCTCCCGCCTCGCCACAACTCGCTGCAGGTCCGCTGCGGGTCGAGTTCGAGCCGGGGGCGGGCCAGCCCTCGCGGGTGCTCCTCGAAGGCGAGACGATCCTCGCCCTGCCGCCCAAGGCGCCGCCATTCACTTTTGGGGTGGGGCCGACGAATCGGGTGGTCTGGCTGCACGACATGAAGCCGGGGCGGCGGCCGACCGGATTCCGGATCGAGGGGGATGTGGCGGAAGCCGTCGCGCGCTACGGGGAGTTCGAGGTGGTGGAGCGCTACCGGATCCATGCGGATCCGCCGCGGTTGGATCGCGAGGCGCGACTGGTCTGGCATGGGAAGGAGCCGCTGAGGCTGCGTGGCGCGACGTTCCAGAGTTTCGGCGTGGCGGGCGGGCCGGGGGGATACGCGTGGTTCCCGGAGCGGTGGCCGGAACCGCGGAAGGACTTCGCGGCGATGGAGCCGGGCGCGAGGTCCACGTCCTCCGGGACGACCGCCCCCGTCGTGACGGTGCTGCGGCCGGGGCTGTCCCTGTTGTGGCTCTCGCGCACCGATGACGCGCCCTCGACGTATGTCGGGCGCTCGGACGATGCCATCCACGTGGGTCAGTCCGTCGCGGCGGTGGGCCATCTGCGGCCTGGGCAGCCTCAGGATCTGGGGACGGTCTCGATGCTGGTGGCCAAGGGCGACCATCGCGTGGCCCTGGGCCTGGCGCATCGTTGGCTGGCCGACAATGGCATCATGGTGCCGAAAGACCGTGCGGGTTGGGTGCCGGGCGCGGCGCTCTACTCCTTCCACCCCGGGGGCACCATCGGCAGCCAGTGGAAGGATCTCGGGGGTTTTCGCGCGGCGGCGGACCGGCTCGTGCCATCGCTGGGCCGCCTCGGGGTCACCGCCGCGTGGATTCTGCCGGTGGAGTATCGAAGCCCCTATTGGCCGCTGGACTATTACCGGTTCATGGAGGGCCTCGGCGACGGCGCCGGATACCCCGCGCTGGTCGATGCGCTGCACGGGGCCGGCCTGAAGGTCATCCAGGATATCGTCCCGCACGGCGGTTCGCCGGAGGCCGCGCATAATAAGGCGCACCCGGAATTCATGCTCCGCCGGGAAGATGGCACGACGCTCGGCTATTGGCTGAACGATTTCGCGCGCGAGGATTGGCAGGATTATGTCGCGGGGGTCGCGGCGCACTACGTGCGCGAGTATGGCATCGAGGGCTATCGCGTGGACGCCTGCATGGGCAGCAAGGAGCCCAACTGGGATCCTGGCATCACGTATTCCCGCGCCAGCCTCGCGGGGCTGTGGGGCGGGCTGCGCATGGTCGAGCGCATCCGCGCCACGGTCAAAGGCATCCGTCCCGATGAAGGCGCGATCCTGGCCGAGACCCAGAGCGCCCGCCACGCGCCGTTCTGCGATTTCATGTACGACTTCCGCCTCTGCTACGAGACGCTCCACGGCTGGCGCAAGATGCCCGCCGCCGAATTTGCCGCGGCGCTGGCACAGAACCTCGAGGACCAGCGGCAGGTGGCGCCGCCCGGCATGGTCTGGCTGCGCCACATCGAGAGCCACGATTCCCTTCGCTCGCAGCTCTGGTACGGGGTGGAGGGCATGCGCGCCTTCTACGCCCTCTCGGCCTGGATCGACGGCGTGCCGATGATCTATCAGGAGATGGAGAAGGGCCAAGCCCCCGCCCTGCGGCGGATCAACGAGGTCCGCCGCTCTCGGCCCGAGCTGACCCGGGGCACCGCAAACTACCGCGATGCGCGCTGCGACGCGCCGGGGGTGTTCGTCTGCCTGAGGGAACTGGGAGACCGGCGCACCGCCGCCGTCGTCAATTTCAATCGCGAGCCGGTGAGGGGGAAGGTGACGTGGCCCGGAGGATCGGGTGATGTGGATCTGCGGCCGCTGGGCTATACCGTGCTGCCGCCGCCGCCCGCCGCCGCCCCCGAACCCGACGCGGCGGGCACGCCCGCCGCCGCGCCGCGCGCGGGAGATGCCGTGGTTTTCGACGGCGCGCAAGAGTGGTTCGTCGATACCGCCGAGGGACGGCTGCGCGATAGCTTCGTTCCCCTCCGGCCAGGGGAGATTTCGGAATCAAGCAGCATCTATCGTCGCCCGCAGGGAACCCCCGATATCTGGCGGCACGACATGCAGCCGCTGCATCCGGGCGAGGGCCGCATCGGCGTGCGCCGCGAGGGGCGCGGCTGGACCATCCTGCGCCCGAGCGTCGCCCAGGCCGCCGGGGCCGAGGCGCCCTCGCCCCGCCTCGTCGAGCTGCATGCGGGAAAGACCCAGCTCGCGCTCGTCGGCTTGGGCGAGGGCGGCTGGGAGATCGTCGCCGCGGCCAGGGCCCCGGAGCCGCCCGACCCCACCGTGGCGACAGATTTCGGTGGCGTCTCCCTGCGCGTCGTCGGACCCGATTACATCGTCGCGAATGAACATTATGAGATCGTCATCGGACGTCAGGGCGGGGTGATCCGCTGGCTGCGCGCCGGGGGGAAGACGCTCGCCCGCGACTGGGATCTCTATGGCGACCAGGAGTACTTCCGCCACGAGCACACCACACGCATGTGCGCCTCCAACGAGGTGGAGAGTTCGGTCCGCATCCAACCGGGGAGAGGCACCCTGCGGCTCGCGTTCGAGGGCCAGATCCGCGGCTCGAACCGATTCGCTCGAAAGCGCCCCGGGCTCTGGTTCCGGACCGAGTACCGGTTCGACGCCACGCCGAAATTCCATCAGGCATGGGCCTTTCGCACCGAGAAGGCGATTCGCGACAAACGGGCCTTTCTGGCGATGTGGGTCGAGATCCCGGAGGCCGAGAGGGTGCGCTTCGCCCGGGGCAACGCGCCGGGATTCGAGGGCGCGCTGGCCCCGTCGCGCGAGCGCGCCGGGCAGACCCGCGGGGGTCCCGCGCCCGACACCATCACGTTCGGGGGATCCGGCGGCGACGCCCTGCGCCTGTCCCATTTCTCCGCACCCGATGCGCCATGCAACGTGTTCATGCAAGGCCGGCGGCTTTTCGCCTCCCTCATCGATGGCCACCTCTCCCCCATGGACGAGGGGCGCTGGTACGAGTTCGCCGCCGATTGGGAGATCGTCCCCTGAGGGGCGCCAGCGGGGGGAATGTAGCCCATCTGGTCACAGATGGGCCACGCGTTGGAACATCCACGGTCTGACGACCGTGGCTACACCGGAGTCTCGCTCGTGAAACGCGGCAGCGGCGTAGCGGGGAGCTGCCTGTCCGCCTCTGGCGGATGAGCGACCCGTGCGACGGGCCTGTCACGGAGCGTTCTGGGGCCCCGACTCCCCTCTTGCGTCGGCGGGCGCGCCGCGCATTTTGTGGTGATGCGCGTGATGCTGAGGCTGCTGGCCGTGGGCGCCCTCGTGGCGGGAACCGCCGGGGCCGCGGACGTGGTATTGCCCATGAGTCCTGTGGGACAGTTCTGGACCAAGAGCGTGCCGAGTTTTCAGGCGGCGTGGCTCGAGACCGAAGAGAATCCCTTCGGGATATTGGACAGGGTCGACCTGAAATTGAGGCGTTTCGTGGCGCGGCATAACCTCAATCAGGTAAAGCCCCTCATCATCGAGTTTCCGGACCTGGGCTGGGAGCCGGGCAAGGCGAAGGTGCGATTCATGGTGCCGCTGCCGCCGGACTCGCGCGTCCTGGCCCCGGAGGGCGAGGAGATCTCGATCGATGCCTGGGAGGGTTGTCCCGTCGCGTCCCTGTCGTTCAAGGGAGCGTACACCTGGGAGAATGTCCGCCCGCGCATGCGACAGATGGCCGATTGGATCCAGAAACAGAATCGCGTGATCGAGGGCCGGCCCCGGTTGCTCATATATCACCATCTCGCGTTCCGGCTCGACTGGATGCGGTGCGCGGAATTGCAGGTGCCGGTGCGATGAAGGCGACGGATCACACGCTGCGGCTAGAGATCGCGGATGTGGCCTTCGGCGGTGACGGGGTCGCGCGCCACGAGGGGCGCGTGGTGTTCGTCCCGCTGGCGGCGCCGGGAGATGTGGTCGAGGCCCGCGTGGTCTCGGAGCGCAAGGGGTTCCTGCGGGCCGAGGTCCAGCGGGTGATCGAGCCTTCCCCCGACCGCGAGGAGCCGGGGTGTCGGCACTTCGGGCGATGTGGCGGCTGTTGCTACCAGCACATCCGTTACTCGGCGCAGTTGGCGCTGAAGCAAAAGCAGGTCCGCGAGGCGCTTTCGCGCATCGGCAAGATCGCCGAGCCGCCCGTGTCCGAGATCATCCCGAGCCCGGAGCCCTATGGTTACCGGAATCGCATCACGGTCCACGCGGCCGGCGGCGTGGTCGGTTTCTGGAGCCGCGACGGTGCTTCGCTCGTCGATGTCGATCGCTGCCCCATCGCGGGCGACGAGGTCAACGCGCGACTGGCGGAACTGCGCGCCCGCGCGCCTTTCGAGGGGCATTTCTCGCTGCGCGAGGCGGGGCTCCCGCGCTCGGGATTCGCGCAGGCCAACCGCTTCCTGCTCGACGCGCTGCGCGATGCGGTGACGGGATCCCTCGCCCCAGGCGGCGAGAGCCTCTTCGAGGGATACTGCGGCTCCGGCTTCTTCACCGCGGCGCTGGCGGGGATGTTCCGGGGGGTCGAGGCCTGCGATTCGGATTCCCGGCTGCTGCGCGACGTGCCGGAGATCGAGAATGTCACTTGGCGCCATGGGGATGTCGGGGAATGGCTCCCGGGCTCCAAGGCCGATGCCGTCTTGCTCGACCCGCCCCGCGAGGGACTCCCCCGCGACGTTATCGACGCCCTGAAGCGCCGCCCGCCCGCCCGCCTCGTCTACGTCTCGTGCGACCCCCCCACGTTCGCGCGAGACGCGGGCCGTCTCTCGGGCGCGCTGCTTCTCGAATCCGTGAAACCCATCGACCTCTTTCCCCAGACCGCCCAGATCGAATGCGTGGCGGTATTCCGGCGTCACGGGTGACGGGCCTTCGCCGGCGATCGCAGTTCCTCGGCGGAAGAGTGCCGGTTGCTGGCCCTTGACTTCGCGGCCGTTCGCGCGCCACCCGCGCGCGATGCCTCGGTCGACCCGGCCCGCGAGGCCGCGGGCCCTCCCGAACATGGCTACCCTCGCCGGATCAGCCCCGACCGCAGCGCCGCCGCCACCGCGGCCCCTCGCGTGGTCACATGCAGCTTCGCGTAGATGCTGCGCAGGTGCGTGTCCACCGTGTGGAAGCTCACGCCCAGCGCTTCGGCTATCTCTTTCTTGGTCATTCCCGCCACGGCCTGCTCCAGCACCTCGCGCTCCCGCCCGGTGAGATGTTGCTCGGGTTCCCTGGGGGCCATCCGCGCAAACATCTCCATGACCCGGCGCGCCACCGCCGGCGTCATCGGCGCCCCGCCCGCGAGCAACTCGCGTATCCCCGTCGCGATCGCCTCCGCCCGTGTCCCCTTGACCAGATAGCCGCTCGCCCCCTCGCAGATCGCCCTGAAAATCTTTTCATCGTCCTGGAAGACCGTGACGACCACGACCTTCGCCTCGGGTGCCTCCCTGAGGAGGGCGGCGATCCCATCCAGCCCGCTCATGCCCGGCAACCCCAGATCCAGCAACACGACATCCGGTCGCCGGCCCTTGGCCAACGCCTCCAGGGCATCCTCGCAGCACCCGAAGACCCCGTCGCATTGCATGTCCCCCGCCCGGTCGATGGCCCGCGCCAGTGTCGCCCGGTACGCCCCGTGATCCTCGATCACCCAGACTCGCGTCTTGTCCCTCTTCTCCGCGCTCATCGTCATGCCCTTTTCTTCGGCGACGGCAACTCCATCGCGACCCGCGTCCCTTTGCCCGGCGCGCTCTCGATTTCAAGTCGTCCGCCCAACGACGCCGCGCGCGCCCGCATGCCGCGCAGCCCCGTCCCGGCCCTCGTGGTGTCCGCGTCAAATCCCATCCCGTCGTCCCGCACCTCGAGCCGCAACCGCCGCGCCCCTGCCTCCAGCGCGATGGTCACCTGCCGGGCCCCCGCATGGGTGCCCGCGTTATGCAACGCCTCCTTGGCGAAAAGCATGAGTTCGCGCCTCGCCTGCATCGACAATTTGCGCGCGACCCCCTCCCCCCTCACCTCGACCCGCGTGTCGATTCCGGGCAAGACGGCCGCCGCCGTTCGGGCCAGCCGCCGCCCGAGATCCCCCACGGTCTCCTCTTCCGTGCCCGAGAGCCAGACCAGGTCGCGCAAGGATTCGTTCAGCTCCTGCGACAGGCGATGGATCTCGGCCATATCGGCCCGCACATCACCGGTGCCCTCGTGCGCGAACTGGCTCAGCAGGCCGATCGCGCCAAGCCCGCTCCCGACCTCGTCGTGCATGTCGCGCAAGATCCGATCGCGCATGGCCGCCAGTTGCCTGCGCCTCTCCTTCAGCATCCGCACCACCACGCCCGCCCCCACGAACGACAACAGCACCGCCCCGAGACCCAGGCCCCTCATCATGATCACGGCCTCCGCCACGAGCGCGGCCCGCTCGTCCCGCAAGGTCTCCAGCCGGGCCAGCAGCTCCCCCTTCCGCAATATCCCATCCAGGAACTCGGGCCACTCGACGATGCGGCGGCCATACGCCTCGCCATCCACGAGCTGCGCCGCGCCCCACATGGGGGGCTCTTCGAGCGAATCGCTTGCCCCCACCCCGCTGCCCGGCGCCACGTTGGTGTCGCCAGAATACGCCTGTATCTCTGCCATCGCCATCGCCATCGACCCACCTCGCGGCCCGCGGTGCCTCAAGCGCAGGTGTCGCGCGCTCTGCCCGCCCAGGGGGACCACCAGCGGACAGCGGCCGGGATTGACCGAGAAGAGATGATCCGGAATCGCCAACGCAACCCACCGCAAGGCACCCGCGTCGGTCGCCGCCTCGAACTCGATCCGGCCCGGAAGGCCGATCCCCGGCCCCACCGCCGCCTTGAGCGCGTCGGGCTGGATCGGTACCACGCGCAGCTCATCCAGCGACACCTCCCTCCCAAAATCTATCTGGACCCAGGCCGGCCCCCCGGCCTTTGCCGGGCGCACGATGCCTCCCATCGAATCGCCCGACTGACGCCAGACGGGTGCCCCCAGGCTCGAATGCCCATCGACCAGATTCTCCAGCGACCACGTCGGCAATTGCTCCAGCGAATCCGATGCCGAGAGCGCCCCCGCCGGAAGCCCAACGGCCACATTCCGGTTCCCGGAGATGACCATCATCTCTCCCACGGCAAGCAATTCTGTCTCCGCCGCCCTCCATAGCTTCAATGCCGTCAGTCGCACGTATCGCGCCCGTCGGCCGCCGCAGTCCATCATCGCCGGAAACCCCTCGGGATAATCCTTCCCCTCCGGCGGAAACTCGGCCGACCACGCGCCAGCCCCAAACCCGGGGACCTCGGAAACCTCCACCCGGAACCGTATGGGCATCCCGAAGACGCCCAGTTGGCGCGCGGACGCCATCTGCACCGGTACCACCACGACCCGGTCCACCTGGCGCACCGCGCCCAGATCGAGCTGGACCCAGCGCGGTGCCGCCCCCCGCGCGCTCAGACTCTGATACCCCAGTCGCAGGGTCTGCCCGTACGGCCTCCAGTCCGGCAGAGAAGCCAATTCGAACTCAAGGCCCGCCATCTCCCGATCCATCCCCCACAGCCGGGGATCCACGCGGGTCGCCGCGCGCTCGAACACCCCCGCGCCCACGGCCGTCCCCACCAAAATAACGGGTGCCATGCCATGCGCCATCGCCGCCAGCCCCATCACGGCAGCCATCCTCGTCGACAACCGCATGTCCCAGTATGCCCACCGCACATCCCAATGCCAGCCCCCTCCCCCAGTCACCCCATCCCGCGTTTGCGTGACTACCCAGAAGGGTGCCCGCGCCGTACAAATTGGCCCAATGGCGGGCCCGCTTGGCACACGACTGCCCGAAACGGTTCACCGGATGGGAGGAGTACTGATGAAACGCAAGACTGCCCGACTGATATGCGATGCCGTGGTCGCCCCGATCCTGGGTCGATTCGCAATGGCGCTGGTCCCGTTCCTCGCGCTGGCCCTCGCGGGACCCGGCTCGGCGCGGGCGCAGGCAACGTGGGACGGGGGCGGCGCGGACGGGAGCTGGGCCACGGCGACAAACTGGGTGGGCGACGCCGTGCCGACTTTCGGCAATACGCTGGACCTGACTTTCTATGCGTCCGGCGCGGGCAATCTCAGCACCTACCTCGGCCCGGACCGGACCATCCGCTCGCTCACGTTCAACGATGATGCCGACTCCAATGTGAACATCAGCTTCACGGCCAACGGCAGCACCGGCGCGAGAACCCTCACGATGGGCAACGCCACCGACGGGGCGACGATCACGGTCGCCGCGGGATCGGCGGGGAGCCACAACATCGGCTCGGGGGCGAACGGCGGCACGATCGCGCTCGGCGGCGACCTCGCCATCGACCACAATGGCTCGGGCACGCTCACGACGCGGGGCATCACGGGCGCGTACGGCGTCACGAAGGACGGCGCCGGCACCTGGACGCAGCGGGGGGGCCGATCAAACGACTTCACGGGCGGACTCGTCGTGAATGCGGGAACGAATAATTTGGACGGGATCAACACGTTCGGCGGCGGGCTGACGGTCAACGGGGGTGTGGTGAATATCTCAGCGACCAGCGTGGCGGCCTGGACGGGCGGCCTGACCGCCACGGGGGGCCTGACGACATTCTCGGTCCCCGGCACCTACGCCGGCGACACGTCGATCACCGGCGGCAGAGTGCGCGTCAATACGAATTATGCTCTTGGCAGCGGCACTCTCACGCTGGGCCAGGGCGCCGTGCTGAGCACGCCAAACGCCCGCACAACCCTCACCAATGATGTGGTGATCACCGGCAACGTGCAGCTCGGGGAGGCGCTCTCCCGCCTCACGCTTTCGGGGGATATCGATCTGGGCAGCGCCACGCGAACGATCACAGCGGAAAACCAGGCCGACAACGGGAACCTCGCGACGGTCTTGGACGGCGTGGTCTCCGGCAGCGGAGGGATCATCAAAGCGGGCGCCGGCGTATTCCAACTCAACGGGACCGCCAATGACTTTACCGGCGACGTGACGGTCAACGAGGGGATGCTGCAGCTCAGGGGGCAGGGCAGCATGGGCAATGCGACCAAGAAACTGATCATCAACGGCGGCAAGCTATCCACGGTGGGTGCCCAGAGCCTGACGCTCGCGAACCCGATCGAGATCGGCGGGGACTTCGCATTGTCTTCCGGCAGCGGGACCCTGACCCTCAACGGCACGATGGATCTCGGCGGCGCCACGCGCACGCTGACGGCTGAAGGAAACGGGAACAAGTCCATCGCCGGCGATATCTCCAACGGCGGCCTCGTCGTCAACCAGTCCAACGGCACCCTGACGTTCTCGGGCAACAACACCTACACCGGCACCACGACGCTCTCCAACGGCACCCTCCTGGTCAACGGCGCGCACACCGGCGGCGGGCTGTACACCGTGGCCTCCGGCGCGACCCTCGGCGGCACCGGCCTCATCGACGCGGCTATCGCCGCGCTCGCGGGCGGCATCGTGGCCCCGGGCAACTCGATCGGCACCCTGACCACCAGCAACAGCTTCGACCTCGACGGCACGCTGCTGATCGAATTGGACAACGGAGCGGGACCCGGGGGCCTCAGCGACCTGCTGGATGTCAACGGCCTCTTTGATCTCACCAACGGCGTTGTCCAGTTCGTCTTCACCGGCACGATGACCAACGATTACTACATCTTTGCGGAGTACGACACCCTCTCGGGCGGCGGGTTCCTCAACGCGCTCAACACGCCCGAAGGCTACGGGATCGACTACACCTTTGGCGTCGGCGGCAACCAGATCGCGCTGGTCATCCCCGAGCCCTCGACCTTCGCCCTCTTGGGGCTGGGTGCCGTGGCGATGTTGGGCCTGATGCGCCGCGGGCGCCGGGGAAAGATCGCCGGGTAGGGGCTCCTCCCCCGAGCGGCCCCGCCGCCGCATCTCATACGCGAGGCCGCGGGCCCTCCCGAACATGGCTCAGCCCAGCGCCAGGCGCACCGCGAGGGCGGCCAGTATCGCGGCCGCCAACCACGACAGATACTTCGGCCATCGCGGGTCGCGGGATAGCCGCTCCGCGATGCCACCCGAGAACCACGCGATCGCGGAAAAGAGGAGCAGGGCCTGTCCCATGAACAGCAGCCCGAGCATGACCATCTGCGCGCCCACCCGGCCCGCGGCGCGATCCACGAACTGCGGGAGAAAAGCGAGAAAGAACAGGGCGACCTTCGGGTTGAGGACGTTCATGAGAAACCCTCGGCGAAAGTGCCCGAGCGCCGGGCCGTTGCCATGGTTTCCTGCCGCAGCCCCCGGGCCCGCCGGACCTAGCGCCCGCCACCCTAGGTACAGCAGGTAGGCCGCTCCCGCGTATTTCACCGCGTGGAACGCCATCGGCGAGGAATAGAAGATCGCCGAGATGCCCGCCGCCGCCAGCAGCGTGTGGACCGTGATGCCGCTGCACATCCCCCACGCCGTGACCAGCGCCGCACGGCGGCCCCGCGAGATCCCCTGCACGATCACGAACAGGTTGTCCGGCCCCGGCGCGAGCGTCAGCCCTACGGATGCCGCCAGGAACGACAACAGCGAGGT
>JAANMX010002198.1_pt1 | contig 20060 bp, 13 predicted proteins | sample 7279681 | NCBI WGS metagenome assembly JAANMX01 (sample SAMN14094542, study PRJNA606508) | bioreactor metagenome | isolation source: A lab-scale SPAN reactor treating ammonium-rich wastewater day 351 | place: Ireland: Galway | collected 2018-01-01
GCTGGAGAAGCGGCCAGGTATTGTCGCCTGTCTTAACATATTGGTCATAGGTGTAGGAGATCAGGTCATCCTCTTTTTTACCGCCATAAAGGGGCTGGTTCGGGACCTGGCCAAGAACTGCGACCGGTGAACCGGTCAGAGTGGCGATCTTGCCGATTCGTGCGATTTCATCGGATTTATTTTTAATCCTGGGATTCCCATTTTCATCCAGGCTGCCACCACTGATGAACAGAAGGGCATGTTTCGTGTCTTTTTTCTTTTCGGGAACAACCAGGGCGAGATGATGTTTCCAGGGGATATCGCGCCAGGTCTGTGAGGTGAGCAGAATATTATAGACAGTCACACCCTCTTCCGTTGCTGAACCGACAATTTCCCAGTGTGTCGTGGGATCGGGTTTCTCAACAAAAGCCTTGAGGACTGAATCAGCCCAGCAGCTGGTTGCGGTCAAAACACAGGTCATGGCCATGAGTACAACCCACAATGTTGAACAGCGTGTTCTCAAATTCATTGGTTTCCAATTTCTCCTTCAGTCTGAAAGAATGGTCTCAGTTTAGCAGGAACAATTCAAAGCTCCAACAATCCTGCTCCCGGAGAGCGTGAATCTTCGAAGCTTGACACCCCCGGGGTCATGGATCAAGCCCATCCCCATGATTTCTCCCGGCAAACCGGCGTTTTTCCAGGCGGGCGGGATCGGTGGGGGTATCGAGCGGTTCGAGCCAGCCTTTCCAGCGAAACAGCCCCATGAGCAGGACAGCCATCAATCCCATCATCCCCAGAACAAAGGGATACCCCCAATACCAGTTCAGTTCCGGCATATTCCAGGGGGATCTCTCGGAGTTGAAATTCATCCCGTAAAGCCCGGCCACAAAGGACATCGGCATGAAGATGGTGGTGATAATTGCCAGTACCTTCATAATTTCATTCAAACGGTTGCTGGTTGCGGACAGGTAGAGATCCATCAGATCCGATCCGAGTTCACGGTCGGTCTCGACCAGGTCGATGATTTGAATGATGTGGTCATAGCAGTCTTTGAGGTAAGGACGGGTCTCCTCCGAGAGGAGAGGAATGGGGTCACGCAGGAGGTCATTGATCATCTCACGTGCCGGCCAGATGGCACGGCGCAGATCGAGAAGATCCCGTTTGATGGAATGAATCTCGAGCACCGCCTGGCGAGAGGGATGAATGAGAACCGTGTCCTCCAGGTGGTCGATCCGTTCGCCAAACACCTCAAGTGGCAGATAATACCCATCGATGATTGCATCGAGCAGGGAATAGGCCAGGTAGTCCGCCTTGTGGTTGCGTATCCGCCCTTTGGCCAGCCGGATTCGCTCCCGGATGACCTCCAGGCTATCGTGATGCCCCTCCTGAAAGGTCAACACAAAATTTTTTCCGAGAAACAGGCTCACCTGTTCTGTTTTCAGATCCTGATCGAGATAGACCCCACGCATCACGACAAAGAGCAGATCGCCATACATATCCGCCTTGGGGCGTTGATGAACATTCACCACATCCTCCAAGGCCAGGGGGTGTATGCCGAAAGTCTGGGCGATATGGCTCAGAACCTCCGAATCTCCCAGTCCGCTCACGCTGATCCAGGTGACCGGGAAAGTGGCGGCCAGTGATTTGAGGCGGCCGGAATCCTGGATTTCTTCTTCATGGAATGTATCCGGACCATACCCCAGAACCCGCACGGATGGGGCTGGAGCGTCAGGATCGACCGCGATGGTTCCCGGAGGGGAACCCGGGGGTGCATGCCGGAGGGATTTGCGTCTTCGAGGTACAGGGTTCTGCTTGCGATGCGCCATCATTGGGATCCTTTTTGAAAAGGATAATTCAATCTCCGGCACATTGGCGAGATTGCTGGAGCGGAACAATCTGCGGTGATGCAGCACCTGAGGAGCACATATTTCTGCCTGGGAAATCAGTATAGCATCCAGGATGAATTCGAGGCTGACCCCGGCTCCGGATCCAGGAGGAAGGTTCGAATTTGATGTCCTTGAAAGGATTCTTTCAAGGCTCCACCCTCGAGAATGGCATTTCCAGTTTCTGTTTCGATATGTGTCAGGGCTTTGGCTGAACGCAGGTTTCGATTCTGCAATGTCACTTTGCTGGTGGCCTGCTGGTCCGACAGATTCCAGAGCCGTGCAACTATCCCGCGGTTTATCCCTTCCTCGGCAGGTTTCAAGGCCCACAGAAGGGTTCGGTTATCTGAAACAGTCAGGAAAGACCAGGTTGTTTCCGGGTAGGTCTGCCCCCCTGTGACAGGTCCGGCAATCAGGGGATTCTGGTGTTCGAGAGCGAACTTCATGGCATCCACAGAGGAATAGGCTCCATGAGTTTGGAGTGCGAAGCGCTGCAGAAAATGGGGGTCCCCATCCTGGTCTTGAATTCCGAGGCCAGTTCCATCCACCTGCCCTCCCGCGAGCACACGGATCAATGGGGTGGAGGTATCCAGACTCGAGGGAGTGCTGTTCCCGAGGCGCATGTAATAACAATCGGCATTGGACAGGGTCACTCCCAGGCTGCCTGAACCGATATCCGCAAAGTGGTTCAGGGTCAGCCAGTCATACCTCGCATTCCTGCCCGAGTAGTGGCCCCCATCCGCCAGAAGCTTCGCCCGGATCACTGCACCGACTTCCTCATGGTTAACCACCGGGTTATCCAGGTTGAACCCGAATCCCCAGGTACGGACATCGCTGAAGTTCTGTTGGATCTCATTCATGAAATCGACTCGATTGACTTCACGAGTCAGGGTGGCACGCACAGTCCGTGGGAGTGGTGAGGCAATCGTGGTCTTGAGGGTCACCGATACCGGGCCGGCATTTTCGATTGCAGTCGTTCCTGCACCCGACCCGAAATCATTCACCGCCAGCCCATCGACAGTGCGTACGAATTCACGATTGGAACGGGTTTTATCGATCCAGCTGGTTACAGAACCACGAGGGCCGATGGTCAGCCGATACATATCGTTTTCAAGAGTGTTGCCGTTGACTGTGGCAGCCTGGGAGAAAGCGGTACCGGCTCCGCTGCGAATTTCAAAAACCCTGTATCCCACTGGAGGCACACTGCGAGCCAGGATGCGGATAGAGGCCCCACCCGGGAGAGTCACTTTTTGTGATGGGGTTTCGAGTCCATTGGAGAGGTCAACCACATGGAATGGCGATGAAGTCGTGTAGGGGAGATCCACCGAATCCGTTCTTGACCAGCCGAGGAGGTTGAATACATAAAATCTGGGAGAGGTTCCCGATTTGTGGATCATGCCGCCCAGGGCTGCCTGGGAATCTTCGAAAAGAGAATCGACATATTCCTCGATTTCGCCGGTAATGGCTCGCTGCCAGTCTGCGCGTGCCTGCCTGCCGACCGGCCCATCTGCGGTCCAGTCATGCTCCCAGTAGAGGCCATAATTGAGGAAAGCCCGATCCCGGGTAGCTTTACGGGAGTCCATAAAGGTGGAATCGGCCAGGCTGACCAGTGTCGCCAGAGCTTCAGCGGCGCGCAGTTTTTCAACTGATCGCTTGATTCGTGCAGAGACCTCCGCCATCGAGGCGCAGTAAAGGTCCCATTCATTGCCATAAGCACAGGAAAGCGAAGGAAGCGACTGGCCATATACAGATTCAAAATCCTGAAAGAAATCGGCTTCATTGGAAACGATGATTCTTCGGCTGGCATTCGATTGGGAGATGGCGGCATTCAGGAGGTTCTGGTTGGTGGTTTTGAAATCATCCCACCCCTGGCCAAAGATTCCGATGATCCCGTAGGGATGCCTGGCCAGAAACGAAGGATCCGAATCGACATAATCGATTGCGTTGGAGGGGGATCTCCCTTCGGCATACCCCCCGATGCTCTGATTGCTGACCAGAGAATACCACTTGGTGAGGATGCGGCTGCCATCCGGTCCATTCCACCAGTAGATCTCATGCTCCCGGCTGCCGGCATCGGGAACCTTGGTAGCGCAGCCGCAGATGCCTTTCCAGGAATATCTGGCCCCCGCACCCGCCCAGAGCGAGCCAAGCCCATACGGGAGAGTCTGATTCTCCATCGAGACCGCCAGATGAAAGCGCAGGTCATAACGGCGTTCAATCGATCCCGGGTAATACATGCCACGCAGAATGGCTTCGGCAGGGGCGCCTCCATAACACGACACCAGGGTGGTGAGAGGAACACTGATGTGGCCGCTTTTGATGCGGTCGATGAACCTCTGAAAATTGTGCGGGGACCTGTTTTTTTCGTACTCCCACATCCACAGGCTGCCATCACAGTTCCAACGGCTCTGGTGATCCGCCGGATTCGCCATGGTGGCATCGGCACGGTCGAGGTAGTAATCGATCATCTCCAGAAAAGCCTGACGATACTGATCTCCTGTGGCGGTCCAGAAGTAATCGGTGTGGTCATCCGGGGCCAGGTAGATTCTTTTGGGTGAAACCTGCTGAGCAGATACCATTGAAACTCCTCCCACAAGAGAGAAGATCAAAATCTGATACCAGAGCATCTTCATTCGGTGGAACCTCGATCGCTGTCCTGGGTTCATCTTAGCCGGAAAAACGCGATGAGGCGATATTTTTTAATCAGAATTATTCCACCAGAGGCCTCTTGTTCGGGATTCCCGTTTTCCGCGGAAAATGATCCGGGCAGGGGGATTGGTGTGTGATCTGGATCAGATAACGCTCCTTTTCCTCGCCGGGTAAGTGGTATTTGTGAAGAGCAGAAATTGATCCCCGGAGTTCAGCCAAGGCTTTCGAGCTTGTGGAGAGCTCGGAGAGATCGGATTTCCAGCAGATCAGCTGGCCGCCATCGGTGAGAAAAGGGAGAGCCAGCTCGATGAGGACCGGCAATGCCGCCACAGCCCGGGTGACCACGGTCTGGTAACAGCCCCGATGACCGGGATCATGGGCAGCTTCCTCGGATCGTGCTGTGAGGGTTTGAATATTTGGGCTGTCCGGGTCCGACTGGATAAAATCCTCCAGGAGGCGGGTGACTTTCTGTTTGGAGTCCAGCAGGACAAAGGGGGTATCCGGATTCAGAGCAGCGAGAGGAATTCCCGGAAACCCGCCGCCGGTGCCCAGGTCGAGGACTCGGCCAGTCGGCCTCCAGAGGGCAAAGTGGAGGGCGAGCGAATCGAGGACATGCCTTTCAAGCCATTTTTCTTCAGGAACACGGGTGAGGTTGTGGATCTGGTTGTATTCATGGAGCCACTTGAGATGCCGTTCAACCAGAGGTGGCCAGCTGCCGGGGATGACTGTGGGAAGGGGGATCGCCTCTATGGGTGGAAGCTGGTAATTATGAGGAGGCATCAAATGAAGTCCGGCTCCATGAAAGCAAAAGGCTGAAATCCGCCCGGCATATTGTCTATGATGCCCCTGCTTGTCGACCGCCCAGAGAAAGAGGAACAGGAGAAGGATGTCATCGATTCTGGAACAGATCGTAGCCGATAAAAGACCTGAAGTTGAAGAGTTGAAGAAAGGCAGAGATTTCGAGCGATACATGGAAGAGGCCTCCCGGGCGGAATCCCCACGGGACTTTCGTAAAGCCCTGGTGCGCAAGGAGAAAATCACCCTGATCGCCGAAATGAAAAAAGCCTCTCCCTCCAAAGGGGTTTTCCGGGAAGAGTTTGAACCGCGGGAAATCGCGCTGGCTTATGCCAAGGGAGGTGCAGCGGCATTATCCGTTTTGACCGAAGAAAAATATTTTCAGGGACATCCAGGTGATCTGAAGGTTGTTCATGAAACAGTCAAAATTCCCGCACTGCGCAAAGATTTCATCATCGATGCATTCCAGGTGCCGGAGTCTCGGCTGCTGGGAGCGGATGCGATTCTGCTGATCGCATCGATTCTGACCAACTCGGAAATGAAGAGGTTCATCGACCTGGCGCGCAGCCTGAATCTGGCGGTGCTCTGCGAGGTGCATGATGAAACCGAGATGCGGCGGGTCATCGATTGTGGAGCAGATTTGATTGGAATCAACAATCGGGATTTGAAAACCTTCGAAGTGACTTTGCAGACCACCTTCGATCTGGTTGGGCTGGCCCCGAAGAAATCGGTGGTTGTGAGTGAGAGCGGAATCCGTTGCTATGCCGATCTGGAGATCCTGCGGGATGTGGGGGTATCGGCGGTCCTGGTTGGTGAAACACTGATACGGCAGAGTGACCTGAGCCAGGCAATCCGGAATCTGTATAACCCTTCTGCCCCCTCCCCATTCCGGGAATAACCATGCAATCAACCACTTTTCCGAGATGCCATGGCATCCAGCCCTGAAAAACCCTCCCTTGGCCGGGAAACACTGATTCTGCTGGCCGGCCGAGGGGCGAATCTGGCCCTGTCCATGGTCGGGCTGGTGGTGTATCCCATCCTTCTTGGCCCGAAAGCACATGGGACCCTGCAATATTACCTCGGATCTTTCATGTTTCTGCTGGGGCTGCTGAATGGCTGCGCTGCACCCATGCTTTCTCACTTCATTGCCATCTACCGTGTATCGGATCCGGGGAGGCAGTGGCCGTTTATCCGCCAGGTGTTCCGTTGGTTTTTTGTCATGCTGCTTTCGATCTGGCTGGTTTATCCATTCCTGGCAGACCGGACAGGCTTTGCCTGGATCTTTTTTGGTGTGGCGGTTTCCGGGACCGCGCAGCTGCTTTCGAGCGCCGAGTATGGCCTCGGTTTTCTGGGGCCGACCACCTGTTTTCCGGTTCTGGTGCTATTTATGCGGGTCGTGCTCATCGGAGGTTATGCCGGGATGATGGCCGCCACTTCCGGGCCTTCCACCATCGATGCCTGGGCGGTTGAGTGGATTCCGATCCTGCTGCTGGTGGCTTCCCTGCCCTCGCTGGCCTGGATGATTCTTTCATTCCGCAGCAGAAGCCACACCTGGTTCGACAAAAAGGTCACGGCGCTGGCTCCCTGTGAGTCCTGGTTCCCCTGGCATGAAATCAAATTACTGGGAATTGCCTCCCTGCTCGGGCAGCTGATCTATCAGATCTTCACCAGAACCCTGGTGCCGCTGGCCGGTCAGATGGAATTTCCAAGAGAGCAGGTGGGGTATCTGGGATTGAGCATCCAGGGTTTCGCCCTGGTCATTTATCTGGCGAGCATCTTCAGTGTGAGCGCCTACCCCTGGCTGGTTTCCTCGGCGGAGGCGGGTGAGAAAGAGCGCTTTTCAGAAATTCAGGCGGAGTCCTGGCGGATGAGCGCCTTTCTGGGGGGATGGCTGGTGGCCATGATACTCGGGATGACACGCCCATTGATCTGGGTTGTTCTGGGGGAAGAGTACCATCGCGATATCAATCTCATGACCCGCCTGATTCAGATCGGAGGGATTGCCGGGGGGTTGATGCTGGCAGCTGAATTCCATTTACGGATGCTGCTTTCGCTGACCCGGATGAGGCAGTATCTGGTAGCCCTTGCAGTCGGATTCGCTTTTGTCATTCCCTATGCTGCCTGGGTGATCGGCTGGGGGAAAGGCATTGTCCTCTTTACATGCATCCTTCCCCTGGGGGTCGGCGGCCTGCTGATCGTGTCCCATATACTGGCGCCATCGACACCCGGATTTTTTCGAACCAGCCTCTGTGCAGTGGGGTGTATTGGATTCGCGCTGCTGGCCGGCCTGCCCGCAAACGGAAGCAGCATGGCCGGTTTTGGGTTGAAAGGCCTGCTTCTGACTTTGGGGTATGGAGGCCTGGCCTGGCTCACCGGGCTGTTTCGAAAACAGGATCTGCTCCGTGTTATCCCGGCCAGACGAATCCAGAGCAGCCTCTACAGCATTTTCAACCGGCCTGGCAGATGACAGACCGGTTCGGCTCAGTTAGAGCGATAGTTGCCGAACTTCAATTCGACTCCGAGATCCTGTTCCCGCAGAAGGTGAATCGCCGCCTGAAGGTCATCGCGAGATGGGCCTGAAATCCTGACCTGGTCACCCTGGATGGTAACCTGAACCTTTTTGAGGCCGGCATCCTTCACCAGTTTGGCAACCTTGCGAGTCAGGTCGGCATCCAGCCCCTGAATCAGGTCAACAGTCTGGCGAGCACGGCCATGCGAACCGATTTCGACCTTCCCGCGATGCAGGTTGCGGGTGGGCACGGACCGTTTGACCATCTTCGAGAGCAGCACTTCCCACACCGCATTGAGTTTGAATTCATCCGGTGCATCGATGTTGACTTTGTTTTCCTTGCGGTCGAGGTCGATCTGAACTGTCAGGTTCTTGAAATCATAACGCTGTGTGATCTCTTTGAGGGCCTGGTTGATGGCATTGTCCACCTCCTGCAGGTCAACTCCGGTCGATACATCGAAAGATTCTGTTTTTGCCATGAGATTAGCCTGTGCCTCTTGGTTTTCTTTTTTCTATGGTCTGCAATCCGAAACCCCTCCATCCGGGAGAGAGATACCATTAGGATGCAACCTGCCAGCTGTCAACGCCATCTGTAAAGGGGAGGTCAAGAACCGATGGGAGAAAAAGTGATTCTCACTGGAGCCGGAGGATTTGTCGGGGGAATCATATTTTCCAGAGGGAGTGATCGCTTCGAGCTGCATGGAATTTCCAGCAAAACCCGGCCGATGGGAATTGAATCTGATTTCTGGCACTCCATGAACCTGCAGGAAGACTTCAGCAGTCTTGAAAAGTTCATGCAGGAAATCCGCCCGGGAAGCCTTATCCATGCGGCTGCCATGGCGGATATCGATGCCTGCGAGAAGGATCCGGAGCTGGCCTGGCGGATCAATGTTGAACTGGCTGAAAAGCTGGTCCATCTGTGCGAAGCCTGCCAGTGCCGTCTGGTTTACCTTTCCACCGATACAGTTTTCGATGGTGAGCAGGGCGGCTACAGGGAACATGATTCACCCAGTCCGGTTAATTTCTATGGAAAAACAAAACAGGCGGCTGAACAGATTGTCTCCGGGTCAAAAATCCCATGGGCCATCGCGCGCCTTTGTCTGGTCATGGGGTTTTCGACCCGCGGCGAGGGGAACTCCTTTCTGGACAAGATGGAATCAGCCCTGCTCAATGGCAGGGAGGTGGGGTGTCCGGACAATGAAATCCGGTCACCGATCGATGTCCAGACTCTTGTGGAAGCCATCCTGGAGCTGGCCGGGAATGACTTGACTGGCATCTTCCATCTTGCCGGGACTGAAAAACTGACACGTTATGAAATGGGACAGCGAATCGCCGCCAGGCTGGGGTATGACCCAGCGCTTGTCGTTGTAAAAAATGCCGATACCATCCCGGGCCGTGCCCCCCGCCCCCGGGATGTCTCCCTGAACCAGGACTGGACTCGATTTCAGCTCACTACTCGTTTCAAAGGAATCGAGGAGGGGATAGATTATCTTCTGCAGCTGCGAACCCACTGAGGCAGCCGGGCCCCCTGAAACTCCGGCAGGAAAGGAAGGGAACATGACAGCACCAAAAGTGAAATTTGAACTGGAAAGCAAATTCGGCAGCGAATACGGTCCAGAGGAAGAGCAGGCAGTCCTGGAGGTGTTGCGCAAGGGAGCACCCACCTCAGGAGATGCCTGCATTCAGTTTGAAAAGGAATTCGCCGCCTACATCGGAAGTGCACATGCGCGGGTGGTCAGCAATGGCACTGCAGCATTGTTCCTGTCCCTGATCGCATTGGACATCCGCCCGGGTGACAGGGTCCTGACGACCCCGCTGACCTGGATCGCCACGGCCGCTGCTGCCTGCACACTCGGGGCAGAAGTGGATTTTGTCGATGTCGATCCTGCCACATATAACATCGATCCGAATGAGATCGAAAAGAAGGTCACCGCGAACACCAGGGTTGTCATCCCGGTGCATTTGTATGGCCAGTGTTGTGACATGGATCCAATCCTCGACTTATCGAGGAAACACGGGTTTGCAGTAGTCGAAGATGCCTGCCATGCAGTCGGGGGTGAATACAGGGGAATCCGGGCCGGGCATTTCGGCGCAACCGGCTGTTTCAGTTTTCATGAACAGAAGAACATGTCGACCCTCGGGGAGGGAGGGATGATCGTCACGGATGATCCGGATCTTTTCGAGAGGATTGCCCTGTACCGTTCACACTGCGCGCGTGTCTATGGAAATTCGACCAAGTACTGCCGCATCGATGAATCACAGTTCCCGATGGGGAAACGTTTCTGGTGGCAGGATTTCGATGATGCCGGGTACAACTTCCGGATGACCGATATCCAGGCGGCTGCCGGTCTGATCCAGCTCAGGAAACTCGACCAACTCAATGCCAGGCGAATCCAGATTGCACAGATTCTCACCGAGGGGCTGAAAGATATTCCCGGGCTGACTCTGCCGACAGTGGCTCCGGGATGCAAGCATGTTTTCCATCTGTATCCGCTGCTGATCGACCCACAGGTCTATGGAATGAACAAGGAAGATTTCATCTACACCATGCTGCATGACTGCGGGATCAAAGTCGGAACCCACTACAACCCACTCAACTGGACACAGGCATTCCAGAAACGGGGATTTCACCGCGGCCAGTACCCGGTGGCGGAATCGATCGCGGAAAAGCTGGTCACTCTTCCCATTCACCCCCGAATGACCGAAGAGGGGATCGAATACCTGGTGGGCTGCATCCGAAAACATGCACAGAGATGATGGCGGATCACTCTCCGGATGCATCCGGGGGGTGATGAAGGAAGCAGCGCACCTGGATGTCGGTCCCTGAAATCGGTTTGAGTTCAGGTTTATATCTTTCACATTCAGGCATTTTCTGGTCGCATCTGGGCGCGAAGCGGCACCCGGGCAAGGCTTCCTTAAACTCGGGAACAGTTCCTGGAATCACCGGCAGCCTGCCGCGGCGGGGGCGGTCCACCCGTGGGACACAGCGGATCAGCCCCTGGGTGTAGGGGTGCCTTGGCTCCTCGAAAATCCGGCTCACCGGTCCTACTTCCACAATCTGTCCGGCATACATGACCGCTACCCGGGTACAAAATTCAGCCACAATCCCGAGGTCATGGGTGATGAACAGAACAGCGCATCCATTTTCCTTGCGCAGCTGCTCCATCAGGGCGAGGATCTGCGCCTGGACTGTCACATCCAGCGCAGTAGTTGGCTCATCAGCAATCAGGAGCTCGGGGCGGCAAGCAAGTGCCATGGCGATGACGACCCTCTGGCGCATCCCTCCAGACAGCTGGTGGGGGTATTCTCTGGCTCTTTTGGCCGGTTCCGGCATCCTGACCTGAGTCAGCATAGCAATGCTTGCATCCAGGGCTTCTTTCCGATTCATGCCACGATGAACCCGGAAGGCCTCGGCAATCTGGTTGCCGACAGTGAATACCGGATTCAGGGCTGTCATCGGCTCCTGGAAGATCATGGAAATTTTATTCCCCCGAATTTTCCGGATGTCCTTATCATTCAGGGCGAGCAGATCATTTCCATTAAACAGGATTTTTCCACCCACGATTTTCCCGGGTGGAGATGGGATCAGACGCAGGATGGATAAGGCAGTCGCGCTTTTTCCACAACCGGATTCACCCACCAGGCCAACCACCTCACCGGCATGAACCTCCAGCGAAACACCATCGACCGCACGAACTTCCCTTCCCTTTCGGTAGAATGAGGTCTGGAGACGATCGAGGACCAACAAGGACTGGGAACCACCCTCGATCAGCATGATGGAAAGATCCCCCCGAAAATATTATTTGACATATACAACATATCCGCTATAACATATTTATCAGGTAATGAAAGGGGTTTGCCATGCAGGATTTGATTGATGCCTGGAAAACAGCCTGGTCGAGCTATGGTGTCAGTGATTATGCCCTTTTTTTCGGCATCGGGATCGCTCTGGTGTGCGCATACCGCAACTGGCAGAAGACATTTCTGATCACCTGGGTGGTGGTGTATGGCTGGTCGATGATTGTCCTTTTGTCGGGGCAATATATCGACATCAATGCCGGTATGCTGGCGCTGTGGGTGTGCACCTATGGACTGCTGGGGTTTCTGTTCCTGAGCTTTCTGATCTACACGAATCTCAAAGATTAGCACTGCCCGGGCCTATTTCAGCTCATCTGCAGTCACACGCATCACTTCCTCGATGGTGGTATCCCCACGCAGAACCTTCTGCCAGCCATCTTCGCGGAGTGTGCGCATGCCTTCTTCGCGTGCTTTTCTTCGAACCTTTTCCGCCGAGGAAGTTTTGAGAACCATCCCGCGCAGATCATCGCTCAAGACCATGATTTCATGGATGGCGGTTCGGCCACGATACCCGGAGTAACTGCATGTGTGGCAGCCGACACCCTGGTAAAATGGCTGACCGCGGTAATCATCCGGATTGAAACCCAGTTCTTCGATGTGTGCCGGGGGCGGGTAATAAGGCTCTTTGCATTCCGGGCAGATGCGCCTGACAAGGCGTTGAGCAATAATCGCCTGCAGAGCTGAAGCGACCAGGTAGGGTTTGATCCCCATTTCGATCAGACGTGTAGTCGCGCTGGGGGCATCGTTGGTGTGGAGGGTGCTGAAAACCAGGTGGCCTGTAAGGGCAGCCCGGATGCCGGTTTCGGCGGTTTCGAGGTCACGCATTTCACCGACGAGAATGACATTGGGGGCCTGACGGAGCATGGTGCGGAGCGCCAGGGCAAAGTCCAGGCCGATATCTTCATTTACCTGAACCTGGTTGATGCCCTCGATCATATATTCCACCGGATTTTCGACAGTGATGATTTTGACATCGACCGTGTTGATCGAATTGAGGGCTGCATAGAGGGTGGTGGTTTTTCCGCAGCCGGTGGGACCGGTCATCAGGATAATTCCATTGGGGCGCTTGATCAGGCGCTGGAACAGGGCCACATTGTCGGGCATGAAACCGACTTCTTCCAGACCCAGCACGAGGCCGGTCTTGTCGAGAATTCGGAGAACCACACTCTCACCCCAGATCGCCGGAAGCGCCGAAACACGGAAGTCGATATCCTTGTTGTCGATCCTCATCTGGATACGCCCATCCTGCGGGATTCTTTTTTCGGCAAGGTCCATCCCGGACAGAATTTTCAGCCGGGAGAGAATCGCTGGCTGAAGCTTGGTGGGGGGGCTGTCGATATCCTGAAGCACGCCATCCACCCGGAACCGGATGCGGAATTCATCGGTATATGGCTCAAAATGAATATCGCTGGCGCGCATCCGCAAGGCTTTCTGGAAGATCAGGTTGATGAGGCGGACAATCGGGGCTTCAACCGAATCCAGATCGGCATTTTCAAGGGATTTAGCCAGTGATGAGAAATCTTCTTCATCGCCCAGGTTCGAGAGGTCGATGACATTATCAGCCTGAGAGGGTCTGCCGGCTCCCGAAGTCGCGAGCTGGTCGGACACCTGGTCGATCATCCCGATGATCTCATTACGCTCCGCGGTGTAATACCGATCGATGGAGCGTGCAATATCCTGCTCATCTCCCAGGCACTGCTCGAGGACCAGCCCCATGTCATCCGCGATCAGCTGGACATCGGTGAGGGCATTGACATCATAGGGATCGGAGAAGGCCACCTTGAGGGTGGTCGGAGAGGCTTCCACAGGAAATATCTTGTATTTGACGATTGTTTTTTTGGGGATGACCTTGAGCAGCTCCGGGGTGGGACGGATCGCGGAGACATCGACATAAGGGATGCCGAGAATATCCGCCAGCCCTTTCTGAAGCTGGCCTGTGTCCTGCTGGCCGAAAACTTCTGTTCCATAATCGGGAGACCTGTAGGGCTGGGCCGCTTCATCCTCGATCCCTTCTTTGGGGGTGTCGGTAATGAAACCGGCTGCTTCCATCAGGTCATCGAGAGAGAGAGATTTCTTCTGCTCGCTCTCTTCCGCTCCATCACCGGAGAAACCTTTGTGTGCCTGATCCGCCATAACTTTCCTCTGCAAAAACATCCGACCTTTGTACTCAGATTTAGACTAACTCTCAAAACACTTTCTGAGAAGTGCCCCATCGGACAAATCATTCCCTTTTTTCGTCAGCTGCTTTCGAGTTAAAAGTGATCTGGAGGCTCCTCTCATCCAGCGAGGTCTTTGATATGATCACAGAGAAAGAAAACTGCCAGCCATGGATTTGATTCTCGAAAAGAAAAGTGTCATCCAGATTCTCGAAGAGATCGCTGTGCTTCTGGATCTGGCGGGAGAAAACCCTTTCAAATCCCGTGCTTATTCAAATGCGGCACGAGTGCTGGAAACAACCGGGGAGTCTCTGGAGGAGCTGATCCGGAGCGGGCAGCTGGGTGAAACAAAAGGGATCGGCAAGGCGCTCGAGGAAAAGATTCTGACCCTGGCAGTGACCGGCACCCTGGAATACTACGAGAAGCTGCGCGGGCAATTTCCCCCAACCCTGTTCGATCTCCTGAAAATACCCAACCTCGGCCCCAAAAAAGTGAAGACCCTTTATTCGACCCTGGGCATCCAGTCCCTCGATGAGCTCGAAAAAGCCTGCCAGGCCCGAATCATTCGTGCATTATCCGGGTTCGGGGAGAAAACCGAGCAGAGAATCCTGGAGGGAATCGAGCGTGTCAGAACCTATGCGGCCAGGGTTCTCCTTCCAGCAGCCGAAGCTGCCGCTCAACCCCTTTTCGAAAGTGTCAGCAGCCACCCCGCCACCCTTCGCGCCAGCCTGTGCGGTTCTTTGAGGCGCCGAAGGGAAACCATCAAAGACATCGATCTTCTGGCCAGCTCCCGTGAGCCTGAGAAACTGATCGAGGCTTTTACCGGCCTGCCACAGGTCAAAACCATTACTGGCCAAGGCTCCACCAAGGCAAGTGTGGTTCTGGAGAATGGAATCGCCTCGGATTTGCGTGTGGTCGATGATGATGAATTTCCATTTGCCTTGAACTATTTCACCGGCAGCAAAGAACATAACACCCTGATGCGATCACGGGCCAGGACCTTTGGATACCGCCTGAATGAATACGCTCTGACCCGTGAAAATGGTGAAATCCTGTCCTGCCAGAATGAAGAGGCAATTTACTGGGCGCTCGAGCTGGATTACATCCCGCCTGAATTACGCGAGGGCCTGCATGAAATCGGCTGGGCCATGAACAGGGCGGTTCCCAGCCTGATTGAATACGAAGACCTGAAGGGGACACTGCATTGCCATACACGCGCCTCCGATGGCGAGGCGAGCCTCGAGGAAATGGCTGCCGCCGCCGGTGCATTGGGCTACCAATACCTTGGGATTGGAGATCACAGCAAAGCGGCCTTTTATGCCAATGGCCTGGATGAAAAAAGGCTGGCTCAACAGTGGGAGGAAATCGATCGATACAACCGCCAGGGCGGACCGGTCAAGATACTGAAAGGCAGCGAGGTGGATATCCTGCGTGATGGTGAACTGGATTTTGCCGAAGAAATTCTGCTTGAATGCGACTTTGCGGTGGGATCGGTTCACAGCCAGTTTGCTTTGAACGAGGCCGAGATGACGCAACGGCTGATTTGTGCGATCGAATCCCCAGGGATCACATTCTTAGGGCACATGACCGGGCGTCTGCTGCTTCAGAGAGAGCCTTATCCAGTCGATGTCGCAAAAGTTATCGATGCCACAGCGAGGAATGGAAAGTGGATTGAGATCAACTCAAACCCCTGGCGGCTTGACCTGGACTGGCGTGCCTGCCTGGAGGCCCGTGACAAGGGGGTGCTATTCTGTATAAATCCTGATGCGCACAATACGGCAGGTTTGGCGGATAATCGTTATGGCATCGATGTGGCGCGGAAAGCAGGTTTGGGCCGCGAGGCCATCGCAAACACCAGGGAGCTCAACGATTTCTGCCAACTCCTTAAAAAAACTCGCCCCGGCTGATACTGAAAAAATGCACAGAGCCTTTGGGTTCAAGGCTTTATGAAACGAGGATAGTGAATCGTCCATGGTACCATTGTGGATCGTGGTCCTGATCCATGGGATCACCTCAGTGCTGGCGGGGGGACTGGCTGTTTATACCTGGCGCAGGCGCTGGCTGACTCAGGGCGCTCACAGCGCAGTCCTGCTGCTTGGGGGGATTGCGGTATGGGCGTTTTTCGCCGGGATGGAATTGGTGATCCCTGGCCAGGGGTTGAAAATATGGTGCGGCAAGCTGAGTTATCTGGGAGTTGTTGCCACCGGTCCGGCCTGGTTTCTGTTTATTATCCAGTACTGCGGAAATCACCGTTTTTTAAAACCAGGCGTCAGAATCTGCATCTGGATCATCCCGGCAATTACGGTCATCGGTGCCTTCACGAATGATTTTCACGGATTGTTCTGGCCGGAAATCAGTCCGGCCACTCCACACATCCTGCGATATGCCCATGGGCCGCTTTTTTATCTGAACATAGTTTTTACCTATGGCTGCCTGCTGCTCGGGACAGGTTGCCTGGTCCATCATCTGGTCTGGCTGCCAAATCTGTACCGTAAACAGTCCTGGCTGCTGCTGGCGGGAGTGGTGGTTCCAATCCTGACGAGCATTGCTTTCATCACCGGCAACAGCCCTATCCCGGAAATCGACTTCACACCGATGGCTTTGACAGTTACCGGACTGGTCACGATATGGGCGATCTATCGTTTCCGGCTTCTGGATCTTGCCCCAATCGCCTATGAAGTTCTTTTTACCTCCCAGGCCGATGGAGTTCTGGTGGCAGACAACCGGGATCGCCTGATCGATTCGAATCCAGCAGCAAGGAAGCTTCTGGGAATTTCCAGCAACCATATCGGCCAGCCAATCGTGGCAGTTCTTCCAGCCTGGCCGGACTTGATCGGACACGCAGATGGAAGAAGCTCCCCGGGAGCAACCCACCTGATTCAGGCAGCCGATGGAAAACAATGGCTGGATGTCCAGATCAATCCCCTTCGAAAATACCACAACCAACCCACCGGCCATATTGTTCAACTTCGGAATGTCACATCCCTGATCGAGAGCCAGCGTGCCCTGGGTGATGCCCAGGAAGCCTGGGAACGGACCTTCAATGCAGTTCCGGATCTGGTCTGCCTGCTGGATCCCGAATTCAGGGTTCAGCGCATGAATCAGGCCCTCCAGGAACGAATGGAGCCACTTTCTCAGGAACAGATCCGTAATTTCAATTTTTATCCTGGAGGCAGCCAGCACGATCTCCACAATCAGTATGGTGTAACCCCGGATTCTGCGGCTTTCTTTCGGGGTGAACTTGATCATCCATTGCTGGGGGGAACATTCCTGGTCACATCGACTCCCCTTCGAGATGCCGATGGCCGTCTCTATGGAATAGTCCAGGTCGCCCATGACATTACGGACCTGAAGGCCGGGGAAAAACAACGCCTGGAAATGGAGCGCCTGCTGCAGCAGACACAGAAGCTCGAAAGCCTGGGGATTCTGGCGGGCGGAATCGCGCATGACTTCAACAATCTGCTGCAGGCCATCATCGGGAATATCGAGCTCAGCCTGGCGGACCTGCCCGCCGAAACATCAACTTCCCACAGCCTGGCAAAGGCATTGCAGGCTTCTCTTCATGCTTCGGACATCTGCCGCCAGATGCTGGCTTACTCAGGGAAAGGGCATTTTGTCATTCAACCCCTTAACCTGAATGGCATCATCGAAGAAATGAAAGAGATGCTGATGGTCTCGATTCCAAAGAAGGTGGCGCTGACTTTCCATCCCTCCTCTCAACCTCCCTGGGTCAAGGGTGACGAATCCCAGCTGCGGCAGGTCATCATGAACCTGATCATCAATGCAGCCGAAGCCATCGGGGACGATTCAGGCGGCATCCAGATTTCCACAGGAATCCTGGAGTTGGATTCAAAAAGTATTGATCCCGTTCCACGCACAGGCGACATGCCGGAAGGAAAATATGTGAGCCTGGTCATTAAAGACTCCGGGTGCGGAATGTCTGAAACCACACAAAAGAGAATCTTCGAGCCATTTTTCACCACCAAATTCACCGGCAGAGGGCTTGGGCTGGCCGCAGTGCTGGGCATTGTCCAGGGCCACGATGGAATCATTCAGGTCAGCAGCAATATCGGCGCCGGGACCACTTTCCAGGTGCTCCTGCCAGCCATCCAGCCGCCCGTCATCGGCACTGGGCAGTGTGTTGCGGACGAACCCCCAATCCTGCGGACTGGCACGATCCTGCTTGTCGATGATGAGCAGACCATCCTCGATGTTGGCTCGAAGATTCTGAGTTCGATGGGTTTCAATGTGCTGATGGCACACGATGGGGAATCAGGGCTCGAAGTTTTCCAGAAAGAACACCGGAGCATCTGCTGCATCCTTCTCGACATCACCATGCCGAAGATGGATGGAGAGGAAATGTACCGTGAAATCCGCCGGATCGATCCAGTGATTCCTGTGATTCTTTCAAGTGGATTCAGCCAGGAAGAAATTTCAAAACGTTTCGATGGGATCGAAGTTTCAGGCTTTCTTCAGAAACCTTACCGGATGAAAGAACTCAAAGAGAAGATTCACCAGGTCCTTGGCCCCAATGGAAATCCATTCCCCCCAGGCCCTCAATAAAAGGCCTCTTTCCTTTTAAGGTTTCTCAAAAGGCTGGATCTCAACAAAGTTCAACGCAATCCTGCCCGAGGGTGGATCATCCCGGCCGTTTTCTTGGGCAATGGGCGAAAACTTCAGATTGGAGGTCTCTCTCTCAGGATAAAACACAATTCTATGGCAGGTGAAATAGGCGGGATGTTCACGGTTGTAGTCCCCCAGGGTGTGCGAGTAGCAGCTGGGATACAAGGCATTAAAAGAAAGGCCAGGCTGGAGCTGGACATCTTCCAGATCAAAGGAGAGAGCGGTTTCATGCGGTCGGTCGAGGTGGTCCAGATCGGCGGTAATAAACTTGAGGGAATAGGGCCGTCCGGGTTTCAGGTTCAGGACTTTCTGGCTCAGGCGAATCTGGCCGGATGATCCCGAATGGATCAGCGCAAAGTGATCCCCCTGGCTGGTTCGCGGGTAACGCCCCTGCAGCCAGCTGAAACCTTCCATGGATGCGGAGTGGATATCGGATGGAGAAGAAGCCTGAACTTCCCAGCCGTTCAGCCCCTGCTCAAAATCGGGATTGATAAGATGTGTCAGGTGATAAGGATCCTGATTCATTCGCTCGGTTGATCCTTCAATGCAGTAATGTCTGAAGAGACGGAAAGCATAGCGCTGGATTTCCTCATCGGCATAACTGGCCGTGTATTGCATCAAGCCAAAAAGCCCCCAGAAGGCAGGATCAGTGGCCAGAAAGTGCATCTGCATGTCCATGTAAACTTTCAGATCGACCCCGGGGTTGGTATTCAGGGATTCAGGTGGTGCGGTGAGGTCTCCGAGGCAATAAACAAGGTGTTTCTCGAAACCAGGGAACAGATTTTTCCAGTCCAGAAGGGTTGTCTGGAGGCCGCTGACCAGCCAGTTTTGAGCAATCTCCAGGGAAGGTTCCTCAGGGAAATATTTTTCTACCGCAAAGCGGTCTCCTCTCGCGAGAAGTGCGCGACAGAATTCACGGCTTTCCGGATCACCGAGGTGGTAGATGTCACCACTGAAAGCATAGAACACCTTCGATCCCCAATTGGGATGATCCACCAGGCATTTCCAGGCATCCTTCCAGGCCTGGTAGTGGCGCGGAGAGGCATCCATGAACTCATCGACGATGATCCCCGAAACTGGAGGATCAAAAAGGACAGGAGTCTCCAGCCAGGTCCGGCAGACTGCATCTGCCTGTGGGGCGGAGGCGCCCAGACCAGGCAGTCCGGCATTAGCGAGCCACTGCCTCCATTCCTTGTGCCAGCTTTCCAATTCTTCGGGCGGAGCTCCCCCGGTGGTAACCAGGGTATTGGACTGGGGAAGAATGTAACGTTCAAGGTATTTCCAGTCATAGGGACCCTGGGGTTTGAGGTGGGAAGAAGAAGGGTAATAAGTGTATGCCAGTTCCGGGATGGTGCGGATATTCAGATGCAGCTGGTTCTTTGATTCGATTTCAAGGCTGTGGTTTCCCTCCGGCAGCATCCGCATGGCTTCGAGAACGGGTTGATTCGGATTGGCACGGAAGATCAATGCCTGGCTTTCACTGTCCACATGGACTGAGAAGCTATCCGGTGCAGGGATCGAAGAATTTTCTGCCGTGATGGAGAAACAAACCCAGCCGGATCGGGGATTGGGGAATGTGCCTGCCGTTATTTGGCCGGGTGGGACATC
>JAANMX010002202.1_pt1 | contig 20035 bp, 17 predicted proteins | sample 7279681 | NCBI WGS metagenome assembly JAANMX01 (sample SAMN14094542, study PRJNA606508) | bioreactor metagenome | isolation source: A lab-scale SPAN reactor treating ammonium-rich wastewater day 351 | place: Ireland: Galway | collected 2018-01-01
CGAAAAATCGGCGATGGCCTTGCCCATCTTCTTCAAAAGCTTTGTTTTTGCTGGAGTCTCTGCTTTCACCTTTACTGCCCTCTTCTCAGCCAACGCTTCCAGCCGATGGCGGAAACCTAATATGTTCCCACGATAATTTAGATTGTTCAACCTGCCAAAATTGTGTGGACATCGTTGAACGAAGGTCTTATTATTGTAAATTAACGAAATTTTGGCTCTGAAATGGGCTTAAGATCGGCTGTTTTTGCTATTGTTTCCCCGTAAAACGGCACTTACTTGATCGAAGCGGTGTTTGTGGACTTGAGTTTTTTGTCCATTAAAAGCGGCTTCGTGTGTTATATCAGACGAAATTCCACGAGAGGTACAATCTAATGATTCGAATGGGTCGAAACACAAAACCCGAAACCGGCGGTTCTTACGGCGAAAGCAGCTCGGTCGAGCCCGAAGCTCCGTACCGCTATCAGACAGAATCTCCACAGGTCGGAATTCGCGGCGGGGCGATCTCCGACAGCGATGCCATGGCAAGAGATATAAAGGAAGGACGGCTTAGCGGCTTCGTTGGGCACGGCACGACGCTTACGGGCGAGACCGAGTTCCATGCGATGCTCCGCGTTGATGGACATCTGATCGGCACGGTCACATCCGAGGCCGGCACGCTTATCGTCGGGACGAATGGCATCGTCGATGCAAATGTCTCGGTCGCGGCGGCTCTGATCAACGGGGTCGTCAATGGCGACGTTGTCGCAAGCGAAAAGCTGCAGCTTGGCCGCACAGCTCAGGTCATCGGCAACATTCAGGCACCGCGTCTTGTTGTCGAAGAGGGCGCCGTTATCGAGGGCAAATGCAGCATGGTACGCGCACGGCAGGACAGCGAGAAGACGACCGAAAAGCAGACGGTCGAATATCAATCGCAAACCACCTACGAGGAACCGGCGGCAACCGACGAAGAACGCCTCTCCGCGGCACTTTTTGATGAGGCCGAAGAGGAAGCTGAAACGGCAGAGGCCGCAGGCATTTGATCCGCCGATCTTTGCGGGTCAAGGTAATTTTAATATCCTTTTTGGCGGACGTTTTTTGCGTCCGCCTTTTTAGACTTGGTTCATTTTTGAGGAGAAGAGAACAGAATGCTTAGCGAATTCAAACAGTTCATTGCACGCGGGAATGTTATCGACCTTGCGATCGCGGTCATCATGGGCGCAGCCTTCGGCGCCATCGTAAAGACGTTTACCGATGGCATCGTAATGCCTGTCGTCGGCATGCTGACCGGCGGTATCGATTTTAAGAGCAAGGTGATCAACCTCGGGTCGATGCCTGTCGATACGCCCGATCAGATCGCGGCGGCAACCGCGGCAAAACAGCCTTTGATCCTTTACGGCCAGCTGATCAACGACATTATCGTCTTCCTGATCGTCGCGTTCGTGATGTTCCTGCTTGCAAAGTACGTCGTTAAACTCGTCAAGGGCCTCGAGGCCGAACCGGCGCCTCCGACCGCGGAGGAAACTTTGCTTGGCGAGATCCGCGACATCCTGAAGGCGAAGAATTAGTTGGGCCAGTCGTTCAGCTCTTTGACCGAGGTTTCGGGGCGAAAGATGCTGTCCGGCGTGATGACGACATCGAGCGGCACGTCCGCCTCGTGAGTCTCGATCGGCTCGTCGAGCGTCGACCAGTGGCAAAGCCCGACCTTCAGGCAGTCGAGCCGCGTACGACGCAAGAAGCGGTCGTAAAAACCCTTTCCGTAACCGACGCGATGGCCGAAATGATCGAATCCGAGCATCGGAACCAGCACGATGTCGAGGTCGGTCGTTGCGATCATCTCACCCGATGCGGGTTCGCGAATGCCCCAGCGTTCTTCGGCAAGCGGTGTGCGTTCGTTGAACTCGATGCTCTGCATCATGCCCGTCTCGTGATCGATCCGCGGCGCGTATGTCGTGATATACGGCCGATCGCGCCAGATACGCATATAGATCATCGACGTGTCGATCTCATTGAACTTTGCGATGCGGATGAACGTGTGCAGGCAGCGGATCGCCATCAGGTCGATCTCCGCAAAGAACCGGTCGCTGATCTTTCGGCTCATCTCAACGACCTCGCCCGCACTAAGATCCCTACGGCGGGCAAGCAGGTCATTTCGAAGCTCGGTCTTGGTCATTTCGGTGAAGCTAATTTCGCTTGATCCAGCCGCCGCCGAGCACTTCTTCAGCGGTCTCAAGATCGTAGAAGATCGCGGCCTGGCCGGGCGTAACGGCGCGTTGCGGTTCGTCGAATTCGATACGCGCCCGATCATCCGGGAGCGGAAAGATCGTCGCGGCCGCGGGTTCGTGCCGATAACGAACCTTTACGCGTGCTCGAACTTCGTTCGGCGGCTCCACTGATGACGTCCAATTCACACCGCGGACCCTAAACTCGCGACAGGCGAGATCTTCCTCATCGCCGACGATCACACGATTCTTCGCGCGTTCGATCTGCGTGACATAGAGCGGCTTTTCGCTCGAAATGCCGAGGCCTCGACGCTGCCCGACGGTGTATCGGTGAATGCCCGTATGCTGCCCGAGAACCTGTCCGGAAGCATCGACGATCTCGCCGCCCTCGGGAAGCTCGGCTTCTCTGCCTTCGTGCGCGAGGTAGCGGTCGATAAACTCTGAATACTTGCCGTCGGGCACGAAGCAGATCTCCTGCGACTCGGCCTTTTCCGCCGTGTAAAGCTCCGAAGAACGCGCGACATCGCGAGCCTCAGCCTTGTCCATCTCGCCGAGGGGAAAGAGCGCGCGTGAGAGCTGCTCCTGCGTCAATTCCCACAGGAAGTAGCTCTGATCTTTGTTCCGGTCGCGTCCGCGAAGCAATTTGTATCTTCCCGCTTTTTCATCGTACTCAACACGTGCGTAATGCCCTGTCGCGACCTTTTCGCAGCCGACCGACAAGGCCATTCGATCGAGCGACGCGAACTTCAAACGCGAGTTGCACGCAACGCACGGTATCGGCGTCTCGCCCGAAAGATACGACGCGATAAAAGGCTCGACAACATCGCGGTCAAAATCCTTTTCTAAATTGAGTACATAAAATGGGAAGCCTAGCTTTTCAGCGACGCGGCGTGCATCGTAAACATCGTCAAGCGAGCAGCAACGCGAAGGCAGCGGCTCGCCGTTCTCGTCCGTGTTGATCAGACGCCGCTGATCCCACAGCTGCATCGTGAAGCCGACGAGGTCGTGCCCCTGCTCTTTTAATATCGCGGCCGCCGCCGAACTGTCGACACCGCCGCTCATTGCTACCGCGATCTTCATAATACGCCTCGCACCAATAGCGAAACTCTTTATTATAGCCCTCCGAGCGAACTAATTCGTAATTAAATAATTGATAATTGGTAATTGCGGGATCGTCGGATCCGCTCTGAACGGCGCGAAAAATCAACTCTTGTAGATTTTCATTTCCTGCGTCGGATGCTATAGTCTCTTCTGCTATGAAGACCTCTGTCCGCTAAATAACCTCCCGAACAACTTTGGCGAAAGGCACTTGGTGCGCTTCATATTCGCGCAACCAGAGTGGCGGAACGTCTTTTTCTTGTGGCTTTGCCGCGAAGGCCCACGGGTGTTCATGCATCCCGCAGGGCAAAGTGGTTTTTCACGAACCGAAAGCGAACTTTATTTTTTATGTCCACGAACGGTAACGACACGGAGGTGTCTAAAGAATCAGTATTTTCGATCTTGAGAGAATCGATCGCCGGATCGAACCGCGACTTCACAACCGCGCCTTTGGGGACGGCGATCTTTCTGTTGGCTGTGCCGATGATCGTCGAGATGTTTGCAGAGAGTTTGTTTGCGATCGTCGATATCTTTTTTGTCGCGCATATCGGGGCAGACGCGATCGCGGTCGTCGGCATTACCGAATCGATGATGTTTCTCATCTATTCGGTGGCGATCGGCATTGCGGTCGGCGCGACAGCGACAGTTGCACGGCGCGTCGGCGAGGGTGATCCGGACGGCGCTTCGCGAACGGCGACGCACGCGATCTATCTCGGACTTGCTGCCTCGGCAATTCTGGGTGTGATCGGCTTTGTGTTCGCGGCGGATCTCCTGCGGCTGATGGGTGCGGAGCTGTCCGTAGTTGCGACCGGCACGACGTTTACGCGAATAATGCTCGGCGGCAATATCGTCGTGCTTGCGCTCTTCCTCCTAAATGCGATATTTCGCGGAGCGGGCGATGCGGCGATCGCGATGCGCGTGCTTTGGTTCGCGAATATTCTGAACATCATTCTCGGGCCGTGTTTTATCCTCGGGATCGGATTCTTTCCGGAACTTGGCGTAACGGGTGCGGCAGTCGGCACGACGATCGGCCGCGCGTGCGGTGCGCTCTACGCGGCGTACTGCCTGTTCTTCGGCAACCGCCGAATCACGATCAGCCGTGAACACTGGCGTCTCGAACCCGATCGGCTATTGAAGCTCGTAAAGGTCTCGGCGCCGGCCGTACTGCAATTCTTTGTACAGACGGCAAGCTGGATCGGGCTTGTTCGTGTCGTGACCGGATTCGGAACGGCGGCAGTTGCGGGCTATCAGATCGGGATCAGGATGGTGATGTTCGCGTTGCTGCCATCTATCGGCCTCGCAAATGCTGCGGCTACTCTCGTTGGCCAGAATCTCGGTGCAGGAAAGCCCGAACGTGCGGAGCAGGCAGTGTGGAAGACCGTGCGTTACAACGTGGTCGTGCAGACGTCGATCGGGCTCTTGTTCGTGATCTTTGCGGCTCAGATCGCCGCCGTTTTTTCGACCGAGCCTGACGTTCACGCCTATGCGACCGATGCGCTTCGCGTGATCGCGTACGGGTTTTTCTTCTACGCTGTTGGAATGGTGCTCGAAACGGCGTTCAACGGTGCGGGCGACACGATCACGCCGACGTATATCGCTCTAGGCGTATTCTGGCTCTTTGAGATACCGCTTGCGTACTTGCTCGCGTATCATTTCGGGCTCGGCGCACACGGAGCATTCTGGTCGATAACGATCGCGTTCTCGGTGCTTGCGGTCGTCTCGGCCGCGATCTTCAAGCGCGGAAGGTGGAAGCTCAAAGAGGTGTAAGAGGGATGCGTGACCGCGGAGGGACGGCCTCATCCGCGGCCTTTTCCTGCGAAAGCGCGTATCTATGGTAAAACCTTTCTATGCGGCGAGAGAGTTTCCCTGATCCACTCGATTACGATTTTCCCGAATGGGTCGAGATCGGCGAATACCTCTATCGCTCCGATGGCGTCGTCTCCTACGGCACGCCGTTGACGGTCGAGAACATCCGTGAGGCCTATTCAAAAGGCATTTTCCCGTGGCACACGCCGGGATTGCCGCTGCCATGGCATTCGCCCGACCCGCGCGCGATCCTTGTTTTCGATGAGCTCACAATTCCGCGAAGCCTCGCAAAAATTCGGCGGCACAGCGAGCTAACCTTTTCGATCGATCGCGATTTTCGTTCAGTGATCGAGGCTTGTGCCGCAAGCTCTCGTCCGGATCAGCCGGGCACTTGGATCACGCAGGAATTCATCGACGTTTTTGTTGAAGCCCACACGGCCGGCATCGCACACAGCGTTGAGGCGTGGAACGCGAAAGGCGAACTTGTCGGCGGCCTGTATGGCGTCGATGCAGGCGGCGTCTTCTGCGGCGAATCGATGTTCTACCGCACACCGAACGCCTCAAAACTCGCCTTGCTATTCCTCATCGAGCATCTTGCATCACACGGCTCGACATGGCTCGATACCCAGGTAATGACCCCGCACCTTGCCGCCCTCGGAGCAAAGGATATCCCTCGCGCCGATTTCCTCACGTTGCTAAGGTCCACACAAAAGCAGAAGCTCGTGCTGTTCTAAGGTTTGCCCTGGATAATTTTTGTTAGCGCGATGATGAAAATCACAGCGAAGATGAGGTCGAGCATTCCGCCGATGAAGAATCCGCCGAATGCCATACGGCCGGTCCAATACAAGATCAGGCACGGGATCGCAAAGCTCAGCTTCTCTAAGATCGCGATCGGCATCAGCAGCCGGAATGAGCTCGGGTCGAACGCGATCACGAGGAAGATGAATTGAAAGACCGTTGCGAGGCCGAGAAATCCGTAATAGAACTCAGGATGCGTGATCGCAGGCGGCGTATCGACACCGACCTTTGCCTCAAGGAAGAATTGTGGGAGCAGGATAAGCAGCCCTACAATTCCCGCAAATAAAAAGGAATAGCGAGCAAATTTCATTGTTTCTTTTAACCCAGGCGGGCTAGAGCTTCCCGCCTGCTTTCATTTTCAAACTAAACGTCGAGGTTTTTGACGTCGAGAGCGTTGTCCTCGATAAAGCGGCGGCGCGGCTCGACAGAATCGCCCATTAGGACGGTAAAGAGTTCGTCCGTCTCGACGCCGTCCTCGATCTGTACCTGCAGCATCGTGCGCTTTTCGGGATCCATGGTCGTTTCCCAGAGCTGCTCAGGGTTCATCTCGCCGAGGCCCTTGTAACGCTGGATCGAAAGGTCTTTCTTGGCGGCCGTCATTATCTTTTCGAGCAGGACGGCACGCGATTCGACAGGTTCGCTCTTGCCGTTCTCGCCGAGGACGAACGGGCCGGGGAAATCGGCTTCGAGGTCGCGTTTCAGTTCGATGGCCTTTTGAAATTCGATGCGGCTTGCAAGGTCCCAATCAATGACCTGCGTCGAGCCATTCGGATACGTTACCTCGATCTCCCAAAGGCTGTGCTCTTCATCCTGATTGAGCGAGGTGTTGAATCCCGCCTCGTCGAGCTTTGCCTCGACGCTCGCGAGCAATTCCTGATCGCTGAATACCTTCTTCAAGCGGATCCCGCCCGGAGCAAGCACGCCGTCCTTGCCGCCAAAGGCATCGATAAGAGCCTTCGTCAATGCGGCATCACCGCCGAGGCGGCGGGCAAGGCGTTCGCGGAAAGTTCCGAAGTCTGTCGTCTTCTCAAGAGCAGAGCTGAGCGACCGGCCTTCGACGACGCGTCCGGCGGCAGTAACCTTCACCTCGCTCGTCGCAAGGCGCATCAGGTAGCGGAACATCGCCTTCTCATCCTTGATGTACTCTTCCTTTTTGCCCTTTTTCACTTTGTAGAGCGGCGGCTGAGCGATGTAAACGTAGCCGTTCTCAAGCAGCTGCGGCATCTGCCGATAGAAGAACGTCAAGAGAAGCGTGCGGATGTGGCTACCGTCAACGTCGGCGTCCGTCATCAGGCATATCTTGTGATAGCGAAGCTTTGAGACGTCAAAATCCTCCTTGCCGATGCCGGTGCCGAGTGCGGTGATCAATGCCTTGATCTCGCCGTGTCCGAGCATCTTGTCAAAACGGGCTTTCTCGACGTTCAGGATCTTACCCTTTAGCGGTAGAACGGCCTGATTCTTACGGTCGCGTCCCTGCTTTGCGGAACCGCCTGCCGAATCTCCCTCAACGATATAAAGCTCGCTCAGGGCCGGATCTTTCTCCTGACAGTCAGCAAGCTTGCCCGGCAGCGTCGAAGATCCCAGAGCCGATTTGCGGACGATCTCGCGTGCCTTACGTGCGGCTTCGCGTGCGCGTGCGGCATCGACCGCTTTGCCGACGACCTTTTTCGCTACCGCGGGATTCTGCTCGAAAAACTCGCCAAGCTTTTCGTTGATGAACGACTCGACCGGGCCTTTAACAGGCGAGTTGAGCTTGCCCTTTGTCTGCCCTTCGAACTGCGGCTGCGGGATCTTGACCGAGATGACAGCAACGAGGCCTTCGCGGACGTCGTCGCCCGATAGCGTGACCTTTGCGTTCTTTGTCATTCCGCTGCTTTCTGCGTAAGCGTTGACCGTACGCGTCAGCGCTCCACGAAAGCCGGAAAGGTGCGTTCCGCCATCGACGGTATTGATGTTGTTCGCAAAGGAGAAGATCTTCTCGTCGTAGCTGTCGTTGTATTGCATCGAAACCTCGACCGAGAGGTCGTCGGATGCAAGCTCGAAGTAGATCGGCTCGTCGTGCAACGGCGATTTGTTGCGGTTGAGGTGCTTTACGAATTCGGCGATGCCGCCCTTGTAATAGAATTCGTGTTTTTTCTCCTCTTCCTCGCGTTCATCGCGGACAAGGATGCGGATGCCCTTGTTCAGAAACGCTTTCTCACGAAGCCTTTCCGAAAGCTTGTCAAAGCTGTAAACCGTTGCTTCAAAGATATCAGCATCGGGCTTAAAGGTGATCTTCGTGCCGCGGCGCTTGGTCTTTCCCGTTTCGGCAAGCGGAGCCTGCGGAAATCCGACCTTGTATTCCTGCTCATAGGTGTTGCCGTCGCGCCAGATCTCGAGCTTTAGCCATTCGGAAAGGAAGTTGACGCACGATACGCCGACGCCGTGCAGACCGCCGGAGACCTTGTAGGAGTTCGAATCGAATTTACCGCCCGCGTGCAGAACCGTCATAACTACCTCGGCCGCCGAACGGCCTTCCTGCTTGTGCATCCCGACAGGGATCCCGCGGCCGTTATCGATGACGGTGATCGAGTTGTCCATGTGGATCGTAACCTCGATCGTGTCGCAATAACCGGCGAGGGCCTCATCAACCGAGTTATCAACGACCTCGTAAACAAGGTGATGCAGGCCCAGCTCACCGGTCGAACCGATGTACATCGCGGGGCGTTTGCGGACCGCATCGCGGCCTTCAAGCACAGTTATCGAATCTGCTGTATATTCTGTCTTTGCCTTTGCCAATTAAGTAACCTCTTGAGCGAGCTCTAAGTAGTGAATCTAAATAAGTTATGAGTGTCTTTGCCTTGAGCGGGCCATACCACGAAAGGGATGAGAAACACTTTATGATTTCAAGTCAATATTCTACCACTTTTTGCCCATAAAACACAGCCGAAAGCCCGGGCAAAACGCTTAGTTTTACTGGCTTTTTGCGGCCCCATTCGATATCGAAAATACGCGTCCGCCGGCCCCAAATCGCTCAACAAAACTCTCTTTCGAGGTGGTAACGATCGTCTGCGTTTTACGGTCCAGAAATTCGAGTAGATTGGCGATCCGTTTGTAGTCAAGCTCGGCGTCGATATCGTCGATCAGGAAGAGCGGATATTCGCCCCTTGTCGCCTCAAAAACGGCGACCTCGGCGAGCAAAAGGATCAGAAGCGCGCTTCGCTGCTGGCCGGCCGACCCGAACTTTCGCAGGTCGTGCCCGTCGAAAGTGATCTCAAGGTCGTCTCGATGCGTCCCGATAAGCGTGTGGCCGGCGACAAGCTCCGCCTGCACGCGAAGCTTTAGGCGTTCGCGTATGAGGTCGGCGTAGGCAGAAAGGTCGCCTTTTCCTTCGAGGGACGAAACATAGCGGATCGCAACCTCTTCGCGGCCAAAAAGCCTTCGTTCGAGAACTTCATTGAGCCGCTCAACGAAACGCATTCTGGCTCTGTGGATATGTGCCGCAAGCCGCACGAGCTGCTCGTTCCACGGTTCGAGAGCCTCGGCAGTTCTCTCAAGCGTCCAGCCTTCGTCGCGCGCGGATTGCAGTAATGCGTTCTTTTGCCGGATGACACGTGTATAGTCCGCAGCAACCTGCACAAAAGGCGGATGAAGCCCCGTGATCCCTGCGTCAAGGAAACGCCGCCGAGCCTCAGGTGTTGCGCGGACGATCTCTAATTCGTCGGCCGTGAACCGCACGGCGAAAAGATGCCCGAGGTAACGGGCAGCCGTTTCTTTCTTGTCATTGATGGTGAGGATCTTCGAATTTCCGTCGATCGCGACCTGCAGTTTGCGTGTAACCTCGGGCGAATCCGCGACCTGGCCCGAGACGATCGCAAGGCGTTCGCCGAAATTTACGGCTTCCGTTAATTTTGAAGTCCTAAAAGAGCGCGTCGTCGCAAGAAGGTCGATCGCCTCGAGCCAGTTTGTCTTGCCCTCACCGTTTGCGCCAAAGAGGACGTTCAGGCCGTCGCTGAACGCGATATCACCCTTTAGATTCCTGAAATTTGAAGCGCTTATGGACTTGAGCCGCATCTTTGAACAAAAGGTAGAGTTTAACACGCCGCGGCCGATCGGCATTTCTGGAGAATTTGCCGCGTTAAAACTTTTTTAATAGTATAGGGGAATCCCCTAGAAGCTTCGTTAGATAGCTGTCCAAGCCTCGTACGTCAAACCAAATGCGAAGATCTCTGCTAATTCTCGCGATCCTTACAGCCTTCGGCATCTCGGCCGGCGCGCAGAATCGTCTTCGGGTTGGCGAACAGGCACCCGTCTTTACGACCGCCGCGATCGACGGCACGCAGGTCGATCTGGCGGCATCACGCGGTAAGGTCGTGCTCGTTACATTCTGGTCCACGCGCTGTGCGATCTGCCAAAGCGAGATCCCGAAATTGAATGAAATGCGCGCTCGCCTCGGCGGTAAGAATGTTGAGCTGCTCGCGCTTTCGATGGAGCCGGAGAGCCGGATCACGCCGTTCTTGAAGAAACACAGGTTCGACTTTCGCATCATCGCTGACAGCTTTGATGTTGTGCTCAAATACGCTGACCGCGACAAAGAAGGCAACCTTAATATGGGCTTCCCGGCGTATTTCTTGATCGATGCACAGGGCCGGATCGCCTTTAAGGACAGCGGTTGGGATCACTCGATGGAGCTTGAAAGCAGGATCAACTCACTGCTCTCCGTGCAGATCGCCTCTGCTCGCCAATAGAGCAAGAACACAGAATTTTAGGCACTGAAAGCGCTTCGCGTTTGTTGTAAGCGCAGATTGAAGGGCAAAGGCTGGCCGCTCGCCCGTCGAGGCGAATCGGCTAGCTTTTTTAGCGCCTGATGCGATATATTCTTAAGTTCCCCGCAGGCAATGCGGAGAGGTAGCCTAATTGGTAAGGCAGTAGTCTTGAAAACTACCGCGGGTGACCGCTTGCAGGTTCGAGTCCTGTCCTCTCCGCCATCAACTTATCCTCGCCTACGATCTCGAAGCCAACTTTCCTTGCCCGCAGCGGCCTTTTAGCCTAAACTCTTCTATGAATGAGCATTCATTCACCTTCCACAAAAAGCGGACAATATGGCAAAGGCGGCAAAACTTGCGAGGAATGGAGTTGCGGACAAGCGCGAGGCGATCTTGCGCGCCGGGATAAAGGTCTTCGCGGAAAAGGGTTTCTTTAACTCGAAGGTTGCGGACGTTGCAAAGGCGGCGGGCGTGGCCGACGGCACGGTCTATCTCTATTTCAAGGGAAAGGACGACATTCTGCATTCGATCTTTGACCGCGCGATGGCGGAATTCATTGGCGAGGGCCGCCGCGAACTCGAGAGATCCGACGACCCCGCGGACCAGCTCGCGAAGATCGCGGAATTGCACCTTTCGCGGCTCGGTGCCGACCGCGAGCTTGCGGTCGTTTTCCAGATCGAGCTTCGCGGCTCGACGAAATTCATGGAGGCATTCTCTGCCGCCGCATTTGCCGAGTATCTGCAGATCATCCGCAAAACGATCGAGAGCGGCCAGAATGCCGGTGTGTTTCGCAGCGACGTAAAACCGATCATCGCGGCGAAGATGTTTTATGGAGCACTCGACGAGATGGTTACGAACTGGATCCTATCAAAGAAACCGTACGCTCTTGAACCGCTTGCGGGCGAGGTCGTGAAGGTCTTTCTCGGAGGGCTGAAAGCGTAAATTATGGCTGGCTCTTCCCACAGCTATCGCATCGAGAAGGCTGCTTCTGAATTGCGCGGCGAACCGCTCTTTGATGGCGAACCGGCGACGCTGCCCGCGCTCTTCCTTTTCTCCGCAGAAAGATACGACCGTACGGACGCTCTCAACTACAAGCGCGGCGGAAGCTGGCAGCACATCTCATCATTCGAGGTCGTGAGACGCGCTGAAAATATCGCGCTCGGCCTTCACAGCCTCGGAGTTGTAAAGGGCGACCGCGTAGCGATATTTTCGCCGAATTCTCCTGAATGGACCTTGACCGACGCAGGCTGTCAGTTTGGCGGCGTGATCGATGTGCCGATATACACGACGCTTTCGTCCGGCCAAGTCAAATACATTCTGCAGGATTCTGCTTCGAAGGTTCTATTTGTCGATTCGCCCGCGGCATTTGAGAGAGTCAGCAAAGCGGTCGGCGAATGTAGCTCCATTGAACGTGTCGTCTTTTTTGATGCGGCGGGCGAACTGCCGGAGAACTCAATTCGCCTGAGCGATCTCGAAGATCGTGGCGCGGAACTTCGCAAACGCGAACCCGATCTCATCGCGGCACTCGCGAACGCCGTCGAACCCGAGGACATCGCGACACTTATCTACACAAGCGGGACGACCGGTGAGCCAAAGGGTGTAATGCTCTCGCACAGGAATCTGGTCTCAAACGCGATCGACGCGAGCAAGCAATTGGCGTTCTCGCCGAGCGATACTTGCCTTTCCGTGCTTCCGCTTTCGCATGTTTTCGAGCGCACGGGGATGTATCTTTACTTCGTCAACGGAATGGCGGTCCATTATGCCGAATCTGTCGAGAAGGTGCCCGACAATTTGAAGGAAGTACGGCCGACGATATTCATGGGCGTGCCGCGCATCTTCGAAAAGGTTTTTGAAAAGGCAAGGCTCAAGGCCGCTCGCTCAAGCGCCGTAAAGGAGCGGATCTTTGATTTCGCGATCGAGGCCGCGAAGGAATATGCAAGCGCGAAAGAGACCGGCCGGCCTTCTACCGCTGTTCGGACACGGCATCTCGTCGCCGAGAAGCTCGTCCTGCGCAAGTTTCGCGAGTTTTTCGGCGGCCGGCTTCGTTACTGTATTACAGGTGGTGCCGCGATCGCGGACGAGATCTATTTGATCTTTACGGGAGCCGACATCGCGATAATGCAGGGCTACGGAATGACTGAGGCTTCGCCCGTCATAACGGCGAATAGCCCGGAATTCAAACGCATCGGAACGGTTGGCGGCCCGATACGGAACGTTAAGGTGCGGATCGCGGAAGACGGCGAGATCGAGGTGAATTCGCCCGGCGTGATGAAGGGGTATTACAACAAACCGGAAGCAACGGCCGAGGCGTTCACCGCTGATGGATGGCTTCGCACGGGCGATATCGGCCATATAGACGACGACGGTTTTCTGTCCATAACGGATCGCAAAAAAGAGCTGTTCAAAACATCCGGCGGAAAGTACATCGCACCCTCACCGATCGAGCAGATGATCCGCTCTTCGCGTTTTGTGAATCAGGTCGTCCTCGTTGGGAACGAACGCAAGTTCCCCGCAGCGCTTATCGTTCCGAATTTCGAAATGCTCGCTTCGTATGCTGAGTTGAAAGGCCTCGATCTTAAAACTCCGGAAGAATTTTGCAGCAACGAGAAGATCATCGACCTGCTCGAACGGCAGGTCGCAGCCGCGACACAAACGCTATCGCATTACGAAAAGGTGAAGAAGATCGCGCTCCTCGAAAACGAACTCACGGTCGAGAACGGCGAACTCACACCGACGCTCAAAGTAAAACGCCGCGTCGTTGATGAGATCTATCGCTCAACGATCGACGCGCTTTATAAAGAGTAGCCGAGTCAGGTGCTGAGGCAGGGGCAAGAAAGGCCTCCCGCAGAGACGCAGAGTCGCGGAGAAAGAAAGTCAGTAACGCTTCCGACGCAGACACACTCTTCAACCGCTCAAGGTCTGCGCGTTTGCTCCTTTGCGCCTCTGCATCTCTGCGGGAACCATTAATAAAGTACACGCGTGCCTAGGCCGTTGCCGACGCTTGAAAGTGCCGTGCGGCTTGCGCCCGTAACGATATCGAGGATCGTCTGGGCGATGCTCTTTTTGCTCTTATCGACCTCGACGATGTCGTATGGTTGCAGCATCACGTCCTTCTGTTCGCCCTTTTTTATCAGTTCGTAATTTGCCGAAATGATCTCGCGGTCCTTTGAGCCCTTTTTGAGGCGATAGATCTTGATGTCTTTTGTTTTTGCTTCGCGACGGACACCGCCGATCTTCGCGATGGCTTCTGTGAGCGAAAGGCCGCCTTCCTTCAAATAGACGCCCTGCGGTTGAACGACCTCGCCGGTGATATAGACAGGCGGTGCCTTTTCGACGACGATCACATCCCCCGGATAGATGATCGGATTCGCTTCGTCGAGGCCTTGCTTGATGTCGGCGAGACTAAAGACACGCGACGGCACATCGTCCGGATCGCCGGTCTTGCTCTTCCAATTCGCATCTTCGTCACGCACCTTCTCGCACAACGGCGGTTGTGTTCGAAATACCTGGACCGTTCCACCTGCCTGTTCGGTAACATCACCGGAGAAGGCGATCAGTTCGAGCAGCGTGGCTTTCCGCATCAGGACGACCTGCTGCGGCGTTCGCACCTCGCCATAGATCGTTGCGGGCGGACGACTTTTCCGTTCCGTAACGCGAAGGCTCAACTGTGGATTCCGCAAATATTTTGCAAGAAGATCGTTTACCTCTTTCCGGAGCGTACGTTCCGACTGGCACTTTGCGATAACCGGGTTATCCGAAAATGGCACAGTTATCTGGCCGTTTTCGTCAACCGTAGCGACAAAGTCGAACTGCGGTTCGCCGAGCACCTTGCCCGTGATCTCGTCGCCCGGGCCGATAAGATAGCCTTGCGTATCGACCTGCGGAGGCTTTGGCGCCTGGGCAAAAGCGGCAAATGCCGTGACGGTAATGATCAAACTAGCGAATATTGCTTTCATTTCTCGTTATAGTAAAGCGAAACTCAAATCAAACAAGGACAAATTTTGAGCATAACTTAACACAGCTCAATTAAACAATGCTTTTTGGCTGTGTTCGCGGTATGCGAAGTTGGCGTGATAGCCTATTGACAGTGCATATTTTTGCAATGTAACTTCCTATATATCGGACAATTTCGGCATTTTCTACACCGGAATTGGTAAAATCCGCGTAGATCTATCTCTCGATGAACGAAGGACCAAGCGCCGACAATTTTTGGTTCCTGCGCCGTCCGTTTCAATTCCTGGCGGACGTTTTCGTGCTATGCGCGGCGTTCTTCATCGCATATCTTCCGGCGATCAATATGCGGCTCGGCGAATTTTACGCCGATACCGCCATACGGCAGCTGCCGCTTGTCGTCCTCGTCCAACTCTCAGCGCTCTTCCTCGTCGGTGCGTACTCGCTGATCTGGCGATACGTCAGCATCGAAGATATCAAGGTCTTCATAAAAGCAGCGGTGATCTCGCTCGTCGTACTTCTGCTTTTTCGATTCGCTCTGAGCTTCACGCATTTTGACCTCTGGCAGATCCCCGTCTCGGTCGTTCTCATCGATACGATGATGGCTTTCGGCGGTTTGTTGGCTCTAAGAATTCTTCGCAGGTTCTTTTATGAGCTTGATGAAAAGAATCGTCTCACCGCCGGACGCAAACGCGGCAAGCGAAAACCGACACTCGTCGTCGGAGCGGGGCGAATGGGCGCAACTCTTGTTAAAGAGCTGCAAGGCCGCGCGGATTCAGAGTTTGACGTACGTGGATTCGTCGATGACGACCCGAGAAAGATCGGCGGCAGCGTCAACCGAATCAAAGTTATCGGCGGGACCGACCGTTTGCCAAAGCTCGTACACGAACTCGATATCAAGCAGGTCGTTCTCGCGATCGATCATGCGAACGGCAAAGACATTCGGCGGATCATGGATATTTGTTCGTCCATTCCGGTCAAAGCGCAGATCGTGCCGAGCCTTGATGAGATCGCGCATGGACGCGTCAATGTAACGCGGCTTCGCGATGTCGAGATCGAGGATCTTCTTGGCCGCGAACCGGTAGAGCTTGATGACAAGAATCTTGGAGATCTTCTCTCCGGACGCACGGTGATGGTAACGGGTGCCGGCGGCTCGATCGGCTCGGAACTTGTCAGGCAGATCAGCAACTATCATCCGAAGAAAGTGCTGCTCGTCGAGCGTTCCGAATATATGCTCTTTGAGATCGGCCGTGAGGTTGCGAAGACCTACGAAGAACTCGAGTTCGTTCCGCTCATCGCCGACATCTCGGACGAACCGCGTATGCGCGGCATCTTCGCAGAGTTTCGGCCGGAGGTGATCTTTCACGCGGCGGCACACAAACACGTGCCGTTGATGGAGCAGAATCCGGTCGAGGCGATAAAGAACAACGTGCTTGCAACGCGCCTCGTTGGCAGCCTCGCGGGTGAATTCGGCGCAAATGCCTTCGTAATGATATCAACCGATAAGGCCGTAAATCCGACCTCGGTAATGGGCGCGTCAAAACGTATTGCCGAGATCGTCGTGCAGGACCTTAACCAAACTTACGCGACGAAATTCACCGCTGTAAGATTCGGCAACGTACTTGGTTCTGCGGGCTCTGTCGTGCCGATATTTCGCGAGCAGATCGAAAAGGGCGAGGCGATCACCGTCACGCATCCCGAAATGACGCGATACTTTATGACGATCCCCGAGGCGTCGCAGCTCGTGCTGCAGGCCGGAGCACTCGCACAAGACGGTGGTGAGATCTTCATCCTCGATATGGGCAAGCCGGTCAAGATACTCGACCTCGCAGAGGATATGATCCGGCTCTCAGGCCTCGTCCCATATGAAGAGATCGATATCCAATTCACCGGAATTCGCGATGGCGAAAAACTTTTCGAAGAGCTCGAGATCACTGGCGAACATCTACTTAAAACGCGTCACCCGAAGATCTTTATCGGCAAGATCGCGGAATTTTCCAGAATGCAGGTCGCGGCGATCGTCGATGAATTTACCGCTGCGGTCGCTGAAAGTAACGAATCGCGAATCCGCGCCGCATTCAATGAACTCCTGCCGGAAGCAACCGTCCACCAGATCGATTCGATAGCTCTTAAACCGCAGCTCGACCCTGAGAATTCTACGCCTCCGGCAACCGCAAAATTAAAGCTCGCGGACAAACCAACTTAAAAATTCGAATAATGGCAATCCTTGTAACCGGCGGTGCCGGATATATCGGCAGCGTAACCGTCGAGGCTCTCGAAGCGGAGGGTTTTGACGTTGTCGTCGTCGATAACCTCAGCCGCGGGTATCGCGAAGCCGTCGCAGATCACACGCCTTTCTATCTTGGCAATATCGGCGATCGCGGACTTATCCAACGCATCCTCAACGCGCATCCGATCACGGCGTGTATGCACTTCTCGGCGTTCGCATACGTCGGCGAATCCGTCGAAAAGCCGCAGATGTATTTCGAGAATAATTTTGTCCAGACGGCCGCCTTGCTCGACGAGTTGATCGCGGGCGGCGTGATGCGATTCGTATTCTCCTCGACCTGCGCGACCTATGGCGTACCCGATCGGATGCCGATGGATGAGTCGCTGCCGCAGCGACCCATCAACCCCTACGGCGAATCGAAACTCATGTTCGAGCGCATCCTGGACTGGTACGACCGCATCCACGGCCTCCGCCACGTCAACCTGCGCTACTTCAACGCCGCCGGCGCCTCGGAAAAGTACGGGGAACACCACTGCATCGAGACACACCTGATCCCCAATATCTTGAAAGTCGCCCTCGGCCAGGACCCGCACGTCGAGGTCTACGGCACCGGTCACCCGACCCCGGACGGTACCTGCATCCGCGACTTCATCCACATCATCGACCTCGCCCAGGCCCATGAGCTGGCCCTGGATGCCAAGGCCAGCGCATCCTACAACATCGGCACCGGCGCGGGCTATTCGGTGAAACAGATCATCGATGTCGCGCGCCAGGTGACCGGCCACCCCATCCCCATCGTGGAAAGACCGGCCCGCCCCGGCGACCCCCCGCGCCTCATGGCATCAGCCGACAAGCTGCGCCGCGAGCTCGGCTGGCGCCCGAAATTCGAGAGCATCGAGGCCATCGTCGCCTCCGCATGGCACTGGCACCAGGCGCACCCCGCGGGATATCAGGACTAGCTCGAAAATTCCGGATGTAGCCACGGTCGTCAGACCGTGGACGCGCTGGCTGAGCGCCCGGGCCCATCTGTGACCAGATGGGCTACATTTGGTGCCCGCCGTGGCGGGCATGGGATCCAGCCAGAAACTTCAGACCGCAGATGACGGGGAAGTTGGGGATAATCCATCGTAATCTAGCCGATTGTGATGCGGTGGCAGCCGAGGTCAGGAGGCGGCCCGATTTTGGACTTGCGGTGGCAGAGCGCAGCGGCGACACCGCTTTGGCTCCCGGCGGAGCCGGGAGCCGCGGCCCAGGGCCACCGCCCGCGCTCCGATCGCCAAAGGCGATCAGGCTGCGATTCGAAAGCGGTGTCGCCACCCCTCGCGGGGTTCTGCCACCGCAGTCCACATCGGCCCTCCAATTGATCCGAAGTCTCCCCCTGAATGACGCGGCGCGTCATCGCGCCGGCGCCGACGCTACGCCCCGAACGGATGCACCCAGGGCTTGCGGTACTCCCGTTTCAGGAGCTTCGCCCCGGCCTCGTTGTCCCGGATCTGCTTCGCCGCCTCATCCCACGCCACCGCCGCGCCGGTCTCATAGGCGATCATCGCCAGTTGCACCGTCGCGGTGGATTTGAAACCCTCCTCGATCGGGCACGCGGGCTGCCGTCGTTCGCGGACCGCCGCGAGGAAATCCTCCATGTGTGCCTTGCCGGCATCGCCGGCGGCCTCGTGCTCCTCGCGCTCGACTTCCTTGCCCTTCGTGCGCACCAGGACCCATTTCTTGTCCGTGGCGAAGACCGTCCCATTCTCCCCGTAGAAGAACAGGCCGTTGCTCAGCGCTGGATCATATTCCGTCGCGCCCCACAAGCGATGCCGCCAGACGAGCGGGAACTCTTCGAATTCAAAATGCGCCGTCAGCGTGTCGGGCGTCGTGATGATGCCCTTCAGTTTCTCGATGCCACCGGCGGCAACGAAGCGCTTTGGTATCGAGGCGCCGATCATCAGCCGCACCGTATCGATCAAATGGATGCCCCAATCGACCAGGTGGCCATGTCCCGAGGTGTGCTCCAGCCGCCAATTCTTGTGCCCGACCTGCTCGCTATAGGGGATCTTGGGCCCCGGCCCGCACCAAAGGTCCCAATCCAAGGTCGCGGGCGGATCTTTCGGCGACGGGTCCAGGGTCCCGGCCCTGTAATGGATCTGTGCGTCCACCTGCACGACCTTCCCGATCCCGCCCGAGCGGATGAACTCCGCCGCCTGACGATACCCCTCCGCCTGGCGGCGCTGGAAACCCACCTGCACGATGCGACCGCTGCGCTTCACGGCATCCACGATGGCCTGCCCCTCGCGCACGTCATATGCAATCGGCTTTTCCAGATACACATCCAGGCCCTTGCCCACCGCGGCGATCGCCTGGAGCGCATGCCAGTGCGGCGGGGTCGCGATCACCACCGCGTCCAGGCCACCCGACACCAGCAGTTCCTCGTATAATTTGAACGTCGCCGGCTTCTTCCCCTGCAGCTTCTCCAGCTCGGCGACGGCCGCATCGACGTGCGCGCTATCCACGTCGCAGATCGCCGCGATCTCCACGCCGCCGCACTTCAGCGCGGCCCGCGCGTCCACCATCCCGTACCAGCCAGCGCCGATGATCCCCAACCTGAGCGCCTTGCCCCCCGCCTGCGCCCGCAGGCCACCCGCCGCCGCCATCGCACCTCCAGCCGCCATCCCAATAAACGCCCGCCTCGTGGTTTCCATGTCTCCTCCTCTGTTCACACGCGTCCTAGCAGCCCTCCAGACTTTGCCAAGCCCGACAGAAATTCCCGTAGCCGAACGCCCCAAGGCGTTTGGCCCGCGCCACCAGGGCCGTCGGCCAAACGCTTGCGCGTTCCCAGAACATGCGCGAGAGTGTGCGGGCGACCAGATCGGATTTGAAGCGCGAGCCATCGGGGTGTATCTAATACTGAGTCAGGATCGGGGCCGGTGTCCCGAGAAGGTCAGGAGGTCATCCATGAGAACCATGGTCGTCATGGGTTTGGTTTGTGGGCTGGCGGCGCTCTCGCGCGGCGGTTCGCCGACGGTCGTCGCCGGGCAACACACCTCGGGTGGCATTTCTTTCGGGACGCCGATGGTGCGCCAGGGGCAGTCCACGACGTTCGGGAATTTCGGCGGCGGCATACAGCGATCCGCGACATCGCAAAAATCTTTTGGCGGCGGGATCTACTCGGGCGGCCTGCGCTCGTATCCTTCCCACCCTTCCCGCGACAAAGG
>JAANMX010002203.1_pt1 | contig 20035 bp, 18 predicted proteins | sample 7279681 | NCBI WGS metagenome assembly JAANMX01 (sample SAMN14094542, study PRJNA606508) | bioreactor metagenome | isolation source: A lab-scale SPAN reactor treating ammonium-rich wastewater day 351 | place: Ireland: Galway | collected 2018-01-01
GGGCGGTCTGCGGCGTTGCAAATCCTCGCCATAGCTACGGCTATGTCTGTGGTTTGCGCCTTGCAGCCCATCCCGATCCGCATCCCGCACCCCTTCGCGCGCAGATCGTGAACACGTTCTTAGGGCTTCAACAGCCCCCGCGCGACGATTTCTTTCATGATTTCTGAGGTACCGCCGTAGATGCGCATGACCCGGGCATCCGTCCAGAAGCGCGAGATGGGGTACTCGGCCATGTAGCCGTAGCCGCCAAACAGTTGCAGGCAGGCATCGGCCACGCGGCCAAATATTTCGGTGGTGTGCAGCTTCAGGGCACTGGCGGCTTCGGGCGTGAGCTGGCTGCGCTCGTAGGCGGCGATGCTGGTGTGTAGAAAAGCCTGCGCAGCGGCCACTTCGGTGGCGCATTGGGCCAGGGTGAAGCGGGTGTTTTGGAATTGGGCCAGCGGCTGGCCAAAGGCCTGGCGCTCTTGCACGTAGCGCAGCGTGGCGTTGAGGGCACCCTGGGCCCCGTACACGGATTGCACGCCGATGACCAGGCGTTCGCGTGGCAGCTCGCGCATCATTTGCGTGAAGCCCTGGCCTTCTACACCGCCCAGCAGCGCATCGGTCGGTACGCGCAGGTCGTTGAAAAACAGCTCGGAGGTGTCGCCCGCGTGCTGGCCGATTTTTTCTAGGTTCTGCCCGCGCGAGAAGCCGGGGGTTTGCGTATCCACCAGGAACAGACTCACGCCCTTGGCACCGCCGGCCGGGTCGGTCTTGGCGGCCAGGATGATCAGGTCGCAGTGCTGGCCGTTGCTGATGAAAATTTTGCTGCCGTTGATGACGTAGCCATCGCCCTCTTTGCGGGCGGTGGTGCGAATGGCCTTCAAGTCGCTGCCCGCGCCCGGTTCGGTCATGCCGATGGCCCCCACCGCTGCGCCGCTGACCAGGCGCGGCAGCCAGTGCTGGCGCTGGGCTTCGGTGCCGCAGTGCAGCAAGTAGGGGGGAATGATGTCGCTGTGCACTTCCAGTCCGCCGACCAGCCCGCCGTAGCCTCGGCGGGCCAGCACTTCGATGACGGCAAAAGAAAAATGCACGCTGGCCCCGCTGCCGCCGTATTCCTCAGGGACATCGGCGCACAGGTAGCCGTTGTCGCCCATTTTCAAAAACAGCTCGCGCGGCACGATGCCGGCTTTTTCCCAAGCGCGGTAATGGGGTTCGATCTCGGCATCGCAAAAGCGCTCCAAAGCATCGGTGAACAGGGCCAGCTCGGCCTGGGCATCGGCAGTCAGCAGGGTATTGGGTAGCATGGAATGATAAAAATAAGAGCTATCAGCGCTTACCAGGCAAAGGCTAATGGCCAAAAGTGCTTAAAAAATGGGAGCGGAACTATCCGCTCCCACAGACTTACACGCGCTCAAAAATGGCGGCAATGCCTTGGCCGCCGCCAATGCACATGGTCACCAGGGCGTAGCGCCCGCCCGTGCGGTGCAGCTCGGCAATCGCCTTGGTGGTGATGATGGCGCCGGTAGCGCCTACGGGGTGGCCCAGCGAGATGCCCGAGCCGTTGGGGTTCACCTTGGCCGGATCAAAGCCCAGCTCCTGCGCCACGGCGCAGGCCTGGGCGGCGAAGGCTTCGTTGGCCTCGATCACGTCGATGTCGGCCAGCTTCAGGCCGGTGCGCTCCAGCACTTTGCGCGTGGCGGGCACGGGGCCGATGCCCATGTAGGCGGGCTCCACCCCGGCATGGGCGTAGCCCACCAGGCGGGCCAGGGGTTTGAGGCCCAGGGCGGCCACGCGCTCGCCTGCGGCCAGCACCACGGCACTGGCCCCGTCGTTGATGCCCGAGGCGTTGCCAGCGGTGACCGTGCCGCCGTCTTTCTTGAAGGCGGGTTTCATCCCAGCCAGCGTCTCCAGCGTGGTGCTGGCGCGCACGTGCTCATCTTCCTGGAACAGCACCACGCCCTTGCGCGTGGCGATTTCCACGGGGGTGATTTGCTCTTTGAAGTACCCGGCGGCCATGGCGGCGGCTGCGCGTTGCTGGCTGAGCACGGCCAGTTCGTCCTGCATCTGGCGGCTGATGCCATAGCGCTCGGCCACGTTTTCGGCGGTGATGCCCATGTGCATTTTTTGCCAGGGGTCGTGCAGGATGCCCAGCATGTAGTCGATGCTTTTGGCATCGCCCATGCGCGCACCGTAGCGGGCGGCCTGGTCGAAGTAGGGCCCCCGGCTCATGGATTCGCTGCCGCCGCCGATGGCCACGTCGCAATCGCCCAGGGCAATGGCCTGCGCGGCGCTGACGATGGCCTGCAGGCCCGAGCCGCACAGGCGATTGACGTTAAAGGCCGGGGTTTCGATGGGGCAGCCCGCATCAATCGCGGCCACGCGGGCCAGGTAGGCATCTTTGGTATCGGTGGGGATGACGTTGCCCATGACGACGTGGCCCACGGCATCGGCGGCGATGCCGGCGCGGGCAATGGCGGCCTTGACCACGGTGGTGGCCAGCTGGGTGTTGGGCACGTCTTTCAGGCTGCCGCCAAAGGTGCCGATGGCGGTGCGGGCAGTGCTGACGATGAAGATGTCGCGGATGGTCATGGATTCTCCTTTGGGGTGGGCATGAGGCCGATGTTCAGCCCGTGAATTGCGCGGGGCGTTTGGCCAAGAAGGCGGCAACGCCTTCGCTGAAATCGGGGGTCTTGGCACAGGCCAGAAAGGCCTGTGCCTCGGCCTGCAACTGTGCGGGCAAATCGCGGTTCAGGCTGTCGCGCAGCAGACGGCGCATCTGGCCATAGGCCACCGTGGGGCCGCTGGCGATGCGCTGGGCCAAGGCCTGGGCGGCCGCGTCCAGTTCGGCGGCGGGCAGCACGCGGTTGATGAGGCCCAGGCGCAGCGCCTCGGCGGCGTCGAAGCCCTCGCCCAGCAGGGCGATCTCTAGCGCCTGGCGCAGGCCGACCAAGCGTGGCAGCGCCCAGGAGGCCCCCAGGTCGCAGCTGGTGCCCAGGTTGATGTAGGCCAGGTTGAATTTGGTGCCTTCGGCGGCCAGCACAAAATCGCACATCAGCATCAGCGACAGGCCTGCGCCAGCGGCAGCGCCGTGCACCTGGGCAATGACCGGGGCATCCAGGCCGTGCAGCAAGGTGACGGCCGCGTTGAGCGGCTCCAGCAAATCCTGGGCCCCTTGCACCGGGTTGGCCTGCAAGGTGTCCAGATCGCCCCCGGCGACAAAGGCCCGCCCGGCCCCTTTGAGCAGCACGGCCCGCACGCTGCGGTCGGCGGCAATCTCCTGCACGGCCGCCAGCAGCGCCTGGGCAGTGGGCACATCCAGGGCGTTGAGCTGCGCGGGGCGGTTGAACTGCAGGGTGGCGATGCCGTCGGCACGGGAAAAGAGCAAAGGATGGGTCATAAATAAATAGCTGCTTTCGCTTTCTGCATAAGGGGTTTTCGGCTTTTTTTGCAATCAATACAGCGCTTCGATCTCGGCGGCATAGGTTTTGTAGATGCTGGAGCGGCGCACCTTCATGGTGGCGGTGACTTCGCCATCGTCGTGGTCCAGCTCCTTGGTGAGCAGGTGGAACTTGCGGATGTGCGACACCTGGGCCAGCTTGGCGTTGCCAGTGGCGATTTCGTCCTGCACCAGTTGGCGCACCTCGGGCATTTCCACCAGGGAGCGAAAGTGGGTGAACGCCAGCCGCCGGGCCTCGGCCCATTTGCCGACGGTCTCCATGTCGATCTGCACCAGCGCGGCCACGTATTTGCGGCCATCGGCCACGACGATGCACTCCTTGATATAGGGGCTGGCCTTCATGGTGTTCTCGATCTCGGACGGTGTGAGGTTCTTGCCCCCGGCGGTGATCATGATGTCCTTGAGGCGATCGACTATCTTGATCTGCCCCCCAACCTCGCGCACCACATCGCCGGTGTGCAGCCAGCCGTCCTGGATGGTTTGCGCCGTGGCTTCGGGGTTTTTGTAGTAACCGGCAAACACCATGTCGCCGTGAATTTGGAATTCGCCGCTGCCGCTGTCGTCCGGGTTGGCAATGCGGTACTGCACGCCGTCGATGACCGGGCCGACGGTGCCGACGATCACGTCATCCAGCCGGTGGCCAGTGACCATGCCGGTCGATTCGGTCAGGCCGTACACCTCAATCAGCGGCACGCCAATGCTGCGGAAAAAGCGCACCACATCGGGCGCAATCGGCGCGGCCCCGGTCAGGGCCACTTTGGCTTGGCGCAGGCCGATGAAGTTTTGCAGCGCCCGCAGCACCAGCCAGTAGTGCCAGGCGTAGCCCAGGCGTTCGGTCAGCGTCCACTGGCTGCGCGGTTTTTCGGCCAGCGGGGTGCAGGCGGCCAGGGCCTGCTGGTAGAGCTTGCGGCGCAGCGGCCCGGTCTCCAGCATCTTGATGGTGATGGCCGAGTGCAGCTTTTCCCAGATGCGCGGTACGCCCAGGAACATGCTGGGGGCCACCTCGCGCAGGTCTTCCTGCACGGTGCGGATGGATTCGCCAAAGTTCACGGTGGAGCCCAGGTACAGCGGGCAGAAGGTGGTGAGCATCTGCTCGGCCACGTGGCACAGCGGCAGGTAGGACAGGTGCGAGGTGTCGCGGCCCAGTTGCAGCCGCTCGATGATGCCCGGGGCCACGCCGCGCATGTTGCGCCAGGAAATCATCGCCCCTTTGGGTTTGCCGGTGGAGCCGGAGGTGTAGATCATCAGCCCGATGTCGTCCAGCGTTTGCTGCGCCAGCACCTGCTCGATCTGCGCCTCAGCGGCCTGGTTCTGGCGGCCCAGGGCTTCCACTTCGTCAAAGGTGCTGATCAGGGCGCGGTGCTCGGGGGCAAAGCTGCGCAGGCCCTTGGTTTCCATGACGATGATTTTCTGCAGGCGCGGCAGATCGGCCAGCGCCTCCAGCACCTTGTCGGTTTGCTCTTGGTCTTCGCAGACCATGATGGAGATGTCGGCATGGCCGACCACGTAGGCCACTTCGGGCGATGGGCTGGTGGGATACACCCCCACGGTGACGGCCCCGACCAGGCCCGCGCCCATTTGCGCCAACACCCATTCGATGCGGTTTTCGGCAATCACGCCCACATGGCCGCCCGTGGGCAGGCCCAGCGCCAGCAGGCCCAGGCCAAAGTGGCAGGAGCGCTCGTAGTACTGCGCCCAGGTAAAGGGCTTCCAGATGCCAAAGTCTTTTTGCCGGATGGCCACGCGCTGCGCATCCTGGCGGGCACGCTCGCGCAGCATCTGGGGCAGGGTCAGTTCGGGAAGGTTCATGGTGTCCGCCATCCTTATGACAACCAGCGCTTGCGGCGCTTGTAGTGTTTGATGTCTTTAAAGCTTTTGGCCTCGCCGCTGCCGGCCTGGCCCAGGTAGAACTCGCGCACGTCCGGGTCGCTGGCCAGGCGCTCGGCCGTGCCGTCGATGACGATCTTGCCGCCCTCCATGATGTAGCCGCTGTGCGCCACGGCCAGGGCCACGGTGGCGTTTTGCTCGACCAGCAGCATCGAGGTGCCGCGCTCGGCATTGATGCGGGCGATGATGGCGAAGATGTCTTCGGTCAGCTTGGGCGAGAGGCCCAGCGAGGGCTCGTCCAGCAGCATCAGCGCGGGCCGGGCGATCAGGGCGCGGCCAATGGCCAGCATCTGCTGCTCGCCGCCCGACAGGTACCCGGCCAGCCCCCGGCGCCGCTCGTGCAGGCGCGGGAAGTAGTCGTACACCAGGTCGAAATCGGGACGGCCCGCGCCGGGGCGACCACTTAACGCATAGGTGGCGGCGATGAGGTTTTCCTCGATGGTCAGGTCCTCGAAAATGCGCCGCCCCTCCATCACGTGCGACAGCCCCCGGCGCACCAGCGCCTGCGGGGCGATGCCGGTGGTGTCCTGGCCGTTGAAGCGGATGCCGCCCCCGGCCAGGGCACCATCTTCCAGCGGCAGCAGGTTAGAGATGGCCTTGAGCGTGGAGCTTTTGCCCGCCCCGTTGCTGCCCAGCAGGGCCACGATGTGCCCGCGCGGCACGGCCAGCGACAGGCCGCGCAGGGCTTGCACGACTTTGTTGTAGGTGACCTCGATGTTGTTCACTTCGAGGACGTGATCGGTAGGCTTGGGCATCATGGCATCGGCGGGTAGGTTGTGGGTTCAGTAGCTGGTTACGCTGATAAATAAATCGTTTTTGATAAATAAATACCTGAAAACCTTATTTAATAAGCGCAAACAGCTATGAATAAAGTTGTTTCCAGAGCGGCTTACAAGCGAATCCAGTCCGAGGCGGGCAGCATCTTTTGCGCTTTCATGTCGGCCTTGTAAACCCGCCCGACGGGGATGGAGTTGCCGGTGATGGTGATGGGCACGCCAATTACGCCGCCGGTGTCAAAGTCCTTCAGGCTGTTCAGGGCGGCCTTCATGTTGTCGCCGGTCAGGGGCTTTTTCGCCTCCAGGCAGCGCTTGGCCGACTCCAGGAACAGCATCGCCGCGACAAAACCCTGCATGTAGGGCACGCTTTGGTACTCGGGGCGCATGGCGCGGATTTTTTCCAGCATGGGGGCTGGCTCGGTGTCGTAGTAGTAGCGAAACGGCATCACGCCCATGAAGCCGTCGCCGTCCGGCCCCATCTTCATGACGGTGGAGTTGTCCATGGTCCAGAAGGTGCCCATCCATTGGCTGGTCATGCCCTGCTGCTTGCCCTGGGTGATGAACTCGGGGATGGGCGCCAGGATGTAGCCGTGGAAGATGGTGTAGTCCGGCTTGGCACGGCGCAGCTTGATGACCTCGGTGGAGACATCCACGCTGCCGGCCGGGGTCATGATTTTGATGGCCACCGACAGGCCGAGCTTTTTCGCCTCGGCCTCGCTCTTTTCAATCGGGTCGCGGCCAAATTCCGAGTCGGAATAGACGAAGGCCACCTTGGCACCCGGTTTTTCCTTGGCAATGTGTTTCAGCAGAATGCCGAACATCTCGGTGTAGTCCGGGCCCACCAGAAACTGGTGTGGGTATTTTTTCGGGTCGTTCAGCTCGCTGGCGAATGAGGCCCCGGCCATCAGGATGTTGCCGTTGCGCTCCAGCTCGGGGTTGATGGTTTTGGCAAAGCCGGTGGAGTCGCCGTAGTACAGGTTCACCTTGTTCTGGCTGGTGATCTTTTTGAAGGTGGCCACCGACACATCCACCTTGTAGCCCGTGTCCTCGGGCACGTAGCGCACTTTGCGCCCGGCAATGCCGCCGGCCTCATTGACGATTTTTACGTAATCCTCGATCCCGGCGTTGATGCCCACGCCGGCAAAGGCAAACACACCCGTCATGGGGATGGAGCCGCCGATGACGATCTCGTCGGCCGCCTGTGCCAGCACGGACAGCGGCTGCGTCAGGGCGGCCGCACCGGCGGCGGCAGCGCCCAGCATCAGGCTGCGGCGGCGGTGGGAAATTCCTTGCTGGTTCATGTTTGTCTCCTTGGGTGTTGTCGTGAAAAGGTGTGGCTGCTTTTGAAGTGGCCACAAAAGGTGTGGCTGCTTTTGAAGTGGCCACAAAAGGTGTGGCTAGTTCTTGAATGGCCACAGGTGAAAGAACCGGCGCGTGCGCCGCCACATTTCGGCCAGGCCCAGCGGCTCAAAGACCAGAAAACCAATGATCAGCGCCCCGAAAATCACCAGCCGCACGGGTGAGAGAAACACCGCCAGCGAGGCACCGCCGGGTAGCAGATCGACGGCCAGCTTGAGCAGCTCGGGCACCATGGTCATGAACACCGCGCCCAAAATGCCGCCCAGAATGCTGCCCATGCCGCCGACGATGATGGCCGCCAGGAAGAAGATGGACATGGTCAGCGGAAAGCTCTCGGGCGTGACCACGCGGAAAAAGTAGGCCCACAGCCCCCCTGCGACCCCGGCGTAGAACGAGGACAGGGCAAACGACAGCAGCTTGTATTGCAGCAGCGGGATGCCCAGCACCTCGGCCGAAATATCGCGGTCGCGAATGGCGATGAAAGCCCGCCCGATGCGCGTGCGAAACAGGTTGGCCGCGCCCAGCAGCATCAGCACCATGATGGGCACGATCAGCCAGTACAGGCGAAACGAGGTGTCCAGCTCCATGCCCCACAGCGAGGCCGGTGGCATGGAAATGCCCGCCGTGCCGCCCGTGAAATCAAAGTTGGCAAACAAAAAGTGTGCGATGAACGAGGCAGCAATCGTCACGATGGCCAGGTACAGCCCCTTGACGCGCAGCGACGGAATGCCCACCACCATGCCGCCCAGCATGGCCACCACGCCCCCGGCCAGCAGGTTGAATAAAAACGGCGTGCCGTAGCGCGTTTGCAAAATGGCCACCGTGTAGGCCCCCAGGCCCATAAAGGCCGCTTGCCCCAGGCTGACCAGCCCGGTGTAGCCGGTCAGAATATTTAGCCCCGTGGCGCTGGCCACGTTGATGGCCACCAGGCAGGCCATATAAAGCCAGTAATCGCTGGCCACGAAGGGAAAGACGAGCAGCAGCACTGCTGCCACGGCCAGCCAGGCGTGCTGGGTGCGGGAGTCGAACAGCGCCGCATCGGCGACGTAGCTTTCCTTGAAGGTTCCGATACGCATGGGACAGTGTTCCTTTTACAGTCGTTCGATATCGCGGGTGCCATACAGGCCGTAGGGGCGCAGCATCAGCACGCACACCAGCACGATGAAGGTGGCCAGCAGCTTGTATTCGCCGCCCAGGTAGGCACCGGCCAGCGCCTCGACCAAGCCAATCAATAACCCGGCGACCAAGGCCCCGAGCACGCTGTCGAGCCCACCGACGATGACCACCACCAGCACCGACAGGCCAAACACCCCCATGCTGGAAGAAATGCCGCCGATCGAGCCGACGATGATTCCCGAGATCGCTGCAAGCATGCTTGATGCCACCCAAGCCAGCGAAAACACCCGGGGCACGTTGATGCCCACCGAGTACGCCGCGCCCTGGTCGCTGGCCGTGGCCCGCAGCGCCACGCCGCCGCGCCAGTAACGAAACAGCAGCAGCACGGCCGCGATGAACACGGCGGCCACCACCGCGCCCCAGAACACCTTGGGCGCGAGGAAGGCATCGCCCACCATGATGGGTTGGGAGGGCATGAAATCGGGCAGGCGGCGCTGGTCGGCACTCCAAATCATCTCCACCAGCCCGACCAGCACCGAGCCCAGCCCGACGGTGACCATGAAGACGGAAATCGGCGGCTCACCCAACAGCGGGCGGATCACGGTGCGCTCAATCACCGCCCCCAGCACCCCTGAGGCCAGTACGGCAGCGGGAATCGCCAGCCACAGCGGCAGCGCCCACATGGCCGAGAAGGTGAAGAACAAATAGCCCCCGGCCATCAGCATCTCGCCAATGGCGATATTGACCACGCGGGTGGCCTTGTACACCAGCACAAAGGCCAGCGCCGCCAGCGCATACAGCCCGCCACCGGCAATGCCGGTCAGGCTGATTTCGAACAGATAGGCCCAGTCAAAATCCATCATGCAGATGCCCCTTGGTGAGCGGCCACCGGGGTGGCGGCAGCGGCAGTTGTCAAAGCGGTGGCCGGGTGGGCGGCTGCCTGCAGCTTGGCCCGCAGCTCGTGGACGTTGCCCGAGCCGAGGTAGGCGCGGTTCACTTCCGGGTCGGCCTGCACCACGGCGGGCACGCCCTGGGCAATCACCTGGCCAAAGTTGAGCACCACCACATGGTCGGACAGGTCCATCACCATGCCCATGTCGTGCTCGACCATCAGCACCGTCACGCCCCATTCGGCGCGCACATCGAGAATGAAGCGGGCCATGTCCTCGGTTTCTTCGCGGTTCATACCGGCGACCGGCTCATCCAGCATCAGGATGGATGGCTTCATCGCCAGGGCGCGGGCCATTTCCACGCGCTTTTGCAGGCCGTAGGACAGGGCCGAGACGGGCGCGTGGCGGATGTGGTCGATTTCGAGGAAGTCGATGATGCGTTCCTCGATCTCGCGGCGCAGCTGCGCCTCCTCGCGCTGGGCGCGGCCCCGGTAGAGCAGCGCATCGAACACATTGCTTTTGAGGTGGGCGTGGCGGCCCAGCTTGATGTTGTCCAGCACCGTCATGCCGCGAAACAGCGCAATGTTCTGAAAGCTGCGCCCCAGCCCCAGCTTGGCCCGCTGCGGTGCCGGGGTGTGGGTGATGTCCTGGCCACGGAAGCGGATGCTGCCTTTGGTGGGCCGGTAAAAGCCCGAGATGGTGTTGAACAGCGAGGTTTTGCCCGCCCCGTTGGGGCCGATCACCGCAGTGATTGAGCCGGGTTGCACGGCAAAGCCCACACCCGACAGCGCCTTTACGCCGCCAAAGGCAAGTGTTACATCGCTGACTTGCAGCAGGGGGGAACCCTCACTGGGCTGGCCGATGGTTGTCTCCATAACGTTCCTTGAAGGGCGCTTTGCAATGGCTTGCCAAAAGCGGTACAGGTCAGGGTTTTTACTTCTACGTAAACTAAGTTACTTGAGAGTAGATTCTTGGTGTGTCAGATGCTTCTGGGCATTGGGACTTACCCGAAACTTGCAAAATTAAGGAATAACAACGGTTATGGCTGCTCCCCCTTCACCTGCTGCAAATCTGCCTGCCTCCCCCTGGGCACAAGCCCCTTCCCGTGCAGCGCAGCACCAGGCCAAGCGCGATGCAGTGCTGCATGTGGCGGCGCAAATGTTCAACGAGCGTGGTTTTCACGCCACCTCGCTGGACGACATTGCCGCCCGCCTGAACGTGACCAAGCCCACGCTGTATTACTACGTGAAAAACAAGGATGCGATCTTGCTGGCCTGCGTGAAAAAGGGGCTGGACATGACGCTGGAGGGCATTGATGCCTCCCGTGCTGCCGGGGGCAATGCCATTGACCAGCTGCGGGCCTGCATGCGGGCCTATGCCGAAGTGGTGACCCAGCCCTTTGGCATGTGCCTGATCCGCGTGGGCGACGAAGAGGTGCCCGAACCCAGCCGCACCGAACTGCGGCGCTTGAAATCGGAAATCGACCACGCTTTTCGCCGTCTGGTTGAGCAAGGCGTGCAAGAGGGGGTGCTGGCCCCGTGCGACCCCAAAATGGCGGCGTTCGTGATCGCCGGGGGGCTGAGCTGGATTGGGCGCTGGTACCAGCCGCAAGGTGCCTACAGTGCTGACCAGATCATCGAGCAATGCACGCAGCTGCTCTTGCAAGGGGTGCTGGCCCGCCCGGCGCACAGCCAATAGACCATGGTGCTTGCAGTGCCCAGGACCGATGGCGGGACTCACCCCACTTTTTTTAATAATAAGAGCTGCTTGCGCTTATGAATAAAAAGAATTTTTGAATAAACAACCAATAAAGCGTTTATTTGTAAGCGGTAACAGCTTCTAATTTTAATAATTGGGGCGATGCTGCCAAGGCGCTGGGCAGCAAGTAGCGCCCGCGAAACCACGGGATATCCACCGGCGTAAAGCGCACCTGCCAATCCAGCCCCAGGCGCTGCCAGGCCTGCCAGACCAAGGTGGTGCAGTAAATGCCCGCGCCGGTTTCTTGCAGGGCAAAGGGCCGCCCTTGCTGGGCCAGCGCCCATTGCACCGCGGCCTGGCGCTGCGCGGCGCTGGCCTGGGGCAGGTGGTAGATGGCAAAGGCGTGCGCGCGCTCAGGGGCCAGAAAAAACGCGAGGCTATCGAGCACCACCGCATCGGGCTGGCCTGGGCGCTCCGACGGCGTGGCGTGGACCACCTGCCACGCCCCGGCCTGGCCCACCAGCAGGCCCACATGGCTGTACAGCCCTTGATCGACGGTGCGCACCATGTGGCTAACGGCCTCGGTGCCCTGGCGAAAGATCAAATCCCCGGCCTGGGCTTGGGGCGGCAACTGGGCCCAGGCCAGCGCCTGGACGTAAAAAAGGGCTGCCCCCACAGCAGCCCGTTGCAGCAGTTGCAGCATGAACAACCGCATTACAGCTTGATTTTCCAGCCGTCCTTTTGCTTGACCAGGTTCATGCTGTCTTGGTCGGTCTTGCCGTTTTTAAACAGGATTTCCAACTGCACGCGCAGGGCGTTTTCGCCTTGTTCTTGCTGGTTGGTGATTTTTACGCCTTGAAAGCCGCCATTGGCATCCATTTGGGTTTTGCCAGCGGCCACCATCATTTGAATTTTGCCTTTGACCATGATCATCTCGTTGGCCGAGACGCTCTCCAGCGCCAAAAAGCCCATGGCCTTATCGGTATTGCCTTCGGCCACCGCACCGTAAAAGCCCTGCACTGCGGCCTCGGGGCCGCTGCCAAAGCAGGCCGTCAGCCCCAAGGCCACCACGGCTGCCAAACACACTCTGCGTGAAATCATGCGCTCCCCCTTTTTGTAAAAAAATCAATCAGCGGCTGAACACCACCGCACCATCGACCAAGGTGGTGCGCACCTGGCCCGGCAACTGCATGCCGTTAAAAGGCGTGCTCTTGGCCTGGCTGAGCAAGGCACTGGGCTGGACGGTCCAGAGCGCTTGCGGATCGACGATGCACACATCCGCCGGGCCGCCCACTTCCAGCCGCCCCAGGAAGGCATCCACGGCCGAGCCCAGCACATCAATGGGCGCACTGGTAATGGTTTGCAGCGCCCGCAGCAGGGGCACACCGTCGCGCTGGCTCCAAAGGAGGGCGGCCGAGAGCAGCAACTCGACCGCGCTGGCCCCAGGCTCGGCCTCGGCAAAGGGTTTGACCTTGGCATCTTCTTCCACCGGGGTGTGGTCGGACACCAGCGCGTCGATGGTGCCATCGGCCAGCGCGGCGGCCAGCGCGTCGCGGTCGGCCTGCTGGCGCAGCGGCGGAATCAGGCGGGCGCTGCTGTCGAAATAGCCAATGTCGGCATCGGTCAGCAGCAGCGAGTGGATGGAGACATCGGCCGTCACATTCAGCCCCTGGGCCTTGGCCTGGCGCAGCAAGGCCACCCCGGCCGCACTGGACAGGCGGCACAGGTGGACGCGCGTTTGCGTGCCGCGAATCAGCTCAAAAATCGTGTGCAGGGCAATGGTTTCGGCGGCCACCGGCACCCCGGCCAGCCCCATGCGCGTGGCACTGGGGCCGCTGGCGGCCACGCCTTTGCCCAGGTCTTTGTCCAGCGGGCGCAGCCACACCGAAAAACCAAACGTGGTGGCATACGCCAGGGCGCGGGCCAGCGCCTGGGTGTTGGCCATGGGCACATCGGCCTGGCCAAAGGCGACGCAGCCCGACTCGGTCAGCTCGGCCATTTCGGTCAGGGTGTCGCCTTGCAAGCCCTGGGTGAGCGCCCCCATAGGGAACAGGCGGGCTTTGTGTTGTTTTTCAGCGCGAAATTTCAGCATCTCCACCAAGCCCTGCTCGTCCAAGACGGGGTCGGTATCGGGCGGGCACACCAAGCTGGTCACCCCACCGGCCACGGCCGCCTGCATTTCGCTGTGCAGCATGCCGGCGTGCTCGTGCCCCGGCTCGCGCAGGCGCACGGCCAGATCGACCAAGCCGGGCAGCACCCAGCAGCCGCTGGCATCGATGGTTTGTGTGGGGGTGAAATGGGTCGGGGCCGTGCCGACGGCGACGATCTTGCCGTCGGTAATCGCCACATCCCCCACTTGGTCCAGGCCCGAGGCCGGGTCGATGACGCGGCCATTGCGAATCAATATGTGCATTGTTTTCACCATTTAATGGCTTTAACGCTTACCAGTAAAGCGCTAATAGCTATTGTTTTTTATGTTTTACGCTTCATTCCCGGCCACGATGGACATTACCGCCATGCGCACGGCGATGCCAAACGTCACTTGCGAGAGGATGACCGACTGCGGCCCATCGGCCACCGAGGAGGCAATTTCCACCCCCCGGTTGATTGGCCCGGGGTGCATGACGATGGCATCGGGCTTGGCCAGTTGCAGGCGCTCGGGCGTGAGGCCAAAGCTTTTGAAATACTCCTGGCTGGAGGGCAGCAGCGCCCCGCTCATGCGCTCGTTTTGCAGGCGCAGCATGATGATCACGTCGCAGTCGCGAATGCCTTCTTCCAGGTTGTGAAACACGCGCACGCCCATCTGCGCCAGATCGGACGGCACCAGCGTGCGCGGGCCGACCACGCGCACTTCGGGGCAGCCCAAGGCCAGCAGGGCGTGGATGTCCGAGCGCGCCACGCGCGAGTGCAGCACATCGCCAACGATGGCCACGCGCAGGTTGGTGAAGTCTTTTTTGTAGTGGCGGATGGTGTAGGCATCCAGCAGCCCCTGGGTGGGGTGGGCGTGGCGGCCATCGCCCGCATTGACCACGTGGACATGCGGTGCCACGTGCTTGGCAATCAGGTAGGGCGCGCCCGATTCGCTGTGGCGCACGACGAAGATGTCGGCGGCCATGGCCGAGAGGTTGTCGATGGTGTCCAGCAGCGTCTCGCCCTTGGCGGTGGAGCTGCGGCCAATATCCAGCGTGAACACGTCGGCCGACAGGCGCTTGGCGGCAATGTCAAACGTGGTGCGGGTGCGCGTGCTGTTCTCAAAAAACAGGTTGAACACGCTTTTGCCGCGCAGCAGGGGCAGCTTTTTGACCTCGCGGTCATTGACGCTGACAAAGTTGCTGGCCGTGTCCAGGATGTGCGTAAGGATGTCGCGCGACAGGCCTTCGGGCGACAGCAGGTGAATCAGTTCACCGTTTTTATTGAGTTGGGGGTTGCGCTTATCGAGCACGGTTTACCTCGGTTCAAGCTTCTTTAATGGCAAAGTGAAAACGCCCATCGTCGGCACGCGCCAGCGCCAGGACTTGGCTGGAGGGCAAGCTGATGCGGGCCGCAGCAAAGTCGGCGGCATACGGCAGCTGGCGCCCACCGCGATCGACCAGCACGGCCAGGCGCACGCTGCCGGGGCGGCCATAGTCGTACAGCTCGTTGATGACCGCGCGCACGGTGCGGCCGGTGTACAGCACATCGTCCAGCACCACAATATCGGCGCCATTCACATCAAAATGCAGCTGGGTTTGCGCACTCATGGCCATGCCGCGCTGGGCAAAATCGTCACGGTGCAGCGCCGAAGACAGCACGCTGACCGGCTGGGCCAAGCCTAAATCCTGGTGCAAGCGCTCGGCCAGCCAGGCACCGCCCGAGGTGATGCCCGCCAGCTGCGTTTGCGGCCCCATCAGGCTGCGCACGCCGCGCAGCAGTTCGCGGTAGAGGGCTTCGGCATCCAGAACCAGGCTGGTGGTGCTGGGGGTGAGGGGCGCGGTGGGGGGGGAATTCATGCAAGACTCCTTAAAAATTGGTCCAAGATGATGCAGGCGGCCGCCGCGTCGGCATCTTTTGCGCCCAGGGCCAGGGCTTCGGTGGTGGTATAGCGCTCATCGACCTCATAGACCGGCAGGCCAAAGCGGCCACGCAGCTGGCGGCCAAATTTCAGCGCCCGGGCGGTGTTCTCGTGCGCGGCCCCATCGGGGTGGTAGGGCACGCCAATGACCAGCGCCTGCGGCTGCCATTGGGCAAGCAACTGTTGCACGGCGGCAAAGCGGGCCTCAGCCCCTTCAGCTTGGATGGTGGTGACAGGGCTGGCCTGCCCCAGCAGGCGGTTGCCACTGGCCACGCCCGTGCGTTTGCTGCCAAAGTCAAACGCCAAAAACTGTTGTTGCTGCGCCGGTATGGCCAAGCGCCCCGCGCTGGCGGCCTCAGTGGGGGCAGCGCCACTCATGCGTTGCCTGCCTCGGTGTGCAGCATCCAAGGCTGTAGCCCCAGCTCTTGCAAAGCGGCAGCGTAGCGGTCTTCTGGCGCGATGTTAAAAATAATGTCGCTTTTGGCGGCCACCGTTATCCAGGCGTTTTCGCGCAGCTCGGACTCCAGCTGGCCCTCGCCCCAGGCGGCATAGCCCAGGGTGACCAGCACGCGCCGGGGGCCGGCCCCATGGGCGACGGCCTCCAGAATATCTTTGGAGGTGGTCATCTCCAGCCCGCCGGGAATGGTGAGCGTCGAGGCGTACACCGCCTCTTCGGCATGCGGGGGATCGAGCACCACCGGATCGTGCAGCACAAAACCCCGATCGGTTTGCACCGGGCCGCCGCGAAAGATGGGGTGGTCCGCCAAGTCGGCGCGGCCCATGGGCAGTTCGATCTTTTCCAGCAGGGCCTTGAAGCTCAAGCTGCCGGGCTTGTTGATCACCAGCCCCAGGGCGCCGCGTTCGTTGTGTTCGCACACATACACCACACTGCGGGCGAAAAACTCGTCTTCCAACTGCGGCATGGCAATCAGAAAGTGGTTGGCAAGGTTGAGCACAGATTCAGACATAGGCGGCGATTTTATGCCCCCCAGCCGCCAAGCCCGCCGATCCTGCTGTGGTTGGGGCCGGGCACAGGCATGGTGGTGGGTACGATCATGAAAAAAATAGCTGTTACCGCTTGATAGACAACGAATTTTTGGTTTTTAAACTAGAAATCATTGATAAATCAGCGCTAACAGCTATCTTTTATGCATTAGCTACGCATCGGTATAGCTGTGAATGATGCCGAGCAATTGCTCATCCCCATACGGTTTGCCCAGGTAGTGGTTGGCCCCCAGCGCCATGGCCAGGTCGCGGTGCTTGGTGGCCATGCGCGAGGTGATCATGATCACCGGCAGGTCTTTCAGGCGTTCGCTGGAGCGGATGTTGCGCAGCAGGTCAAAGCCGTCCATGCGCGGCATTTCGATGTCCGAGAGGATGACATCGGGCAGCTCGTCCTGCAGTTTTTCCAGCGCCTGCAAACCATCGACGGCGGTGCTGACGCGAAAGCCCTCGCGCTGCAGCAAACGCTGGGTGACGCGGCGCACGGTGATCGAATCGTCCACCACCATGATGAGGGGCGCTTGCACCACGGGGCGACCGGCTTGCACATCCTCGGCGGCCGACTGCTGGCGCAGCAGCTTGGCCTGGGCATCGTCCAAAATGGCCGGCAGGCCTTGGCCCAGAGCGCGAATTTTTTCGCCATGCACCGCCACCAGGGCGACCGGGTTGTAGATCAGGACCACCGCCCCCGAGGGCAGAAGCGACATCCCTGCCAAGCCGGGCAGGCGGGCCAGCTGCACGCCCAGGTTTTTCACCACCACCTCTTGGCTGCCCAAGACTTCATCGACGTGCAGCGCCAGGCGCTGCGAGGCGCTGTTGATGATGATGACCGGGCGGGTTTTGCCGCCGGTGCTGTCGGTGCTGCGTGGCGATTGGCTCCACACCGCACCGGCCCACAGGAAGGGCAGCTGGCTGCCATCGGCCTGCACCAGCGTGCCGCTTTGGTAGGCCGCCTCCAGTTCCGGCAGGGGTAGACGGCGCACCACTTCCACCAAGCTGGCGGGTACGCCCACGACAAAATCGCCCATGCGCAGCATGACCACCTGGGTCATGGCGGTGGTCAGTGGCAGCACCAGCTCAAACACCGAGCCTTGGCCCGGTTCGGTGGAGGTCTCAATCCGCCCCCCCAGGGCCAGCACTTCGGAGCGCACCACGTCCATCCCAACCCCGCGCCCAGAGATGCCCGAGACCTGCTCTGCGGTACTAAAACCGGGCATGAAAATCAGCTGCGCGGCGCGGGCGGCGTTCACTTCGGTGGTGGCATCGATCAAGCCGTTTTCGATGGCTTTGGCGCGAATGCGCTCAAGGTTCAGGCCCGCCCCGTCGTCGCTAAAGCGCACCGAGACTTCGTTGCCCGATTGCTGCATGCGAATGCTGATGTTGCCTGCCGAGGGCTTGCCCAGGGCTTGGCGCTGCGCGGGCGCTTCAATGCCGTGGGCCACGCAGTTGCGCAGCAAGTGCTCAAAGGCGGGGGTCATGCGCTCCAAAATCCCCCGGTCCATCTCAATGGTGCCGCCCAGCACTTCCAGCTTGACTTGCTTGCCGGTGTCTTTGGCGGCCTGGCGCACCACGGCGTACAAGCGCTCGGCGATCGAGTCAAATTCCACCATGCGGGTGCGCAGCAGGTCGCGCTGCAATTCACGCGACAAGCGGGCTTGAATGAGCAGCTCATCTTCCGCGCCGGTGACTTCGCGCTGCAGGTTGCGCTGCACGGTGGCCACGTCATTGACCGACTCGGCCAGCATGCGGGTGAGTTCCTGCACGCGGGTAAAACGGTCGAATTCCAAGGGGTCGAAATCGCTGCCGCTGTCTTTGGTCAGCTGCTGGCGCGATTGCATCTGCGATTCGGCCTGCACTTCCATATCGCGCAGCTGGTAGCGCAAGCGCTCCAAGTTGCCGGACAGTTCGCCCAACAGGTTTCTGAGCTGCCCGACCCGCGCATCCAAGCGTGAGCGGGTAATCATCACCTCGCCCGCATCATTGACCAAGCGGTCCAGCAGCTGGGTGCGCACGCGCACCACCGATTGGGGGCCTGCACGCACCGCCGTTGGCGCGGCCAGGGGGGCGGTGGCCAGGACAGGTGCGGTGGCCAGGGCGGGTGCGCTGGCTGGCTCCGTGGGGGCCGGGGCAGGGGTGTCAGCCAGCAGCGGCGCCGCAGCGGTTGCAGGGGCGGCGGCCGTGGCCATGATCTCTTCTTGCTGTTCGCCGACGGTGCGCAGCAGGTGGAAGGTGGCATCCATGGCGTCGAGCCGGGTAAACAGCGGCTCTAAATCTTCGCTGGTGACCGTTTCGGTGTCGAACTGCTCCAGCGTGGACTCCAAGCGGTGGGCCATTTCACCCAAGCGCATGGCCCCTGCCAGGCGGGCACTGCCTTTCAAGGTGTGCAACGCCCGCAACAGGGCCGCACGTGGCTGGGGCTGTTGCGGGTGGGCACTCCATTCACGCAAAGCGGCGTTCAGGGTGGGGAGCAGCTCCTGGGCCTCTTCCTCAAAAATGGGGAACAGGTCAGGATCGACCATATCGAGCACGTCGATGTCGTCATCGTCGTCGTCCTCCAGCGCCATCGCCTGCACCATGGCCGCATCCAGCTCGTGCTGGGCTTGCAAGGCCTGGGCGATTTGCTCAGAGAGGACGGGGGCAGCAGCGGTGGTGGCGGTGGTTTCCACGGCCTCGGGCAGCTTTTCTTCCAGGACGGGGAGGTCCAACAGCAAGCTCAATTGCGCCTCGATGGCCTCTTGGGCCTTGGGCAAGAATCCGGCTGCAAACTGGTGCAACAAACGCCGAATTTCATCGGCGGCCGCCACCAGCACGGGCACTTGCGCCCGCTCTCCATTGGGCAGCGGCTGCAAATGCAGCAACACATGTTCTAAGCGGCGCGCCAGGTGGGACAGTGTCGCAAAACCAACCGTCGCCGAGCTGCCGGCCAGCGAGTGGGCCCAGGCGAAAACGCCTTCCGGCTGGGGTTGTTCCAGATTGGCTTGCCAGGCACGCAGGCTGTCGGACAGTTTTTGCGACCATTCTTCTGCCTCGGTCAAGTACACGTTGTACAGGGGCAGGGAAATTTGCAGGTCACCAATTTTCTTGGTGGGCGCTTCTTCCGGCAGCGAGAAGGCAAGGGGGGCCGCTTCCAGCGTTTCGCTGAAACCAGGGGCTGCTTCAGCAGCGGGCGCAGGCGCTGTGACTTCTTCTGGCGGTAAAGCGGGCGCTGCGGCGGCTTCTGGCTCGGCAATCTCGGCGGCTGGTGGTGCCAGTTCGAGGGTATCGAAAGCCTGCGGCGCTTGTTCTTCCAGCGAGAAGGGGAAGGGGGCCGCTTCCAGCGTTTCGCTGAAACCAGGGGGGGCTTCAACAGCAGGCGCAGGCGCTGTGACTTCTTGCGGCGGTAAAGCGGGTGCTGCGGCGGCTTCTGGCTCGGCAATCTCGGCCACTTCCGCTACTTCAGCTACTTCAGCTACTTCAGCTACTTCAGCACTCTCGGGTGCTGGCAGATCAAAGTTAAATTCAAAACTTTCATCCAGCGTCGGGATGGCCTGCTGCGTCGGCAGTGCGGTGGGCACTGGCTCCATGAGCGGGAGTTCTGGCTCTGGCTCCAGGGTGGGTTCTGTCTGGCTGTCAGCAGGCTCTGGCTCTGGTTCCAGCTCCAGGGTGGGTTCTGTCTGGCTGTCGGCTGGTGCTGGTGCTGGTTCCAGCGCTAGCTCTAGGCTGAGTTCTGTCTGGTTGTCTGGCCGTCGAGACGCTAGACGGGCCGCTGCTGGTTCTGGCGGGGGCGGGGACGGGCAAGACGCGCGTCCTGACCACGCGGCTCGCGCATATTCTCAAT
>JAANMX010002206.1_pt1 | contig 20007 bp, 13 predicted proteins | sample 7279681 | NCBI WGS metagenome assembly JAANMX01 (sample SAMN14094542, study PRJNA606508) | bioreactor metagenome | isolation source: A lab-scale SPAN reactor treating ammonium-rich wastewater day 351 | place: Ireland: Galway | collected 2018-01-01
ATTACCCGATACAGACGCTTATCAATGCCGGCATCGACGACATCATGATCGTTACGGGCGGGAACTCCGCCGGCGACTTTGTTAAGCTGCTAGGTAACGGGAAACACTTCGGGCTGAAGCATCTGAATTACACATATCAGGAAGGCGAAGGCGGCATTGCGGATGCTCTCTCGCTCGTCGAACATTTTGCAGACGAGCAGCCGATCTGCGTCGTGCTCGGCGATAACCTCATCGAGAAGAATATTCGTGCCGCCGCGGATGACTATCGTGCACAAGGCAAGGGCGCAAAGATACTGCTCAAAAAGGTGCCCGACCCGCAGCGTTTCGGCGTGCCGGAGATCGACGGCGACCGCGTCCTGCGGATAGAGGAAAAACCGCGCGAACCGAAGTCGGATTTTGCCGTCATCGGCGTTTACTTTTATGACCACACGGTCTTTGACGTCATTAAGACGCTCAAACCGTCCGACCGCGGCGAGCTAGAGATCACCGACGTCAATAACCATTACATCTCGCGGGGCGAGATGACCTGGGGCGAACTCGACGGTTGGTGGACCGACGCCGGAACGTTCGAAAGCCTCCTGCTCGCATCAAACCTCGTCGCCAAATCGGGAGCAAATAATGTCGGCGTATAGGCCACGAATGCGCGAATGCCCGTAGTTGAAGCCTTTGCGTTTCTTGGCGTCTTTCCTTTGCGGCCTTTGCGTTGAAGAGTGCAGGAGTCAACGCGTTTGCGGCCTTACGTTGGCAAGTACGGGAGTAAACGCAAAGAACGCTAAGTTTAAGACGCAAAGGGCACGAAGAGCAGAAGACGCATGTCTGTGTTGAAGGTTGGCCTACCATTCGCGAGGCGCTTCTGGAGTAGAATATGCCGATCGCACCTTGCGTTCTTGGCGTCTTCCCTTTGTGGCCTTACGTTGGCAAGGGCGAGACTTAACGCAAAGAACGCAAAGTTTAAGACGCAAAGGGCGCGAAGGAACAGAAGACGCTTGTCTGTGTTGAAGGTTGCTAGACCGTTCGCGAGGCTCTTGCAGAGTAAAATATCTCGTTCGCACCTTTGCGTTTCTTAGCGTCTTCCCTTTGCGGCCTTTGCGTTAACGGGCTTCGGAGAAAACTTAAAGTTGGCTAGCGGTCGTGCGACAGCGCTAGACGCAAAGGTCACGAAGGAAACCTCGAAAGATTATGGATGAAAATGCCATCTCCCACATCGTCATTGAAAAGGCGATCAAAGTGCACAAAGCCCTCGGGCCCGGCCTGCTCGAAAGAACCTATAGAGAGTGTCTCGCATATGAGATTCAGAAGACCGGTTTGCGCGTTGAGCAGGAAAGGGGACTTCCGCTGTCTTACGAAGAGGTGCATCTGAATTGTGGATATCGGCTGGATATTTTTGTTGAGAACAAATTCATCGTCGAGGTTAAGTCCTGCGAAGGCCTCGGCGACGTTCATCTCTCGCAGTTGTTGACGTATCTGCGGCTCTCGGGTACAAAGCTTGGATTGCTGATAAACTTTAATGTTGTCCTATTAAAGAACGGAATTAGAAGAGTAGTTAACGAGCTTGATCTATGACCTTTATTGATAAAGATATCGCGGATGTTATTGTCTATCCGCTGAAGAAATACACGGATGAACGCGGGTGGCTTGCGGAGCTTTTTCGGCATGACGAGCTTGAGGCGGAATTTTATCCGGCGATGTCGTATATCTCATTCACGAAGCCGGGCGTTGCGCGCGGGCCGCATGAGCACGTCGATCAAGCAGACCTTTTCTGCTTTATCGGCCCGTCGGATTTTAAGATGCGGATGTGGGATAACCGCGAAGGATCGCCGACCTACGGCCACCGAATGACGCTCATCGTCGGCGCGTCGGACGCAAAGGCGATCGTCGTTCCGAAAGGCGTCGTCCACGGCTACAAGAATATCGGCGAGATCGACGGCATGGTCATTAACTGCCCGAATCGCCTCTATATGGGCGAGGGCAAACGCGAGCCGATCGACGAGATACGCCACGAAGACGACCCCGAAACGATCTTCCGTATGGAAGATTAGATAAGGAAATCCCTTTTGCCAGACCGCCCGAAAAGGATCGTCCGCATTATCGCCCGCCTGAACGTCGGCGGTCCGGCACGCCACGTTGTTTGGCTGACGAGCAAGCTCATCCCGCCCGAATTTGAAAGTACGCTGATCGCGGGAACTGTCCCGCCGGGCGAAGAGGATATGGCGTACTTCGCCGAGGAGAACGGCGTCACGCCGATATTCCTTGCCGAACTAAGCCGCGAGCTTTCGCCAAAAGATCTCATCTCCGCCGTAAAGATCTTTCGTGAGCTGCGGCGGTTGAAACCTGATATCGTTCACACGCATACCGCAAAGGCCGGTGCCGTCGGCAGAACAGCAGCCTTCCTTTATAAGTATCTGACGCCCGGCACGCTCGTTGGCAGGCCACGTCGCGTCAAGAAAATTCACACATTTCACGGACACGTTTTCCACAGCTACTACGGAAAGGCGAAGACGCGCGTCTTCATCCTTATCGAGCGGCTGCTCGCACGCATAACAGACCGCATCATCGTCATTTCAGATCAGCAGTTAGAAGAGATCGCGGGCAAATTCAAGATCGGACGGCGCGAGCAATTTCGCGTCATCCCGCTCGGGATCGAAGAGACGGCGAAACGAACCGACCGCACGGCGGGATTGCGCGGGGAGTTCGCGATCCCGAACGATACGCCGATCGCCGGCTTCGTCGGACGCCTTACAGAGATAAAGAATCTCGAACTGCTGCTCGATGCCGCCGCACTTTGCGCAAAAACGGACGTGCCGGTGCACTTTGTCATCGTCGGCGACGGGCATTTGCGCGGGAGCCTCGAACGCCGTGCCGCCGAGCTAAACCTTTCAAACGTCTCATTTGCAGGCAACAGGAAAGACATCGCAAGCGTGCTCGCGGAGCTTGATATTTTCGTATTGACCTCAAAAAACGAAGGCACGCCGCTCTCGATGATCGAGGCAATGGCGGCGAACGTGCCGGTCATCTCGACCGCGGTCGGTGGGGTCGTCGATCTTGCGGGCGATGGGCAGGAGAGGATGGATGGATTCGAGGTTGCCGAACGCGCCGTCATGGTTCGGACGTTCGATCCGGCGGATCTTCAAAAAGGCTTGCTTTATTTGCTCAAAAATGAAAAAGTACGGGAGACGCTTGCTCTTCGAGCCGCAAAATTTGTAGACGAAAGATACTCCGTTTCGAGGCTCGTTAAGGATCTTACCGAGCTTTACAGCGGCGTTGTGTGAACAAACCCTCCCATTCGGCTAAGATTAAAGTTCTATCGGATTTTTCTCGTAAATGCAGAACCTCACACTTGAAGCATTTCTGATCCTATCCGTCTCGATCGTCATGAGCGCGGTGTTGACCTATGCCGTCCGCGCATATGCAACTCGGCGCGGTTTTGTCGCTGCGCCGAAAAGCGATCGCTGGCACGCGCGGCCGACCGCGATGCTCGGGGGTGTTGCAATATACGCGACGACGATCATCGGCTATTTCCTTTTTGTCCCATTCACACGCGAATCTGCGATCTTGCTCGCAGGCGGGACCGTCCTCTTTGCGGTCGGCCTGGTAGACGACATTTTCAACATTCGCCCGTATCAAAAACTTCTCGGGCAGCTTTTTGGTGCGGCCGTCCTGATCGGCTTTGGCCTAACGATGCCGTTGACGGGCAACGAGATCATCGACATTTGGATCACGGGCCTTTGGATCATCGGCATTACGAATGCGATCAATCTGCTCGACAATATGGACGGACTCGCCGCCGGAATAGCCGCGATCGGCGGCATTGGACTTGCGGCGAGTTTCTACAGCGTCGGGCAAGGCAACGAACTCCTATTCGCGGCGGTGTTTGTCGGCGGCCTGCTCGGCTTCCTGATCTTTAACTTCAATCCTGCGTCGATCTTTATGGGCGATTGCGGATCGATGTTCGTCGGGTTCATCCTGTCGGGTGCGGTACTCATCAACCAGACAGGCGGCGGCGGTCGCAGCCGCGGAATTCTGCCGATCCTCGCCGTGCCGGCTCTGATCCTCGTCGTACCGATCTTTGACACGACTCTCGTTACGCTCGTGCGAAAGGTTTGGGGCCGCAAGGTCTCCCAAGGCGGGCGTGACCACACGTCACACCGCCTCGTCGCTCTCGGCCTATCGGAACGCTCGGCCGTTCTGATGCTGTACGCATTCGCGGTCATCGCGGGCGGACTTTCGATCGCGGTCACGCATCTTGCATTCTCAGAAAGTCTCGCGCTCATCGCATTCTTCTCGACGCTGCTGGTCATCGTCGGCGTCTTTCTCTCGAAGGTGACGGTCTATGAATCGAGCGGGACGGACGCCTCAGCACCCGAAAAAGCGGTCTTTGCGTTCATCATCAATTTTTCGCACAAGCGGCGAATTTTCGAGATATTGCTCGACGCCGTCCTGATCACGCTCTCGCTTTACGCGGCATTTGCTCTGGTGCTCGGTTCGCTCGACAACAGCGAGGCCTGGGACCTTTTTGTAAAGAGTCTGCCGCTTGTCATACCGATCAAGCTTGCGGCATTCCTTGTTGTGGGTGTATATCGCGGGCTTTGGCGTTATACGAGCATTCGGGATTTCATTACGTACGCGAAAGGCGTTCTGCTCGGGTCGGGCCTTAGCGTGCTCGCGATCCTTCTGCTCTATCGATTCCAGTATTATTCGCGGACGGTCTTCGTCGTCGACGCGCTCATCCTGCTCTTCGCCGTTATCGGCAGCCGAATGATGTTCCGCCTGATCCGCAGCGCGATCCCGATACCGCAGTCCGGCGAATCACGCCGCGTCCTTATTTACGGTGCCGGCGACGGCGGCGAAATGGTCTTGCGCGAGTTGCGGAACAACCCCGAATGGAACCTCACGCCGATCGGCTTCGTCGATGACGATCCGCTCAAGAAGGGCCGCGTCATCCACGGCCTCACGGTCTTTACCGGCAACGGCGCGCTTGGCGCTGTCTGCCAGGAAAAGGATGTTCAGGAGATACTCATCTCGGTGCGCAACTTCGACAGTGAAAAGCTTCGCAAAGTGCGTGAGATATGCGTCGAGAACAATATTGCGATACGGCGTGCGCTACTTACGATCGAGACCTTAGAATAGAACACAGCGTGGCTACATTTCGGATACGGATCGACACAGCGGTGGCACGAGTTTGCCTGATCGCGTCAGTGCTTCTGATAGCGGGAGCAGCGTGGGCGGGCGCTCGTTGGAATTTTGCGAATTCCGCTTCGATGCGCGCCGACCGCGTTGATATGGTCCCGGTGCTGACGTCGCTCGGCCCCGACGACCCGCAGACACATTTTGCCGCGGCCGTCCTGCTTGATAAGACGTTCGAGCCGGAAGATGCCGCTGCGTCGCTCGCGGAATATAAACGCGCGGCAGAACTTTCGCCGAACAATTACCTCGTCTTGCTTGCTCTTGCAAAGGCGTACGATCGTGCAGGAGACCGCGAGAACGCGAATTCCGCGTTCGTAAGGGCCCGCGAGCTTGCGCCGAACTACTCGGACGTGAAATTTGCGTACGGCAATTTTCTTCTTCGCGGCGTCGGGAATGAGGCCGAAGCGTTCCAACTGATCGCGGACGCGGCAAAAAGCCGCCCTGAATATGCGTCGTCCGCGGCGATACTCGCACTTGAGGCCGCAGGCCAAAACATCGCCGAGGCACGCAGGCTGCTTGGTGACGCACCGAGTGCACGCGCCGCGCTTGCGATCTATCTTCTGTCGAAGGATCGTCCGGAAGATGCAGCCGCGTTGTGGGACGGTTTGCCGCCCGAATTGAAGACAGGAAAGCTTAAGCCCGATGGCGAAAGACTTGCCGCAAAGCTTGTCGAGAAGAAACAGTTTCGCCTCGCGCTTTCGGTATATAACGACCTGAAAACAGAGCCTGCGTTGGCGCTCAACACGGTCACTAACGGCAGTTTTGAAAGCGGAGTTTCCGCCGCCGCCGCGAACGCATTTGATTGGAAGATAGCTGCGGGCCGCGAACCGCAGATCGCGCTTGCCGACAAAGCTCATTCCGGCAAGGTCAGCCTCTACTTCGTGTTTGATACAAAACGCGCCGACGCTTTTCGCGAGGTCAGACAGACCGTCGCGGTCGAGCCCGGCTCAAACTATCGTTTGTCTGCGTTCTATAAGAGCGAGCTGCGTGCCGCCGACGACGTTTCGGCGCACTTCCAGATCGAAAATGCGGACGGAGCCATCCTCGCGAAATGCCCTTCGTTCGCATTGAATGCCGAGTGGGCGGAAACAGGCGTAGAGTTCCAGGTTCCGGCCGATGCCGCCGACGGTGTCGTGATAAAGCTCGTACGCGACGACTGCCGTTCGGCGATCTGTCCGATCAGCGGCAAGCTTTGGCTTGACGACATAACATTAGTGAAAGAGTGAGAATTTCCGACGCACTGACCATTAGAACGAAAGCTCTGTGGAGCGATACGGCGCTGTTTTGGCTGCTGCTTGTCGGCCCGATGGCGGCGTGTCTGCTCTTCGGCGCTGTTGACAGCGGGACATGGGCGTTGATCGCGATCGTAACCTTAGCGGGCACGCTTCTTTGGGGCTATACGGCATTTCGTTCAGGAGAATTTGCGATACAAAGCTCGCCGCTTCTCATTCCGTTTGCCGCATTCTTCCTGCTTGGAATTCTGCAAACACTTGCGGGTACAACGCTCGATCAATACGCGACGAGGCTTTTTACCTTTCGGCTCGGAGTTTACCTGTTGTTCTTTCTCGCGGCCCTTGCGGTATTTTCGACACAGGAACGGCTAAAAAAAGTGCGTTTTGCGATCGTGCTTTTCGGCGGACTGCTTGCGTTCGGCAGCATCCTGCAGCGTCTTGCCGCGATCGAACCGATATTCGGAATACGCGAAACGCCGCAGGCAATTCCCTTCGGCCCATTTGTGAACCAGCATCACTTTGCCGCATTCATGGTGATGATCTGCGGGCTGACGTTCGGCGCGATCTTTGATAAAAAGACATCGCGCAACTTAAAGGTCTTGAACATCGGCGTCACGTTCGTCGCAGGTTCGGCACTCGTGATGACGCTTTCGCGCGGTGCGTGGCTCGGCGCACTCGTTGCTCTCGCGGTCGTCCTGCTCGCAACTTTCGTAACGCGCGACCGAAGGCATTCGCGGTCGGCTCGTAAAAAGATGCTCGTGCCGGCTTTGTCCGCTATCATCCTGGTCGCGGCGGTGCTCGGCCTCGCGGTCTTTCTTGGCGGCGACGATATGAATCTCTCGCTTGCCGGCCACGGGACCGATGCCGAAGGGTTTACGAGCGGCCGCACGCATTTTTGGGCAGTCGCATTGGAGATCTTTGCCGCACATCCGGTAATGGGTGCGGGGCTCGATTCTTTTGCGGTCGCTTATACGCGATATGACACGTGGGATGGAGTCTTTCGCATCGAGCGTGCGCACAACGACTATCTTCAAGTCCTTGCGGATGGAGGCGTACTAGGTTTCTTGTGTCTCTTCTCGTTCGTCGTGATATTTTGCCGGCAGGCGATCAGGAACATCCGACGAACGTCTGCCGAGCATCGCGGCCTCGCGATCGGAGCATTCGCGGGCTGCGTCGGTATTCTCGTTCACAGCATCGTGGACTTCCCTTTGCGGACGCCCTCGAACGCGTTCTTCTTTCTGCTGCTTGTTGTGCTCGCGACCGTAAGGCTCGATAACGATCGCTATTTAGGCGGCGGCTCGACCGTTACCTCGACCTCGGCGGACCCACACGGCAAGCTGAACTTGACGTGATAGATCCCCGTCCGGCCGGAGACAGATCTGATCACATAAAGCGAACGGCTCTTTATCCCCGCAACCGAAACCGGCCGAGCATCCAGATCCTTTTCATTATCCGAGACGGCGTTCAGACCCGTAAGGTCGCGGTCATCCTCGGTGCCGATGATGATCCCGCGTTCTTCGCCGCTCGGCATCGACATTCGAATTTCGCTTGCGGTAACGACACACGGTTTGATCTCTTCCTGCTCCGCCCGTGCCGTTACAACGCGAGGCCTCAAATCAGCAGAAGCCGGAGCCGATGGCGTCTCTGTCGGAGTCGGAGTTGCTTCGGCGACGGGTTCGGGTGTCGGTGTTGCCGTCTCGCTGGGTGCTGGAGTCGGGCTTGCTTCGGCGACGGGTTCAGAGGTAGGAGCTGGTGTGGGACTTGATGTCGGTTCTACAACATTTTCAGGAGTTGGCGTTGGCGTTGGCAGCTCAGCTTCGCTCGGCGTCGCCGTCGGGCTCGCTTCCGCGACAGGCTCGGGCGTCGGTGTTGGAGTCACCATCGGACTTGCTTCTACGACGGGTTCGGGTGTCGGTGTTGCCGTTTCGCTCGGTGTTGGAGTCGGACTTGCTTCAGCGGCGGCCTCCGGCGTCGGAGACACGCCTGGTTTCGGGATCGAGATCACAACCGGCGGGAAAAGCTCGGTGCTCGCCGGCCTTGGCGTCGGCGAAGCGCTCGGTGTCGGAGCGACCGCGGGCTGCTCGGCGACGGGTTCAGGCGTTGCGGTAGGCGTCTCGCCGGGAAGCGGAGGGAGGTCGCCCAATATCGCGGGCGTCGGGGTCGGTGTCGGCTTGTCGGCCTGTGCAACTTCGGTGTCGTGTTTTGCAAGCGGATCGGGGCCGGCTTCGGCTTCAAATCCGTCGAGGTTCCCTTTCACCTGCGAATATGCGGACTTCAAGATCGCGTATTTCGCGGGGTCCGGCATTCCGCCTTTATATCCTTTCAAGTAATACGGCAGTGCACCCGCGAGATCGTTCTGCGCCGCAAGGAGCGCACCCATACGCCAATTCACCGAACGCTGCCAAACGCTGTTCTCCGGTGCGACCGAAAGGCTGCGCTTGAATCGGATCAACGCCTCGTCTGTTTCACCTTTTTCGGCAAGAGCCGCACCGGCAAGCTCTTCGATACGGCTGCGTACGATGCCCGTGAGCGTCGCTGCGGCGATCGGGCTCGTGGCAACGGTCTCGCCGTGCGCGAGTGCGGCAGTACGCGCGGGATAAAGTTCCTCGGCGAGGATCGCCGCCGTCGGATCGGGTGCCTGAAGGGCCGTTCCGGAATTCGTAGCGGCATTCTTCAAGAGTTCGAGAGCCGTGTCGGGCGCAAGCTTTTTGTCAACGAGCAAGCTTGCCGCAAAGATCTCGCGGTGCAGCTTCATCGGGTCGGAACCCGCGGCCTCAAACGCAGTTGCCGCCTTCGCAACGTCGGCACTGCCACTATTTACCGCCTGCCAAAACTCGAGCAGCGGGACGAGCACATTGCCGCTTTGCTTGTCCGAGTCCGTCAGCGGAGCGAACAGGCTTGCGCGCCGCTCGAACGAGATGAGTTCGCCGATGTTCGACGCGGTTCGCTCGATGCGGCCGCCAAGCTTTGTGGAAACTGCGCCATCCTTTAGCGAGAAATTTCGTGCAATGCCTTCGGCAGCCTGGCGATAGAACCCTGCAGCGGCCTGCGCCCTCGCAAGTTCGTAATCGATCGTCGGAAAGTTGCCGTAACGACGTGCGGCGAGCAGTGTTTTCTCGGCTTCGAGAGGCTTGTTGAGCAGCATTTGCCCGCGAGCAAGGGCGATGTGGCCCCAGATGAACCGCGGTTCGACGGCGATCGCACGATTCGCGTACTCGACGGCCTTTTGCGCCTCGCCGTGCGACGAATACCAATACGCAACACCCGCGAGCAGCATCACGTTGTTCGGATTCTCAGCGATCGAAGCGGCAAGCTCCGTTTCACCTTCGGCGGCCTTCCCGCTTTCAAAAAGCGAGAGGATGACGCCGGTCTTTGCGGGAAGATTCTCTGGATCGACGGTCAGGATCTCTCGATATAGTTTTGCGGCCTCGTCTGAGTTTCCAAGCGAGCGATACGCCTCCGCAAGCCCGCGTTTTGCCTGAATACTTACGGGATCGAGTTCGAGTGCTTTTTGATACGCGGCGGCAGAACCTTCCAGATCGAAATCGACGCGCTCTGCAAGCGCGAGCATCAGATAACCGCCGGCGTCGGCCGCGAGCGCGAGCGCGGCCTCGGCAGCACGCCGTGCGTCGTCGCCGCTCTCGATCGTGAGGTAAAAAGCGGCAAGCTCCCGGAGTTGCGCGGCATCGGCCTTCTCTTCAAGCGTCCTTGCGATAGCGAGAGCCGGCTTACGGTAGCCTTTCCAGAAAAGCTTCGGAGGGACTTTTGAGAGCCTCTCCTTAAAGAGCGTATCGGGGAGCGGCTTCGGAGCGTCAGCAGCCGCGTCGGTGTAGAGTTTTAGGGCCGGATCGATCTCGTTAAGGTCAAAATGAGCATCGGCAAGCGCAGCTTCCGAGCCGGAAAGACGCCTTGCAGCGTCGGCGAGATGTTCGCTTGTTGGGAAATCGGAGATGAATTTCTTGAACGCGGTGATCGCCTCTGCAGCGTCCGTGATCGCGGTGGCCTTTTCCCATTCGGCGGCCTCATCAAGCTTTGGCTTCTTCGGCGTAGCCTTCGGTTTTGGTTTTGGCTTTGGGGTGGCCTTTGCGACAGCCTTTTTCGGTGTTGCCTTTGCCTTAGCTGCGTCGGTTTTCTTCTTCGCCGTCTTTTCGGGCTTCGCGGCCTGCTTGTTCTTGTTGGTTTGGGACGCTTCGATGAACGTTGGCGCCAGCGCGATCGCAAATAAGAAAAATAACGCAAAGATCCTCATAAATAAGACTGTTTCCGGCTGGTTCAGGATAGCACGAAGCTTCGCTTTTTCGCCCCCGACGCTTTATCCTCTTCTTGCTGCTGCAGAAAGCATTATGAACGAGCTCGATTCAAGCTGGCACGAACTGCTCAACAACGCCATTCGGCACGCCGAGGTTTCCGGACGCACGGACATCGTCGAATACCTGCAGCTTAAGGCGTCCAACGATCTGCTTCGAACGACGGCCGCGAACTGGCTGCTTGATTCATTCATCGAGGCCGCTTTCGAAGCCGCAAGACGCCAGCCAGCGATAAAGGTCGAACGCGACGAGCCTTTCGAATTCTCACGCGGCAACGGCAAAATGCAAGGCTCGCGGCTCATTATCACACTCGGTGTACGATGCCTCGAGGTCAGGACCGGTTGGCCGCGTACGCCGTCGAGCGGCATCCTGCGTGGGAATTCGCTGGCAGCGGCAGACATCCTCCATTTCGGACTTTCGCGGCACAACGCCCTACTTTCCCTCGTCCGCGGCGAGACAACGCCGCATTGGATCGACGAAGAAAAGAACATCGCAGACCTCGCATTCATCTCGCAACACCTCGCGATCCTGCTCGGCCAGCCGGAAATGACCATCTGAACGCCGAGGCTCTGCCTGATCTCTCCGTGCCCTCTGTGTTCTCAGTGGTGTTTTTACAATCGGCTTAATTAGTAATTTTCTAATTATTAATTATTAATTGTTTCGGAGACCTGGTTTCTCCGCACCCTTCGTACTGTCAGTGGTGATCCCTGTTAAAAAAGATTTTCTTGACTTTGATGCAGCGGATTCTGCATAATTTTGAGTGAAGGCCGGCGCCTGCCGGCGTTACCTCAATTGGGCACACCCAACAAACGCCGCCACCATTATCGAATCTACTTGTATAATAGATCCCGACCTTTGCCTGTCTTACCTTACGGAGGAGAAGTATTGTGAATAGTGAAGAACTCGAGCTAAGCCTACGCAGCGAATTCGAGAATTACCTGAAAGACGTTATCGCCGAAATGAAAGGCGAGGTCTCTGACTTTCAAAAGAAGATCGTTGCCGAGCTTGACGCTCAAAAAGAACGCATCGATGAGGCTTTTGAAGGCTTTGCCGCACGTTTTGACACGGAAAGAAAGGTCGACGCCGGCTTTACCGATTCCGTTGTTGAGCATCTGCGCCTATCGCGCGATGAAGGCGCAAAGATCACTGCCGCTGCGATCGCCGAGGCCGAGGAGCTTGAAAAGGCTTCGATGCCGACCGCGAATTTCAGCGAGCTGAAAGAGGCGATCAACGACATCAGCTCGAAAGAAAGCCAGGCGACCATCCTCAAGGCTTTGATCTCTCACGCTGCGAATTACGCTCCGCGCGGTGCGTTCTTTATCATCAAGAGCGATAACTTCACCGGTTGGAAGGTCTTCGGTAAAGAGGCCGACGAGGAGAATTCGCCCGTTCGCGACATTATGTTCCCGACGGCGAACGACACGGTTCTCGGCAAGGCTGTTTCGTCACTTTCGACGGCCGAGGGTTCTTTCGGCACCTATCATGACGACGCCCACTACCTCGAAGCTCTTAATTTCGGCAGGCCAGACAGAATGTACGCGATACCGCTTGTTGCGCGCGGACGCGGCGTCGCAGTCCTTTATGCCGACTACGGCATCGAGGGCGTTAACGTAAATCTCGACGCGCTCGAAACGCTCGTCAAGATCGCGGGCCTGACCGTCGAACTTCTTGCTTCGGCACGCCAGCCAGCCCCGATCCAGGCTCCGAGCCACGCCGTCCCACAGCCCGAAACGGGTTATGAAGCTCCGGCGGATACTTCGAGCTTCCAGTTCTCGGACAGCGTTACATTTGACGCGTCCTCATATGTAAAAGCGTACGAAGCTGAGGCACCTGCAGTCGAAGCTCCAGAAAGCGAAACGTCCTACGAGGTCGAGCGGAACTACGACGAAGAGCGCGTCGAGGAGCCGTCATATCCGTATGACGCGCCGGCCGTCGAACATGCAGAGGCCGCCGAACAAGCTGAGGTGGTCGAAGAGACCGCTCCAGAGGCGGTCGAAGAGGTTTCGTACGAACCCGTTCACGATCATTCTTTCGAGACCGTGCCGAGCTACAGCTCGTTCGATCCGAACTCGATCCCTGAGGTCCACGCTGAGCCGGCCGAACCGGTTGTCGAACCCGAGGTCGAGCACCACGCGGTCGAGGGATCACATTACGATGCAGCTCCCGAGGTCGTTACCGAAAGCTATGATTCGGCCACGTTCGAAACTGTTTCGAGCGTCCCGGTCGAGGAAGCCGTGCATGAACCTGTGGCACCGACCTTCGAAGCGGCACCGTTCGACTCGACACCGAGCGAACCGACACCGGTCGTTGAGGCTCCGCAGGAAGAGAAGCCTGCGTTCTCAGCCCCGCGCAGCCGTCTGAGCGAACGCCACATCGATCTGCCCGTCGAGGTCAATGACGAGGAACGCCGTTTCCACACCGACGCACGCCGTTTTGCGAAGCTGCTTGTCTCGGAGATCAAACTCTACAATCAAGAGACTGTCGCACTGGGCCGCGAATCAGGCGACCTTTACGAACGCTTGAAAGAGGCGATCGACCGGTCACGCGAAATGTACGACAACCGCGTACTGCCCGTTGTCGCGGCGAAATTCGACTATTTCCACTACGAATTGGTCAATTCGCTTGCAGAAGGGCATGAGGAAAAACTCGGCCCCGCCTATGCCGGCGTCCACGCGTAAACTAAGGTTTTCCTAAACGAAGGCTCTCTCAGGTCGGTGCGGTTGATTCCGCCCGGCCTTGCTTTTTTGTTCGATTATTTTGGTTCACGTTCGGATGGGAACACGGGCCGCGTCTCGGGCGGATTGTCCGGCGATGTGTGCCGATGGACGATCTTCCAATCCTTACCGATCAGGCGGTAGATGAGCGTCATTCTGCCCGAAGCGCTTTCTGGCTTGCCGTCGTATTCCTGCGTTTGTTTCCATTTGCAGGTAACGTAAGCCGACGTCTTGCTCAGCATCTCGACCCGCAGGCCCGTAATATCGAGCGTAACGTTCTTGATCTTCGGATAGGAAGATTCCGTGTTCGATTTTATGTTCTCCCAGCCGATGGTCGCCGTCCCGTTGTTGTTGAAGATCAGGATACGGTCGCTCTTCTCATAGGCCGCGAGCACCTTTGCGGCATCGACCTCGCGAATGCCGTCCATAAGGCTCTCAAACGCCGCCTTCACCGGAGCCGTCGGGTCTGCCTTTTTCGCCCCGGAAGCCTTTTGGCCGTAGGCGAGCGAAGCGGTAAATAGTGTAAGGATCGTAAAAATAAGGATTCGTTTCAGCATAGTTAAACACCAATACCTTCGGGAACGCCGAAGGGCAAAAATAGCCGTGTCGATCAAAAAAGGCTGCACCTCACGCGGCATTTGATGCACCAAATCGTCTGCCAGCCACCATCTTACTACACGCTTTCCTGCAAAATTGGATGCGTATGCGTTGATTCCCGCGATTTTCCGCAATAAACGGGCTTCGGCACAAAAATTGCGGTTTCGAGGTGATAGCAGCGGCGTATTTTCGGTTACTATTTAGGCCGCGAACACATCCCTTGACCTTTCGGAGACGAATATATGCGTTCCTCAGCAAAAATTTTAGTAATGGCGGCGGCGTTGATGCTGCTCGCCGCAGGCGTTTACGCTCAGGATTATTCGGATAGTGATGGCGGCCAGCCGGAGATCACGGCACGCGTCGCACGCATCAGCAAGCTAAAAGGCGACGCACAGATACGCCGCCGCGACGCTCTCGAATGGGAAGAAGCGGACGACAACCTGCCGCTCGTCGAGGGCGATGAACTCGTTACTTCAAAGTCCGCGAGGCTTGAGGTGCAGTTCGACCGCAACACTTACCTTTGGCTCGACGGCGACGCAAGCCTGAAGATCGAGACTTTGAGCGATCAGGGGATCGCCATCTCCGTGCCGCGTGGTTCTGCCGCGGTGAAGGTCATCGATTTTGACAAGTCGCGCTGTTATTTTGAGATCGACGCACCTTCGACGACCGTTGCACTCGAACGCGACGGCCTTTACCGCATCGACGCAGGCTACGACCAGAACGACGCGGTGCTCGTCTCCGCTTTGGAAGGCGGGCAGGCACGCATCTATACGCAGACCGCCGGGATGACGCTTTACTCCGGTCGGCAGGCACGCATAATGACGGCCGGTGCTTACGCGGGCGAGACGGACGTTACAAGCATCGGGTCTTTTGACGACAAGTTCGCCGATTGGGTAGGCGATCGCCAGAAGAAGATCGACCGCGACCTCGCCGATTCTTACTACGGCAGATATTATGACGACGATATGTACGGCGCCGAGGACCTGGACGACTACGGCCAATGGAACTATACGTCGTCTTACGGTTACGTTTGGCGGCCCTATGCGTCGTCGATCAGCTCGTATGCGAATTGGTCGCCGTATCGATACGGACAGTGGCGTTGGCTGCCGCCTTACGGATGGACGTGGGTCAACGACGAGCCGTGGGGCTGGGCGACGTATCACCACGGACGCTGGATCTGGCTCGACGGATATTGGGGCTGGACTCCATACGGATATTACCGTTCAGGCCGCAGCTGGTGGCGTCCGGCGCTCGTCTATATGACGATCTACAACAACGACGTGTGCTGGTATCCGCTGCCGTACCACTACCACTATTACAACTACAACTGGCACTGGAACAACGGCCATTACGGCGGCCACGGCGGTGGCAATCATTATCCCGGCAACGGCAACGGAAATGGCAATGGGAACGGAGGCGGCCATACGGGCGGAAACCCGACGCCGTCGCCTACGCCCGGCATTCTCGGCCCGGGATTCATACGCGACAACGTGCCGCCGCTCCAGACCGTGCCGACGACCGGCGTGGTCGCGGTCAGCCGCGATCAGTTCGGCAGCAAGCGGCCGAATATCCAGCCGCCGCTCGAAGTCGCAAAGTCGGTCGTAAAGACCGTCCGCGAAGGTTCATCCACACCGCCTCTGCTCCCACCGGGAACCGAGATCAACGGTTCGCGTCCGAGCCCGATGGCGGTAAAGACACCGGCGGCAGCCGAACATTTCGACACGATCCGTACGGGTGCCACAACGCGTTCGACGCGTGCTCCGCTCGATAATACGCTCCGCAAGGACCGCATTCTCGGTGGCCGCGACATCCTGACGCCGGACCCGACGCGTGGCCGTCCGGAGCCGGGTTCGCGTCCGACGGGAGCCGTCGTAAGGCCTCCGCTGACGATCCAGAATCCGCGGCCGACGCAGCCTCGGTACGACGATCAGCGTGACACGACGACGCCTGTGCGTCCGCGAACGCGAACGACAGCACCGCTCGGAACGCCTCGGCAGGATGTTCCGCGTGAACAGCCGCAACCGCGTTATGTGCCGCGGCCACAGATACAGCCGCCGGCTTCGCGACCGCAAGAGGATTCAAGGCCGCAGCAACCGCGCTACGATCCGCGTCCACAGCCACGCTACGAGCCTCGTCCGCAGCCGCAACCGCGGAACGAGTCAAGGCCTCAGCCGACACCTCGTTATGAACCTCGTCCGCAACCGCAGCCGCGGAACGAATCGAGGCCTCAGCCGCCCGCGGAGCGAAAGCCGGCACCATCCGCTCCTCTCTCAAGAGAAAAGGATGGCAAACGCCAATAGGTCGACCGTCACTGAAATCCTCCCAGTAGTAGCCCCGGCAGTTTGTCGGGGCTATTTATTTCGCAAAATGTTCATAGTCGTTGGTGACGGAAGTGTGATCGCCGTTTTCCGTCGATACACTTACCGATACGAACACGATTTTCCCAATCGACTGCCATTTCTACTTTCGGTTCAGTTCACGTATGGCAAAATTACGAACATGATTAAGGCTCAATTCCGCCCTTGGTGAGCTTTTCTCCGGTCCCGGTGAGCCTTTGACTTCTCGAGAAACTCACCATGATTAGGTTTGGCGATTCAAGTGTCGCGGGTATGAGGTCTTGTCACCGAAGGTGACGAAAATTATAACGTAGGGTAAAACCCTACGTAACCAATCTGATCGAACCGTCGCCAAAGGTGACGAATTTCTTATGCCCCAATCTTTGGTAAAAGTTTTGATTCACGTGGTTTTCTCGACAAAGAACCGCGCAGATCTTATCGTTCCGGAAATCGAGAGGCCGGCTTGTTCGCATATATTCACGGCATTGTTGAAAACAATAAGGCGAAATTGATTATTGCCAACGGAACAATGAATCATATTCACCTATTAATTTCGCAGGGCAGGACGTCGGGTATCAGTGAGTTGATCGGTGATGTAAAACGCAGCAGTTCGCTTTGGATAAAGACACAAGGAGATTTTCACAACTTCTACTGGCAGGAGGGCTATGGGGCTTTCTCGATCGGACAATCGCAGGTTAATCAGGTAGTGGAATATATTCGGAATCAAAAAGTGCATCACGGAAAGAGTGATTTCAAGGTCGAGTTTCGCGACCTGTTGGAGAAATACCAGGTCAAATACGACGAACGCTACGTTTGGGATTGAGGTTCGTCACCGTTGGTGACGGAATTGTAATGACCGAGCTCGTAGGGTTTCACCCTACGCTATGATCTTGGTCACCTTCGGCGACAATACAGACGGCCTCATTCGGCTGGGAACGAGGCTACTCTCCTTCATTTGCCTTTCTTACGTCTAGCCAACCCACCACGCGGCGGCATTCCCCACGCCTATTGTTCGGGCAGGAAGATGCGGCGGTCGATCGCCTTCGGATCGCCGATGACGACAAAGCGGATGTTCTTCATATACTTTTGAGCAACGTCGCGGACCGCTTCGGGTGTAACGGCGTTGATACTGCGGATGAATTTTTCTGAATTCCGCCAGCCGCCACCGATGAGTTCGTAGTTGGCGAGTGTGCGGACCTGCGCGATGTTCGTCTCCTGATCGAGGTAATACGTCGTCAAAAAATAACCCGGCAGGCTCGCGAACTCATCCTTTTCAACGAGGTTCTTTTTCATATCGTCGATGATCGCGAGCATCAGCCGGACGGCTTCATTCGCATCGACTGCCGTAACGTAAATGTTGCCGGTATTTGCCGCGTCCTCGTCCATCTCGGCGTTCGGCGCGTAGGAAAGATTCCGCTGTACACGCACGATCTGATAGACGCGCGATTGCAGGATCGTGATCGCGACACGCATCGCGTAATAATCCGGATCGGCGAGATTCGGGGCCTTGAAATAGCCCTTGACGTAGTTCGTCGGAACGCCGCGTTCCGAAACGTCAAGCGTCGCCTTTGCGAATTCGAGCGGCGGCAGCGGCTTATCCCGATAGCTACCTTTCGGGAGCTTTGAGAACGACTCGGTCACCATCTGCTTGAAAACTTCCGGTTCGTAATCGCCGACCGCAACGAGCAGCAGGTGCGATGTCGTGAGCATCTCCTTGTGATACGCACGCAGCATTTCGGGCGTGAATTTTGTGAGTGTCTCGGCCGTGCCCTCGCTCGGAACTGCGTACGGATGCCCTACATTCAGGACCTTCGAGCCGAGCAGCGAGAGCGCGTTGTCGGGCTGTGAACTCGCGTCCGCAATGCCGGCAAGGAGTGCGATGCGTATGCGGTCAACGTCCGCCTTTGCGAATGTCGGGTTGATGACGAGATCGGTGAACATTCGCCACATCTCAGGAAAATCCTGTTTGGAGGAGACGACCGACATCGCACCAAAATCCGTCCCCGAAGCTCCGCCGATCGAACTGCCTGTCCGCGCTAACTCGCGACGCAAGACAGCTTTCGGATAGCTTCGGCTCCCTTCCATCGCAGCCTGTAGCGTGAAATTCTCGAGGCCTGCGGTCTCGGGCGTTGCGTTCCGAACGCCGCCGCGTACGTAGAGCCCGACCGAGATCGTCGGCGATGAGGTTCGCTTTTTGAAGATGACCTTGAGGCCGTTGACGTCGAATTCTGTTATCGCCGCGTCGGCCGAAACCGTCTGGGCGACACCTGATGCGGCAAATGCGGCGAGCGTAAAAAAGGTCGCGATCAATAATTTCATAACAAGAAAAAGGTTCTATTTGCCGATCAGGTCCTGATCCGTGAGTTTCGATTCGAGGCGGCCCGCGTCCGAGAGCATCGCGACGCCGACGTGCGGCTTGCCCGCGATGTAGGTCTTGATGTATCGGTCAACGTCCGCGCGGCTAGCGGCACGCAAATGCCGATAATAGTCGCGGTAATAGTCTGTTCCCGTCGATGACCACCAGAACGAAAGCGTGTGCGTGTAATCGCTTACTTTTTCGCGGCTGAAAAGATCGCGGCTCTCGAGCGCGGTCTTTGCGTTGGCAAGCTCCGCGTCCGAATAATACGTCGGGTCGCTGAACTTTGTGATCTCTTTATACAATGCCGCGACAGCCTGTTTTGCCTTCGCAGGAGTGGTAACAAGCGTGATGCGTATCGGCCCGACGTTCCGCTGCGTGTAGTAATGAACATCGACCGAAACGGCAAGGCCGGTATCGACAAGCGCGCGTTGGAATTTTGAATCCGGCTGGCCGACGATCCCCGAAAACACATCCGCGGCATAGGTCGATGCGTTGTCCTTTCCGATCGACGGGCCTTGCCAGCCGATCTGTATGAAGACGCTGTCAACATCCTGCGTAACGAACGCGGCCTCGCTTTTTGGCAGCGGCGGATGCTCGACGAGCGGATATTTTACGAACGGATCGTCGCCTTTCTTCCAAACGGAAAAAAACCTGTCGGCAAGTGCGAAAACCTCTTCGGGCTTTACGTCGCCCGTAACTACAAGAGCCGAATTATTCGGCACATAATAACGCGACTGAATGGTCCGCATCTTGTCGGTCGTTGCGGTCGCAACGGTCTCCCGCGTGCCGCCCGGACGTTTTCTTGATGGATATTTGTAGAAAAGCTTGTCCATCATCGTCGTCTGCAGATGATAGCCGGGCTGCGATTCCTGACGGTCTAGTTCGCCGAGCACGACCTGGATCTCCTGCTGAAACTCTGCCTCGTCAAAAACGGGATAAAGCATCGAATCTCGCAGGGCGTGCATCAGCGTCTCAAGGTGCTTCGACGTCGCCGTGTAGTAATAATTCACGTACTCTTCCTGCGTCGTTCCGTTGCGGACCATTCCGCTGTTGTCGAGGTCCGAAAGGTATGCAACATCGCCGACCTGCGCCTTCAGCTTGAGCGTCTCCGAACAATTCTGCGACGAGAAATATGCCTCGTTGCCGAACGTTTTCGAGAGATCGCAGCGATAGATCGCGATCGCCTTGTTCGGCTTAAAGAACATATGTTCGTATCGGTGCGAGAGGCCGTTGAATTCGGGCGGCTCGGTGAATGAACCGTTCCGCGCGGCAAGCTCG
>JAANMX010002207.1_pt1 | contig 20000 bp, 13 predicted proteins | sample 7279681 | NCBI WGS metagenome assembly JAANMX01 (sample SAMN14094542, study PRJNA606508) | bioreactor metagenome | isolation source: A lab-scale SPAN reactor treating ammonium-rich wastewater day 351 | place: Ireland: Galway | collected 2018-01-01
CACGAAATTCCTGAGCATTATCCGATTGCTGAGAATCCTGAGGGTTTTCCGCATTCTGAATCTGATGGATTATATGAATGACGGGCATTATATTGTTCAGGCACTGCGTTCCAGTTCCAGAAAAATTTATATTTTTCTGCTCTTTATTATGATTCTGGTAACGATTCTGGGGTCAGTGATGTACGTTGTGGAAGGCGGAGAAAATGGTTTTACTGATATTCCTACCTGCATTTACTGGGCGGTAGTTACTATTACCACGGTGGGATATGGAGATATTTCACCTGTTACGGGATTGGGAAAATTTATTTCGATGATTCTCATGCTTTGCGGTTACAGCATTATCGCTGTTCCGACAGGAATTGTTACCTCGCAAATGAAACGCGGCATGACGAAAACAAGGGTTTGCAAACGCTGCGGAAACAGTGAAAATGACGACGATGCCCGCTTCTGCAAAACCTGCGGTGAAACCATCAATCTTATTCCCTAACCATCTTTATCAGCATAAAAAAACCGCATTGCTTATACAATACGGCATAATGCGTTTCTCAGCATTTGTGTTTTCATGACTTGTTTTTCTTAGGTTCCTAATTCATTGATTTACAAATGAAAAGGTTATTAGTTTTCACTTGTAAAAGTAGAATAACTTTTTGGGATAAAAAACAGGAAAAATCCTCTTTTTTAATTGAAAAAAAATCATTATATGCGACCTGAAGTTAAAAGTTGACTTTCACATTCAGTTTTTCTGTTGAATTAATTTGATTTATCATTCAATAACCGTCTTATCCTCTTGACTTCATCCGGTTAACAAAAAAGGCTGCAATACATTGCAGCCCGTTAATTTAAAATTCAACTTCATTCTCCGGATGGATGTGCTTGTAATCTGCCACCATCTGTTCTTCGTAATTGATTTTATCATGTTTTGAAAACCGGTTTTCCAGCCTTACCACGATATAATACACTACAGGAACAATAATTAGCGTCAGAAATAATGAAGACAGCAATCCACCAATGATCACGATGGCAAGACCGTTGTTCATTTCAGCGGCAGCTCCGCTCGCCAAGGCAATCGGTAACATCCCGAATACCATCGCAATGGTGGTCATCAGAATCGGGCGGAGTCTTGCTTTATTGGCCTGAACCAAAGCTCTTTCTACCGGCTCTCCGTGATCCATCCTGTGATTGGCAAAATCAACAAGAAGGATAGCATTCTTGGCAACAAGCCCGATCAACATAATGATCCCCAAAATGGTAAAAATATTCAAACTCTGATTGGTCAACGCCAATGCCCATAATGCGCCAATAAACGACAACGGAATGGAAAAGAGTACGATAAAGGGTTTTACAAAATCATTGTAAAGAACTACCATAATCATGTATACCAACATAATCGCTGCCATCAAAGCTACTCCCAGCGTTCCGAATCCTTCGCTCTGGTTTTCCATATTTCCTCCCCAAATCCAGTTGACACCGGCAGGCTTTTTCACATTCTGCATTTTGGCTTCCCATTCCGAGGCGATGGCTCCGGTAGTTTTACCAACAACCTGCGCCTGTACCGTAACGGAAGGCGACCGGTCGTATCTTTCCAAAAGAGCAGGACCGGATCCGAAACTGATATCGGCAAACTGTGACAACTGTACTTTTTCTCCGTCAGGATTATGGAAAGCAATCTTTCTTACATCATTAATACTGGTACGGTTGGCTTCATCCAGAATAATATTTATATCATACTCCGTGCTGCCTGTTCGGAATTTATTGTCGGTATTTCCACTGAAAGCGGTTCTTAAGGTTTGCCCTACTGTCGCAACATTCAGTCCCAAAGAAGTCATTTTATCGCGGTCTACACTTACGGAAATTTCAGGATTTCCCTCTTCCACACTCAGTTTAATTTCGGAAGCACCATCGATCGTTCTCAATTGTTTCTCAGCTTCCTGAGCATAAGCCATGGCGTCTTTTAATGTTGAACCCGTTACGGTCATTTGCAGCGGCGCCATTTCAGCTCCCATAAATCCTACAGGAACGGTAGTCACCTTAGCACCGACCAACTCTTTTTCCAACTCACGTTTCAATCGGGCTGCATACACTTTGGTATCGTCCTTTCTTTCGCTTTTATCCACGAGTTCGATATTGATTTCGGATTTATAATTGGTAGACTGCATTGCGCCCATTCCGCCACTCACCTGCCCTACCGAGGTAATCATGCTGACCACTTCTGGTTTTTGAGCCAGAAATTTTTCTGCTCTTTGCGTCATGAAATTGGTTTCTTCCAGTGACGTATCTTTTGGCATTTCAATTTGTACGAGGAATTCGCCTTTGTCAGTTCCCGGGAAAAAATCGGTACCGATATAGCCGAAAACCAACAGCATAATAGAACTCACAAATAACAATAAGGTGATTCCAAAGGTTTTCAATTTGTGGTGAAGACTCCATTTCAGAATATTTTCGATTTTATGGGTAAACCAAGTAAGTCCTTCTTCAAATTTTTCAATAATTTTTCCGAAAAGGGATTTATTGCTGATCAGTTCCAGTTTTCCATATCTTGAAAAAAGCCACGGTACCACGGTAAACGATATTAGAAGTGAAAGCAAGGTGGCGATGACCACCGTGACACAAAACTGTTTAATAATATTCGATACCAAACCGGTGCTCAACGCAATAGGAAGGAATACCACGACAATTACCAGCGTGATGGCCGTCACGGTAAACCCAATTTCTTTGGAACCGTCATACGCGGCCCGTACTTTATTTTTGCCCATTTCCATGTGCCGGTGGATGTTCTCAATAACTACAATAGCATCATCCACCAGAATTCCTACCACGAGGGAAAGCCCCAATAAACTCATCAGGTTCAGGCTATAATCCAAAAGATAGAGTCCGATAAATGTCGCAATAAGCGAGGTTGGAATCGCCACCATTACGATAAGTGCATTTCTGAAACTATGCAGGAAAAACAGCATCACGAATGCTACCAAACCGATAGCGATCAAAAGGTCTTTGATAACGGAGTTGGCTGCTTCCAGGGTAAATACTGACGTATCGCTCGCCAAATCCACTTTGATATTTTGGGCTTTATACTGATTTTCTATATCTGCAATTTTCGCTTGCACCAGTTCGCTCACTTCCACGGCATTCGCTTCTGTCTGCTTCTGAACCTGGAGCATGATGGTATTCTGCTGATTAATCCGGGCGATTTTATCTGCCTGTTTCTGCGTATCCTGAACTTCGGCAATATCCGAAAGCCTGATGTTCTGTCCGTTTTTAGAAGAAATGGTCAGGTTTCTCAGCTCATCTACAGAATTAATTTTTCCTGCGAGACGAATCAAGGTACTGTTTTCTCTGGTTTTAAGATTTCCTGTCGGGAAGTCAAGATTGGAAAGAGAAATCACCTGTTGCACCTGAGGAATGGTAAGTCCATATCCTTCCAGTTTTTCCTGATTTAAATTGACCCGAATTTCCCGCTCCTGTCCGCCAATAATATTGACTTGTGCAACACCGGGAATTCTGGAAAGTTCCGGCTGAATTCTCTGGTCAATGAGGTCATACAGTTCGTTTTCGGTAAGGTTGGCTGTAAGTCCCATGCTCATAATAGGCATATCAGAAAGGGAGAACTGTGACAGCGAGGGTTCATCAATATCTTCGGGAAGATCTGAACGGATGGCGTTAATTTTCCTTTGGGCTTCGTTCAAGGCATAATCTACATCGGCATCTGCCCGGAATTCAATAATGACGACGGACAAACTTTCGTAAGATTTCGACTGGATTTTTTTAACGCCTTCCAATGACGAAACGGCATCTTCCATTTTTCGTGAAACGGTGTTTTCTACTTCCGCAGGTGAAGCTCCGGGATATACCGTGGCGACGGTTACTACTTTTACTTCAAATTTGGGAATCAATTCATAACTCAGTTGTGTGTAGCTGAACAAGCCTCCGATGATGAGCAATGCGAGCATTACAATCACCAGACTGGGCCTTTTTATGGATACTTCTGCTAATTTCATTTTTTTCTTTTATCTTTTATTATTGAAGTACCTTCACTTTTGTTTTGTCGGTCAGGTTGATCTGTCCGCTGATGACGACCTGATCACCTTCTTTCAGTCCGCCAACAACTTCCACTTTGTCTCCGAAATTGGTTCCGGTCTGTATTTTGGTGAGATAAGCCGTATTGTCTTTTACAACAAACACCTGATTATCACTCACACTTCCTACGAAAGCATCTCTAGGAATAGTTAGGGTTCTGTGCGATCCGCTTCTCGTGAAAAGCGCAGTACCGTACATTCCCGCTTTCAGTTTGTTAAAGTTATTCTGAACCGTAATTTCAACAGGGAATTTTAAAGCTCCTGAAGCAGACGGTGCGATGAAAGTAATTCTTCCATCTAAGGTTCCTTCAACAACATCCGGCTTTACTTTTACCAGATCTCCGAGAGCCAGTTGACCAATCAGAGTCTGATCTACATCCACTTTCAGTTTTACTGAAGAAATATCCACGATTTCAACAATGGGCATTCCCGGGCTCAAAACAGTTCCCACTTCTACGAATTTCTGATTGACAATACCGCTTACTTTTGAAACGACATTGGTATCGCCGGAAGTCAGTTGCGCAGATTGCATTTGCGCTCTTGCATTTTTCACCTGCAGCCTTGCCTGATCCAACTGAAGTGCTGTAACTCCTCCTGTTTTATACGCCTGTTCATATCGGTTGAGCGTCATCTGAGCATTGTCCAAATTAGCCTGTGCACTTCCTACATTCACATTCACTTTATCTCCGGAAAGTCTTCCAATACTTTGTCCTGCCCTTACATAACTTCCTTCCTTCACATAAAGAGCGATGAGCTGGCCTCCCATTTCAGCAGAAATCTGCGCCTGAAGTTTCGGCAGAAAAGTTCCGTTTACGGAAAATTCCCCGCTGATGTCTTCAGCAACTACGGTGGCTGCACGAACGGCTACATCAATATTTTTTTCCGCTACAATGGCTACTTTTTCTTCGTTGCTTTTTTTATTATTTTGAAGGATCAGGAAAAAGGCGGCGCCAATTCCTAAAACTGCCAAGATGGTAATGATGGTGTTCTTTTTCATTTTTTTAATTGTTTTCGTTTAATGTTCTGAGTTTTCCCTGAGATTTCAGCAGATTGATTTCTGCCAGTTTATAATCCAGCTTTGCTTTGGTTAGGTTATTTTTTGCTTCGGTAAGGTCACGTTCGGCATCCAGAATGTCGTTCAATGTTGCCAATCCGTGCTGATAATTGCTTCGAGTATTTGCCAATACCTGTTCTGCGAGATCTACATTCCCTTCCTGGGTGGTAATCATGGTCATGTTATTGTCCAGTTGTACGAGGGCATTTTTGTGGGATAAATCCAATCCGAGATAGGTTTCGCGAAGATCAGCTTCTGCTTTTTCAATTTCAATCTGATTGAGTTCCACTCTTGATTTTGTGGCAAAACCATTAAAAATAGGAATTCTGATATTCAAACCGATGGAAGCTAAATCCGACCAGAAAACGCCATTCTCTTTTCCATTCCACCAGGGCATATTTTCTCCTTGTCCAAGAAAACCATAATTAGCGGAAAGCGCTGCTGTAGGATAATATTCCGCAATCGTCGCTTTTTTCTGCCATTGTAAAAGTTCCAGCTGTTTGTCCATGAGTTTTATTTCCGTCCGGTCATCAAAATTCACTGTACGGTCTGGAAGTACGGCAGGATCAAAAGTCTGTTCCGGCAATTCAATTTCCTGATTCATGGGCATTCCGATCATAAACTTTAATGTATTTTCAGCCAGATCGAGTGTGTTTTCCAATTGATGAACGCCCGAATTCACATTATTACGAGCTACAACCGTACGATCCAGATCTATTTTCCGGGCAAGACCTGCATCATATAAACCTTCGATAATTTTGATTGTCTGTGTGGTGATGGCGAGATTATTTTTCGCATTGTCCAGCATTTGTTCTGCCTGATACACCTGAAAATAAGCATTCGCAACTTTTTCAATAATCTGTTCTTCGGTGAGCGCAGCATTCAGAATATAAAATTCCTTGGTAGAACGCGCGGCTTTCAGCCCTGTAAATACCGACTGATTGAAAAGCACCTGCGTGAGTTGCACCATATTGCTGGAGGTCCATTTCTGTCCAAAAGCTACTTTCACCTGCTGACCCGGTGCACCAAACATTTCGCCCGGAAGTACGGTTTCCTGCAACAGCGGATTGTAGGAAGTATTGCTGTTGAAACTGAGGTTAGGAAGAGCATTTGATCGAACTTCTGCAATCTGAGCATCTCCTTTTCGGATGTCGAGCCTCGCTTTTTCTGCTTCAGCCTTGTGTTCCAGCGCATGAGAAATCGCTTCAGAAAGGGTGAGCCGCTGTACCTGCTGTCCGGACAGCAGTGCTCCGCAGAATACGAAACCAAAGATTAATTTTTTCATTTATTTAGTTTGTTAATTTTTTTATAAACTTTTTTCCTTCTTCTGTTGTAATGGCATTCATATAGAACAAGACTGCTTCTTCATGAAAATGATTTCTGTCGAAGATCTCATTGTCAATAAAAGGAGAACTGTCGTATGACATGATGAGAGAGAAGAAAAGCTGCGCATATGCCGTTTCATTGAAATCTGTACGATAGTAACCCTGTTCTCTTCCTTTTTTTATATTGCGGAGGAGTACGTCCGTAAACCGATCAGAAAATTCACTGATGTGTTTGTTAAAAATAGCCGGATAATATCGAACCAATTGTCGGATAAATAAAGATTTATTGGACTTTACTGCTTCTTCAATTTGCTGGTCACGACAGAACATCCTTTCCACCGCATTTTCTACGGTATCATCCAGCATATTGAGTTGTTCGATGACATCATTCAGTTTAAAAGCCAACACATCCTCCAACAATGCTTCCTTATTTTTATAATGCTGATAAAGCGTTTTTTTGGACATACCAAACTCTTTTGCAATATCATCCATTTTGAGGGTTTTAGCTCCATTTTCAATAAAAAGCATCACTACTTTTTCTAAAAAATTCTTGTCCATGTATCAAAATTTATGGCTGCAAATATACGAAAGGAAACTTATAAACCAATAAAGTTTCCTAGTTTTTTTCTATATATTTTTATAATGGAAAATCGGAAGAGAAAAAAGCAAAGCCCAACTTTAGGTCACATAGGTTACAAATCCTCTGTTGAAGTTTAATTAAATTTGCAGTGCCAATGAACTAAAACACATCATCAGACAAATCTTTAAATATCATTCTTCAATTCAATTTCAATTTTTACACATGGATAAAATAAAAAAATGGCTCAGGAATAATTGGGGAACGGCGATCATGCTGCTTTTTTTCATCATGTTGTTCGTAAGCCCCGATTTCAAGGCTTGGGTGATGCGACAAATTATTTCCACCGGAATTATGAACTCCAAATTGGAGAAGAAGGAAACGATTTCAAGCTCAAAAACCCCAGCAGAAAATTTCATGGTGATGGACAATTCCGGAAATACCATCAATACTTCTGACCTGAAAGGTAAAGTGGTATTTATGAACTTCTGGGCATCCTGGTGTCCGCCTTGTCGGGCAGAATTCCCTTCTATCCAGAAGTTCTATGAACGTTACAAAGATAATCCTGGCGTGATATTTCTCACGGTGAATCTTGATGAGGACCCTGGTTTGGGCGAAGCGTATCTTAAAAAAGAACAGTTTACGGTTCCGTTTTTAGTTCCGGCCGGCAATATTCCGTCAGCTTATTTCAGCGGATCTTTGCCTACAACCGTCGTACTTGACAAGAACGGTGGAATTCGTTTGCAGCACGCCGGAATGGCAGACTACAGCAAAGCTTCATTCTATAAAGAAATCGATGCGCTTTTAGATGAATAAAATATAAAATTTTAATGCGCATTTAATTTTGATTTTCTTCTTCGGCTTCTTCCATGAGTTTCAGATAGGTGTGGTATCTCGATTCCTGAATTTCGCCGGTCTCCAATTGAGCCATGACGGCACATTGAGGCTCATTGATATGTAGGCAATTGTAAAACCTGCACTGTTCGCGGGCTTTGAATATTTCCGGGAAGAAATGCTGCACTTCTTCTTTTTCGATATCAATCATAGCAAACTCTCTCACACCGGGTGTGTCGATCACACTTCCCCCAAAGTTCCAGAAGTGCATTTGTGCGAAAGTAGTGGTATGTTTTCCTTTCAAATGGGTTTCTGAAATCTCCGAAGTTTTAAGATTCAGTTCCGGTTGAAAAGCATTCACCAAAGTGGATTTTCCTGCTCCTGAATGTCCGAAGAAAACTGATACCTTATCTTTCACTGCGTCCTGAAGCAGTTCCAAATTCTGTTGGGAATAGGCAGAAACCTGCAGCGTTTTATATCCAATATTTTCATAAATTTCCTGTATTTCCTCAATAATCGCTATCTCTTCAGAAGACAGTAAATCCATTTTGCTGAAAAGAATGAGCGTTTCAATATTATAGGCTTCACAACAAGCTAGGAAACGATCCAGAAAACCAAGCGACGTTTCTGGATGTTTCAGCGTAAAAATAAAACAGGCAACATCAATATTAGAAGCGATAATGTGTGCTTCTTTGGAAAGATTAACGGATTTTCTGATCAAATAATTCTTTCGGGGTTCAATCTTAGTAATCCATGCGATATCATCCTGTTCAAGTTGAAAACTCACGCGGTCGCCCACGGCAAGCGGATTGGTAAGCCTTGTTTTCAGAAGCTTGAACTTTCCGCGGATGCGCGCTTCGAAGACCATTTTCGTTTCCTGCTCCAGAACCTGATACCAGCTTCCTGTCGATTTAATAACCAGTCCGTGCAATGTGCCCATGAGTTCCATTATTTTTTATCATTCATAATTTTATTCTGAATTTCCACCGACTGTTCATGAATGGATTTGAAAAGTTTTTCGATAAACTCTTTCGACATTTGCGTTTCTTCAGCTTTTCTGGCGGCATATTCGGTGATAACTTTCCAGCGATCCGGTTGAAAAACCGCCGCATTATGTGCTTTCTTAAGACTGCCAATGTGCTCGGACACCTTCATCCTTTGGGAAAGCAGTTCAATCAGCTGAAAATCAATATCCGAAATCAGGGTTCTGAACCGATCCATATCTTCATCAAAAGCTGAAATTTCTGTATCTCTCACTTTCAGCTTTTCGATCATTCCGGCCAATACTTCGGGCGTCACTTGTTGTTTCGCATCACTCCAAGCCGCATCAGGATTGCAGTGCGTCTCTACCATTACGCCCTGATAGCCAATGTTTAACGCCTCCTGCGCTACTGAAAACAATCCGGTTCGGTTTCCACAAATGTGGGAAGGATCCACGAGCATCGGAATTTTAGGAAACTGGTTTTTAAAATCGAGGGCAATCTGCCAGTTCGGAACATTCCGATATTTTGTTTTCTGATAGGTAGAAAAACCACGGTGAATAACGCCCAGATTTCTAATTCCCGCACCTGACAATCTTTCCAGCGCACCAATCCACAAGGCAAGATCCGGATTAACGGGGTTTTTCACCAGAACAATTTTATCAGTTCCTTTCAGGGCATCGGCAATTTCCTGTACTGCGAATGGATTTACCGTTGTCCGGGCACCAATCCAGAGTATATCAACTTCTGCATCCAATACCGCTTTCACGTGGTGCGCATTCGCCACTTCGGTAGCGGTTTGAAATCCGAATTCCTCTTTTACTTTTTGCAGCCATTTCAATCCGATAATACCGACTCCTTCAAAACCGTTGGGCTTCGTTCGGGGTTTCCAGATTCCGGCACGAAATACCGGTATTTCAACTCCCGTTTCTTTCATTCGTCCGGCGGTTTCCAGCATCTGAAGTTCACTTTCAGCACTACACGGTCCGGCAATAATTATGGGTGTGGGATAGGTTTTGAACCATTCGTTTTTTAACTCGGCAAGCTCCATTTATTTCGCTTAATTAAGATCAAATTTAAACAAATCATCCAGATCCTTCAGCAGAGGATTGATCTGAACATATTTTTCAAAAAGCGTGCGTTTGGTCATCACTTCTTTTTTAAGATTGACATTGTCCATAACATATTCAATACCAAAACGGTAATTATTGACTTTATGCCTGAAGTGGGTGAAGAAATCGTGGCTTACCTTGTCAAATTCAGATTTGGCGGTATCGGAAGGATAGGCAATCCGGACAATTGTTTCATCCACTTTTCTCAACCGGAATCCGGAAATGGCATTGTAAATCACCACATCTTTCTGTTGAATTTCCTGAAGAAAAACAGCCCATGCTGTCTGTAAATCCGTTTCCGTAAAATGTTGATTCGGGAGCTGTTCTTCATCCTGAGGAAGCTGAACTTCTTCGGCGACTTTGGTAGATTCCTGAAGCTTTTGCTGAATGCTGTACCGGGAAGGTTTTATCTCTTTATTTTTCGCCAAAGGCTGCTCCGACTTCTTTATCACCACTTCTGGAAGCGGTATTTTCTCCTCTTTCTTAGGCGGAATCAGGGCTTCTGGGGCTGCTTTAAGAAGCGGTGCGAGAATCAGGAACTTTTTTTTTTATCTCCGTTACCGATGGCAGTGAGACTCGCCAACTGCATGAGGGCAATTTCGACTGTAAGTCTTGGGTTTTTAGAATTTTTATAGTTGATGTCCGCATGATTGCAAATTTCAATAGCATCAATCAATTGCTGAGGAACCCACTTTTTGCTTTGTTCACCAAAACGCAACCGGGTTTTTTCCCCTACTTCTATCAGGTTGAGGGTAGCAGGATTCTGCGCCATCATCAAATCCCGGAAATGGCTTCCCATTCCGGCGATGAAAATATGCGGATCGAATCCTTTTTTTACAATTTCATTGAAAGCCGAAAGAATTTCAGGAATTTTATTTTCATGAGCAAGATCGGCAATGTTGAGATACTGATCATAATCCAGCACATTCAGCACTTCTGCTGCTTTCTGAAGGGTAATATTTTTTTGGGTAAATGTCGCCAGCCTGTCAAAAATTGAAAGGGCATCCCGAAGGGCACCATCCGCTTTCTGAGCAATGAGATACAGCGCATCGTCTTCATACTGCACCTTTTCCCGTTCCGCGATTTTCTTCAGATGCTCCTGAATATCTTCGATGGTGATTCTTTTAAAATCATAAATCTGACACCGGGAAAGGATGGTAGGAATTATTTTGTGCTTCTCCGTTGTAGCCAGAATAAAAATAGCATGTGCAGGAGGTTCTTCCAGGGTTTTCAAAAATGCGTTGAAAGCAGCTTGACTCAGCATGTGTACCTCATCAATAATATACACCTTAAATCTCCCTACCTGCGGTGCAAACCGTACCTGATCCGTAAGATCACGAATATGTTCAACACCGTTATTGGATGCAGCATCCAGCTCATAAATATTGTAGGCAAAACCGTCCTCAGAAGTTGAGCCGTCTTTTTCATTAATTTTGCGTGCGAGAATTCTGGCACAGGTCGTTTTTCCCACTCCTCTTGGTCCGCAAAACAATAATGCCTGCGCCAACTGGTTTTCTTCAATAGCATGTTCCAGTGTATCCGTAATATGCTGCTGCCCTACAACAGTTTCGAACTCCTGCGGGCGGTATTTTCGGGCTGAAACGATGAAGTTTTCCATTTGTCAAAAATAAGGGAAATTTTATGGAAATCAAAACAGGATTCTTCCATTTAGCAGAATGAATAATCTGTCGTTTCCAATTATTTTTTGTTTTTAGCGGCTCTTTTGGCATTAATGAATTCCCATACCATCGGCAGAAGAGAAATCCCGATGATTCCGAAAATAACGGTTTCAAAATTCTCTTTCACGATAGGAAGATTTCCGAAGAAATAACCCAGCAGCGTAAGACTGAATACCCAGATTAACGCTCCGATCACGTTGTAACGGATAAAAACCGAATAATTCATAGAACCAATTCCGGCTACGAATGGCGCAAACGTTCTTACAATAGGGACAAACCGTGCTATAATAATGGTTTTCGGGCCGTTTTTCTCATAGAAATCCTGGGTCTGTTCAATGTATTTTCTGTTTACTAAAGGTTTTTCGCTAAACTTCAGGTTCAGGATTTTCAAACCGACATTTTTCCCCAAATAATAGTTGAGTGTATCGCCGAGAATAGCGGCAATCGACAATAAAAGCAGGACGAGCCAGAGATTGAGACTGGCCGATTCGCCATCTGCACTGATCACTCCCGCGCAAAAGGCTCCCGCAGCAAAAAGCAGGGAATCTCCGGGAAGAAAAGGCATGATCACCAGACCGGTTTCCACAAAGACAATGAGGAATAAAATAAGATAAATCCACACGCCGTAATCCAGAATCATGGTGTGCAGATGTTGATCCAGGTTAAGAAAAAAGTCGAGAACGGTTTGAATAAATTCCATAAAAGTCCGGTTGGTTAAAAAAAATAATGCGCAAAAATACAGATTAAAAATTGGAAGTATGAAGATAAATGCGAGATTGTCTTCATTGTTTTGGGTGTGTTTTCTTTAAGATAAATTAAAATTAGTTTATTTTTGAAAGGGAAAACAATTAATAATTTTAAAAAAGAAAAGGAGAAGTGATACCAATAATCGCTTCTCCTTTTGTAGGCCCATGAGGAATCGAACCTCAACCTAAAGAACCGGAATCTTTAATTCTATCCATTAAACTATGGGCCCGTCTTGCGGTGGCAAAAATAGGGAATTAAAATAAATTTTCAGTCTTGGAATCTGTTTAAATTTTCAACGAAAATAAATCAGCATTCTGTGAAAAGATTATCATTGCTGTCTTTTCCCTATTTTTCGACCTTACATCAAAAAATAATCACTAATTTTCAAAAATTTAAATTAGCAGCCTCTTCATCCCAATATTTCTCAAGGTAAAGAAATTACAAAATTCACATGGATAATAATTTATAACTTTAACTCCCAGTCTTTGGTTTTTTAGAAGAACTGAATTATTATAAAGGGAAAACCGCAATTGAAATCCATAATTTATTAAATGCCTCTAGCTAATCTTATTTATCATTTCTTAAAAAGATTATTTATCTCATCCTTTTTTGTATGGGGGATCGGCTATTTAAGTTTCTTAGTCTCGCGCGAATTCTCCATACAATTTTGGCTAATTACTCTGATAATTTCAATATCGTTGCTCATTGCTAAACGATTTATTATAAAACCCGAATGCATAACTGTTTTAATTATTATTATTTCTTTAACGAGCTACAATATGACAATTGCATTTTTTCAATCTTGTGATCCAGCATTTCATGAAGATGTTAAAAGTCAAATATTGAACTTTTTTTTAAACAGTTTTGTCTTAATCTTTTCGTTTATAAGCATTTTGAAAAACAAAAATTCTTTTGAACTATTCTTCATTATAATAACAATCTTACTTATTTGCCTCAATATGTGGTATGCGGATAAAGGCTTATTTTATATTTTTTATCGGATACCAGATAAAATTTTATTCTCAAAATAAAATTCAAGATATTACTCAATTATAGTCACCTTCGTTCCCATCGTGTGTGCATTCATTTGCGGTGCGTAGTAATTTTGCAACGTTGTGATTCCGTTGCTGAAGGTTCCTGAAGCGTTGCAGATGTAATCGTATTCGAAAACGTATCTTCCTTTCGGCATGTATTCGATATAAAAATTGGTGGAGGCATCCTTTGTCGACTGATAATACCCCAAGCCGTTATTCCATTGGTATCCGGATATCACGTTCAGCGGCTCAAAACCTGCGGCGCGCATGTCTTTCAGATGAATGAATTCCATATTTCTGTCGGTGTTTAAAATCATTCTCACCGTCACTTTATCACCCACTTTCAAAGGTGAATTTGGTGTTATTTTGATTAATTCCTCGCCGTTTTCTGTTTTTACTTTTTTATACAGTTCTTTGATGATGGAAATGTAAGATTCGGAAGATTTTATTTTATCCAGATCTTCATAATACTGCCAGAATACACCACCCTGAACTATTCCCGGCCCGGGTTTGGTAACCGTAACCGTGGCTAAAGAAGGATCGATCTTATCTTCTTTTATACTTTTCTTCACATATCCCGTTGCCTGAGCATCCGCAATCGCTAATGGTTTTCCACCCCAAACAATGGTGGCTTTATCCGATTCCCTCATAATCCATGATTTCCCGGAATTAAGAATCGTAAAAATCACTTCTGCCGTACCGCGCGAACTTCCCCAAGAGTTGACTTCCTTTTGGGTAATGAGCCAGATTTTCATTTCTTCAATAAAATTCTCATCATTGGGTCGAAGCATCTGAAACGTTTCCAGTGCACCCGCATGATTGACGGTTTTGGAAGCATACCAACCCCAATCGTTCAGGTTTTGTTTCCAATAAACGCCTTGTGTTTCCGACTGCGTTGATGTTTCTTTTAAATAAACCAATAATTTATTGGAAAGGTTGGTGAGCTTATACTCATGGAATAATTTAGCTGCACGATGAAGGCCGAAGAAAGTGAAATCTTTTATTTCGGCTTGCGGTGCTTTCTGAATCACGAGGTTTTTCAAAGTTGCTCCTTTATTTTTCAGCGGATATTGATTTTCCCAATAATGGCGCGTATCCAGATAATCCAGAACGAAATTGTTCCATACATTTTCGCGTTTCACATCCCAGTATTTATTCACCTCATTGTCTACATAAGAAATCAGTTTTGAAATCAGTTCTTTCTGATCAGCACTCTGATATTCAGTTACATTTCCTTTCAGCCAATCATTGATTCGTCCTAGATTTTTCAAAATATACAATGAAGTATAGTAGGAACTCGGATAGCCGGAATGCCATGAAAACCCGCCATCAGGATTCTGGAGTTTCTTCAATTCTGCCCAATCATTTTGAATGGAATTTCGCATGCTATTCGCATCAAAAAGACGCGCCAGTTTTTCCATCTGTTCCGTTTCATTTTTACTTTCCAAAACCCAAGGCGTTTCTTCCAATAGCAATTGTTTCAGCTCTTGATTTTTCTCCAGATTAGAAGTTAACAATCCCTTATTCTGATATTCCTCAAACACTGTTTTCAGTTTCGGATTCGCTTTAAAGATTTCTGAAGCCAGAACATCGGCAAACCACTTATTGAACACCACATCTGCAGAATTATTCGCATCGCTTTTGAGTGCGGGCAGTGCAAACATAATTTCCCAAATCGGATTGGTGGTCAGTTCCAGTGTATTGGCGACGTTGGTAGCAGTTTTGGAAGTATTTTTAGCCAGATTTTCCAATATAAAAGTTTTGGTCTGCCCTTCTTTCACAAAAACAGGAACCGCATCTGTCACCAGCATCCTGTTTGGCAGAACAGCAATTGCTTTCTGTTCGCCATCGCTGTAATTACCGGCTTTGGCTACGATTTTCAGAATAATTGAAGACACATCGTTCGGTACTTTTAATTTCCAACTGAGCACAGAATTTCCACTTTCTTCTAATCTAAATTCACGCGAATTATTGCGAATGAGCCCGAATTTTTCGGAAATATCTTCATTGGTGAACGCATCGAGTATTTGCAGCTGCGCTGTTCCGGAAAGTTTTTCATTAATCAAACTCGACAGTTTCGACTGCAGATTCAGTTCATCACCTTCACGCAGGAATCTGGGATAATTCGGTGTTACAGAAAATTCTTTCTGGGTGATGACTTCTTTTTCCAAAGTGGCTGCACGGGCATCTTTGGTGTGGGCAAGAAACATCATTTTCCATTTCGTTAAAGCTTCCGGCGAGGTAAACTCAAAGGTGATATTTCCGTCTTTATCCGTTAAAAGATTCGGATAGAAAAAAGCGGTTTCGTTCAGGTTTTGACGAACCTGGATTTTTTCTAATGATTCTTCCGGCAAAACATCTATCAAAGCAGCAGATACTTCCATAGCTCCAGTAACACTTTCTTTCCGCTGTACACCATAACTGACAATGACTACTTCTTCTAAATTTTTAGTCTGGGAACTTGTGGCGGCAGAATCTGATACAACTAATTCTGAATAAACCTGATTAACCATTCTTACACCATAAATCCCTCCATCAAACCAATTGAATTCAGGGACATTCACATTATTGTAAGTTAGATACGGGATTCTTTTTGAGAAATATTCCTGAGCCAATGCCGTACGGACATTATATCCAACAAAGCGGTACGGCCTGTTCCACAGTGTTTGCCAGGAGTACTGATTTTTCGCGAACTGATCTAGGGACATGTCATACATATTCGCCAAAACCTCAGCATTGATTTTTTCGTTATCGTTTCCGAGGATTTTCACCGTCCATTTCTCTTTGGAATTCGGTTGCAGTTTATCCCGGAATGTGACGGTTTCGATGCGCAAATCTTTTTTCTCATTTTTAATTTTCAGATCTACGCTTTTAGTCTGTACGTCATTAAGTGCCACCATCTGAAACTGAAGATTCAGGTTGTTAATACTTTCATCATTAGGAACCGGAATTTCGTACACGAGAACACCGTTTTTCAGCCGGTGCTGTTCGGTTTTGGTTTCGCCGTTGCCGGTTTGGAAAAACACAGTTACCCCTGCATCTGGAACTGCCGAATACACATAAATACGGGCTTTAGTTCCGCGTTTTACTTCTTCTTTCGGCGCGATGACTTCAAGGAAGGGTTTCTGAAAATCTTTTAAAAATCTTTTGTCCCACACCTGAAAATGCTGAACCGATTTGATGGTATCTTTTCCTTCAATGTTGAATAATTCAAGCTGATACGTTCCGGCATCGAGTTTCCCCAAATCAAGCTTTTCAACTACCCCGTCTTCTCGTTCCTCGAAGCCACCCCTTCTGGAAGAAGGGGAATTTTCCACACGATTTACTATTATTTTCTCTACTTTCCAGTTAGCTATTTCGTCATTTTTATCAAAACGGTCGTGCGGAAATTTCTGAATAAATTCGGCTTTGGAAAGCTGAGGAAGATCCTGAATTTTTGATTTAAAATTATCCCTGAAAATACGGCCAGGTTCCTGAAGTTTTGACAGTTTTACATGATACGACTTCTTCAGATGCTGTTCATTGTAGTTTTTGGTTTCCACTTTCACCTGTGCATTTTCATCGGTGAAAATATTTCCGAGATTTTCCGCCTGAATGTAATGGGAGACCGAAGCCACTTTCACGTTTTCCGTCGCACTCTGTGTTTCTCCGTTGATGTCGGTAATGCTGGCTTCAATTTCATAATTATCAATCTGAATTCCATCCAAAGTTTCGTCTTTTTTCAACTCAATCCTGATGGCAAATTCTCCTTTTTCGTCGGTTTGCACTGAACCTAAAATTGAATTTTCATTGTCATTTCCCTGCGGATACCACCAGAAATATCTCCAGCGAATATTGCGTTTTTTGATTTCATAATTCACCACAGCATTGCTCAGCGGAACTCCGGAAAACATCATCGCTTTCCCTTTCAATTCGATGGTTTCGCCGTATTTGTATTCGTCTTTTATGGGTTCGAAAGTCACTTCAAACTTTGGGCGTTTGTATTCTTCGACACTAAAATTCTTGTGACCACTAATATTCACCGCTGCTACAGTTCCTTTTACTTCAATGTGAAAGTTTCCGTTCAGCTTGCCTTTGGGAAGCACAAAACTTCCGTTTACAGACCCGAAATCATTGGTAGTTAAGGTTTGTTTTGAAATTTCATCACCGTTGGCATCTCTCAAAATAACGTTCAGCTGTACTTTTTCGGCCACTTTTTCTTTCATTTCTTTTCCATTGAAAGCAGTGGCAATCGCTTTAAAGTAAACGGTTTGTCCCGGGCGATAAATCGCCCTGTCGAGAAAAATCTGGGCAGTCGCACGATCCTTTATATCATTCGCCGATCCGTTTCTGTTGCCGTAATGATTCACCAATTGGTAATTATTGCCGGAAGATTTCAACAGATAATACCGGTAATAATTTTTATTCGAAGATTTGGGAAATACAAAATTTCCTTGGGAATCGGTTTTTACTGAAGCTTTTACTAATGGTTTTCCCTGAACATGTTCATAAAAATCAATATTGGCGTTGGGAATTTCCGCGCCATTTTCACGCTTCACCAGTTTTTCAATGTCATCGTTTTTATTGAAATCATTTTTCTGAAAATCTATGATTCTGTTTTCGGATGCTATGAAATAAAAACTGTCCTGAATTTGGTCTTCCACCACATATTCGACCAGATAAATTCCGGAAGGAAGCGGTTTGATTTCGTAAGAAGTATTGTAACTCCGATAGTCTTTTTTGTTCTGAATTTCAAAGTTTTCTTTTCGTACCAACGTCTTTTTTACGGATTCAAACTTATGTCTGTAAGAATCATACACGTAATTCATGAATCCCTGCACATCATCGGTTTGATAAATATTCAGTGAAAACCGGTCCACATTTTTATGCTCTGCAACGATGTGAATGGGTTTTTGGCTTTGGGTTTCTTTTTCGTAATGAAAAATAAGCGAAGGATTGACAACACCATTCTCTCGGTTGATGATATTATTTAGGAATTTAGATTTAGGGTAGGTTTTCTTCACTGTTTCTATAAGTGAAAGTGCTTCGTTGTGTTTGTTTTTCTGAATGAGTTCTTCCGCAATATCATCAGCAATCATTACCTTATAATCCCCTTCCGCAGAAGATCTGAACAGGATTTGCAGTTGTTCCGAACGATTTCTGCAATTGGTAAATTCGCAATGATAATTGATTTTCTGATGCTGAAAGTACAGTTGAGAATTCCCGGAATTATGGGCAATCAGTTCATCAAAAAGAGTATTGATTTTATCATGATTCACCTGAAGCTCATTGCGTGTGAACAGCTGCTGGTTGCGCAGAAACTGAATCTGCTGACTTGAATTCCAATCGAACAGCGTGGGAAAATACTCCAGATTTTCATTGTTTTGAAAAATCTCTTTGTATTTCTGCATTTGGATTTGTTTCAGAGCCGCTTTTTCCTGGTTCAGTTCAGCATAATTTTTTGAAAGAAAGTTTTTAAAATCCAGTTTGCTCCATGATTCTATTTGCGAGAAATCCTGATTGTTAAGATTGGCGCGTTGATTAATCTGCCAGGAATTATTGTTGTAATATTCATCGAAAAATTCTCCCAAAAGAACTTTATACAATAGTTTTTCATTAATCTTTAATTCCTTTTCTATGGTCTGCAGTTTCGCAAAAAACCGCGAAGCCGAATCATTCAGAGTGTCGTCTTGTGTTTGATTTACAATACTGAATTCTGCTTTCAGCGAGCGAATAAGCTGTACCGTATTTTTATCTTTCAACGCCTGATTCTGGATTTCCTGGATTAGGGGCAGATTGCTTTTGTACAAACCCCGTTCGTAGTTTTTCTCAATTTTTTTCCACTGAGTTTCGTAGTAGTTTTGTGCGCTCATGGTGATAGAAATTCCTATAAGAAGGAACATAAAAAGGATTTTTTTCATATATCTGTTTTTACTCAGCCAAATTTCGAATCATTACTTTTGTCTGTCCGTTGGATACTGAAGTCAGGATACCGTTAAAATGCAGCTCCTAAATTTACTAAAAAAATACATTGTAAACAGCCAGATTTTTGTTGCTTTTTGCGGCACTTCACTGGCTGTATTTTTCATGCTGGAACAAAATCTGGTTCGGTTTCCTACGATATTTCTCATTTTCATCACCTATTGGAGCGGATACCTTTACACGAAATATCAATATTCCCGCAACTTCAAAAAAATTTTACTTTTCAATATCTTTTGCGGAATCATTTCAGCCCTGTTAATTTTTCTGAATCACAACGAAATCCGGCTTCTGAAATGGCTCACCATTGTGATACTCGGTTTGCTATACAACTCCGTATTTCTGGAAAAATTTATCCGTAAAATTCCTTTACTGAAGGTTTTTTATGTTGGTTTCACCTGGGCTTTAATCAATTCCTGGCTCATTCTACCGGAATTTAACTCCGGTATTTTCTTCATTTCGTGGCTGTTTGTCACCGCTCTTATTTTACCTTTCGACATCAGGGATATGCACGATGACAAGATCATTACTTTCCCGAAAATCATCGGCATTCAGAACACCAAATATCTTGCCTATTTTTTAATATTCGCAGCTGCGATAACAGCGATATTCTATCTGAAAACATCA
>JAANMX010002208.1_pt1 | contig 19997 bp, 21 predicted proteins | sample 7279681 | NCBI WGS metagenome assembly JAANMX01 (sample SAMN14094542, study PRJNA606508) | bioreactor metagenome | isolation source: A lab-scale SPAN reactor treating ammonium-rich wastewater day 351 | place: Ireland: Galway | collected 2018-01-01
AGGCTGCCCGTGCCGTCGGCGGAGGGCCTCCAGACGCGCAGTTGGCGGAACACGGCATCGTCCTCATCAATCCAGCCGTTGCCATCGCTGTCGTGCGCGGCCAGTTCGGCAAAGCCGTTGCTGGTGGCCGGGCCGAACAGTTCCAGACCGTTGTCGATGTGCTGGTTCTGGTTGCGGTCCAGCGCAAGGTAGCCGCGTGCGCCCGCCAGCATCGGAACGGCCTCGCTGTGGCCGTCGCCGTTCAGGTCGAAATCAAAACGCAGTTCCTGCAGCTGGGCCGCCGTGCCGTCGAAATTGATGACCAGCGGATCCACCGGCACGGCGGCGTCGCCCAGGCGCAGGCGGCTCCACGATTCCTCGCGGTGATAGCGCTGCATCTCCAGTTGCAGGGAAAAACGGATTTCCTGCCCGTCGCGGGTGCGCACCACCCCTTCGGCGCTGAACTGCGTGTGCTCGGACTCCTCCAGCACCTCATGGGCTTCATAGACCAGGCCAAAGCCCGCGCTGCGGGGGGGCTCCGGCGCGGTGGATTGGCTGGCGGGTAGGTTGGGCAGGCTGACCGGCTCTGCCGACGTCTCCGGCCTGACCACGACCTGGGCCGCCACGCCAGTCAAGCGTTCGATCAGATCGCGGACCATGGCCAGGTGGGGTGTCAGGTGCGCGTCGTCGTCTGCATGCGCTGGTGCCCCGTGCGCCTGCACGGACGCTGGCGCGAAAGCGGCGGCCTGCCGGGCCGCGCCGGAGATGTGCAGGGATGCGGGGCGTGCAAGGGGTGCCTGCGATGTCAGTGCCCCGCCGGACGCGGGACGCTGGCCCACCCACATCTCCAGCCGGCTCGATTGCGCATGCACCCGGCTGGCGCTGTGCTGTGCCTGCAGGTGCAGGGCCGAAGACGCAATTTTCATGGGCAACCCTCCAAGGCATCCATGGAGGGATATCGGGCGAAGTGCTGGGGAACTTGAGCGACCTCAGCCAGACGTGGGTGCGCCACCTTCCCGCACCCGCTGCTCGAACGCCTCCAGCGGCTCGGGGCGGCCGAAAAGATAGCCCTGGAAGGCGCGGCAGCCGTGTTCCAGCAGAAACTGGTAATGGGCGGTGGTCTCCACCCCTTCGGCAATCACGGCCAGCCCCAGCATATGGGCCAGCGCGATGATGGTGTGGGCGATGGCTGCGTCCCTGGGGTCAAGCATCACGTCGCGCACGAAGCCCTGGTCGATCTTGATCTGGTCCAGCGGCAGGCGCTTGAGGTAACTCAGGCTGGAGTAGCCCGTGCCGAAGTCATCCAACGAGAAGCCCACGCCATGCGCCTTGAGGGCCTGCATCGTGGCGATGACACTATCTACGTCCTCCAGCAGCAGGCTTTCGGTCAGCTCCAGCTTGATGCGGGCGGGGTCGGCCCCGGTGCGTGCCAGGAGTTCGAGCACCTTCGTGACGAAGTCGCTCTGGTGGAACTGGCGTGCGCTGACGTTGATGGCCAGGGTCAGGTGTGCCAGCCGGGGGTCGCTGCGCCAGCGCGCCTGCTGGAGCATGGCGGTTTCCAGCGCCCACTGGCCCAGGGGCAGGATGAGGCCGGTTTCTTCTGCCAGCGGGATGAAAAGCGCAGGGGACACCAGGCCCTGGTCTGGCCGCTGCCAGCGCAGCAGCGCTTCGGCCCCGGTCACGCGGCCGGTGCTGTCCACCTGGGGCTGGTAAAGGAGCAGGAACTGCTCCAGGCGCAGGCCGTCGTGCAGCTCGGTCTCCAGCCGCGCACGCTGGTTGATGGCTTCCTGCATGTCGGGGTCGAAGAAGCGCAGGGTGTTGCGTCCGGCATCCTTGGCGCGGTACATGGCCAGATCGGCCTGTTTGAGCACTTCGTCCGTCGTAGGCTGGGGCTGGCGCAGCAGGGTGGCCCCGATGCTGGCTGTGAAATGGTGCTCCTGGCCCGAAAGATGGCAGGGCAGGCGCACCTGCGCCAGAATCAGTTCACCAATCGTGCGCACCTGCGCCGCCGCCTCGGTGGCTTCCTCGCTGAGGTTTTGCAGCACCAGCACGAACTCGTCGCCGCCCAGACGGGCCACGGTATCCTGCTCGCGCAGGCTGGCGCGCAGGCGCTGGCCGATTTCCACCAGCAGCCGGTCGCCCACTTCGTGGCCCCGGGTGTCGTTCAGGGTCTTGAAGTTGTCGATGTCCACAAACAGCACGGCCGCGTGGTGCCCCGTGCGGGCGCTGCTGGCCATCACCTGCTGCAGGCGGTCAGCCAGCAGACGCCGGTTGGGCAGGCCGGTGAGGGCGTCATAGAAGGCCAGATAGCGGGCCTCCTTCTCGGCGGCCTTGCGGGCAGAGATGTCGATGTCGATGCAGAACATCTCGGGGGCCTGCCCCGGCACATCGATGCGTGTGTGGCTGGAAAACACATCCACCAGCGAGCCGTCTTTGCGCCGCAGGCGCAGCTCGCCCGCCGGAATGGGCTGGCCCGTGGCGAACATGGCCGTGATGTCCTTGCGCACCGGCTCGCGCATTTCGGTGGGAATGATCAGATCCAGCAGGTTCCGGCCCAGGGCCTCCTGCTCGGTGTAGCCGTAGAGCGTTTCGGATGCCTTGTTCCAGTAGGTGGTGGTCCCATCGGCCCCGTAGCCCTGCACCGAGATGGCGGGGATGTCGCGCAGCAGCGAGCGAAAGCGCAACTCGGATTCACGCAGGGCATCCTCTGCCTGCGTGCGCTGGGTGATGTCCCGGGCGATGAAGACCACGGCGGCATGGCCATGCACCCGCGAGCCCAGCGGGCGGGCACGGCCCTCGAACTGCCGCACGCCCGAAAGCGTTGCCATCTCGTATTCGAAGCTACAGGTGTCGCCCTGCTGCAACGTCAGGCGGATCAAATCCAGGAAGCGGTCGGCCTCCGGCTTGGGCATCACCTCGTGCAGCGTCTTGCCCAGCAAGGCGTGCGCGGGGGCCAGGAGGGATTGGTCGGTAGAAGACAGCACCTCCACATAGCGCCCCTGGTCATCCATCACCAGCAGCACATCGGGGATGGCGGCCGCAATGGCCTGCAGACGGGCGGCGCTGTCGGCCAGTGCCTGCTCGGTGGCCATGCGGTCTTGCACATCGCGCAGCAGCAGGCCCACCAGGGCGGTGGTGGGCAGCGAGAGCAGAAACAGCGGCAGGGCCAGCGTCTGATTCATCTGGTGTGCCAGTCCGCTGGGCAAAAGCTGGGCCACCGCCAGCAACACTGCATGCAGCAGCAGCCCAAATGCCATCAGGGGTACAGGTTTGATATCCAGATGGCCGCGCGCATGGGCTTGGCGGTAGGCCAGCCCCAGGAGGGCAGACAGGGCGATCGTGCCAAGCCCGACACCGGTGCCTGCGCCGCCGACCCACAGACGGGCGGCGCCGGCCATTGCGGCCGCAATGGCGGCCACGACGGGGCCGCCAAACAAGCCCGCCATGCTCAGCACCACGGAGCGCACATCAAAGATCGCCCCCTGCATCTCGATCACCGGGCTGAAGATGCTGATGGCAGCAATCGCGCCAAACAGCAGGCCGGAGGTGATGCGTCCTGCCGTGGGCTGCTGGCGCCACAGGCGGATATGGACCCCGTGCAGGAAGCACAGGGTCAGCAGCAGGGCAAGGGCCTTGACCAGTTCAGTGAACATGGGCGCACGGACCTGTCCGCAGGTATTGCGGGCAGACGGGGGAAGTCAACGACGTGCCATCATCCGGCAATTACCGCTGGCCGTAAATGAGGGCGTGCGCCCCCGCGCGGGAGCGTCAGCCCAGCAGGGCCTGCGCGAATTCGCGCGCGTTGAAGGTTTCCAGGTCTTCGAGCTTCTCACCCACACCGATGAAATACACCGGGATCGGCCGCTCCTGCGCAATGGCGGCCAGCACGCCACCCTTGGCCGTGCCGTCCAGTTTGGTGACGACCAGTCCAGTGAGCTGCAGCGCGTCGTCGAAGGAGCGCACCTGCGCCAGCGCGTTCTGGCCGGTGTTGCCGTCGATCACCAGCAGCACCTCGTGCGGCGCCGTGGCGTCGGCCTTGGTGACCACGCGGCGGATTTTCTTCAGCTCTTCCATCAGGTGCAGCTGCGTGGGCAGGCGGCCGGCGGTGTCCACCAGCACCACGTCCTTGCCGCGCGCCTTGCCGGCGGTCACGGCGTCAAAGCTCACGGCGGCGGGGTCGCCGCCTTCCTGGCTGACGATCTCCACGGTGTTGCGATCCGCCCACACACCGAGCTGCTCGCGCGCGGCGGCGCGGAAGGTGTCGGCCGCCGCCAGCAGCACGCTGGCCCCCTCGTTGGCCAGATGCCGGGTGAGTTTGCCAATGGACGTGGTCTTGCCCGCGCCGTTCACGCCCGCCACCATGATGACGGTGGGTGTGTGCTCGCCAATCACCAGGGCCTTTTCCAGCGGGCGCAGCAGTTCGGCCAGCGCGTCGGCCAGCAGGCCCTTGACGGCGGCGGGGTCGGTGGTCTTGGTGTCCTTCACGCGGCGTTTGAGATCCTGCAATAGCCACTGCGTGGCTTTCACGCCGGTGTCTGCGAGCAGCAGGGCTTCTTCCAGTTCCTCGTACAGCGCATCGTCGATGCGCGTGCCGGTGAAGACGGTGGTGATGCTGCTGCCCGTCTTGCGCAGCCCGGACTTGAGGCGGTCCAGCCAGCCCTTGCGCTGGAGTTCGGGCGCCGGCACGGGCTCTGGGACTGGTGCAGGCGCAGGCGCAGCGGTCGGCGCTGGGGCTGGAGCTGGAGCTGGAGCTGGAGCTGGAGCTGGAGCTGGAGCTGGAGCTGGAGCTGGAGCTGGAGCTGGAGCTGGAGCTGGAGCGGCGGGCACTGGCTGCTGCTGCGGCGTTGGCGCTGGTGTGGGCAGGGCGTCTGCGGCGGGACTTGGTGCAGCAGGTGCAGCAGGTGCAGCAGGTGCAGCAGGTGCAGCAGGTGCAGCAGGTGCAGCAGGTGCAGCAGGTGCAGCAGGTGGCGCGGCCCCCGGTGCCATGGCACCCGGGTTCAGCGGTGTGATGGGGCTGTTCAGCCAGCCGAAGAGGCCGCCGCTGCCCGATTCGCTGGCCGCAGGGGGGGCGGCAGGCTCGGCGGAGGGCGTGGGCGCAGCGGTCGGCTGTGCGGGCGCGGGGCCCTCGGGCGACGGCGCAGGAGTGGGTTTCTTCTTGAAAAAACTGAACATTGGCGGGTTCGTAGAATCACTGCATTCTATGAAACGCGCATTCCCCCTTCTGGGCCTCCTGGCCTGCCTCGTTGCGGGGGCTGCCACCGCGCAGCCTGCCCGCGCCCCTCAACCCTCCGCCAAGGGCGCCTCTGCGGCCCCGGCTGCGGCCCTGCCCGCGCCGGTAGCTGCCACCGGGGTGCAGCAATTCACGCTCTCCAATGGCATGCAGTTGATCGTGCAGCCCGACCGGCGGGCGCCCACGGCGGTGCACATGGTGTGGCTGCGTGTGGGGGCGATGGACGAGGTCGATGGCACCTCGGGCGTGGCCCATGTACTGGAGCACATGATGTTCAAGGGCTCCCAGGTCGTGCCGCCGGGCGAGTTTTCGCGCCGTGTGGCGGCACTGGGCGGCACCGAGAACGCCTTCACAAGCCGTGACTACACCGGCTACTACCAGCAGATTCCCGCGCACCGGCTCGAAGACGTGATGCGCCTGGAGGCCGACCGCTTCGCCCACAACCAGTGGCCCGACGCCGAGTTTCGCAAGGAGATCGAGGTGGTCAAGGAAGAGCGCCGCCTGCGCACCGAAGACCAGCCGCGCGCCTTGCTGTGGGAGCAGCTCAGCGCCGCCGCCTTCACCGCCTCGCCCTACCGCCGTCCGATCGTCGGCTGGATGAGCGACCTGGACGCCATGACGCCCGAGGATGTGCGCCAGTTCCACCGCCAGTGGTATGTGCCGGGCAACGCAGCCGTGGTGGTGGCGGGCGATGTCGATGTGCAGCAGGTGCGCGCGCTGGCCGAAAAGTACTACGGCAGCATCCCGGCGCGTGCCCTGCCCGAGCGCAAGCCGCGTACCGAGCCGCCGCAGCGCGGTCTGCGGCGCATTGCCGTCAAGGCGCCCGCCGAGCAGGCCTATGTGGCACTGTCGTTTCGCGTGCCGGGCCTGTCTTCGGCCGATGCACCGACGGCCGACGACCGGGACGCGCTGGCGCTGGTGGTGCTCTCGGCCGTGCTCAGCGGCTACGACGGAGCGCGGCTGGAGCGCGCGCTCAGCCAGGGGCCGCAGCGCGTGGCCGACAGCGCGGACAGCTCGGCCTCGGTGGTGGGCCGGGGGCCGGCGCAGTTCGTGCTGACGGGCGTGCCCGCCAAAGGCAAGACCGCACAGCAGGTGGAAGACGCCCTGCGCGCCGAAGTGGCGCGCATCGCCCGCGATGGCGTGACCCCGGCCGAGCTGGAACGCGTGAAAACCCAGTGGGTGGCCAGCAAGGTGTATGGCCGCGATTCGCTGCACAGCCAGGCCAGCGAGCTGGGCAGCTACTGGGTGCAGGGCTTTGCGCTGGACGCCGAAGACCGCATCCTTGCGCAGTTGCGCACCGTGACGCCCCCGCAGGTGCAGGCGGTGGCGCAGCGCTATTTTGGCGACGACCAGCTCACCGTGGCCACCTTGCTGCCGCAGCCGCTGGCCACTGCCGCGCCGCGCACCCCTGCGGCGTCGGCGGCCACCAGCCCCCGCCATTGAAACCGAACCACGGTCCAACAATATGAATGCTATTAAATGGATAGCTGCTCGCGCTTTATTGGTAAGCGCTGGAGTGGTTTTTTATTCACAATCTGCCTGGGCGCTGCTTCCCATCCAGCACTGGACAGAGCCCAGCGGGGCGCGGGTCTGGCTGGTGCAAAGCCCGGCCATTCCGATGGTGGATGTGCAGATCGACTTTGACGCCGGCAGTCGCCGCGACCCGGCCGCGCAGGCCGGGCTGGCCCATGCCGTGGCCGGAATGGTGTCGAAGGGTGTGCGCGCCGGGCGCGGTTCGCCCGCGCTCGATGAAAACGCCCTGGGCGAGGCCTGGGCCGACCTGGGTGCGCAGTTTGACGCCAGCGCCGGCAACGATGCCCTGAGCTTCTCGCTGCGTTCGCTCACCGACCCCGATCTGCTCGACAAGGCGGTGCACCTGGCCGCACGCCAGATGGCCGAACCCTCCTGGCCGCAGGACGTGTGGGAGCGCGAGCGTGCGCGCTGGAGTGCCGCGCTGCGCGAGGCCGACACGCGCCCCGGCACGGTGGCGGGCAAGGCCTTTGCCGCAGCGGTGTATGGCACCCACCCGTACGGGCAGCGCGCCACCGAGGCGTCCCTGGCGCGCATCCAGGTGGCCGACATGCAGAAGTTCCATGCCCGTTACCTGGACGTGTGCCGTGCGCGCGTGCACATCGTGGGCGCGGTCGAGCGCGCACAGGCCCGCCTGCTGGTGGCGGCCTTGCTCTCGCGGCTACCCGCCGCCAGTCGCTGCGAGCCTCTGCCCGCTGTGCCCGAGGTGGAACCCCTGACCGCCCCTGTGCAGAAAGACATTGCCTTCACGGCCGCGCAGTCACATGTGCTCATCGGCCAGCCCGGCTTCAAGCGCAGCGACCCGGATTTTCTCGCGCTGCTGGTGGGCAACCACATCCTGGGTGGCGGTGGCTTTGTCTCACGCCTGACGGAAGAGGTGCGCGAGAAGCGCGGCCTGAGCTACAGCGTGTACAGCGGCTTCGCCCCCGGGCTGCACGCGGGCGCCTTCACCATCGGCCTGCAAACCCGGCCCGACCAGGCGGCGCAGGCCGTGCAGGTGGCGCGCGAGGTGCTCGAGCGCTTTGTCGCTGAAGGGCCGACCGAGGAAGAACTGCGCGCCGCCAAGGACAACCTGGTCGGCGGCTTTGCGCTGCGCATCGACAGCAACCGCAAATGGCTGGGCCAGGTGGTGAACATTGCCACCAACGGCCTGCCGCTCGATTACCTGGAAGGCTGGACGAAGCGCGTCGAGGCCCTCACCGTGGCCGACATCCGCGCCGCCATGGGGCGCAAGCTCCAGCCCGCGCGCATGGTCACCGTGGTGCTGGGGGCGAAGCCATGAGCCGGCGCCTCACGCCCGCACAGGCAGCCGCTGCCATGCGCCAGCCGCCTGCGGCCGCTGCTGCTGCTGCTCCCAAGACACCCAAAAAGCCGCCGGCGCCGCAGGGCACGGGCGAGGTGCGCATCATTGGCGGCCAGTGGAAGCGCACGCGCTTGCCCGTGCCGCAACTGCCCGGCCTGCGCCCCACGCCTGACCGTGTGCGCGAGACGCTGTTCAACTGGCTGGGCCAGGACCTGACCGGCTGGCGCTGCCTCGATGCCTTTGCCGGCACCGGCGCGCTGGGCCTGGAGGCGGCCTCGCGCGGTGCGGCCGCCGTGCAGCTGGTGGAGCAGGACGCAGGCCTGGTGGCCCGGCTGGGCCAGCTGTGCCAGCGCCTGCAGGCCAGAGCCGTGCAGGTGCGGCGCGGCGACGGTATGGCGGCGCTGCAGCAGTGCGCGCCGGCCAGCCAGGACCTGATCTTTCTCGACCCGCCGTTCGAAAGCCCGCTGTTCCAGCCCGCGCTGCAGGCGGCCGCCCGTGCACTGGCACCCAAGGGCTTTGTCTATCTGGAGGCGCCCACGCAGTGGAATGCCGAGGCGCTGGCGCCGCTGGGCCTGGCGCCGCACCGCCATCTGAAGGCCGGCGCGGTGCATGCGCACCTGCTGCAGCCGCTGGCCTGAATTGCTATTGATTGAATAGCTGTTGGCGCTTATAAGCAGGGCATTAGAGCCGATTTTTGCATTATTTTTCGTTCCACAGGAATCCGTCCATGACCCAGAACATGCTTGCCGTCTACCCCGGAACCTTCGATCCGATCACGCTGGGCCATGAAGACCTGGTGCGCCGCACGGCGCAACTGTTCGACCGGGTGATCGTGGCCGTGGCCATCGCGCACCACAAGAAAACCCTGTTCACCCTGGACGAGCGCATGGACATGGCCCGCGAGGCGCTGCGCGACTGCCCGCAGGTGAGCGTGGAACCCTTCGAGGGCCTGGTGACCGAGTTCACCGCCGCGCGCGGTGGCACGGCCATGGTGCGTGGCCTGCGCTCGGGCACCGACTTCGACTACGAATTCCAGCTCGCGGGCATGAACCGCGCGCTGATGCCACGCATCGAGACGGTGTTCCTCACGCCCAGCAGCCAGTACCAGTTCATCAGCAGCACGCTGGTGCGCGAAATCGCCACGCTGGGGGGGGATGTGACGCAGTTCGTCTCGCCCGTGGTGCACCAGCACTTGATGCGTAAACTGGGCCGCGCGGCATCGGCCTGAGCAGGCCCTATCGTCTCAGCCGGCGGCGGCTTGCCCCACCAGGTCGTGAACGAAGCGCAGTTTGCGCAGCGCGCCCGGTGACAGGGCGAACGGGTAGGCGTCCTGCTGGCCCAGGCTGCGGTTCAGGCTGTTGAGCAGCAGGGTCAGCGGCACCCACTGGCGCACCATGGTGTCAAAGCCTGGTGCGGGGGTGCCGAACGGGTCGGCCACATGTTCGCGCGGGGGCGCCGGGGTGCGGGTTTCGGGCACGCTCAGGCCCGTGGCATAGGCCGCAGCGGTTTCCAGCAAATCCACCATGTGCAGGTAGTGTGCCCAGGTTTCGGCCCAGTCTTCCCAGGGGTGTGCGGCAGCGTAGGCGCTCACATGCTGCAGGCTCCAGTCGGTGCGGGCGGGCAGGGTGTAGTGCGCCTGCAGTGCGGTGGCGTAATCCTGCCGCTCGTCGCCGAACACGGCGCGAAATGAGTCCAACCGCCCGCCATCCCGCACCAGCCGGTCCCAGTAAAAGTGCCCCGATTCGTGCCGCAGGTGGCCGATCAGCGTGCGGTAGGGTTCGTGCAGGGCCACGCGCAGGCGGGCGCGCTCGTCGTCGTCGGCCTCGGCCACGTTGAGCGTGATGGTGCCGCTGTGGTGGCCGGTGACGATGGACGGCCCACCGGGCATGTCGGCCAGAAAGGCGTATGCCGGGCCGGCACTGGCGGGCGCCAGCTCGTCCGTGGACTGCAGGCCGAGCCGCGCCAGGGTGTAGAAGAGCTGCCGCTTGGCGCCCTCGATGCGTGCCCACCGCAGGCGGTGCAGGGGTTCGGAGAGGTCGGGTAGCCGCTGCGTCTGACGGCAGGCCACGCACAGCAGGTGCGGACTGCCGGCGGGCACGGCAAAGTTGCAGGCCCCCCAGGTGGTGTGGTTGTAGCACGGGCGATACAGCGCGCCGGGCGTCCCCGTATTCCTGCTGTCTAGCCGCCGCCACAGTCCGTGACCGGCCTCGGGGGCCGGGGCGAGTGCGCCCAGCGTGAGCCGGTCGGGCAGGAATGCCAGCGTGCTGCCGCACTGCATGCACTGCACGCTGTCAAAGAACACGAGGTGACCGCAATGGTCGCAGTTGTAGACCCGCATGGGCAGAGCTTACCTGTTACGAGCAACCCAAAGGCAGCGGCCCGCACCAAGGCGGGCCGCTGCAAGGGATTGGGCGAGGTTTACGGGCGCACCACGATGCTGTTGCGCACCTCGCGCACATGGCGGGTGGTACGGGCAATGTTCTCGGCGCGCTCGCGTTCGGCTTGCGACTTGGCAAAGCCCGATAGCTGCACGGTGCCGTTGAGCGTTTCCACGCTGATGGCGCCTGCCGAGACCGTCTTGTCCTCGGCCATCTTGGCTTTTACGGCGGTGGTGATCGTGGCGTCATCGACGTAGGAGCCCACGGTCTGCTGGTTGCGGGCCACCGAGCAGCCGGTGGACACGATGGTGGCGCCGGCCAGCAGGGCAAAGGCAATGGAACGTGCGAATTTCATGGGATTTCCCTTCTTGGTTGGTGATCGATTCTGCAGCAGGACCAGCCTGCTGCGCGCCCCTGGGGCTTCATCAGGCGTGGCGACGGCGCGACACCAGCAGGGCGGCGGTGGCCAGGGCGGCACCGATGGCCAGGGCCATCAGAACGGACCGACCGGGGTTGTGCACCACATAGTGTGTGGTGGCGCCACGGTAGGTGTCGACTTGCTGGCGCAGGCGTTCGCCGGTGCGGGCACAGTAGTGGATGCTCTGGTTGGCCAGGGCCTGCGCCTTGGCGGCCAGGTCATGGATCGCCGGGTCCACTTGCTGGCGCAGCCCATCGACTGCGTGCTCGGCCCGGTCCAGCGTGGCGTCGGCGGCGTTGCGGGTGACCTGCACGGCGTGTTGCGCGCCCTGCAGTGCGCTCTGGGCGGCCTGGCGGGCGGATTCGGCGGCGTGGTGGGTGGCGTCAGACACTTTGTCGGTGGCGTTCTGGGTATTCATGGGGGTTCCTTGGATGTAGAAAGAAGAGGGAACGGGGGCTCAGCCCCGCTTGATCAGACCGAAGACAAAGGTCAGCACGGCCATGATGATGAAGACGAAAAAGAGGATCTTGGCGATGCCGACGGCCCCTGCGGCAATGCCGCCAAAGCCGAAGATCGCTGCAATCAGAGCGATGACCAGAAAAACCACTGCGTAATGCAACATGTCCTGCTCCTTGGTTGTGTCGGCCCATGGCCGACCGTTCGGGGAGGCCGACAAAGCTGTCGCGCCATGGACTTCACTGTAGGGCCAAGGGATGCCCATGGCTGCCGGTGGCGGGCGCCTGACCCTGTCGGCGCAGCGGCGGGGCGACCGTAGGAGCGGGACTACGCTGCGGGCGCTGTCGGCTGCGCCCTGGGTGCCGTGGGCACGGACGGAAGAGTGGCCGACACATGGGTGCCTTCGCCAGGACGGGAGCTCACCGTCAGGCGCCCGCCTGCGGCTTCCACGCGCTGGCGCATGCCGACCAGGCCATGGGAGCTGCGGCTGATGCCGGCCGGGTCGAAGCCGACGCCGTCGTCGCGGATCTGCACCGCCACATGGGTCGGGTACTGATGGACGGTGACGAGCACCTTGCGCGCCTGGGCGTATTTGCCGATGTTCGTGAGGGACTCCTGCACCATGCGGTACACCGTGAGCTGCGTGGCCTCGGGCAGCTCCACGGTTTCCAGGTTGGTTTGCACGTCGATGCCGGCACGATCGGAGAATTCATGCGCCAGGATGTCGATGGCCGCCGTGAGCCCGAGGTTCGATAGCGAGGAAGGCCGCAGGTCTTCGATGATGCGCCGTTTGAGTGCGATCACGCCGTTGAGCGCCTCGGTGAGGTGCTTGAGGCGCTCGGCCACTTCGGGTGCTTCCGAGGTGATGCGCGATTTCAGGCGTGCCACATCCAGCTTGGCGGCGGTCAGCAGGGCCCCCAGCTCGTCGTGCAGTTCGCGTGCCAGGTGGCCGCGCTCGTCCTCGCGCACCTGCTGCAGGTGATTGGCCAGTGCCGTCAGCGAGGCGGTGCGCTCGCGCACCAGGTCTTCCAGCCGGGCGCGTTCAAGCTCCAGCACCTCCTGCTCACGCTCGGTGGCGCGCTGCAGCGCACGGGTCTGGCGCAGGTACATGTAGAAGGCCAGCAGGCCGATGGCGGTGACCAGCGCAATGCCCATGCGCGACAGCACCAGCGACTGCCGGATATCCGCCTGGCTGACGCCGACCCGCTGGTTGCTGCGCTCGATGAGCGCGCGGGAATGCTGGCGGATGGCATCCATGTTTTCTTTGCCCACATCGGTGGACATGACGAACTTCCAGGCGTCCTCCTGTCCCTTGCGGCGCAGGTGCAGGCTCAGCTCCATCTCGGAGAGCTTGCGCGAGATCTGTCCGGACAGCCGCGAAAAATCGGCCAGATCCTCGGCCGAGTCGGTCATCAGCATGCGCAGCTGATCCAGATTGCTGTGAACGGTGGTCACGGCGCCCTCGTAGGGCTCCAGGTAACGGTCGTCGCCCGTGAGCAGGTAGCCGCGGTGGCCCGTTTCCGCGTCGAGCATGCTTTGCAGGAGCCGGTTGACCGAGGCGTGCGTGGACTGGCTGTGCGCCAGATGCTCCAGCGCAGCGTGCGAGCGGTGAAAGCCCGCTTCGTTGATGGCAACCAGCGAGAGTGCCGCCAGCACGGCCAGCGGCAGGCTGATGGCGATCTTGTGCAATGAGGTCCAGCGCATGGCATTTCCCGGTAGTCAGCGCGGAATGCGCAAATCAGCATAATGGGCCCATCCTGCCTCGGGGCCCCATGGGCTTGCCAGAGGCAAGGTGGCAACCAGACAACATCCATGCGGACAGCACGGCTGTACGCGGAGAGAATGCTCAATGATCAATGTCGGCATCGTGGATGACCATGCAATTGTGCGCTCGGGGCTGCGACAGTTCCTGTCCGAGCATGTGGATTTGCGCGTGGTGGGGGAGGCAGCCAACGGGCGCGAGGCCATTGACCTGATCCGCAACGCCGAGGTCGATGTGCTGCTCATGGACCTGGCCATGCCCGGGCAGAGCGGGTTGGATGCGCTGGCCATGCTGCGCGCCAAGGCGCCGAAGATGGGCATCCTGATTCTCAGTGGTTACCCCGAGGAGCACTACGCCATCAGCATGATTCGCCAGGGTGCGAGCGGCTACCTGAACAAGGAGTGCGACCCCAAGGAAATCGTCGAGGCTATCCGCACCATCGCGCTGGGGCGGCGTTATGTCACACCCGGCGTGGCCGAGTTGCTGGCGCAGCAATTGAACCGCAAGGACGACGCGCCCGTGCATGAGCAGCTCTCCGAGCGCGAGTTTCAGGTGTTCCTGAAACTGGCGCGCGGGGAGACGGCGGGGGACATTGCCAAGTCGCTCTCGCTGAGCGTCAAGACCGTGAGCACCTACCGCACGCGCCTGATGGAGAAGATGGGCCTGGCGTCGAACAGCGACCTGACTTACTACGCCCTCAAGAACCGGCTGATCGACTGATCTGCGCCCCCGGCGATCGCGGGGGCAGGGGAGAACTCGCAGCGCCACAGAGGGGCGTTTCATCTCATGGCGTTTCCGACAGGCTGTTGCTCTGGGCGATGCAGTAGTCGATGAGCGCGTCGATCTCGTTGGACTTGTCAAAAACCGCATCAACGCCCAGTTGCGCGCAGCGCATGCGGACATCGGGCGTGGCGTAATTGCTGAGCACCACCATGCGCTGGTGGGGCAGGCGCTTCTGGCAGGCCGCCAACACACCCAGGCCGCTTCCCTGGCGCAGGAACAGATCGACGATGGCCAGGTCCCACTCTGCCGGATGCTCTATCAGCCAGTGCTTGCCTCCATCCTCTGTGTCGGCCACGCCCACCGCTTCGATGAATGCAAGCTCCTCCAGCGTACCGATGAGGTTTTCGCGGATGGTGGCGTTGTCTTCAACGATGTAGGTTTTGAGCTTCACGGGAGGCATTCAGTGGGGGGCCGGACGGAGGGGGGGAGACCCTAAGCGTCCACTGTACGGAAGGTTCGACGCTGATTGTGCCAGCGCAGACACGCAGTGGCCGTAGGCCGATTCCTACCCGATGTGTCCGTGCGACAGTCCGCACACCGGGCAGGCCGGGTTGCGCGTGGTGCGCAGATTGCTCCATTCCATGCTGCGCCCATCCAGCATCAGCAGACGCCCGGCCAGCGAGTGCCCTACGCCTGCCACCAGCTTGAGCGCTTCGGCGGCCTGCAGGGCGCCCACCACGCCCACCAGGGGCGCGAACACGCCCATCGTGGAGCAGGCGACCTCATCGAACCGGGCCTGCGGGTCGAAGATGCAGGCATAGCAGGGAGACTGGGCGTCGCGCGGATCCACCACCGTGATCTGCGCGTCAAAGCGAATCACCGCGCCCGCCACCAGTGGTTTGCCATGGCGCACGCAGGCGGCATTGACGGCCTGGCGCGTGGTGTAGTTGTCGCTGCAGTCAAGCACCACGGTGGCGCGGGGCACCAGTGTGTCGAGCAGGGCCGTGTCGGCGCGTTCCTGGATGCAGGTGAGCTGAGCCTCGGGGTTGATGGCGCGCACCGCCTGGGCGGCCGAGGCCACCTTGGGCTGGCCCACACGGTCCTGGGTGTGGGCGATCTGGCGCTGCAGGTTGGTCAGGTCCACCACGTCATGGTCTACCAGCGTGAGGTGCCCCACGCCGGCCGATCCCAGGTACAGGGCGGCGGGTGAACCGAGCCCGCCTGCGCCAATGATGAGCGCGTGCGCGGCCAGAATGCGCTCCTGCCCTTCGATGCCCACTTCGTCGAGCAGGATGTGGCGGGAGTAGCGCAGGAGCTGGTCGTCGGTCATGGTGGGGGCAGAAAAAAAGGGCCGGTACGCAACCGGCCCCGGTGGGCGAAAGCGGGAGCGGCTTACTGCTCCTTCTTCTCTTCCTTGCGCTCGGTCTGGGTCTTGCTGACCAGCACGGGCTTGCCGCGCAGGTGGTTCAGCGCCTGGGCGAGCTGGAAGTCCTTGTCGGTGCCGAACTCGGGCAGCTTGCGGTCGGCCACGGGCTTCTTGGCTTCTTCTTCTAGGCGCTTGCGGGCTTCCTCGCGGGCCTTCTCGCGTTCCGGGTCCTTCTTTTCCTCGCTCTGGCCGTTGCCCAGGTGCTTTTCGAGGTCGGCCTCGCGCATGCGCAGGGCCGCGAAGGGGCTGCCTTCGGCGGTTTCGTCCAGCATCACATCCGGAACGATGCCCCGCGCCTGGATCGATTTGCCGCTGGGCGTGTAGTAGCGCGCGGTGGTCAGCTTGATGCCGGTGTCGGGGCCGAGGGGGCGCACGGTCTGCACCGATCCCTTGCCGAAGGTCTGGCTGCCCATGATGGTGGCGCGCTTGTGGTCCTGCAGTGCGCCGGCCACGATCTCGCTGGCCGAGGCCGAGCCTTCGTTCACCAACACCACCAGCGGGACGCTCTTGAGGGCGGCGGGCAGGCGCTTGAGCGGGTCGCCACTGCCCCGGCGGGCGTAGAAGTCGGGCGAGGCCTTGAACGTGGCCTTGCTTTCGGCCAGCTGGCCGTTGGTGGAAACCACGGTCACGTCGGGCGGAAGGAAGGCGGCGGAGATGGCCACGGCCGCATCAAGCAGGCCGCCCGGGTCGTTGCGCAGGTCGAGCACCAGGCCCTTGAGCTTGGGATCCTGCTTGTACAGCTCTTCGGCCTTGCGCACGAAATCGTCCACCGTGCGTTCCTGGAACTGCGAGAGGCGGATCCAGCCGTAGCCGGGCTCGATCATCTTGCCTTTGACGGACTGTGTCTTGATCTCTTCGCGCGTGATGGTCACGGCAAAGGTGCGGTTTTCGTCCTTGCGGAAGATGGTCAGCGTGACCTTGGTGTTGGGCTCGCCGCGCATGCGCTTGACGGCTTCGCTCAGACTCAGGCCCTTGACGGCGGTGTCGTCAATCTTGGTGATGAGGTCGTTGGTCTTGAGGCCGGCGCGGAACGCGGGCGAACCCTCGATGGGCGAGACCACCTTGATGAGACCGTCTTCCTGGGTGATTTCGATGCCCACACCGACAAAACGGCCCGTGGTGCCTTCGCGGAATTCGGTGAACGACTTCTTGTCGAAGTACTGCGAATGTGGATCAAGGCTGGCGACCATGCCGGAGATGGCATCGGTGATCAGCTTCTTGTCGTCCACCGGCTCGACGTAATCGGTCTTGACCAGGCCGAAAACGGCCGAGAGCTGCTGGATTTCCTCCAGCGGCAGCGGCGTCATGGCGCCGCGCGCCACGGTCTGCAGCGACACGGTGGTCAGTGCCCCGGCCAGCGCGCCGACCGACACCCAACCTGCAATTTTCAGTTTCTGGCCCATACGAATCCCTTTAGCCAACTCAATATACACCTTGGAAGGGGCCGGGCCCGCGCAGGTTCCCGCGCGGGCGCTCACTTTTGGTCCACGGGGCCATTTTCTGAGCTGCTTTACCGCAGCTTTACGCCTTGCCCTGCGATGCCACGGCGGCGGCAGCCCGGGCAGCCGCTTCCGCATCCCCCAGATAGTAGTGGCGGATGGGCTTGAGGTCGGCGTCCAGCTCATATACCAGCGGAATGCCGTTGGGAATGTTCAGGCCGACGATGTCGCCGTCGGAGATGTTGTCGAGGTACTTCACCAGCGCCCGGATCGAGTTGCCGTGCGCCGCCAGCAGGATGCGCTGGCCCGAACGGATGGCCGGGGCCATGGTGTCGTTCCAGAACGGCAGCACGCGCGCCACGGTGTCCTTCAGGCATTCGGTCAGCGGCACCTGCGCCGGGTCGAGGCCGGCGTAGCGGCGGTCGCCGCGCTCGCAGCGGGGGTCGCTGGCTTCCAGCGCCGGGGGCGGGGTGTCGTAGCTGCGGCGCCACACCAGCACCTGCTCGTCGCCGTATTTCTTGGCGGTCTCGCCCTTGTTCAGGCCCTGCAGGGCGCCGTAGTGGCGCTCGTTCAGGCGCCAGCTCTTCTGCACGGGCAGCCAGGTGCGGTCCATTTCGTCCAGGGCGTACCACAGGGTGTGGATGGCGCGCTTGAGCACGCTGGTGTAGCACAGGTCGAACTCGTAGCCCTCGGCCTTGAGCAGCTTGCCGGCCGACATGGCCTGGGAAACGCCGGTGGGGGTGAGGTCCACGTCGGTCCAGCCGGTGAAGCGGTTTTCCAGGTTCCAGGTGGATTCGCCGTGGCGGATCAGAACGAGTTTGTGCATGGTTTCCCTAGTGGCAGCGGGTCAAAACCCATCATTCTAAAATCGCGGTGTTTGCCAACCCAAGGAATAACGTGAAATTCTTCGTCGACAACTGGTATTTGTTTGTTCTCGCGCTCGCCTCGGGCTCCATGCTGCTGGTGCCCGCGCTGCGGGGGGCCAGCTTTGGCGGGCTGACGGCGGCCAATGCGGTCTTGCTGATCAACCGCGAAAAAGCCGTGCTGATCGACGTGTGCGGGGCCGATGAATTCGCCGCCGGGCATGCAGGTGGCGCCAAGAATGTGCCGCTCGATGAACTCGAGGCACGCCTGCCCAGCGTCGTGAAAAACAAGGCCGTGCCCGTGGTCATGGTGTGCGCCAGTGGCGGGCGCGCTGCCCGCGCGGCCGTCATCGCGCGCAAGCTGGGTTACGAAAAGGCCCAGGTGCTGGCCGGCGGCCTCAAGTCCTGGAAAGAGGCCGGCCTGCCGGTCGAGAAAGCCTGAAAAGGGTTCCCCATGCAAACCGTCAAGATGTACACCACCGCCGTCTGTCCCTACTGCACCCGCGCCAAGCAGGTGCTCAAGGCCCGGGGCGTGGAGCAGATCGAGGAAATCCGCATCGACACCGACCCCGCGGCCCGTACGCACATGATGGAGATCACCGGCCGGCGCACCGTGCCGCAGATTTTCATCGGTGACACGCATGTGGGCGGCTGCGACGATCTGATGGCCCTCGATGCGCGGGGAGGCCTGACCCCTTTGCTGGGCGCTGCATAATCCTGCCCCATGTGCCTGCTGCGGGAACGGTTTTTCGCAGCGGGTTTTGTTTTGTGGACCCCGCACCGTGCGGGGCCCGGTTTGAGCTGAAAGACTTCACTACCATGGCCGATCAAGAAAATCCCGTGTTCCAGATCCAGCGCGTCTACCTCAAGGATCTGTCGCTCGAACAGCCCAATTCTCCCGCCATCCTGCTGGAAGCCGAACAGCCCAACGTGGACATCCAGATCGGCGTGGAAGCTGCCCCCGCCGCCGAAGGCATCTTTGAAATCGCCGTGACCGCCACCGTGCACACCAAGATCAAGGATAAGACCGTGTTCCTGGTCGAAGCCAAGCAGGCCGGCATTTTCGAGATCCGCAACGTCCCTGAGGACCAGATGGGCGCCGTCATCGGTATTGCCTGCCCGCAGATCGTCTACCCCTACCTGCGCGGCAACGTGGCCGACATCATCAACCGCGCCGGCTTCCCGCCCGTGCACCTGGCGGAGATCAACTTCCAGGCCATGTACGAGCAGCAGCAGGCCCAGGCCGCCGAGGCGCCCTCGTCGCAACTGCCCCAGTAAATTCCAGGTCATTTTGGCCTCCAGCGCTTGCTGGGTAAGCGCGAGAAGCTATGAAAATAGTAGTGATTGGTGCCGGCGCCTGGGGCACGGCCATCGCCATCAGCGCGGCCGCTCACCCTGCCGGCCATGCCGTCACCCTGTGGGCGCGTGATGCCGCTCAGGTGGGCGACATGCAGGCGGTGCGCAGCAATGCGCGTTACCTGCCCGGCATCGGCCTGCCGCCCTCCCTGACCGTGGCCGGTGGCGATGTGGCAGCGCTGGCGCACGCCGCCGATCTGGTCATCGTGGCCACGCCCATGGCGGGCCTGCGCGGCATGCTGGGGCAACTGCGCGGCTGCACCGCTCCTGTGGCCTGGCTGTGCAAGGGCTTCGAGGCGGCTGCAGACAACCATGACTCTTTTGGCCTGCTGGCGCACGAGGTGCGTGCGCAGGTAGCTCCCGATTTGATAGCGGGCGTGCTCAGCGGCCCGAGCTTTGCGCTGGAGGTGGCCCGCGCCCAACCCACGGCGCTGGTCGCAGCCAGCGAGCACGCCAGCGTGCGCGACGCCCTGGTGCGAGCCTTCCACAGCCCCCGCCTGCGCGTGTACGCCAACGACGACATCGTGGGTGTGGAGGTGGGCGGCGCTGTCAAGAACGTGCTGGCCATCGCCACCGGGCTGTGCGACGGCCTGCAACTGGGCCTGAACGCTCGCGCGGCCCTCATCACACGCGGCCTGGCCGAAATGACGCGCCTGGGCCTGGCCCTGGGCGCCCGCGTAGACACCTTCATGGGCCTGTCGGGCCTGGGCGACCTGGTGCTGACCGCCACCGGCGACCTCTCGCGCAACCGCCGTGTGGGCCTGCTGCTGGCGCAAGGGCAAACATTGGCGCAGGCCGTGGCCTCTCTGGGCCATGTGGCCGAGGGCGTGTACTGCGCCCGCACCGTGGTGCAGCGCGCCCGTCACCTGGGTGTGGAAATGCCTATCAGCGAAGGCGTGGTGGCCCTGCTCGACGGGGAAATGCGCCCTGCGGAGGCCGTTGCGGCACTGATGGAGCGCGAGCCCAAAGGCGAGGGCGGAGGCAGCGTTTCATAGCAACTGCTCCATGGTGCCGTGCGTCGCCCACGCCGCATGAAACTGGAGCAGCTTACGGCAGGGCTCCCGCGCAAGGGCCGCCCCGCCGCGCTGGGAGCGTCTCCCTGACCGCAGCGCATGGCGCTGCGAGAGCGGGGGG
>JAANMX010002210.1_pt1 | contig 19992 bp, 14 predicted proteins | sample 7279681 | NCBI WGS metagenome assembly JAANMX01 (sample SAMN14094542, study PRJNA606508) | bioreactor metagenome | isolation source: A lab-scale SPAN reactor treating ammonium-rich wastewater day 351 | place: Ireland: Galway | collected 2018-01-01
AGGCTCGACTCGGCCTCTCGCTCGCGCAGGAACGCCTCGGCCTCGGCCAGCCACATCCCCGCCGAACTCGACCGACGAACCTCCACGGCCCCCCCTTCGGCATTCCCCGTCCGCCCTCACACCCTGAAGATCGATCCGAGTTTCTTGCCGAGCAGCGCGGACGCGCCGACGAGCGTGACCGTCAGCAGCGCCATCCCCCACACGCCCATCGCGCTGGCGACGTACTGGCCCGTGCCGAGCGTCTCGGTAAAGGCGAAAATCTGCTTGGTGATGGGGTAGTGCTCCGCCTTCTGGGCGAGGATCAGCGAGTCGCTCACCTCGAGCATCGAGAAACTGAAGACCAGAAGCCCGCCCGCGATGAGGTTCGCCATGATGAGCGGAACAATGACCTTGCGCACGGCCGTCAGGCGCGACGCGCCGAGGTTGACGGCGGCGTCCTCCAGTTCGCCGGAGGTCTGCTCCAGCCCCGCGACGGTCGCCCGCACGATGTACGGCAGGCGGCGTACGGCATAGGCGATGACCAGCAGCGGGAACGGGTTGGGGTCGGGGCCGAGCACGTCGAGCATGCCCGAGAGCAGCGGCGGAACCTCCACGCCGAGCCACGGGAGCGAGAGCGGGCGGCCGAAGGGCCACGCGAGCGTCATGGCGACGTAGCCGAACGCCATCACCAGCCCCGGGACCGCGAGCGGCAACATGCAGAGCGCGTCCAGCACGTTCCGTCCGCGAACGCTCGTCCGCACCACGAGGTATGCGACGACAAGGCCGAGCAGCAGGTCCAGCCCCATCGCAGCCAGCGAGAGCACGAGGCTGTTGCGGATGCTGGTGGAGGCCGCCTCGTCTCCGAGCGCTGCCCCATAATGCGATAGCGTGAACTCCGTCGGCAGGATCGTGCCGTACCACCGCCCGGGCATGCTGAGGCTGGTGAAGATGACGCCGAGGTGAGGCAGGACGGCGACGAGCGTGACGGCCGCGAAGCCCAGCGTGACCGCCCAGCCGCCCGGCCCGCTCAGGACGGTCTCACCGCCGGCCCGCGAGGCCTTGGCGTACATCGCGTGGCCTCGCCGCCCGAAGGCGACCCGCCCGAGTACATAGAGCAGCACCGACGATGCGAGCAGCACGACGGTCAGGGCGTAGGGCTGGGCGGAGTTCTCAACCTCCTTGAGGCCGAAGAAGACCTGCACCGGCGTGACGGTGTAGTAATCGAACATCAGCGGCGTGCCGAGTTCCGTGAAGGACCAGATGAAGACGATCGTGCCGCCGGCGAAGAGGCCGGGGCGGATCAGCGGCAGCGTGACGCGGAAGAACCGCCGCCACGGCCCAGCCCCGAGGTTCTCGGCGGCTTCGTCGAGGGCGGGGTCGAGGTTGGCGAGCGCGGCCGCGGCATTCAGGTAGATGATGGGATAGAGGTGCAGCGCCTCGGCGATGACGACGCCCCAGAAGCGGCCCTCGCCCAGCACGTCCCACTCGGTGCCGAGCATGGCGTTGATCGCTCCCTCGCGCCCCAGCAACGCCCGCAGGCCGATCGCCCCGACGAACGGCGGCAGGATCAACGGCACGAGGATCATGGCGTTGAGGGCGGGCTTGAAGGGGAAGCGGTAGTTCGCGCCCGCGACCGCAAGGGGCAGGGCGATCGCCACGCACACGAGCGTCGTACAGACGGCGACCAGGAACGAGTTGCCCAGCCCCGCCATCAGCGAAGGGTCGAGAAAAACAAGGCGGAGGTGGTCGAGCGTGAAGCCGCGCCCGGTGGCCGGGTCGGCGGCGAAGCCGCCCCGGACGGTCAGCAGGATGGGATGAACAAGGAATGCGCCGAGCACGACGAGCAGCCCCGCGAGCAGCACGTAGTGCCAGGGATGGGCGCGGGGCAGATCGCGCATGGGAGGGGAGTGTATGAAGTCGGGGCCTGCAAAGCCCGGCTCCGGAGAGTTGGCTTCGCCCCGACCTCCTTGATGCCTGTTTCCCCGGTCCCTCGATACGATCGATCACGCCGCGCCGTCCGGCGCAATGAGCGGCGCCGGGCCGAGCGTCTGGATGGTGAGCCGCCCGAGCGATCGGCGTGACAGGTAAGCGTTTACGCCGTCGAGGGTGAGGCGGTCGATCCCGGCGGCCATCTCGGCGAGGCTCCTGGCGCGGCCGAGCTTGTGGTAGTCGGTGGCGAGCGCGCCTGCCCGGGCGGAGGTGGACTCGCCGGAGAAGATCAGCCGGGATTTCATGCCCACGATGGCGCGGTCGAACTCCTCTCGCGTGATCCGTCCGTCGGGAGTGTTGATGCGGCGCATCTCGGCCAGCAGCACTTCGAGGGATTGCTGAGCGCGGTCGGGCATGGTGCCGACGTAGGCCGAGACGATGCCGTGGTCGCGGGCGGGTGTGTATCCCGCGCTGACGGAGTAGCACAGCCCCCGCTTCTCGCGGACCTCGGTGAAGAGGCGCGAGGACATCCCGGCGGAGAGGACGGCGTTCACGACCCGCTCAGCGGTCGAGTTCGTGTCACGCTCCGGCGGAGCGTCATGGGCGACGATCACCTGTACCTGCGAGCTCTCGTCCGGCTCGTGGGCATAGCCGCGCGGCGGCGGCGGGCCGAGCACGGGTTCGGGCGTCGTGCCCGCCCAGTCGGCGAGGAGGGCGTCGAGGGCGCGTGCGGCGGCGTCGGCGTCCACCGCGCCGGCCAGCGCGAGAATCGAGCGGCCCGGTCGCGCCAGCGCGTGCCACGACTCCGCGATGTCCTCGATCGTGCACGAACCGAGGCCCTCCTCCGTGCCGAGTCCGGAGCGGTTGATCGGGACGGGGAGATGGCGTGCCTTGGCGAGGATCGACGCACGCTCCGGGGGGTCGTCGCGCAGACTGTCGAGCGACTGGAGCGCGAGGTCGCGGACGGGTTCGAGCGCGGTGGGGTCGAATCGCGGACGGCGGACCATGTCCACGATGAGCGGCAAGGCCTCGGGGAGGCGGTTCCCAAGCAGCGTGGCCGAGATGGTCAGGGAGTAGGTGCCGACGGAAGTGGAGCGGTTGACGCCGAGGCGGTCGAAGGCATCGGCCTGCTCGCGCGAACCGAGGTCGCCCGCGCCCCGGAGCAGGAGTTCTGAAACGAGCGTCGATCGTCCCTCGAGGTGGGCGGGATCGGTGGCTGAACCGGCGGGCAGGAGCCAGGCGAGGGCCGCGGAGCGCACGCCCGGAATGGTCTCGACGATGAGCGGCATGCCGCACGCGAGCATCCGGGTGGAGATCGAGGCCGTCATAGTCGGTTCCTTTTTCCAGACGCGCACGCCGGCTGCGGGTTGGCGCGTGCGACGACTGCGAGCGGGGAGTGTAGCGGGGCGGTGCGAACGTGCGAGTCCGATAGGGGTGCCGTGAACGCCGTTCTGACGCGATCGTGGGGGGAACCTGCGCCGTACTGCGGCGATCCTGCGGCCATCCCTCGACGGTGCGGTTGTTCGTGCGAGGGCGCATCGCGACATTGATCGTGGCGATCGTGGCGAGAGAGTGCGAGCGCGGTCGCGTGCGTTCGACGGTGCACGACGGGTTTGCGGACGATGCCTCTGTGGAAATCGATCGACGCTGAGAGAACGCGCTGTCGAGCGGCACAAAGCGAGAGCCGGCGTGAGTTGTCCACACGTGTGCGTGAAAATTTTTCGCGGTATGTCAGCGTACCTTTTCTCCGCTCGCGGAAGACGCCGCGGGAGCAGACGGACCGAACGCGCATGACGCAAAAACGAACGGAAAAACAAGCACGAAAACGGTTGCAGCGCGGCGTACGAGCGAAGCGATCCGGGAGAGGGCGCCGCGCTCGACGCAGCGGCGGTGCGTCCCCGTGAGTCGGAGAAAGTTGCTCGCTGGGACTTGCAAAGCGCTTGACAGGCCGTCACACTACCGCGACCCGGCGTGGATGCGTGTGTGGTGCGCGCTCCGTGGTGGATATGGCTGGGCCGCGACTCAAGCACGCCGGGCGAGCGGCCCGATACAAGGACGAACGTCGATCAGGAGTGTGTGGCGCTTCGCACGAGACAGAAGCAACTCCACGTTCGACCCGTACCGAGGAGGCCCACATGGCCAAGAAGAAAGCTGCAAGGAAGAAAGCGACCCGCAAGAAGGCGACTCGCCGCAAGGCCGCGAAGAAGGGCGGCCGCAAGAAGGCCGCCAAGAAGGCCGCGAAGAAGGGCGGCCGCCGCAAGAAGGCCCGCCGCAAGAAGGCCGCCGCTGCCGCGATGTGATCCCCAGGGGCTCGCATCGTTCGGGCCCCCCGAGGATCGATCTCTCTCAGCCGGGTGAGCGTTCGCCCGGCCCGTACGGAGCGCCACCAATCGCCGCGGGGTCGGGTTCGCCCGGTCCCGCGTGCTTTTTTGCCCAGCACCACCGGGCTGGCACGCTCGCCCCCGCGGCGGACAATCTCAGCCATGCACGACCTCGGTCCCACGCCGACCGATGCCCTCGCCTGCCTGCGGGCCTTCACCGCGGGTGTGCTGGTCTATGGCGACCGTGCCATGGGCGTGCGGTTCGTGATCGACCCGCGCTCTGGTCGGCTGCTCATGCCGCTGCCCACCGACGCGCTCGAAGCCCACGACCATGTCCTGCACCTTCCCGACGAGCGTGCCTCGTCGCTCGAAGCCCTGCTCTCGCTCGTCGAGACGGGCGAACGGGACGCCGGCCTGATCGAGCGATGGCGGGCGTACCACGGCGATCCTTCCTACGCGCGCTGGCGGCTGGCGACGGTGGAGAGCGCGCGCATGGCGGGCATGGTTTACGACTCGGCCGTGTTCGCCGCGCCGAATCCGCTTGCCGCGGATCAGTCGCGGGTCTGCCGCGCCCTGAACGCCGACCCGTCGCGCCTGGCGGACATCTGCGCCGCCTCGACGCACACGCGACCCGAGCGCCCCGTTGCCTTGGGAGTCGATCCCGACGGGCTTGACGCACGCGCCCGCTTCGGCGTCATCCGCGTCGCGTTCCCGCGAAGGGCCGTCGATGCGGACGACGCCCTCGCCATCTTGGACGAACTCGCCCGACGGGGCACACGATGACGAACCTCCGCGAAGCCCACGCCCACCTCGTCGCCCACGGCCGTGCGGCCTCGATGGTGCAACTCGCCGAGGCTCGGTCGGCCGCCGATGCACTCGAACGGCTTCGGGTCGCGGCCGGCACGCTCGCGCCGGGCGCGTGGCTGCTCGGCACGGGGGCACGGCCCGAATCCTGGCCCGAGCGAGGATGGCCCACGCTCGCGGACCTTGATGCAGCCGTTCCCGACCGCCCCGTGCTCGCGTGGTGCTTCGACTACCACGCGGTGATGGTGAACTCGTTCTCGCTCCGGGCCGTCGGCTTCGATGCGAGCACGCCCGACCCGCCAGGGGGCGTGGTCGTCCGCGATCGGGCGGGGAGGCCGTCGGGCGAACTGCTCGAGGCGGCCGCACTGCGGACGTGGTCCGTGGTGCCCGAGCCAACGCTCGCCGAGAGCCGCGAGTACTTGGAGCATGCGCTCGCCAACCTCGCCTCGCTCGGGTTCGTCGAGGTGCACGACCTGAAGTCTCAGCCGTGGCTCGGGCCGATGCTCGCCGATCTCGACCGTGAGGGCAGGTTGCCGCTGCGAGTGCATCTGTACCCGCTGGCGAGCGACCTCCCCGGCGTGGCGGCAGGGCGGCGTGCGTGGGAGTCCGACCGTGTGCGGCTGGCGGGGGGCAAGGTCTTCACCGACGGCACGCTGAACTCGCGCACGGCGTCCATGCTCCACCCGTTCGCCGATCCGCTGCCGCACCATCCGCGCGGCACACCGATGATGACGGCCGCGGAGATCGAGGCGGCGATCGGCCTGTGCGGAGGGTTGGGCGTCGGGCTGGCGGCGCACGCGATCGGGGACGGCGCGGTGCGGTCGGTGCTGGACGCGGTGGAGCGGGTGCGGCCGCGCGCGTGCCGCGTTCGCGTCGAACACGCCGAGATCGTCGATGCCGCCGACGTGCCTCGGTTCGCCCGGCTCGGCGTGGCGTGCAGCGTGCAGCCGTGCCACCTGCTGACCGACGTGGAGGCGCTGCGTCGTCTGCTGCCCCACCGGCTGGACCGCGTGCTGCCGCTGCGCGAGTTGATCGACGCGGGCTGCGAGCCGGGTCGGTTGCTGCTCTTCGGCTCGGACACGCCGATCGTCCGCCCGGACCCGTCGGACAGCATCCTCGCGGCGACGGCGCGGCGGCGCGCGGGCGAGCCGCCGGAGGCCGCGATCGCCCCGGAGCAGGCCATCACTGAGGCGGAGGCATGGGCCTGCTTCGCGGCATCGTGATAGACTTTCGCAGTCGATTCCGGGGCAAGGAGGCGACGATGCGGGCGGACATCCGGTACAACCTGGTGATCGACGGGGACGAGTTCGCGCGGGCGCAGGCGGCCGCCGACGAGGTCTCGGACCTGCCCGCCGAGCGGATCGACCCCGAACGCTTCTACTGCACACAGCGGTGGGACCGCTACACGCCCGAGGACCACGCCGTCTGGGCGACGCTGGTGAAGCGCCGGCTCGAGACGCTCGAGGAGCAGGCGTCGGACGTCTTCCTGAACGGGATGCGCCTGCTGGGCTTCGACCGCGAGTTCGTGCCGCGCATCTCGGAGGTGAACGCGAAACTCCGCGCCCTCACCGGCTGGCAGAGCCGCCCGGTGCCGGGGTACCTGCCCGCCAAGGCGTTCTTCGCGTGCCTCTCGCGGCGCGAGTTTCCGACGACCGTGACCATCCGCCCCCGCGAGCTGCTGGACTATCTGCCCGAGCCGGACATCTTCCACGACGTCTTCGGGCACGTGCCCCTGCACGCCGACCCGGTTTTCGCGGACTTTCTGCAGACCTACGGCAGGGCTGCGCTGCACTGCGAAGACCCGTACCACGTCGAGCGGCTGGCGCGGCTCTTCTGGTTCACGGTCGAGTTCGGGCTGATCCGCGAGGGCGGCCGCGTGAAGCTCTACGGCTCGGGCCTGATATCGAGCGTCGGCGAAAGCCCGCACGCTCTGCACAGCGCGGACGTTGACCGCCGCCCGTTCGACCTCGACCGCGTGTGCGACACGCCCTTCGAGATCGACCACTACCAGCCGATCCTCTACGTGCTGGAGAGCTTCGAGCAGCTCCGCGACGCGATGCACGAGTACGCCGGCCGCGTGCTGGAGGAGTCCGGCGTAGCGGTGTGAACGAGGGGCGTACCCCGGGCACTTCCGATCGAACCCGGAGGTCGCGGAGGGGTACAAGCGGAGAGAGAGGAAAGCGGGATCGGATGTTCTGATCCATGCTCCCGCTCTGTGTGCCGTGCGTTCCACTCCGTGAGCGCTGTGTTCCGCTCGTTGTCTCGTGGAGGCCCTGATGGGCGACTGGCCGTACTGGGTCTTCGGGGGGCTGACCCTGCTGGCGGGCGTGACCCTCGCGGCGTGGTCGATCCTCGGCGACCGGTCGCGGGGGCGGCTGAGGTGCCCGAGGTGCTGGTACGACATGGGCGGCGTGCCCGTCGAAAGCGATGGTCGCACACGCTGCCCGGAATGCGGGGCGGCGATCGCGTCGGCACGCCGGCTGCGGCGCACCCGGCGGCGGTGGGGGCGGGCGATCGCGGGCGTGTTCGTCGCGGTGGCCGGCGTGGGGGTGGTGGACTATCCGAATCTGCGCGCGGGCGGGTGGCACCAGCGACTGCCGACCACCGCGCTGATCCTGCTCCTGCCGCCGTACTCGCCCGAACTCAACCCGATCGAACGCCTGTGGGCGTCCCTCCGCGCCCACTTCCTGAGCAACCGGGCCTACGACGACTACGACCACCTCCTCGACGCCGGCGCCGAAGCCTGGCAACGGCTCACCCCGCAACGCCTCCGATCCGTCTGCGCCTGCTCCTACACCACGCACAAGCCGAAGGTGTGATCCGTATAACAGCGTCGGCTCCCGGTGCACGCACGGGAGCCGACACCCCTCCTGCGTGCGCCTGTCGGCGCGCGCTCTCCTCTCTTCCCGTCGGCATCGGTTCTCAGCGACGCCGGGGGTCCGCGCTCATGCCGGCGATCTCAGCCCGTGGGTCGCTCGCGCCGGCGGGCGCTGGCTGTCCAGCCCGCGAGCGAGAGCAGGGCCAAGCCCGCGGGGGACGGGATCGCGAGGGTGTCGATCCAGACCTGGTCCACGTAGGCCGGGTACTCGGTGAAGATGACGCCGAAGCCGTGGAACGTCGGCGAACTGTCGAGCGTGTACTCGTACATCGCCGTCACCCAGCCGTCGGTGTGCACATAGGTTTCCGAGGCGACGGCGTCGATGAAGTCGGGCCACTGCCACGGCGGATCGTCCGGGATGCCGCCGATGCCGAAGTCCATCGGGGTGCCGAAGCCCTGGTAGTAGGTGATCTGCGCCCGGACCTTGAGCTGTGTGTAGCCCGCGTAGTTGCGCAGGCCGAAGCCGAGGTCGCCCGGCAGGCCGTTCGGCCCGATCTCCAGCACGCTCTGCCGCCCGAAGAGCGCGTTGTGCGCGTAGACGTTGCTGTCGATGGACGCCAAGGCCTTGAGGTCCGGCAGTCCGCCGGGGTTCGCGGAGTAGAAGCCCGGCAGGATGCTCCGTGGCCCCGGGCCTTCCGCGCCCCAGAAGTCCCAGCCGGCGGTGACGGTGCCGGGTTGGCCCCGCCACGGGGGCGGGAACATGTCGTCGGCAAAGGCGTGCCCGCAGGCAAGCGCCAGACCCGCGATCAGCATCACTCGTCGCATCTCGGCCTCCTTCTTCACTTCAGCGACACGGGGCGACCGCGCGTGCGGCGTCAACACAACGCGGCACGCCAAGTCCGAACGACCGTGTCGGTCGCTCGAAGTTCGTTTCTTGTGGGCATCACGTGACGATGCCGAGGCGTGCCTTCACCCCGCGTGGCAGAACGGCCGCGGCCGGTCCTACGAACGCTCTGTTCCAGCGTCACGCTCGACCCGTCCCCCCCGGGATTGGTCACGCAATGCTAGCCCGGGGCGAGACTGGGAGGCAAGCGGTCGGCAGGTCCGCCGCATCCCTGGGTGCTCCCCAAACAAGCATGGCCTGCCGCATTGCCCGATCGGTCGAAGTATGGAATACTTTGCCGGGCCGCGATTCTCCCGGTGGCGTTCGGTGGCTTGCCCGTGGGTGGGCGGTTGCCGGGCCGGTGGCCGGGACGAGCACGCGCGGGCCGTCGCACCGTTCCCGGGGGCGCGTGTCGCCATGCCGGGGCCACGCCCGAGACCCACCCATGACGCGAATCACGCCCTCGTCGCGGTCGTCCGTTCGCGCAGGCGAGCGAACGCCGGACTCGCCGCGGCCCGACAACGCGGCCGAGAATCCGCCCACCTGTCCTGCTGCGTCAAAGTCCGGCACGACACCCCAGACGCCTTGGACGGTCGAGGACGCGATCCGTCTCTACGGCATCCGGGACTGGAGCAGCGGCTACTTCACGATCAACGAACGCGGACACCTCGCCGTGCTGCCGGACCGCAACCCGGCGCGACAGATCGACCTTTACGAGGTGCTGGAAGGGCTGCGCGAGCGGGAGATCGGCACGCCGGTCATCATCCGCTGCGGCGACCTGCTTCGGCACCGCCTCCGCGAGATCCGCGAGGCCTTCGACGCGGCGATCCGCGACCACGGCTACCAAGGCACGTACTCGTGCGTCTATCCGATCAAGGTGAACCAGCAGCGGCCGCTCTGCGAGGAAGTCCGCGATGCCGCCGCCTCGCTCGGCTTCGGGTTCGAGGCGGGCAGCAAGCCCGAACTCCTGGCCGTGCTCGGCCTGACCGAGAACCGGCCGGAGATGCCTGTCGTCTGCAACGGGTTCAAGGACTCGGAGTTCATCGAGACCGTCATCCTCGCGACCAAGCTCGGGCGGCACGTCATCCCGGTCGTCGAGCGGTTCAGCGACCTCGAACTGATCGTGAAGCACGCGGAACGCTACAAGGTCCGCCCGCGGATCGGCGTGCGGGTCAAACCCTCGGCCAAGGGCGTCGGGCGGTGGGAGTCGTCGGCGGGGATGCGCTCGAAGTTCGGGCTGACGGTGACCGAGTTGCTCGACGCGCTTGCGTTCCTCGAGCGGCACGGGATGGCGGACTGCCTGAACATGCTGCACTTCCACATCGGAAGCCAGGTGGGGGACATTCGCTCCATCAAGGCCGCCGTCAACGAACTGGCGCACATCTACTGCGAACTCAAGGAACTCGGCGCGGGGCTGGACACGATCGACGTCGGCGGCGGCATGGGCATCGACTACGACGGGTCGCAGTCCGCGAGCCATTCGAGCGTGAACTACACCGTGGCGGAGTACGCGGCCGACATCGTCTACCGCGTCAAGAGCGCGTGCGACGCGGCGGACGTCCCGCACCCGCGCATCCTGTCCGAGTCGGGCCGGGCGATGGTGGCCCACTCGTCGATCCTTCTGGTGGACGTGCTCGGGAGCAGCCAGTTCCCCGTGGACGCGGACGTGGGTGAGATCAAGCGGCTCATGGAGGAAGAGGACGAGCGCCCGCAGCCCGTGCTGGAACTGATCGACGCGCACGAGGCCCTCGGGCTGCCGCGCGTGAACCTCGTCGAGGTCTACCACGACGCGGTGCAGGCGGTGGACGAGGCGATGAGCCTCTTCAACCTCGGGTACATGAGCCTGCCGATGCGCTCGGCCACGGAGCGGCTCTTCTGGGCGATCGGCCGCAAGGCGCTGGCGCTCGCGTCGCGCAAGGGTGAGCTGCCGGACGAGTTGAGCGACCTGCCGCGCGTGCTGAGCGACATCTACTACGTGAACCTGTCCATCTTCCAGAGCCTGCCGGACCACTGGGCCATCGACCAGCTGTTCCCGATCTGCCCGATCCATCGGCTGGACGAGGAGCCGACACGCCGCGGCGTGCTGGCGGACATCACGTGCGACTCGGACGGGCAGGTGGATCGGTTCATCGACAAGCGCGAGATCTCCAAGCCCACGCTGGAACTGCACGACCTGCGCCCCGGCGAGCCGTACTATCTGGGCATGTTCCTGCTCGGGGCGTACCAGGAGGTGCTGGGCGACCTGCACAATCTCTACGGCGACACGCACGTGGTGCACGTGTCGTTCGACGACTCGCCGGGTGTCGGCGACTGGAACATCGACGAGATCATCGAGGGCGACACGGTCAAGGAAGTGCTGGCCTACGTGCAGTACGACTCGGAGGACCTCGTGCGCGCGATGCGCCGCGACGTGGAGCGGGCCGTGAAGGCCGGGAAACTGAGCGTCGCCGAGGGCCAGAGCCTGCTGAAGTTCTACGACGTGGGGATGGAGGGGTACACCTACCTCGAGTGATCCACGTCGTCGATCGCGAGCCACAGCGGGTCTACCTGTGACGTCGCATCGGTCTCCTTGCCGGCATTCGGCTCTGTTCCGCGTCCGTCTCTCGGGGGTGACTCGCACACTGGCCCGCGAGCGTGAAGCTGCGGCTGGGTTCCGTCAACTCGAAGGCCTTGTCGAGACGTTGCTGTGGTGCCCTTCGGCGGAGGATGTCGAAGTACCGTTCCTCGTTCGGCCGGGGCTTCGGGTCCACGGCGTCAGTCTCCTCCACGGCGGCGCGGTCCCTATAGTTGGCACTCGTCGCCGCCCCGCCACCCCCGGGGCCGCACGCACGCGACGCCGCCAGGGGGGCCGGGCGGACGCACGCACCCGTGCCGCGGCCACGCCGCACGCACGAGAGGGGAGTCCCATGATCGCCAAGACCTGGACCAAGGCCGACCTGCTCTCCCGACCCGTCGAGCACGTGGACGTCACCGCGTTCGACGCCCGGCCCGTGATCGACGCCTACCGCTCGATGGCGTTCTCCGCGCGCACGCTCGCGCAGGCCGCCGACGTCTACGACCGCATGCTGGCGGACACGGGCTGTGCCGTCATCCTCACCTTGGCCGGATCGCTCGTCTCGGCCGGGCTGAAGAAGGCGATCATCACGCTCGTCCGGCACAACATGGTGGACGCGATCGTCTCCACCGGGGCGAACGTCGTCGATCAGGACTTCTTCGAGGGCCTCGGCTGCCGGCACTACATTGCGCCCGGCTCGCCCGAGGCCCCGCCGGTGGACGACCGCACGCTCCGCGACCTGATGATCGACCGCATCTACGATACCTACATCGACGAGGACGAACTCCGTGCCTGCGACGACGCGACGCGGCGCATCTTCGACTCGCTCGAGCCGGGGGCGTACTCCAGCCGAGAACTGGTCGACGCGATGGGGGCGTACCTCGCCCGGCATCACCGCGACAATGAGTCGTTCGTGCTCGAGTGCCACCGCAAGCGCGTGCCGGTCTTCTGCCCGGCTTTCAGCGACTGCTCTGCCGGGTTCGGCATCGTCCTGCACCAGACCGAGCGCGCCGCGGCGGGCCGCCCGATGGTCACGTTCGACTCGGGCCGCGACTTCCGCGAACTCACGGACATCAAGCTGGCCGCGGGCGACACCGGGCTGCTCATGCTCGGCGGCGGCGTGCCCAAAAACTTCGCGCAGGACATCGTCGTCGCCGCGGAGCTGCTCGACGAGGCCCGGGGCGGCTCGGCCCGCGGCGGCATCGCCATGCACAAGTACGCCGTGCAGCTCACCGTCGCCGACTCCCGCGACGGCGCGCTCTCCGGCTCCACGCTCCGCGAGGCCTGCTCGTGGGGCAAGGTGGACGTCGTCCACGAGCAGATGGTCTACGGCGAAATCTCCTCGCTCTTCCCGCTCCTCGCCAGCGACGCCTTCCACCGCGGCTCGTGGAAGAAGCGCACCGCCCGAAAGTTCGCCGACATGTTCGCGGGCGTTCAGTCCGCTCGCTGACCGTCTCCGTTGTGCGCGTCGGTTTCGGTCTCCGCGCGTTCGCCGCGGGCATCCGCACCGATGATCTCGTAGCAGGTGGCGAGCAGACCGACCATGGGGAAGCGGCTCTCGCGGAAGGGGCTGGCGCCGAGGCGGCGCAGCAGCGGATGGCTCACGGCGGGAGGCTCGAGGGCGAACTCGAGCTCGTCCACTCCCGCGCCGGCCTCCCAGAAGCGGTCGATGCAGGCGTCCAACGGGCCGCCCTGGGCCTCGGCCGAGCCGGGGACGTGGGCGGCGTAGGCCGGCATCGGCGCTCCCCCCCCCTCAGTGGTCTGCCTGCGCTGGCGGACGCGCTCCATGACCTCGTCCGCGGGAAGCCCGCGCAGCGTGAAGGCGAGCGTCGGCTCGCGTTCGAGGCGGTCGGCGAGGAGATATACGAGGCAGCAGGCGTGCTTGCACCAGCGCCCGCCGCCGCAGGTGCAGTCCGTGCGCACGTCATCGGGGCCGGCGGGTTCGAGAGGCGCGCCCACGCCGCGGAGCGTCGCGCCGACGCTCTCGGGCAGTTCGCCGGCGAGGAGCTTGGCGGAGAACATCGCCTGCTCCGCGAGCGCAGCCACGATCGCCTCCCAGCGCTCGACGGTGAATCGTTCGAGGGCGACGGTGGTCGAGTACGCCGACTCGGATCGACCCTGCACCAGCCCGCGCACCGCCCCTCCCTCGACGTCGATCTTCCGTGTCTGGCCCCGCTTGGCGTAGTCCAGCCCCTCGGCCAGCGCGTCCTCGCCCGCCGCCGCCTGCATGAGCGCGATCCAAGACCGCCCGAGCCAGCCGCCGGGGTTGGCCGGGTCGCGGAAGACGGGGCGCACACCGCCGCGCACCCTTCTCGGATGCACCGAGGGCACGCTCGCCCGCGGCCTGCCGCCCCGATGGAAGTTCGACACGGTCAACTCCTCTCGCCTTCTGCGGCATTCTCCATGTCCACTGTCAACGGTCCACTGTCCATTATCTTGTCCTGCTTCATTCGTCCACTCCCACGGCCTCGTCGCGCAGCGTGAGAATGCCGCGCAGGTCGTCCGTCGAAAGCTCGGTGAGCCAGCGTTCGCCCGAGCCGACGATGCGCTCCGCGAGCTCGGTCTTGGCCTCGATCATCTCGTCGATGCGCTCTTCGAGCGTGCCGCGCACGACGAACTTGTGGACCTGCACGGTGCGGGTCTGGCCGATCCGGAAGGCGCGGTCGGTGGCCTGCTGCTCGACGGCCGGGTTCCACCAGCGGTCGAAGTGGAAGACGTGGGTGGCGGCGGTCAGGTTGAGGCCGACGCCCCCGGCCTTGAGGCTGAGGATCATGATCGGGTGCCGCCCGCCCGGCTCGTGGAACTGCTCGATCATCGCCTCGCGCTGCTTCTGCGTGGTCCCCCCGTGCAGGAAGAGAACGTCGCGGTCGAGCTCGTGCCGGAGCATGAGCGCGAGCAGGTGCCCCATCTGGCGGAACTGCGTGAAGACGAGCGACCGGTCGCCGGCGGCAAGCGTCTCGTCGAGCATTTCGAGCAGGCGCACGCACTTGCCCGAGCGCGACGGGTCGGGCGGCGCGGCCCCCGCGAAGTCGTGGTCCTTGAGGGCCTGCGCGGGGTGGTTGCAGATCTGCTTGAGCTTGACGAGCGCGGCGAGCACGAGGCCGCGGCGGTGGATGCCCTCGGCACGCTCGACCTCGCCCATCATGCGCGCGACGCACTCGCGGTACATCTCGGCCTGCTCGCGGGTGAGGTGGCTGAACTCGCGGCTTTCGAGCTTGTCGGGCAGGTCGGCGATGATCGAGGGATCGGTCTTCAGCCGGCGAAGAACAAACGGACGGATCAGCGAGCGGAGCTTCTCGCCGCGGGCGTGGTCGTGGTATCGCTCGATGGGGACGCCGAACTGCCGGCGGAACGAGGATGCGCCGCCGAGGTAGCCGGGGTTGAGGAAGTCCATGATCGACCACAGTTCGCTGAGCCGGTTCTCGACCGGCGTGCCGGTGAGGGCGGCCCGTCGCGGCGACTCGAAGGCCCGCACGGCCTGCGCCTGCTTGGACTGCGGGTTCTTCACGTACTGCGCCTCGTCCAGCACGACGCGGCGCCACCCGATGCACTCGAGTTGCTCGCGGTCGCGGTGCGCGAGCGCGTACGTCGTCACCACGACGTCGCTCGCAAGGGCCTTCTCGTGCAGGGCCGCGCCGGTCAGGCGGTCGAGGCCGTGGTGCAGCAGCACGCGCAGCGAGGGGCAGAACCGGCGTGCCTCGCGGACCCAGTTGCCGACGACGGACATGGGAACCACGAGCAGCGTCGGTCCGATCGGCTCGGCCGCTTCTGGCGACGCGGGCGTCTCGGCGGCCTCTCCCCCTTCTTCCTTCGGCCTGCTCACTTCCCTCTCGTGCGCCAGCAGCGCGAGCAACTGGATGGTCTTGCCCAGGCCCATGTCGTCGGCGAGGCAGATGCCGAACCCGTGCGACTCCATGAACGAGAGCCATGCCAGGCCGCGCTGCTGGTAGGGGCGCAGCACGCCGTGGAAAGTTTCCGGCGTTGTGAGGGTCGGCAGCGTGCGCCGCTCACTCTCGCCGCCGAGGAGCGCGCCGAGCCAGCCCTCGGCTTCCAGCCCGACGATGTTCAGCCCCGTGCGGCGCGTGTCCGAGGCGTAGGCGAGGCGGAGGGCATCGCCGAGCGACGTTTCGCCGCCGGGATTCTCGCGGATGAAACGGATGGCGGCCTCGACGTCCTCCGGGCGAACCTCGACCCAGCGGCCGCCGACGCGCAGCAGCGGGGACCGCTCGCGAGCCAGGCGTTCGAACTCGTGCAGCGAGAGCGTGCGGTCGCCGACGGAGATCTCCCACTCGTAGTGCACGAGCGCGCCCAGCCCGAGCGCGGCCGGACCCGCCGGAGAGGGCGATGCCCGGTCACCGTTGCGCGGCTGGCCGCCGGTGAGGCGCATCCGCGCACCCAGGCGCATCGCAGGGGACTCCCACCAGTCCGGGGCGACGACGCCGAAGCCCTGTTCACGGAGGATCGGCGCGACCTCGCGCAGGAACTGGTACGCCTGCGAGGTCGTGAGGCGCAGTTCAAATGGTTCACTGTCCTCAAGGGCGCGTTCGATGGGGCGGTAGAGCCGCGAGGCCCGCCCGAGTTCGCCCAGCAGCAGCTCGCGCACACCGTCCACGCGTCGGCCTTCCACCGTGACCGACTCGGTGGGCAGCAGCCAGACGTCCTCCGCCTCGATCGAGATGCGCTCGTCCTCGGCCGATCGGAGCGCGAAGCCCAGCCTCCACTCGACGCTCTCCGGCGGGGCGCGCATGTCGTCGAGGAGTGAGCTCTCCATCGGTTCTTCGAGGCGCAGGCAGAGCCGCCACTCGCCGACCGTGCCGCGCTCGTCGAGAGCGCCGACCCACGTCCGCACGCGGCGCACGACCTCCGCCCGAACCGTGACGGCGACCGCGACGGCGGATGACTCTCCGAGCAGGCCGTCGAGCCAGGCGGCCTGAGGGTCGCCGCGGTCGGTCCCGTCGAGCGTCTCGGCCATGGATTCGCGCACCAGGGTCCGCCGACAGGCCGCGTCGGTCAGCGAACCGAGCAGGGCCTCGAGCACGCCCCACGCGCCCAGCTGCTGCTCCGCCTCGGCGCACCGTGCCGCGGGCGGCATGGCGCGGGCGAGCGCAACAGCACGCGACGACGCCTGCTCGTCAGCCAGCCAGGGCGACCATGACGCCCGCAACGCGCCGTTCGAGTCCTGGAGCAACATCGGGACGAAACGCTCCTGGGCGCGCAAGTGGCGCGCAAAGCGAACCGTCGCCGCGAACCACTCGACCGATTCGCCGGGGACCAGCCCCTCCCCCGCCTCGCGCGCGGCAAGCCGTTCCAGCACGTCCTCGACACGATCGGCTGGCAGGCGCAGTGCGGCCACTTCGAACGCCCGCAACCCGAAGCCCGATTCCTCGCTCTCATGCCCGACCGCGTGCGCCAGGCGCGGGCTGGGTTCGGGCATGCTGTCGAGGGAGGGCAGCAGGACCCGCAGCGGCTCGGGCGACGCGGCGGGGAGCAGGCGGGCGAGTTCATCGGCAGCAGCAGCGAACGGATGGGCCGAGTCCGATGCCGCGGCTCTGAGCGGCCACAGCCGGGCCGACTCCGCCCACAGCCGAACCGAACCACCCGCCCACACTCCATGAACGATCAACATTGGCGCGGCTTACGACTCGGAATGCAGGGTGGCACGATTGACTCGGGACTCTTCCGAATGAGGGCGCAGGGACTCGAACCCTGGACCCGCGGATTAAAAGTCCGCTGCTCTACCAACTGAGCTACGCCCTCGGGGGCCGTCAGCGGGGTTCGCCCGCGCAGCCAAGCCGGAATCCTAGACCCCGACCGCCTCCGCGACCAACCCGGCGTTCCGTCGGCTCGCCCCGCGGTTGGCTTCGACGCAGGCGAGGGCGCGGCGGCCCAGTTCGGCCCGACGCTCCGCGTCGTTGAGAAGGGCGGCCAGGTCCGCGCTGACCCGGGCGCGGTCGGTGCGCACAATGGCCCCGGCATGGTCGAGCGTCTCGACCACGGAGCGGAAGTCGTCCACGCGCTGGCCGATCAGCACGGGCTTGCCGAGCGCGGCCGGTTCGAGCGGGTCCGAGCCGTACAGGTCGAAGAACGAGCGACCGACGACGACGAGGTCGGCCAGCGCGTAGGCCGAGCGGAGTTCGCCGATGGTGTCGAGGAGATACCAGCGCGGGGGCGTCTCCGTGCGCGCGCCGGGCTGCGAACGGCGCACGCATCCCGGCAGCGCGGCCGCGGCCTCGTCGAAGCGTTCCGGCTTGCGCGGCGCGCACAGGAGTTGGACGTGTTCCCCGTGGAACGCTCGCTCGCACGCCGAGCGGAGCAGGGCTTCCTCCCCGGGTCCGGTGCTGCCCGCGACGATGAGCGGGCGAGCGCGGTCGATGCCCAGCTCGCGCGCGAGGGCGCCCGCTCCTTCCGGCTCGCCGACGCGGGCCGAGTCGAACTTCATCGAGCCGGTGACGTGCACGCGCTCCGGTGGCGTGCCCATCGCGCAGAAACGCTCCGCGTAGGTCTCGTCCTGCACACACGCGAAAGCGAGCGCGCGGAAACTCGCGCCGATGAACGGTCGGATGCGCCGGTAGCCCCGGAACGAGCGGTCGCTCAGCCGCCCGTTCACGACGCCGATGGGGATGCCGCGCCCGACGCACTCGCGCACGAAGTTCGGCCAGAGTTCCAGCTCGACGAGAGCGACAGCGTCCGGCCGCACCGCGTCGAGAAAGCGGCGCACCGCGCCGGAGGCGTCCAGCGGGTATCGCACCACGAGGTGCCGCCCGCCGAAGAGTTCGCGGGCGCGGGCGATGCCCGTGTCGGTCGAGGCCGACACCACGACTTCCGCCCGCTCGGCCACCAGCGGCACGAACTCGCGCACGGCGTTCACCTCGCCGACCGAGACGGCGTGCACGAGCACGCGCGGGCGCGAGGCGCCGGACCGGGGGAGGGGGAGGTCAAGGGCGAAGCGCTCACGCCAGCCGCCCCTGGTCTTGCGTGTCCACCACGGGACGGTCGCGCCGGCGACGACGAGATAGGCGAGGTCGAGGGCGTTCAGCGGCGGCCTCCGCTCGGGCGACGGGTGAATGGGCGGGCCGGGACTCGAACCCGGGACCCTTCGCGTGTAAGGCGAATGCTCTGGCCAACTGAGCTACCCGCCCGGGCGGGGAAGGGTAGCGCGGCAGAGGATGTGCCCTCTCAGCAGCCCTCGTTGTAGGCGTTGAGATACGCCAGCAGGTCGGCAGTATTCACGATGCCGTCGCCGTTGAAGTCGGCGTCCGGGTGCCCGTCGGACCACTGGTTGAGGAAGGCGATGAAGTCGAGCGTGTTCACATCGCCGTCGAGGTTCCAGTCCGACGGGCAGCGGACGGTGACGGTGATCGTGCCCCAGCCTCGCGTGCCGGGGTCGCGCGTCCAGCGTGAGGTGAGCAGGACTTCGGCGCTCTGGCCTGCAACGTCGGCCGAGGGCGAGAATACGGCGTGAACCTGCTCGCTCTGGGCCGGCGCGAGTTCAGCCGTCTGCACCGGGTCGGCGGCAGCGGGCCACGGGGAGTCGTCAACACCGGGCAGGAGCGAGGCCGGGAGATGCCCGGAGTTCGTCACCGTGAATGGGACGGGTGTGTCCGTCCCGGCGCGAATGAACACCTCCGGCGCGCCCGGCGCGACGGTGATGCCGCTCTCGTGCGCGAGCGAGACGCGAGGATCCGTGCCCGCGTCCGGTCCCCAGACGGCCTTCCACCGCGACTGATCCGACCTGAGGTTGAGGTCGAAGAACTCGACCAGCAAACGACGCGTGAGCTCGAGCTGCTGGGCGCGCGGGAGTGAGCCGCTGTCGCAGAAGATCACAGAAAAGTCCATGAAGCCGCAGTGCGAGCCGCCGAGAATCATCGGCAGTTGCCTGGGCGCATTGCCCGCGTTGTACATCGGAATCTGGTGCTGAGAGGGGGGGGTGATGGCGTCCTGGGAGCCCGAGATGAGCGAGACGGGGATGGTGAGATCGCCCATCCGGGCGATCGCGCTGGGGGAGGTCTCGGCGGCCGCGAGCGGCGCCAGCGCCCGCACACGCGCATCGCGGGCCGCGGCGAGGATGCTCGCGCCGCCGCCCATCGAGTGACCCGACAGCCCGTATCCGGCCTCCGTGTCCAGCGTGCCGTGGTAGGGCGAGTTCTGATCGCCGCTCGCGCCCTCGAGCCAGGTGAGGCAGTACAGCAGGTCGTCGGCGTACTTCGAGTGATTCGGCGAGAAACCCGTGTACGACTCGGTGGCGATCGCAAAGTAACCGTGCGTGGCGAGGTGCCGAAGCGTCGAGTCGTACATCGTCGGCTGCTGGAGGAATCCATGTCCGAACGAGACGGCCTGGTACGGAGCGCCGGAAGGATCGAACGGTGTGTTGTTGCCGGCCGCGGTCGACGGGTAGTAGAGCAACGCCGTGAAGGTCGTGGCGTCCGGGCGCGTGACGGTCACGCGCGTGCGGCCGGCGGGGAACGGGCCGGGCGCACCCGCATCGTCCGAGGCGGGGCAGGGTTCCGCTCCCGTGACCAGTGTGAGCACGACGAAGCCGAGGATCGTTGCACGCATGATGAATCTCTCCGATACGAAAGGCTGAACAGTGTGCCAGGAGATTGTCGCACACGGAGGGGTACTGTTCCAGCGCGGAATGCGGGATTCGCGCGAGACACATGCCGTGCGACGAATCGTGCGAAACGGGCAGAACGGATGAAGTCGT
>JAANMX010002211.1_pt1 | contig 19983 bp, 18 predicted proteins | sample 7279681 | NCBI WGS metagenome assembly JAANMX01 (sample SAMN14094542, study PRJNA606508) | bioreactor metagenome | isolation source: A lab-scale SPAN reactor treating ammonium-rich wastewater day 351 | place: Ireland: Galway | collected 2018-01-01
CCGACCGCGACGACGGGGCCCAGGCCCCCATGCTGAAGCTGCTGAACGTGGAAAGCTCGTATGGCCCCATCAAGGCCATCCGGGGCGTGAGCCTGAAGGTGCGCAAGGGCGAGATCGCCACCGTGCTGGGCTCCAACGGCGCCGGCAAATCGACCATTCTCAAGACCATCTCGGGCATTCTCGATCCGCGCAAGGGCTCGGTCGAATTCAAGGGCCAGGACATCACGGCGAAAGACCCGGCTTTCATCGTGCAGCAGGGTCTGCTGCATGTGCCCGAGGGGCGCGAGGTGTTTCCGCTGCTGTCGGTGCACGACAACCTGCTGATGGGGGCCTACACCCGCAAGGACCGCGATGGCGTGGCACGCGACATGGAGATGGTGTACGGCTACTTCCCCATCCTGAAAGAGCGCGCACAGCAGGATGCCGGGCTGCTGTCGGGCGGGCAGCAGCAGATGCTGGCCATCTCGCGTGCGCTGATGGCCAACCCGGCCCTGATCCTGCTCGACGAGCCCAGCCTGGGCCTGAGCCCGAAGCTCACCAAGGAAATCTTCGAGATCGTGGTGCGCATCAACCGCGAGCGCGGCACCACCATCCTGCTGGTCGAGCAGAACGCCAACATGGCGCTCAACGCCTCGGATTACGGCTACGTGCTGGAGAACGGCCGCATCGTCATGGAGGACACCTGCGAGCGCCTGCGCGAGAAGGAGGACATCAAGGAGTTCTACCTCGGCATGAAGGAAACCGGCGTGCGTGGCGAGCGGCGCTGGAAAAAGAAAAAGACATGGCGGTGAAGCAATGAGCAACTTGTGGGACTTGAGCCATATCCAGCCCGGGCGCGCTGATGTCGTTCCCGGCGAGACCATTCCCGCCATGTTCTGGAACGCCGTGGCACTGCGCGGCGACCAGGTGTGGATGCGGCAGAAAAAACTGGGCATCTGGAAAAGCTGGAGCTGGCGCCAGACCGGCGAGGCCGTGCGCGAACTGGCCGCCGGCCTGCAGGCGCTGGGCCTGGAGCCGGGCCAGACCGCGTCCATTCTGGCCAACACCGTGGTCGAATGGGTGCTGGCCGACGTGGCAGTGCTGAGCTGCGGCGCGGTATCCAACGGCATCTACCCCACCGACGCGGCTTCGCAGGTGCACTACCTGTGCGAAGACTCGGCCACACGCGTGCTGTTTGTGGAAGACGACGAACAGCTCGACAAGGCGCTGGAGGTGCGCGAGCAATTGCCCCTGCTGCGCAAGATCGTCGTTTTCGACATGAAAGGCCTGCGCGACCTGGACGACCCCGATGTGATGTCGCTCGACGCCCTGCGCGACCTGGGCCGGCAACGGCTCGCCCAGCACCCCGACTGTGTGGAGCAAAGCAGCGCCGCCTGCCAGCCCGAGGACCTGGCCATTCTCGTCTACACCTCGGGCACCACCGGCAAGCCCAAGGGCGCCATGCACAGCCACCGGGGCCTGGTCTACACCACGCGCGGCTTCAACACGCTGGTGGCGCAGGACGAACGCGACGAGCGCATGTGCTTTTTGCCGCTGTGCCACATTGCCGAGCGCATGGGGGGCGAATATTTCGCGCTCTACACCGGCTCCAAGCTCAACTTTGTCGAGAACCCCGAGACCATTCCCGAAAACGTGCGCGAGATCGCGCCCACGGTGTTCACCGCCGTGCCCCGGGTGTGGGAGAAGTTCTATTCCGGCGTGATGATCGCGCTCAAAGAGTCGAGCACGCTGCAGCGTGCCGCCTATGCCTGGAGCATTGGCGTGGGCATGCGCATCGCCGAAAAGGTGATGGCGGGCGAAGCCGTGGGCACCGGGCTCAAGCTGCGCTTCACGCTGGCGCGCTGGCTGGCGCTGAACAACGCGCGCAAGCTCATCGGCATTCACCGCGCGCGCTTTTGCATCACCGGAGCCGCGCCCATCTCGCCCGACCTGATCAAGTGGTACATGGCGCTGGGCGTGCCGATGCTGGAGGTGTGGGGCATGACGGAGACCTGCGGCGCCTCGACCGGCGTGCCGGCCACCCGCATGAAGCCGGGCAGCATTGGCCCGGCGGCCGCGTTCAACGAGGTGCGGCTCGACCCGGTCACGGGCGAGATTCTGGTGCGCGGGCCCAATGTGTTCATGGGCTATCTGAACCAGCCCGAGAAAACCGCCGAGACCATCGACAAGGACGGCTGGCTGCACACCGGCGACGTGGGCGTGGTGGACGACGAGGGGTTCTTCCGCATCACCGACCGCATGAAGGACATCATCATCACGGCGGGCGGCAAGAACATCACGCCGAGCGAGCTGGAGAACGAACTGAAGTTCTCGCCCTACGTGACCGACGCCGTGGTGATTGGAGACAAGCGGGCCTACCTCACGGTGATCATCATGATCGACCAGGACAACGTGGAGAAGTTTGCCCAGGATGCGGACATACCCTTCAGTAATTACGCCAGTTTGACGCGCGCCCCGGAGGTGCAAGAATTGATCCAGAAAGAGATCGACCGGGTGAACCAGAAGTTTGCCCGCGTGGAGCAGATCAAGAAGTTCTTCCTGCTCGATACCCAGCTCACGGCCGAAGACGAAGAACTCACTCCGACCATGAAGCTCAAGCGCAAGCTGGTGGAAAAGAAATACGCGGCGCAAATCGAGGCCATGTATTGACCTACTGATACCTAGAAGGAGACAAAGCATGAAACGCAAAACGACCGCCGTCCTGTCGGCTCTGGCATGCGCCACCGCATTCACCACGCCTGCGCTGCACGCGCAGGAAAGCCAGGGGGTGAGCAAGACCGAGATCACCCTGGGCTCCATCCAGGATCTGTCAGGCCCGCTGGCGGGCTTTGGCAAGCAGTTGCGCAACGGCATGATGCTGCGCGTGAACGAGGCCAACGAGCAGGGCGGCATCCATGGCCGCAAGATCAACCTGCTGGTGGAAGACTCGGGCTACGACCCGAAAAAGGCGGTGCTGGCCGCGCAGAAGCTGGTCAACCAGAACAAGATCTTCATGATGGTGGGCCATCTGGGCACCGCGCAGAACCTGGCGGCCATGCCGGTGCAGTTCGAGAAGAACGTCATCAACTTCTACCCGGTGACGGCCGCTCGGGAAATGTACGAGCCCTTCCACAAGCTCAAGTACGCCTTCGCCGCCACCTACTACGACCAGATGAAGGCGGCCGCGCCCAAGCTGGTCAAGGAGAAGGGGGCCAAAAAGGTGTGCTCGATGTACCAGGACGACGAGTTTGGCCTGGAAGTGCAGCGCGGCGCCGAAGACGGCCTCAAGGCCATTGGCGTGACCATGGTCGAAAAGACCACCTTCAAGCGCGGCGCCACCGACTTCTCCTCGCAGATGGCCAAGCTCAAGGCCTCCGAATGCGACATGGTGGTGCTCGGCACCATCATCCGCGAAACGATCGGCGGCATCGGCACCGCACGCAAGCTGGGCTACAACCCGGTGTTCCTGGCGTCGAGCGCGGCCTACACCGACCTGATCCACAAGCTCGGCGGCAAGGCGATGGACGGGTTGTACGCCACGATGACAGTGCAGAACCCCTATCTGGACGACGCCTCGCAACCGATCCGCTTCTGGGCCAACAAGTACAAGACCGCCTTCAACGAAGACCCGGCCGTGTTCTCGGTGTATGGCTACCTGGTGATCGACGGGTTCATCCGTGCTGCGCAGAAGGCGGGCCCCGCCCTGAGCACCGACACCTTCATCAAGGCCATGGACACCATGGAAACCCCGCGCGACATGTTTGGCAGCGCACCGGCGAAGTTCGGCCCGCAAAAGCGCCTGGGCAGCAATCTGTCGCGCCTGTCGCAGCTGCATGATGGCCGCTGGACCATCGTATCCAACTACATCACCGAGTAAGTTCCCGTGCCGCCCTGCGCGGCATTCCCATAAAAAAACCGCCCGGCATGCCGGGCGGTTTTTTATGGTGAAAGCGCGATCACTGGGCGTGCCAGATGATCTTTTTGCCCGACACTTCCCAGCGCTCATAGTTGGCGGCGTAGATGTCCTCGATGCGGTTGCGCTTGACCTTGAAGGTCGGTGTGATGAGGTCGTTTTCCACCGTCCAGGGCGTCGTCACCACCACGATGCACTGCAGCTGTTCATGCGGGTCCAGCGTGGCGTTCACGGTTTTGAGGTGCTGCGTCAGCGAGGTTTCGAGTTGCGCGCGCTGCCCGGCGTTGGCCGCCTGCGCCACCGCATCGGCATTGAGCATCACGATACCCAGCGGCTGCCCCAGGTTGGCGCCCGTCACCACGCAGGCCTCCACCGCCTCGTGCGTGCCCAGCTTGTCCTCGATGGGCGCAGGGGCCACATACTTGCCCTTGCCAGTCTTGAACAGGTCCTTGACCCGGCCCGTGATGTGCAGGTTGCCCTGGGCATCGATATGGCCCTTGTCGCCGGTGCGCAGCCAGCCATCGGCCGTGAAGGACTCACGGCTTTGCTCGGGCTCCTTGTAATAGCCCAGCATGACGGCGGGGCTGCGCATCTGGATCTCGCCGCTCTGCGGGTCGATGCGGTGGTCGACGCCCTCATAGGCGGGGCCCACACTGCCCTGCTGGTTCTTGCCGGGTATGGTGATGTGCGAGACGGCCAGGTTCTCCGTCATGCCATAGCCTTCGTTGATGTCAATGCCCAGCTTGCTGTACCACTGCAGCAAGGCCAGCGGCATGGGCGCGGCCCCGCCTGCGGCAATGCGGCATTGGTCCAGCCCCAGGGCCTTTTGCACCTTGCGCCGCACCAGGCCGCCGATCAGGGGAATGGACAGCAGACGGCTGAGCTTGGCTTCGGGCATCTTGTGGTGAATGCCCTGCTGGAACTTCACCCACAGGCGCGGCACCGAGAAGAAGATGGTGGGGCGCGCACGCTGCAAATCCGCCGCGAAGGTGTCGAGCGATTCGGCAAAGAACAGGTGCATGCCCGTGCGCAGCCAGCCGTGCTCGACCAGCACGCGCTCGACCACATGGGCCAGTGGCAGATACGACAGCATGCGGTCTTCCTGCCCCATCGGAATGCGCTTGATGCCCGCACCCAGCGCCCAGGCAAAGTTGCCAAAGGTGTGCATGACCCCCTTGGGCTTGCCGGTGGTGCCCGAGGTGTAGATGAGTGTGGCCAGCTCGTCGGCCGCACGGATGGGCTGCCCCTGCAAGGGCTGCGTGCGTGCACAGATGGCGTCCCAGCCCTCGTAGTTTTTGACGGCGTCCTGCGGCGACAGCGCATAGCTGATGCAGGGCATGCCCACGGGCACCCCGGGCTTCATGCCCTCCCAGCCATCAAGCTTGCCGATGAAGCAGGCCTTGGCCTCGCTGTGTGTGAGGATCTGGTTGACGGTGTCGTGCGCCAGCGTGGGGTACAGGGGCACGGACACGTATCCGGCCATCCAGATCGCCAGGTCGCTCATGAGCCACCAGGCGCAGTTCTTCGACAGGATCGCCACCTTCGAGCCCGGCTCCCAGCCCTGGGCCTGCAGGTGCGCGGCCATGCGTCGCACCTGATCGGCCACCTGACCCCACGTGAAATCCTGCACGGCGCCCGGGCCCATCGGCTGGGTGAGTGCAATCCGGTCTGGTGCGGCCTTCTCCCAATGGTAAAGGCGCTGTAATGCCAGCGTATCGGGTGCTACAGAGCTCATGAGTGCTTATCTCCTGTCATTTTGGATTTTTCGGCAGATCTAGCGCCTGCCCAGGCCAGTATAGGATTCATTTCCAGCGAAAAACCCTCGCAACTTCGCAAGACACTAGCGGTTTACCCGCAGCCCGGGCCGCCCTCGAAAGCGCACCCTGCCCGGCCCTGGTCGCGCAGCAACACGAGAGGCGGCGCGGCGCCCCCGCGCCTTGCCAACAGCCTCCGCAGCGCCCTAGAGTTAACCCTAATTGCTACTCTTTCAATAGCATCGCAACCTGATTTGACCGAGGGATAACACCGTCACGCAGCCGTCAGACTCCAACTAGAGTGCTCCGTAGAATCGCGCCGTTATCAAAATGTGCTGGTCCGCTCTCCCAGCCCGCAACCGGGCCAGCACGTCCTCCGCGCCGCCTTTTGATTGGAGAAACCATGCAGGCCTTACTCAAAATTTCCAGGGGAATCGACTGGCTTAGCACCCAGATCGGTAAATACGTCATCTGGCTCATCCTGGCCTCGACGATCATCAGTGGCGTCAACGCCATTGCCCGCAAGGTTTTCAACGTCAGTTCCAACGCCTTCCTCGAAGTGCAGTGGTATCTGTTCGCTGCATCCTTCCTGATCGCGGCAGGCTACACCCTGCTGCAGGGAGAGCACGTGAAGGTGGACGTGATCTCGGGGCGGCTCTCCAAGCGCAAGCAGATCTGGATCGACATCATCGGCTTCACGCTGTTCCTCACCCCCATGTGCCTGGCCATCCTGTGGTACGGCACGCCGTACTTCATTCGCGGCTTCGAGTCGGGCGAGATGTCGAACAACGCAGGGGGGCTGATCCGCTGGCCGGTGTACGCCATGATCCCTCTGGGCTTTGGCCTGCTGCTGCTGCAGGGCTGGTCGGAGCTGATCAAGCGCATCGCCTTCCTGCAAGGCCTGATTGAAGACCCGACCGTCAAGAAAACCGAAAAAACCGCCGAGGAAGACCTGGCCGAGTCGATCCGCCGCCTGGCGGAAGCCGCCAAGGGCCATGGCAAGGCCGACTGAACGCGGAGCACAGCACCATGGAATTCATCACCCACAACCTCGCCCCGATCATGTTCGCGGGGCTGATCGTCTTTCTGCTCATGGGCTTTCCGGTGGCATTCAGCCTCGGGGCCTGCGGCCTGTTCTTCGCCTTCATCGGCATCGAGCTGGGCGCGCTGCCCGAAGCCCTGCTGCAGGCCCTGCCGCTGCGCATCTTCGGCATCATGCAGAACGACACCCTGCTGGCCATTCCGTTCTTCACGCTGATGGGGCTCATACTGGAGCGCAGCGGCATGGCCGAGGATCTGCTGGACACCATTGGCCAGCTTTTTGGCCCGGTGCGCGGCGGTCTGGCCTTGGCCGTGATCTTCGTGGGCACGCTGCTGGCCGCCACCACCGGCGTGGTCGCCGCTTCGGTGATCTCGATGGGCCTGATCTCGCTGCCCATCATGCTGCGCTATGGCTATGACCGGCGCATTGCCACGGGCGTGATCGCCGCGTCCGGTACGCTGGCCCAGATCATTCCGCCCTCGCTGGTGCTCATCATCCTGGCCGACCAGCTGGGTCGCAGCGTGGGCGACATGTACAAGGGCGCCTTCATGCCCGGCCTGATGCTGTGCGGCTTTTATGCCCTCTACGTGATTCTGCTGGCCATCTTCAAGCCCCAATGGGTGCCCGCACTGCCCCCCGAGGCGCGCACCATCCGCGAAGACAGCGGCAAAAGCGGCCTGGCCTCGCTGCTGGTGCTGACGGTGCTGAGCACCGGCGTGGCCATCACCTTCGCCAAGAACTTTGCCGCCGTGCAAACCTGGTGGAAGGGTGAACTGGTCGAGCGCGTGGCGCTGGATGAAACCATCGTGCTGTCGATGTGCGTGGGTGTCCTGCTGGCCTTCGTGATCGCCGTGATCAACAAGGTTCTGAGGCTGGGCCTGCTCTCGCGCATGGCCGAACGCGTGACCTTCGTGCTGATTCCGCCACTGCTGCTGATCTTCCTGGTGCTGGGCACCATCTTCCTGGGCATTGCCACCCCCACCGAGGGCGGCGCCATGGGGGCGCTGGGGGCCTTCATCATGGCCATGGTGCGCGGCCGCCTGTCGTTCGAGCTGTTGCGCCAGGCGCTGAACACCACCACCAAGCTGTCGTGCTTCGTGCTGTTCATCCTGGTCGGCGCCACCATCTTCGGCCTGACCTTCCAGGGCGTGGATGGCCCGCTGTGGGTGGAACACCTGCTCACCGGCCTGCCCGGCGGGCAGCTGGGCTTCCTGATCGTGGTGAACATCATGATCTTCTTCCTGGCGTTCTTCCTCGACTTCTTCGAGCTGTCTTTCATCGTGGTGCCGCTGCTGGCGCCCGTGGCCGACAAGCTGGGCATCGACCTGATCTGGTTCGGCGTGCTGCTGGGCATCAACATGCAGACCTCTTTCATGCATCCGCCGTTCGGGTTTGCCTTGTTCTACCTGCGCAGCGTGGCCCCTACCAAGGAGTACATGGACAAGGTCACCAAGAAGATGATCCAGCCCATCACCACCATGCAGATTTACTGGGGTGCGGTGCCCTTTGTGGTGATCCAGCTCATCATGGTGGGTCTGGTCATCGCCTTCCCGGGCATTGTCTCCAGTGGCCTGGACAAGAACGTGACCTACGACCTGGACAAGGTTCGCATGGAAATGGAAGCCGCCATGCCCGACCCCGGTGCAGCGGAAGCCAACGATCCCATGGCCAACATGGAAGGTGCAGAGCCTGCGGACGCCGCCGCTTCCGAGCCCGATGGCGCGGCACCGGCCACCACCGATGACGACCCGCTCAAGGCCCTGCAGGATTCGATCGCGGACGAGCCCAAGAAAGAGTGAGCACCCGGGGCCACCGCGCCCCGCTGCTCCGCCAAGCCCCTGCATCCCCCCGGTTGCAGGGGCTTTTTTCTGGCGCCCTGCCCGGCCCAAGGCAGCGTGGCCAAAAGCCAGGGTTTGTAAGGCGCCCAGCCGGCACCGACTCTTTTTGCTATTAATATAATAGCTGCCTGCGCTTGCTCATAAAGCGCCAGAGGCTGATTTCACTTGAGAATCACATCGGCAACCCGCAAACCTTCCAGCCTGGCCTGGCCCCACAGCCCTTCCAAGCTGTGCGTGCGGCCCAGCAACATGCGCTGCAACAGCGGTGCCAGCGGCGTGGTCTGCGGGTCGGCCAGCAGCACATAGCGGGGTTCGTCCTGGCCGGGCGAAGCGGCATCATCGTCCTGCACACGGCCCACCCAGTCCAGCCCCACCAGGGCATCGAGCGCAGGCTCCAGCTGCAGCGCCCCCACCCGCAGGCGCTGGGCCAGGTCGTCGGCACGCAGGCCACGTGCCTCTGTCTGGCGCACCGGGTGCAGTTGCTGCAGCACCTCCACGGCCAGCTCGAAATTCCAGCCAGGGTGGTCGGCCCGCCGGGCCACGCCCGCCAGCAAGCTGGGCAGATAGGCCGCCACCACGGCGCCCAGCAACACGATGACCCAGGCCACGTAGATCCAGACCAGCAATATGGGCAGCGTGGCAAAGGTGCCATACACCGCCGAGTAGGTGGGCACCTGGGCCACATACAGCGCCAGGCCCTTTTTGGCCAGCTCCATGCACACCGCGACGAAGAGGCCACCCGCCCAGGCATGGCGCCAGTTCACCTGGGTGTTGGGCACATAGTGGTACAGCCCAGCCACGCCGGCGGCAAGCAACAGAAACTCGATCGTGTCGAGCAGCAGGCGCACGCCCCCCGGCAATTGCCCCATCAGCCCGCCCGACACGGAGAGCACATACGAAGTCAGCGCCAGACTGGCGCCCAGCACCAGCGGCCCGAGCGTGATGGCGGCCCAGTAGATCAATACACGCTGGCCCAGCGGGCGCAGGCGCCGCACGCGCCAGATGGTGTTGAGCGTGCGGTCGATGGTGAGAATCAGGGCCAGCGCCGTGGCCAGCAGCACGGAAAAGCCCAGCAGCCCCAGGCGGTTGGCCTTGGCGGCGAACTGCGTGAGGTAGCCCAGCACCTGGCGCGCAATGTTGTCTGGCACCAGGCTGTCGATCAGCCAGCGCTGCAGCACCTCCTGCAGCTTGCCGAACATCGGAAAAGCGGTGAACACGGCCAGTGCGACGGTGACAAAAGGCACCAGCGCCAGCATGGTGGTAAAGGTCAGGCTGCTGGCCGTCAGCCCCAGTCGGTCCTCCCGAAAGCGCTCGCGCAGGGTGTCGGCCGTGTTCTTCCAGGGAAAATGGGAGAGTTCGGACGCCAGCGCCTCCAGGCGCTGCACCACGGTCTGTAGGGAATAGGACATGCTCGCTATGATGCCATCGCCATGAACCATCCCGCCCCCGCAATCCCCCCCCATGCCGCAACCCCTGCCCCGCTGGTGGATGGCGCGCGCCGCGTGGCCGTTGCCAGCCTGCTGGCCCTGATCGCGCTGTGCCTGGCCTGGGAACTGTTCCTGGCGCCGCTGCGCCCGGGCGGCTCGTGGCTGGCCCTCAAGGCGCTGCCGCTGTGCATACCGTTGGCGGGTTTCCTGAAAAACCGCATGTACACCTACCGCTGGGTGAGCCTGATGGTCTGGCTGTATTTCACCGAGGGCGTGGTACGCGCCTGGAGCGACCGCGCGCCCGGCAACTGGCTGGCGCTGCTCGAAATTTTGCTGAGCCTGGTGCTGTTCACCGCCTGCACCGTGCACATCCGCATGCGCCTGCGCGGCGCGGCAGCGCAAGCACCTGCACCCGAAGCCCCCTGAATGAACCCGGCGGCGCACCTGCCGCCCTGGAGCCCTTTCCATGCAAGACCTGATCGAAACCCTGCGCCAGATCGTCGGCGCCCCCCATGTGCTGACCGAGGGCGACCTCAGCGCCTGGGAGCAGGACTGGCGCCGCCGCGTTCACGGCAAGGCCCTGGCCGTGGTGCGCCCGGCCAGCACGCAGGAGGTGGCCGCCGTGGTCAAGGCCTGCGCCGCTGCCGGCGCGCCCATGGTGCCGCAGGGCGGCAACACCGGCCTGTCGGTCGGCTCCACGCCCGACACCTCGGGCCGCGAGGTGGTGCTGAGCCTCACACGCATGAACGCCGTGCGCGCGCTCGACACCGACAACCTCACCCTCACCGTCGAGGCCGGCTGCATCCTGCAGAACGTGCAGGACGCCGCCGACAAGGCCGGATTGCTGTTCCCGCTCTCGCTCGCGGCCGAGGGCAGCTGCACCATCGGCGGCAACCTGGGCACCAACGCCGGCGGCACGCAGGTGGTGCGCTACGGGAACACGCGCGACCTGTGCCTGGGCCTGGAAGTCGTCACGCCGCAGGGCGAGGTGTGGGACGGCCTGCGCGGCCTGCGCAAGGACAACACGGGCTACGACCTGCGCGACCTGTTCATCGGCAGCGAGGGCACGCTGGGCGTCATCACCGCCGCCACGCTCAAGCTCTACCCGCGCCCGGCCGCGCAGCTCACCGCCTGGGCCGCCGTGTCGTCGATGGAGCAGGCCGTGCGCCTGCTGGCCCTGGCGCACCAGCACCTGGGCGCCGGGCTCACAGGCTTCGAGGTGATGGGGCGCTTCGCGCTGCAACTGGTGGACAAGCACATGCCGCAACTGCGCGTACCCTTCATCGACCAGCCGGAAGTGCAATGGGGCGTGCTGCTGGAAAACTCCGACAGCGAATCCGAGGACCACGCCCGCGCCCGCTTCGAGGCGCTGCTGGAAACCGCCTTCGAGGCCGGCTGCGTGCAGGACGCCGTGGTAGCCGAGAACATCGCGCAGGCGCACCAGCTCTGGCACATCCGCGAGAGCATCCCGCTGGCCCAGGCCGAGGAAGGGCTGAACATCAAGCACGACATCTCGGTGCCCATTTCGCGCATCCCCGCGTTCGTGGAACATGCCGACGCGCTGCTCACGCGCGAGATTCCGGGCGTGCGCCTGGTCAACTTCGGCCACCTGGGCGACGGCAACCTGCACTACAACGTGCAGGCCCCCGAGGGCGGCGACGCCAAGGCCTTCCTGCGCGACCAGGAAGACCGGGTAAACCATCTGGTGTACGAGGCCGTGGCAGAGTTTGGTGGCTCGTTCTCGGCCGAGCATGGCGTGGGCGCGCTCAAGACCGACAAGCTCGCGCGCTACCAGTCGCCCGTGGCCCTGGGCATGATGCGCGCCATCAAGCAGGCGCTGGACCCGCAGAACCTGATGAACCCGGGGCGGGTGTTGGGCGGGTAAGCCTCATTCCACACGCCTCGAAAGCTATTATTTTGATAGCTGTTTGCGCTTGTCAGATAAGCGCCGGAGCCCTATTTCTCCATAAGCCCTAGAATGCTGTCCGGCGCACGGCCCCACCCGTGCGCCGTGTTATTTCTGCCGCCTTGCCGAGACTGTTCCATGCCTTCCCGCCCCATCCGCTCGCAGTACGAAGACTTCATGCGCCATGTGTTCACGCACGGCGTGGACAAGGGCGACCGTACCGGCACGGGCACCAAGAGCGTGTTCGGCCACCAGATGCGCTTTGACCTGCGCGAGGGCTTTCCGCTGGTCACCACCAAGAAGGTGCACCTCAAGAGCATCATCGTCGAGCTGCTGTGGTTCCTCACCGGGTCAAGCAGCAACCTCTGGCTCAAGGAGCGCGGCGTGACCATCTGGGACGAATGGGCACGCGAAGATGGCGAACTCGGCCCGGTGTACGGCGTGCAGTGGCGCAGCTGGCCCACGCCCGGCGGTGGCCACATCGACCAGATCCAGCAAGTGATCGACACGCTCAAGAGCAACCCCGACTCGCGCCGCATCATCGTGAGCGCCTGGAACGTGGCCGATCTGGACAAGATGGCGCTGATGCCCTGCCACGCGTTCTTCCAGTTCTATGTGGCGCCCGCTACCACTCCCGGCGGCAAAGGCACATTGAGCTGCCAGCTCTACCAGCGCAGCGCCGACATCTTCCTCGGCGTGCCCTTCAACATCGCCAGCTACGCCCTGCTCACGCACATGGTGGCGCAGCAGTGCGACCTGGAGGTGGGCGACTTCATCTGGACCGGCGGCGACTGCCACATCTACAGCAACCACACCGAGCAGGTGCAAACGCAACTGGCGCGCGCGCCCTACCCCTACCCGGTGCTGAACATCAAGCGTCGCCCGGACAGCATCTTCGACTACCAGTACGAAGACTTCGAGGTGCTCGATTACCAGTGCCATCCGGCCATCAAGGCGCCCGTAGCGGTATGAGCATGGAAATCGCCCTCATCTACGCCCGCGCCGCCAACGGCGTGATCGGCAAAAACGGCACCATGCCCTGGCACCTGCCGGAGGACATGGCGCACTTCAAGCAGCTCACGCAGGGCAGCCCCGTCATCATGGGGCGCAAGACCTGGGACTCGCTGCCGCCGCGCTTTCGCCCGCTGCCCGGGCGCACCAACATCGTCGTCACACGCCAGGACGATTGGAGTGAAATGGGCGCTCAGCGCGCATCCAGCCTGCGCGAGGCGCTACAAATGGCGGAGCAAAACAATCCTGCCACGGCGTGGGTGATTGGCGGCGCGCAGATCTACGCCCAGGCCCTGCCGCTGGCCCAGCGCGTGGAAGTGACCGAGATCGCGCAAGACTTCGACGGCGACGCCTTCGCCCCCGAACTCGGCCCCGAATGGGTGGAAACCGCGCGCGAGGCGCACACCAGCACCAGCACCAGCGGCATGGCCTTCGCCTTCGTGCGCTACCAGCGGCGCTGAGCACCTCCTCCCGCAGCGCAAATACAAGCGCGGCCCAAGCCAGGGCTCCCGCGCAAGGGCCGCCCCCGCCGCGCTGGGAGCGTCCCCCTGCCCGCAGCGCGCAGCGCTGCGAGAGCGGGGGGAAGGCGCCGCAGGCGACTCAGGGGGGTGTTTCACCTCACCCCGGGGCGCCGACGATCACGCTCGACGCCTTGAAGATCGCCGTGGCGCGTGCGCCCACGGCCAAGCCCAGGGCCTCGCTGCTGGCGTGCGTGATGATCGCGGCGATCGACACCCCGTCGGCCACGTCGATCACCACCTCGTCATTCACCGCGCCCGCCGCGATGCGCGCCACCGTTCCATCGAGGCGGTTGCGCGCAGAAAAATGCGCGCCTTCGGCCTCGGTCACCACCACGATGGACGAGGCCTTGACCAGCGCGAACGCCTGCGCGCCCACGGCCAGGCCCAGGCCCTCGGCACTCTCGTGCGTGACGGTGGCGACGATGCGCAGACCCGGCCGCACTTCGATTTCGACCTCGTCGTTGACGGCGCCGTGCACCACGCGGGTGACGGTGCCCGCGAAATGGTTGCGCGCGCTGGTTTTCATGCTGATGTTCCGGATCAGGAGGTAGTCGTCGGCAATGCCCTGGGCCTGCTGGCCCAGCTGCGCGATGAAACGCTGGTGCGCGGCCTCGATGCGGCGGAAGTTCTCCACCAGTTGCTGGCCCCGGGGCGTCAGGCGCGTGCCGCCGCCGCCCTTGCCGCCCGCCACGCGCTCCACCAGCGGCTCGCCCGCCAGGTTGTTCATGGTGTCGATGGCGTCCCAGGCGGCCTTGTAGCTCATCTTCATGGCTTTGGCGGCGTGGGTGATGGAGCCCTGCTCGCCCACCAGCGCCAGCAACTGCACGCGGCCCGAGCCGCCCAGGCTCTCGCCGCCCACGGTCATCCAGACCGAGCCGCCCAGTTCGATGCGTTTGTCGTGTTCAGGCATGGGCCTGTTCCTCCATGATCCTAGAAACCGCCGTTGGATGCGCCTGGCAGTGCCGTGATCGGCGTGCCAGGCAAGGCGTGACGACGCAGCGCACTCTTGTGCGCCAGGAGGAACAACGCCGCATGGCGCGTCGAGCGCGGTGCTGACAGGTGCATAGCGCTGTCACCTCCAGGGTGATGGGCACGAAAGGGCAATGCTTCAACTGGCACAGGAGCTTTCTACTGCCCGCAAGCGGTCAACTGCGGTTTCTGGGATCAGGTGTCCCGCATCCATGCGCAGCACCTGTTCACCGAACACGCGCACATCCTCGGGGTCGTGGGTGATGAGCACCATGGGCACGCGCAGGCGGCGCTGCAGCGCGTCCAGCTCGGCGCGCATGCTCGCGCGCAGGTCGGTGTCGAGCGCGGCGAAGGGCTCGTCGAGCAGCAGCGCGCGCGGCCGGGCCACCAGCGCGCGCGCCAGGGCCGTGCGCTGGCGCTGCCCGCCCGAGAGCTCGTGCGGGTGCTGGTGCGCGACCTCGCGCAGCCCGAAGGCATCGAGCCAGCGCTCCACCTCCGGGCTGGCATGCGCCGCCGCCGGGTTGCGCCAGCCGCGCAGCTCGCCAAAGGCGATGTTCTGGCGCACATTGAGGTGCGGGAACAGCGCGTAGTCCTGGAACAGGTAGGCCACGGCGCGCTCGCGCGGCGGCCGGTGGATGCCCTGGGCGGCATCGAACAGCGTCTCGCCATCCAGCCGCACATGGCCTGCATCGGGCCGCAGCAGCCCGGCCAGCGCCTTGAGCAGCATGCTCTTGCCCGCGCCCGAGGGCCCCACCACCACCACGCGCTCGCCCTGCGCGCAAAAGCGCGCCCGCAGCTCGAAGGTGCGGTGGCCCGAGCGCAGCGTTTTGCTAATGTCCACGTCAAGCCGCATGCTGGCCCTTCATCGCGTGGCTACCCTGCCGGGCGCCAGCTTGCCCACAGCCAGCAGCACCGCCACGCAGACCGCCGAGGTGATGAGCACGAGCAGATTCGCCACATCGTCCTGCCCGGCCTGCACGGCCTCGTACACGGCGATCGACAGCGTCTGCGTCTTGCCCGGAATGCTGCCCGCCACCATGAGCGTGGCACCGAATTCGCCCAGCGCCCGGGCAAAGCCCAGCAGCACCCCGGCCAGGATGCCGCGCCAGGCCAGCGGCAGCGTGACGCGCCAGAACACGCCCGCCTCGGAAACGCCGAGCACGCGCGCGGCGTCCTGCAACTGCGGGTCCACCGCCTCGAAGGCGGCGCGCGCAGGCTTGAACACCAGCGGGAAGGCGACCACCGTGGCCGCGATCACCGCGCCCGTGAGCGTGAAGATGAGCTGGATGCCGAACGTGTCGTGCAGCCAGCCGCCCACCCAGCCCTTGCGCCCCAGCAGCACCAGCAGGTAGTAGCCCAGCACCGTGGGCGGCATCACCATGGGCAGCGTGAGCAGCGTGTCGATCAGGTCGCGCCCCGGAAAGCGCCAGCGCGCCAGCGCATAGCCCACGCCCGTGCCCAGCACCAGGCACGCCAGCGTGGCCCAGGTGGCCACCTGCAGCGAGAGCCAGAGAGCGGGCCAGGCGCCGTCCATGTTCGCCAATCAGGGTTTGAAAAAGCCGTAGCGCGCCAGGATGGCCTGGCCAGCCGACGAGCGCACATAGGCAATGAACGCCGCCGCCTCAGTGGCGTTGCCACTGGCGGCGGTGCGTGCAATGGGGTAGAGGATGGCCCGGTCCAGCGGCACGGCGAAGGCCGTCTTCACCTTGTCCTTCATCAGCGCGGCATCGGTGGCATAGACAAAGCCCGCATCCACCTCGCCGCGCGCCACGTAGTCGAGCGACTGGCGCACGTTCGTCGTGTTCACCGCCTTGGCTTGCACCGCGCCCCACAGGCCCGCCGCCTCCAGCGCGCGCCGCGCGTAGCGCCCCACGGGCACGCTGGCGGGCAGCGCCAGCGCCACGCGCGCCACGCCGGGCGCGGCCAGGTCCTTCAGCGCGGCGGGCGGCGCCTTGGCGTCCACAGGCGCAATCACCACCAGCGCGTTGCGCACGAAATCCTGCCGGTCGGCCGCGCGCACCAGGCCCTGCTGCTGCGCGGCGTCCATGGTCTCCTGGTCGGCCGAGGCAAACACATCCACCGGCGCGCCCTTAGCCATCTGCTGCAACAAGGCGCCGGACGCGCCAAAGTTCAGCAGCACCTTGCTACCGGGGCGCGCGGCCTCAAAACCCTTGGCAATGTCCTTGAAGGCATTGGTCAGGCTGGCAGCGGCGGATACCGTGATGTCGCCTGCCAGGGCGACGCTGGCAAGGCCTGCCAGAAGACAGGCGGTGAGGCTGCGTTTCAGGGATGGGAAAGCCAAGGGAACTGGCTCCATGGGCGTTACAAACGAGCGAAGTATACGCTTGGTTATAACGAGAATTTTGGCCCTGGAAACGGACATTGATGCACCGCAAGCGTCCGGTTTTGACGGGCCCAATCGCCATAGCGGCTGCAAGCCTTGCGGCCATACACGCTGCAAGCATCCAATCGAATCAGCGCCCATTGCTTGAGAGGAAAGCGCAAAATGCTATATATTTGATAGCACTCCATTGCATCAGGCGCCACCGGGAAGCGCGCGGCCTCCCCCTCGTGACCGGTCTCAGCAGCAGCGCGGGCCGCAACCACAACCCGTTGCCCCGGGCGCGGCGGCTGGTGCCACAGCTTCGCTCGCATTGCCTGCCGCCAGCGGCTTGCGTGCCCGCACGAAGCCGCTGACGAAGCGGCCGTCCACCTCGCGCGCCAATTGCTGCAACTGCGTCGACTGGCCGGCCAGGAACTCAGCCGCGTCTTCCGCCGTGTAGACCCGCGTCACCTCGATGGCCGCATCCTCGAAGCCAACGGCCCGCAGCTTGGCGATGTAGTCGGCATCGCGCAATGCGCCAGCCACGCAGCCGATCCACAGCTCCATGTTGCGGCGGATCGTCTCGGGCATCTCGCCGCGCACCACCACATCCGACACCGCGAAGCGACCGCCCGGCTTGAGCACGCGGAAGGCTTCACGCAGCACACGGTCCTTGTCTGCCGACAGGTTGATCACGCAATTGGAGATGATCACGTCCACCGAGTTGGCCGGCAGCGGGATGTGCTCGATCTCGCCCTTCAGGAAGTGCACGTTGGACAGGCCGCTCTTGCGCTTGTTCTCCTGCGCCAGGGCCAGCATCTGGTCGGTCATGTCCAGTCCGTAGGCCGTGCCGGTGGGGCCGACCCGCTTGGCCGAAAGCAGCACGTCGATGCCGCCACCCGAGCCCAGGTCCAGCACCGTCTCGCCGGGCTTGAGTTCCGCCAGCGCGGTCGGGTTGCCGCAGCCCAGTGATGCCAGCATCGCCTCGGCCGGCACGTCGGCCGCCTGTGCCTGGTCGTACAAGTTCGAGGTGATGGGGTCCCACTGTTCGGGCGAGGCTGCCGAGCCGCCACAGCAGGCAGCGCCACCGCCCTGCGCCACGCGCTCGGCGGCCGCGCCGTATTTTTGCCTGACCACGTCCTTCACATCCGTCATTTCGCTCATCACGTTCTCCTTCATCAAGGTTTAGTTCAATCGCAACAGGTCACGCGCCCAGGCTCCACCGCCTTGTTGCGGGTGCAGCACTCGGCGTACAGAAAGCCCAGCAGCTCTTCCAGCCCGGCGGTGTTGGCGGTGCAGCGCAGGAAGGTGCCTTCGCGCTGGACGGTCACCAGTCCTTCGTTCTTGAGCTTGTCCAGGTGGTGCGAAAGCGTCGAGGCCGCCATGCCCAGTGCGGCGGCAATCTCGCCCACCACCACCCCCCCGGGATGCGCGGTGAGCAGCAGCCGCACGATGGCCAGGCGGGGCTCGGTGCCCATCGCGGCGAGCATGCGGGCGAATCGGGCCGTGGAGGAGGGCTGGGGAATGGCAGACATTCTTCGTACCTTTTATCTATATTTCTACAATAATCGAAATATAAGATCTCTGTCAACTGCACGTGGCCCGACCACAGGGCCATCGAGCCATGACCACGCCTATCCTCATCCTAGGCTCCCCAACCCAGCACGTAGCATGCTGAGAGAAGGCCCGCTCAACCATCTGGCAGCCCGGATCAGCAGCCATGTGAATGCGCATCCAGGGCTGGCCTGCCGCGAGGTGCTTCGCCTGTGCAGCGTTTGGAGGGCAGCCGGCAGGCGTCACGAGCGGACGAGCCTGCGAACCCACCAGGCCGAGATAGCCCTCCCTAGCCCTGGCACCCCCACAACCCATCCGGCCGCACGCGCCACAGCACCGGGGCGATGCGCCAGCACAGCAGCCCAAACGCCCCCACCCAACACAGCCCCGCCAGGCCGAGCAGGACTGACGCCACGTCCGGCACAAAGGCCGCCCCGGCGCGCAACACAGCCCCGGCAATGATGAGCACCGCCCCCTGCGCCACCCAGGGCCGTTCGTCCGACGGATGGCCGCAGTGCGCGCGCCCGGCGATGCAGATCACGGCGTAGATCGACAGCCCGATGGCGCCCACGGTGAGCAGGTGGCGCCCGGCACTGGCGCCCGGCCCGCCGGCCAGCAAGGCCGTGCCGATGAAGGCATAGCCCAGCGCCATGCAGGCGTACACGGCGTAGAGCATGAGCGGCAGGCGGCGCAGCAGCGGGCGGCCCACGTGCCAGTCGCCCATCAGGTTGCACAGTGCGGCGGCGGCGGCGCAGGCCAGCCAGCCGCTGGTTCGGCCGCCGGGTTGCACAAACTCGGCCAGGGTGAACAGCGCGATGCACAGGATGGCCAGGTTGCGCCGGGGCGGGCGGGCCAGGTAGGGCTCGCGGCCCTCGCCCGTTTCGTTGATGGCGTTGTTGACGATGCGCATGGAGATGCGGCTCATGGCCACGATGATGAGCACCACCACCAGGCCCAGCAGGGCCAGCAGCCAGCGCATGGGGTAGGCGCCGCGCAGCGCGTCCCCATAGAAACCCGCCACCAACAGGAAAAGACCCGCCAGCGCCCAGCCAAAGGCATGGTGGCGCCGCCCTGCCACGGTGCACAGCGCGGGCCACAGCAGCGCCAGCATGCCGCCGAGCAGGCCCAGGTGCGCCAAGGCGGCCAGCGCCAGCGCGGGGCTGCCCGCCACGCCCGAGAGCCAGAAACCCGCACGGCCCAGCAGCCACAGCAGCACCAGTTGGCGCGCGGTGCGCGGGCTGGCGCTCGCCGTGGCTGTGAACTCGGGCACGGCGGTAAGCACGAAGCCCGCCACCGCCGCCAGGCCAAAGCCCAGCAGCAGCTCGTGCGCGTGCCACACCAGCGCGCCGCCCGCTACGGGGGGCGGCGGCAGGCCCAGGGCCAGCACGGCGCTCCACAGCGCGATGAGCAGCACGGCCGAGCCCATGGTGAGCAGGAAGAAGGGGCGCATGGCGCACATCCACACCGGGTGCTGGGGAGATAGCAGGCCGGGCGGGTTCATCACGGTGGCGGTCATCCGCATCGCATCCTCCGCGCGGTGGGGGTGGCGTCGCCTTCGTGCGGCAGCGGCTGCAGGGGCAGCACGCGCGCCCCGGGGGGCGGAAGGGTGTCGGCGAATTCACCGGCGCCGCAGGTACCCTCGTCCACCAGCGCATCGAGCCCGAAGGCCGCGCGCACGGCGGGCACGCGCAGCAGCTCGGCGGTGTCGTGGTAGACCATGGCGTCGTTGCGCGCCAGGGCGGGGGC